>Ga0326728_10020596_pt1 | contig 12548 bp, 9 predicted proteins | sample MB3enrmetagenome_FD_207602 | JGI IMG/M metagenome (GOLD analysis project Ga0326728, IMG submission 207602) | Lab enriched peat soil microbial communities from McLean, Ithaca, NY, United States - MB31MN | ecosystem: Environmental > Terrestrial > Soil > Wetlands > Peat | place: USA: New York...
ATACGCAAAAACAGGGGGTGGGGGCATCTTTCTTTTTCATTTGCCTCTTTCGCTTCCTTTACTTCCGTTTCCTGCCCACTTGCCTCTAAGTCCAACTATTCCCGCACTTACAGGCACCTCGCCCGTAGGTCCAATCATTCCCGCACTTACGCAAACCCCGGGGATGGGGGGCATACGACACCCTTTCTCCTGCGCCACGGGCAACTGCTGCCCTACGAGTCGTACCAGCCCCAATATGTACCACTACATTACGTATCAATGTCGGCGCGCCGACAATTTTGCTGTGCCGAGCAAAAGGACGCACAGGCCCTTCGAGGCTCTGGGTAAACAAGAATGCCTGTGCCACAAGTCACGGAACACGAGTCACGAGTCACGAAGCACGAGTCACGAGACGTTCTACCGGGCGCGGGCGATGACCAGCGTCAAATCATCGGATTGCTCGCCGGGGCTGAATTTTTGGACGGCGTTCTGGATGGCGGCGACGAGACCGGCGGGCGACAAGGAGAAGCACGCGCGCACGGTATCGATCAGCCGCGCTTCGCCGAACTCTTCCCCAGCGGCATCGTTAGCCTCGGTGACGCCATCGGTGTAAATCACAAGCAGATCGCCGGGCGCGAGGGTGATGGCCCGGGTGACGCACTGCCAATCGGGAAACAAGCCGATCACAGTGGACGTGGACGTGAGCCGTTCGAGGGAGCCGTTGGCGCGGAAGAGCAGCGGGGCGTTGTGACCGCAATTCGCGTATTCCAGCTCGCGCGAGTGGTCGTCGTAGACAGCGAAGAACAGAGTGGCATAGCGGTCATCGGGCGTGTTTTCGTAAAACAGTTGATTGACGGATTTCAGGAGGCGTGGAAGATCATCGAGCGCAATGGCGTAACGGCTGCGCAGGTTGGCCTGCAAGTTGGCCATCAGCAGCGCGCCGGCAATGCCCTTCCCGGAAATGTCGGCAAGGACAAAGGCGAGATGCCAAGCCGCGGCAGCGAGGGCCCGTGTCGCTCCTCGATCCAGCCGATGCGATGAGCCGAGATCGAGAAAGTCGTAGTAATCGCCACCTACCTGGCGCGCCTGGACGCAACTGCCCGTATAGTCCAGCGTGGCCAGCGGCGGCATGACCTGGGGGAAGAGCCGCGATTGAACGTCGCGGGCAATCTCGATTTCGTGCGCGGCGCGGCGTTCCATCTCCATGCGGCCGGCGATCTGTTCAGCCATGCGAATGTTTTCGAGAGCAATGGCCGCCTGGCCGGCCACGGAATCAAGCAGGCGTTTGTCCTCGCCGGAGTAAGGCTCTTCCGAAAGAGGCTGGCCGAGCACGATAAGCCCGACAAGCCGCGCGGCGTGTCCCAGGAGCGGCACGAGACATTCCGGAGCGAGCGGAACATACGAAAAATTTTCCGGCGCATCGCGGGAATCCGGAGGAGGCACATCCCACGCCCGGCCATACGCCGCCAATTTCTGCAGTAATGGAGCGTCTGCTTTGAGCGACTCGAAACCAGCGGGAACTTCGCGGCCAACGGCATGGAGCAGCCCATCGGACCCCGCTGCGTAAATGACCAGGGATTTGGGATGGAGCGCCTGCGAGAGATGACGATCAAGCAGCGCCGCGAGCTCGCCACGATTGGTAACGGAGCGTGTCTTCTCCGCAAGGTCCTGCAGAATGATGCGGGCGTCATACGAACTGCGGAAGAAGGCGCGGTCAATGCGCTGCGAGCCGCGCTTCACGAACGGCCCGGAGGCCCACACCAAGGCGACGCCGAAGAAGGCGCTGAGAGCCATGCCCGTCTGGGAATGCGCCGCAAAAACACCGGAGAAGAATCTCGAAAAAAGGAAAACCGCGGCCGAAGCACCCAGGAGCAAAAGGATGGAGAAGCTGCGCTGGACCAGCACGTAACGCGCACTTCGCCGCAGGAGTACGGGAATCTCCAAGACGCGATGCTTGACCACGGCGTAGCCAAACGAGAGCGGATAGAGCAGCAGCAGCAACGCCAGGAGGGTATTCACCCAGAAACCCGGGTGATAGCCTGTAAACACTTCGATAAATCGTTCCAGAACAAGGGGGAGGAAACCGAATATCAGGCCACTTAGCATGACGCGCGACTTACGTCTCGCTTCAAGAGGGGTCTCTTTGCTCAGCCGGTTCCAAATCAGCGAGATCATGCCCAGAACGATAAACGTGAGCGCAACCAGACGACGCACGCGGTCTGCGTTGTGCAGTCCTAAAAGCTGGGTCACCCATACCGGCCAGCGGGGATTACCCGTCGCAAGCCCCGGAATGGCCTGACTGAAACAGAATGCCAGCGCCACCCATTTCAGCCAGGGCGCCCAGCGATCCAATTTAGACCGCTGGGGAAAAACGGCAAAAAAGAGGTAAAACAGCCCCGATAGAAATCCATAAAACAGGGATTGGAACGCCGTCAAAAACTCTTGCAACGGACGGGCATAGAGCGGCAGGTTGTGAAAACTGGGCGCGGCAATGAAGCAGGTGAAGAGGGCAGCGAGCAGCCAGGCCATGGGATCATCAATCCGGAAAAAGAGCACACCAAAACCCACCAGCAGAAAAAAGAGCGGGAACATGCCAACGATCTGCGCCACAGAACTTCTCACGAGACCCTCGGCGGCTTGATCGGGCTGGGCCGCACGGAAAACGGCATGAAGCGTGACAGGGTCGCGAACATTGAAACGCCGCACGGTCACATCAACGGGATCACCGGGATGAGAGTGGCTCCAGGTTTGTTCATAGAAATCAATAGATGTGAGCAGCTTGCCATTGATCGCAATGATGGCGTCACCGGGGCGCAGACCGGCGCGTTCGGCAGGACTGTTGGGGACTACGTCGTAGACGTGAAGGGAGCATGATTTCAGATCGAATTCGTCGTTATGAAAAAGATTGAATCCGATTTCGACGGGATGCGCCGGCGGAGCCGGCTGGCGCGTGTCGTACATCCAGACGCAAGCGTATAGCGTCGTTGCCGCGCAGAATAGCGCGGCGAGCAGATACAAGAGCGGACGCGGCACCGCCGTCCACGGGCGCATGGGCACCTCTATTTGAGAAGAGAACCTTCAGGCTAAAGAGTAGGGCCTGGCTTTATACGGGTCAATGGCAGCCGTGAAGAGAAAAAATGGCAGCGGATTTTCGAGCTGCAATTGTGAGAGAATTCGCCCAGTGGCTGCGCCTTGAGCCGCGCCTGTTCGGCCTCATCGCTCCGAGTGACCGCTGCTTTGCTTCTTCGGATCAGGAATCGTGCGGAGGAAAAACCGCAGGGCGGAAAAGCTTTTCCGCTAGCGCGCGGCGGAGAAAAGGCTGAGTCGCATCGCGAATCCTCTAGATGAAGAAACACTTCGCAAAAGGAATCTGCTTGGTGGTGTGGCTCCTGCTACTTGCGAGCGGGGCCGGGCGCGCCGAGAATATCAAGCAGATTCGCCCCACCGGCTACGTGACCGACCTCGCCGGCATTATTCAACCGCAGACGAAATCACAGCTCGAAGCCCTGTGCACGGAACTTGAACAAAAAACCGGCGCGCAGATGGCCATCGTCACCGTTAAGTCGCTCGATGGAGAAGAGATCGAGCAGTACGCGGCAGATTTGTACAAGCAACTTGGGATTGGGCAGAAGAAAGACGATCGCGGGGTGATGTTGCTCGTCGCGCCGAACGAGAAGAAATCCCGTATCGAGGTTGGGTACGGTCTGGAGCCAGTAATTACAGATGCGAGGTCGGGCGATGCGCATAATTTGCTGGTGCCCTATTTTCGCCAAGGCGACTACAGCAGCGGCATAGCGGCAACCGCGTGGCAGTTGGCAAAATACATTGCCGATGATAAAGGGGTGACGCTGACCGGAATGCCGCAACTGCCGCAGGCCCCTCAGGACGAAGATGATGACTTCAGCGGCATCTGGGTCTGGCTCATCATCGGCGCCATCGTGTTCTTTATTCTCGCAAGGCACGGCGGAGGAACGGGCACCGGGTTTTTGATTGGAACCCTCCTTGGCAGCATGGGTGGCCGAAGCCGCGGCGGTTGGGGCGGCGGTGGCGGCTGGGGCGGCGGTGGCGGCGGATTCGGTGGATTTGGCGGCGGGTCGAGCGGTGGCGGCGGAAGCACAAGAGGTTGGTAGAAGAGATTCTTTTAGCGAGCGTGGGTGCAGCCATGGAAGCGAAGCTGGCAGAACTGGTTAGCAGGCTGAAAGAAGCGGCAGGCAAGAACCTGGAATCCGTGATCCTCTACGGGTCCGCGGCCAGCGGCGAATTCCGCCCCGGCACCTCGGACCTGAACGTTCTGTGCACGCTGGTGCAGATCGACGTCAACGAGTTGCAGCGTCTGGCCCCGGCGGTGGGTTGGTGGGTTCACGAAATGAAAGAGCCGGCGCCGCTGTTTTTCATGACCGAGGAGCTGCAGCGCTCGACCGATGTGTTCGCGATCGAAAGCCTGGATGTGAAACGCGCGCACCGCTTGCTCTTTGGAAGAGACGTCGTCGCGGATCTGCAAATTCCCATGAACCTGCACCGCGTGGAAGTGGAGCACGAACTGCACCTGCTGCTGCTCCGCCTGCGGCAGCACCTGCTGCACGCGGGCAGGAATGAACTTGAACTCCTTGCGGTGCTGAAGCGCTCCATCTCCAGCGCCGTCACGCTACTGCGCCACACGCTGCTGGCCTTTGGCGAGGAGCCTCCCCAGGGAGCGGCTAACATTTTTGCGCGCATCGAGGAACTCACCGGGGCCAAGGCGGAGGCCTTCTCTCGAATCTACAGCCACCGGGAGACCGGCGCGATCGAAGGCGATTCGCTGGCGGCGTACGATGCGTACATGCACGCGCTGGAAAAAGTGATCGTGGCGCTCGACGGGATGGTACCGAAGCGCGAATGGCAGAGGGCGGGACACTAGATTTTCTGGAACTTCAATCATCGAGGTGCCTATGAAAGCCGTAATCGTAATTCTGGTGGTGCTGTTGATTCTGGCGCTGGTTGTTGGCGGGGCCTATGTGAGCCGCCGCAACCAGATGGTTATCAAACGCGAAGCCGTGAACGCCGCATGGGCTCAGGTGGACGTCGTGCTACAGCGCCGCGCCGATCTCATCCCCAACTTGGTCGAAACCGTGAAGGGCTACGCGGTCCAGGAACAAACGGTGTTCGGCGATATCGCTGCGGCGCGCGCGGCCTTGATCGGCGCAAAGACGCCTTCCGACAAGATCGCCGCGAACGGGCAACTGGACACTGCGTTAGGCCGCTTGCTGGTGATCGTCGAGAACTACCCGCAACTGAAATCCAACGAGAATTTCATGCGCTTGCAGGATGAACTGGCGGGCACGGAAAACCGCATTGCCGTGGAGCGCCGCCGTTACAACGACGCGGTGCAGGATTACAACACCTATATCTCGCTGTTCCCCAACAACCTGGTGGCTAGCATCGCTGGTTTTGCGCGCAACAATGCCTACTTCAAAACCGAAGAGGGCGCGCGGCAGGCACCCAAGGTCAATTTCGATTTCAACAAGCCGGCACCGGCGCAAAGCTCCGCACCCGCGCCCGCGCATCCCTAGCCGGTAAAACTTCGTGCCTGTTGGGGCGCAGGAATCCTGTGTCCCTTCTAACGCGAATTTCTCACAAGATATGGTTTCGCACGCTGCTCAGACACGAGAACACAGGGTCATCTTGACGGGCGCGCCGTTTGCGCCCGCCCGCTCATCCCGGTACTCAAAACTTGCGCGTCTCTTGCCGCGACCAGCGCTCGATCACAATCTTCGATTCGGTGTAAAACTCGACCGCGTCTTTTCCCTGCGCGTGGAGAATCCCAAAAAAACTTTCCTTCCAGCCGCTGAACGGGAAATAGGCCATGGGCGCCGCCACGCCAATATTGATGCCGATATTGCCCGCGGGCGCTTCGTACCGGAATTTGCGCGCCGCCGCCCCGCTGGTGGTGAAAAGCGACGCCTGATTCCCGTAGGGACTTTTGCGAATGAACTCGATGGCCTCATCGATGTTGCTGGCGTGGATGAGGCTGAGCACAGGGCCGAAGATTTCCGTGTTGGCAAGCGAACTCGCCGCCGGGACACCGTCCAGAATCGTAGGCTTCAGGAAATTCCCATTTTCGTAGCCGGCGATCTTCAGATTCCGGCCATCCACGATGGGCTTGGCGCCTTCGCTCACGCCCGTCGCAATCAGCGATTCGATCCGCTGCTTGCTCTCCCGCGTGATCACCGGCCCCATCTGCACGCCGGCATCGAGGCCGTAGCCCACTTTGATCGAAGAAGCAGCCTCGACGATGGCGTCGCGAAAAGTTTTCTGCGCTTCGCCTATCGTCATTGCAACTGAAACGGCCAGGCAGCGCTGCCCGGCGCAGCCAAATGCCGAATCGCTGATGATCTGCCTGGCCAGGTCCATGTCCGCATCCGGCAGAACAATCACGTGGTTTTTTGCGCCGCCCTGGCACTGCATCCGTTTCCCGCTGGCCGCGGAACGCTGGTACACGTGCTTGGCCACCGGCGTTGATCCCACAAAACTGACCGCGCGAATCGCCGGATGATCGCACAGCGCGTCAACCACTTCCCTGCCGCCGTTGATCAGATTCACGACGCCCTTCGGAATTCCCGTCTTCTCGAGCAACTCGATGACCCGCCGTATGGTGAGCGGGACCCGCTCGCTGGGCTTCAGAACCAGCGTATTCCCGCAGGCAATCGCGTAGGGCAGGAACCACAGCGGGATCATCGCCGGAAAATTAAACGGCGTGATCGCGGCGACAACGCCGAGCGGCTGCCGTATCAGAGTCTCATCCACCCCCGGCGTGATGTCCTCCAGGTTATACCCCTGCATCATCATCGGAATGCCGCAGGCTACTTCGACATTCTCGATTCCGCGCCGGATTTCCGCCTTCGCTTCGGCGAAGGTTTTGCCGTTTTCCAGCGTAATCAGTCTGGCGAGCTCGTCAATGTGAACTTCCAGCAGGAATTTCAGCTTGAACAAACATTGGATGCGCTCTCCTGGCGGAGTGCGGCGCCACGCGGGAAAGGCCTCGGCGGCGGCTTGCACGGCTGCGTCCACCTCGGCCTTCGTGGAAAGTGGTGTGCGCGCAATGCGTTCGCCAGTCGCGGGATTCGTGACGTCGAGAAATTCCGTGGCGGCAGACTTATGCCACGCCCCGCCAAAATAGTTCTGAATTTCGATGGCCTGCGAGGTGACGCTACTGCTCATGAGTGTTGCTCCGTGCCTCCGGAAGCGATCCAGCAGGACTTGTGATATGAAGCATGGCGGCCGGGAAGACCGGCGTCACGAGGTGCCAGTTTACCAAAATTATGTAAGGTTGCGTGAATTGGAGAAGCGCAAGTCGCCTGCATGGCGGATGGACGCGGTGCGGCGCCCACAATAGGCTACTTGGCCGCTGCGTAGGCCTCGTAGGCCGCACCAATCAGCGGCGCCGATTCGTTGAGGACAATGGACACCGGAATCTTCGCCATCATCTCCGTGTATTGCCACTTATCCTTAAACGCGTTGAAAAACGTTCCGTCCTTCATTTTCTCGAGAATCTTCACCGCGATCCCGCCGGCAACGTAAACTCCGTTGAGGGCCATCACTTTCAGGGCAAGGTTGCCCGCCTCCGCGCCGTATACCGCGGTCCACAGATCAAGCGTATCCACGCATACGGGGCAACTCTTGTCCAAGCCGCTCTTGGAAATGAACGGAGCGGGATCCGCACTCGGGTCATCAAAAATCGGGTGTTTCACATTCGGCGCGATGAATTCGTGCAGTGTGCGGAAGCCCCGCCCCGAAAGGATCAACTCGCCGCAGACTTGCGGATAGCGGCGCAGCATGAACCGCAGCAGATCAGTTTGGCGCTCTGTGTGCGGCGCAAAATCGGAATGTCCGCCTTCCGAGGGCACCACTTTATACCGCGTGCCGTCCCAGAACAGGATCGATTCGCCAAGTCCCGTGCCCGCAGCAAGCAGCGCGCGGCTTGCACCTGGCAAGGGTGAGCCGGCGTTCAGGACGCAAAAATCCTCCGGAGGAAGATGCTCGAGGCTATGGCCCGTCGCGCCCAGGTCGTTCATCAGCACGACAGGCTTGACGTTGAGTTCCTGGGAAAGATGTTCCGCATCGACAACCCAAGGAAGATTTGTGGTGTGGATGCGATTGTTGATCACCGGACCAGCGACGCCAAAACCAGCGGCACACACCCTCCCGTTATGCAGATAAGGCTGGGCCTGCCTGTGGAACTCTTTGACCAGCAAATCAAACTGCGCAAAGTCTTTGCTGGGGAAGCGCTGCCTGTAGACAACCTCCAGCTTCCCGTTATTTTCGGTGAACAGGGCCAGATTGCACTTGGTACCGCCAACATCACCGGCGAGAATCACGGGGCCTCCCGTCAAAGGGTGTTTGTTAAACCGATTTAATAAGAAGCCGGTGAAAATTGCAAGCTTTTCCTTGCGCGATTCCCGCCATCCCCGTCATTCCCCGGCTAGGGGTTGTACCACTGCCGCGCTTCGCGTTCGGCCTAAACGCTGACCAGTGACTATACCGCAATCCCGAGTGATTGCAGGTCCTTGCGTAATTGGGGCGCGTTCTGATGGAGAACAACATTCATCCCCAGCCGCCGCGGGTTTTCCAGGTTTAACGCCCGGTCGTCAATGAAGACGCAATTTTCCGGCGGGCGTTGCGTCACCGCCAGCGCGATGCGGTAGATGGCCTCTTCGGGTTTGCGCGCATTCAGATAGCAGGAGCTGAAGAATACCTGGAAATCCCGCCGCAACTGGAATGCTTCAATGCGGTATTGATTTAGTTCCAGCGGCTCATTATTGATTGCCCCGATGAGGTATTTCCCCGACCGTGCCAGAGCAGAAAGGATGGCGCGCGTTTCCGGACACTCCTTCGACTCCGCAAACATGAATGCTGTGAACTCCTCCCGCGTGAAAGACCGGGGCCGGTAGAACAGCGTGCGGTCAAGGTACTGATTGAGCGTAATCTGGCCGGCATCAAAAGCCGGGAAGGAAAGCTCGTGACGATCTTGGAAATCCTCCCAATCAAGCCCGAATGCCTGGGCAGCTTCCCGCCGCCCATCGCGATCCCAGCCGTTCGTGAGAATGACGCCTCCGATATCGAAAAAGAGCGTGGTGATTTCCGGCACAGGCAACCTCCGCACAAGAATCCCGAGACATATCAGATATGCATCCCGGGGAAAAGGATAAAAGCGCAGCCACTCCTATTGTTTGCGGGCCAGCGCCCGGCTAACAACGTGTCCCACATTCTGCAACGCCACCGGGATATCCCCAGTGAGGTGGACCCGGACCACGAAACGATCGCTTTGTACCAATCCTTCAAACTCGCCCAAAGCAAGCGCGCGATACAACTGCCCAAAAGTATAGGGAGCCCCGGGTATGGCAAGGTCAATGATAGGCTCGGCCGTGAACACCAGGAACTGTCCGTGCGGCAGTCCTTTGCGATGCAAATGGCTGTAGTGGTGGAGTGAGTGCGGACCGTAGGCCAGGAGCACTGGAATCGCCAACTTTTCGGCAAGTTTTTTCCGGAGAGCCTGGAATGCCGCCAACACTCCGCGAGTTTGGGGAAGAAAAACCAAAACCGCAAGGAAGCTTTCCGGCTGCAGCAAGTGGAAGAAGGACCCAAGGGACTCCTCGAGGTTCAACGTGGAGATCTCCCGCCGAGTCTTTCCTTCAGCAAAGAGTTGCAGGCCTCTGTCCTGAAGGCGAGGCCGGCGGCTCAATGTGTCGTTCGCCGACGAGTACTTGTTGAGGTATTCCATGGCGATGGCACGAGGCAGCCGAGCTTCAGATTCATCGAAGGGATCAAATCCCAAGCGGGCACACGCCATGACGGTGGCTATCTCCCAACCCAATGTTGCCGATAGCAGGCCGAGCGGCTCAGCAATCTGCACATGAACAAACGGGACACCGGAGAAGCGGAATCGGCTCATCAAATCGCAAAGCTTGGGATCCGTGTCGCCGGCATACGTCAAGATCGCGAAGGCCGCCTTTTGCTCCAGCCCGTGAGTATCGCGCGGGACCTCTCCGTCTATAGGGATCAAGCCGGGCCCTTGTTTCGCCAGGCTTCCCCCGATCAACTGGCTTAGGCAGTAAGTGTACGGAACGAGTGACGGCGTCGCCAGAAACGCCACATACCGGCGCTTTGCCACCGCAGCTCCGGAGAGGAATGCCGCTAGTTGCAAGGCTGGATTTTCCGCCGGGATCGCGTCGCACGAACAGACATGATGCATTTCTTTCGCCGCCGCCACAATTCCTTCCGGCTCCTGTGCCAATTGCAAAACAAGGAGAGCACCCAGATGCCTTAGGGAAGTAAATGGGGCGAGAATGCCGAAGGGATCAGCAAAGGTAGCCCGGAAGTTGTATTCCCTGCCTAGAGTGGCAAGGTAGGAACCCGGCTCTGTCTCGGCCACGAAATGCTGCGGTGGCTGTGGTACGCCAAGCGATTGCAGCTTTTCCATGAAATAGAGGAAAAGCGCGTGGCCTTCCAACCGGTAGCCTGCCTTGCTCGCGAAGATAAAGAGGGTGCGCTCAAGATTAAGATGTTTTTCCGCGCGGTAAATGGTTGTGGGGCAAGTACTGTCAAGGATCACTCTCCCATGGTCATTCCCCGATTGCACGAATGGCAGAAGAGCCCTCGCCGCCAGGTTGGCGGCCTCGAATGCAATCAGCGCACGGCAATTAAGCCCATCAGCCGTGGCGGCTGACTCCTCTTGTTTTACGGCTTTGAGAAAGGGCTCAAGCGAGCCAGGCAGGTCCAGCCAGCCCAGATTGGAGCGAATGTGGGATTGCTCGAACTCCTCCTCGGGCCAGAGCGTGGCGTCTTTCGCCCACAGCCGCTCCAGCACGCGGTTCTCAAGAAAGTACTCGAGCTCTCTGTGGAACGCAGACTGCAAACAGCCGGCCACGATTGATTGCGCGGGAATCGTCATGGGCCCCCGTTCACCGTCTGCGGAGCGATCGCAAGCGTGTGGAATCGGACATGCCAGTTGAAAAGCGAGGCCCAACCGCGTTCAGAACGAACAGTACGAACATGGAGACGAACAAGAAGTCTAGTCTTGGCACTTTTAATTGAGAAAAGAGTAGCGAGAACAGCCTCGGCTTGCAACATCTCTTTCTCTATCCGAGAATGGTGTCTTCCAGGAGGAACGCATGACCAATGACTCATGTGAACCCACACCCACGCCCAGCGAGCCCATCAAGCCAGGGACGCGCATGGTGCATTGTGTGAAGTTCGGCAAGGAAATGCCCGGGTTGGACCGCATCCCCTGGAAAGGTGAACTCGGCAAGCGCGTCTACGAAAACGTCTCCAAGGACGCCTGGAAGATGTGGCTGGAATATTCCAAGATGGTCATGAACGAATACCGCCTCAATCCCCTGGATCCAAACTCGCAGAAAATCATGGAAGAACAGATGGAGCAGTTCTTCTTTGGCGAGGGCGCGAAATTGCCCGAAGGCTACGTGCCGCCCAAGGCGAAAGGCTAACCCCGCACACCCCTCTCCCGCGAAACTCTGCCGGAAATCCTTTTTGAATTGTCATGATATTCTTCCGCCTCCAGGGTGTTCAACAGGCAGGCGCGGGGTCAGCGTGAATTTCAGTTGGGCATGTGCCGTCCGCAGCGCCGCTTCCACTGCTGCCGGTGCATCTCCCTTCGCAAACAGGAAACCCAGATAGCTGGCTCCCTCCGGCCACGCCGCGATGTAATCATGCACGCGCGCTGTGATTTCCAGACTGGTGATTCCGGGAATTTGCCGCGCCGATTCTTCTCCTTCTACATTTTCGAGAACGCCGCTCCGCGGCACCGGAATCATCATGACTCCCGAAGCAACCGCTTCGCGACCTGCATCGCCGCCGGGCAAGCCAAGTGTGTGGCGCAAGAGAAGTTCCTCCAGCCCGATCTCTTTTTCGCCATCAGCAAGGCAAAATCGCAAGGCTCTGGCGCACAGTCCGCCAATTGGCCGCGGCGCGACTTCGATGGGCCAGACTCCCTGTTCATTCAGGCGAAATTCAGTGTGCACCGGGCCGTGCGTCAATCCCAAGGCTCGAACGGCGGATCGTAAAGAGCTTTCGATGGCCCGCTGCTCGGAATCGGGCAACCGCGAGGGCGTGACGTAGATCGTCTCCTCGAAGTAGGGCCCCTCCAGCGGATCCGGCTTGTCAAGAATCGCCAGTATTCTCAGTGTCCCCTCGGTGAGCAGAGCCTCGACGGCCACTTCCCTGCCCGGCAGATAGCCTTCAACGAGCATTTGATCCAGATTAGGTTCCCGCGTCGCGCGTATCTCCGGCGAGTCCAGAAGTTTTTTCAGCCGTGCCGCGCCCGCAACGAACTCCTCGCGATTATTGGCGCGCACCACTCCCTGGCTGGCCGATAACGAGATCGGCTTGAGCACGCACGGATAGTTGATGCCCAGAAGCGCGGGTTCGGGCACAGCATTCAACGAAACGCCGCGGAACCATGGCACCGGAATTCCGGCTTGGCGAAACACTTCCCGCGTGCGCAGTTTGTTCCGGCACGCCTGCACGCTCGCCGGATGATTGTGGAGCAGCCCAAGACCCCGCGCCACATACGCCGC
>Ga0326728_10020598_pt1 | contig 12547 bp, 11 predicted proteins | sample MB3enrmetagenome_FD_207602 | JGI IMG/M metagenome (GOLD analysis project Ga0326728, IMG submission 207602) | Lab enriched peat soil microbial communities from McLean, Ithaca, NY, United States - MB31MN | ecosystem: Environmental > Terrestrial > Soil > Wetlands > Peat | place: USA: New York...
TGCCGGTCACGGTGGTCGAGGTGGAAGCAATGGCGCTGGTGCCGCCGGGGGCAACCCAGGTGCCGGAGGTGTAACTCACCTGCCAATAACCACTAATCCCGTAGAGAGCGTTCGAGCCGCCCGTGGCGGAGGCGGTAAATGACGCCGTCAGGTTCGCGGCGCTGAGGCTGCTCGAAAGCAACTGGTAGGAGAGAGGGTTGGTGGTAATGAGCGGGCTGGCAAAACCGGTTTGCATGCCGAGGGAGAATACCGTGCCCACGTTGGTCCAGTTGACGCCGGTGCTGGCCCCGTTGTTAAATGTGGTCACCGCCGCCGCGCCATAGTTGACCGAACCGGCCCCGCCGCCATTGGAAATGACGCAGGGCAAGTCCCCGGTGAACGGGCCAGGGTGCGTTCCCGCGCTGTTGGTCACCAGAGGCAGGCCCGCCAAACCAGTTCCATTGGTGATTCTGCCCCAAGTGAAAGCGTTGGTCGTGCCGGGGTTCAGAAACACCTGAATGTTGCTGAAGCTCAACCAGTCGCCTGTGGCATGAACCACCGCGGGTTTGGTGACAATCCGCGTGATCAAGGTCGCATTGCTCCCCAACCCGCTCGGGTCGTATCCAATCTGGTAAAAGCTGACCTGGAATTGCTGGGGCAAAATGATCGGGCCGACGGGCAGGCCGCCGTCGTTATTGGAGCCCAGGGCGCTGGTTTGCACAAACACATTGGTCACCACGTACCCGCTCGAGTTGCTCCCGGTGACAAAAGTGGTTCCCGCCGGCGTGTTGCTGTTGTCAATCGTATAAGCAAGCCCGGCGGTGGAGTAAAATTCGCCAATGGTGTTGGTTTGGTAGATATCGTTGGTCCCGGGTATCGGCGGCTGGTTTGAGGCGCCGATGTCCGTGAACGTGGCCGTGGCGGATGGCGTCCCATATACCTGCGCGCTCGCGGTCCGGGACAGCGAGACGGCAAAGAGGATCAAGGCGAAGGAGCTGGTCCACTGGAAGAGCCGGAGGAGACGGTTTGATGAGTTTTTCATGGAGGTCTGCTTTCGTTTGGGGTTTGGCGGAGGAGAGCTGCTGCGAGTATTCCGGTTGCTTTGGTTTCTGTCGGTTGCTGTTGGAAAGATTCCGGCGTCTGGTTGTTTCATTGCTGCCATGGGCTGCTAAACCGCGAAAACGGGATGCGAAAGGACATCAAAAAAACGCGGCGGCAAACTCTGAACTTGAGCGCCGTTTGACTCGCCTGGAATCACTGACAACAAGTGACCGCGAAGGGTAATCATGGACTCTAATCATACACATATGCATAACAAATGCAAGTGATTCTCTCCAAATTTTTAAAAAAAATCACAAAAACTCGCCGGGTTTAACAGCCAGGTGGCACAGAACGTGCTAAAGGCTCATCAGTGCCGGGTCGCGGGGAAACTCCGGAAGCCATTGGGCCTGCCGCATCGCGCGGCCCGCCTCGCAAAGTTCCAGTTGCTCTTGCGGAGCGCCGGCTCTGTTTGCGGCGAAAAGGATGAACATGCGCCGGCGGCGGCTTTGGCGCGACAAGGAAATCGAACCCTCTATCAATTCCAAAATTAGCTTGTTTGCGGCATGGACTTATGCTGTAATCGGAGAGTTCCCTGTGGGCGCGCCGGATGGCGCGCCGGACTGAAATCTGATTGAAATCGCAGCCAAAAAGTCGAACATATTGAAAACTATGAAACCAAATGCGAATTCTCAAACACCACGGGGGATGACACGCCGCAGCCGCGCAGGCGCTGCCAGCGCCCTGGTCCTCGCGTCCGCGCTGACCCTCGGGTTGGGGCTGGGCGCGAGGGCGCAGATCAACTCCGGCAGCAACGGCAGCGACGGCGCGCTCAATCCCTCCACGAACATCGTCATAAACATGGCCGATCACCCGAACGGCATTTACCAATACACCTCGGTCAACATCCCGAGCGGCGTCACGGTGACATTTATTCCAAACGCGACCAACTCGCCTGTAACGTGGCTGGTGCAGAGTAATTGCGTGATCAATGGCACGGTCAATGTGTCGGGGCCTTTCCTGAACAGCTATATTGGCACCAACGGCGGACCAGGCGGCTGGGGTGGCGGCAGCGGTGGCAGCATCCCGGCTCCAGGCCAGGGGCCGGGTGGCGGTGGGGTCGGTATAATTGACGTAAGCTATCCACAAGGCGGTTCATTTGCCACCCTCGGCGGGAATAACACCAATTCGCGCGCCCTTTATGGCAATTCATTCCTGCTTCCGCTCCTCGGGGGCTCGGGCGGCGGTGCTGCCGCCAACGCGAATGGTGGTTCAGGCGGCGGGGCGATTCTTATCGCTGCCTCGGACGTGATCCAGCTCAACGGCAGCATCCTTGCCAACGGAGCCTCAAGCCCCGGTGAAGGTGGTGGAGGAAGCGGTGGTGCGGTCAGGTTAGTCACTCAAACCTTCACGGGATCGGGGGCTATCAGCGTCACCGGCGGGGCTAACTATGGCGCCGGCGGCTCCGGGTGGATCAGAATTGACGCCCTTGCCTACAACGACGCCGTCACCTTCTCCGGAGTGGTTTCTCAAGGCTATCAACCCATCATCATCCCCACGCCGGGGCAAGGCATGCAGTTGACCATCACCAGCATCGGCGGCGTGCCCGTCCCCGCCAATCCAGCGGGCATCCTGGCGACGCCGGACGCCATTCTTTCCGCCCAGCAGACCAACCCAATACCAGTGGTGGTGAGTTGCTCCAACGTCCCGCTCAATTCGTCCATCATCGTCACGGTGGTGCCGCAAAGCGGCGCCTCTGTAAGCGCCGTCGCCAACAATAACACGGGATCGCTGGCCTCCAGCACCGCCACGGCTTCATTGGTCTTTCCGCGCGGCGGCGGGCTTATATACGCCTCGGTGGCGGTGGGGAATTGAGGTATCGCCATGATCCCTAAATATTCAACGGCTTTTGCCGCCGGAGGGGGAACCGGCTGCCCTGCAAGCCGCGGTAAAGTCTGGCTGCGAATCGCGGCCATCTCGATCACAGGCTGGCTCGTTGCCTGCTCGTGTTTTGCTCAAAACACGATTACAAATGTCATGTCCCCCGTGGCCAGTTACCAGTATTTCGACTCGTTGAACGACCAATCCAACTCGGTGATTGCCGGCCTGCCGGTCAGTTATCAGTATTTCGACTCGCTCAATGATTTTGGAACCAATTCACCCATCGTCAGCACCGTGGCAAGCTACCAGTATTTCCAATCGCCGCCCGCCGGAAGCGCGCAGTTTCTCAATAGCTTGGAAGCCAGCTATTTGTACCCATTCATGGAACTGGGACTGTCCTTCAACAACGGCGCCCCGCTGGTAAGTCTGTGGGGAGCAAACGGCGAATCCTATCCGGTTGAGGCTTCGACGAACCTGGTGACCTGGATCGCGCTGACGAACGTGACCATCGTGTTTCCGGCGGGGCTGGTCCAGTTCACCGATCCGGCTTCGACCAACTACAACTACCGTTTCTACCGCGCGGTCATCCCGGCTCCGTAACCATTCTTGCAAATCGTGGCAAAAAGCGGTCCCGCATAATCAGAAATTGTCGTTTTCTTTCGGCATGGCGCGGCAGGTTCATGCAGAAACCGGCCAAGTCCGTGCTTAATCCTTTGGCCGTCCAGTTTAAGGCCGTTTCCGCCAAATGGAACCGCAGAATCGCAGACCATGACAACAGCGCCGGTAGGGCGGCGCTGCCGCGCCGCCCAAACTTTCATTCGCGCCTTCACCAGCGAATTTCATGGACCCGGCCGAAATAGGGCCAATCTTCCGCCCGCTCCACCAATCCCTGCCTCACGGGATTCTCCAGGACATACTGCCACTTCTGCGCGTAACCTTCGGCCTCGCGCAAACGATGATGAAACCCGCCCGCTTGAAACGTGCCGCCCCGTCCGTGCGCCTTTGCAAAACGGTCTTTCCAGAAGCCGATCCACCGCTCAATGGTGAACTTCAAATCCCGTGGCGCGCAAAACAAATGCAAATGGTCGGGCATGAGCAAATAATCGCTAACCAGCCAAGCGGTCGCCGTGTGTTTCCAGATGTCGTGCAGCGCCTGCTGCACGGCTGTTTCTGCCAGCCAGCGTTCCCGATTTGTTGTGCAGACCGTAAGAAAAACCCAATTCGGCCCGGACAGACGGATGGACACCCCTTTGGCCGGGGTGCGTCGCCCTGGTCCGGCTGAGGGACGATCAGACATGGGCCGATTGTAATGCCCGTGAACGAAGGGAAAAGGATTTTCGCCGCGCCGGGCGCGGCGGGAAGAATGGGCGGCGCGGCAGCGCCGCCCTACCATCCGAGACGGACGCATTGCGATTTTTCCTAATGCGCTTTGATAATTGGCGGAGTGGAAACCGCGCCCCAGCAGCCATCTTGTCCGCCATCGAGGGCCTTCACCCTAAATCACTCCATTACTCCGCCACTCCGGTCGAGTTCTCCCGTTTCGCAACTCGGAACAATCCGCAATCTGCCGGGGCCTTCATAAATTGGCCGTGTCCAGCGCCCGGCGTCATGCGCGGGGCATTGATTTTTTTGCGGCGGGCATTGATTTTATCAAATTGGCAAGGACAACCGCGGTGTGCAAAGCTCTCCGGCAACATGCGCTTGGATAAATGGTATCTCGACGCAGTCTTTCCCGACGGAACGGTCTGGTTCGGCTGCCGCGCGCGGCTCGGCCTGTGGAAACGCCCAGCCATCCAGTGGGCTTGCGGCCGCGAAGTCCTCCCCAATGGCCAGGGGCGGGAAGTTTCCCGCCTGGGTTGGAAGGAGTGGACAGAGCCAGGCCTGGTGAACGGGCAATGGGTGTGGAGAGGCCCGGATGGATTCCACGCCCGATGGGAGCCGTCCGGGCCGGGCGCGGATTGCGCGCTGGCGTCGGATGATTCGTTGCGGGTGCGCTGGAACTGCCTGGCGCCGAAAGCGGCGGTCACAAGGATGAACAGCGACGAAATGGGAAAGGCGGCGGACGCAAGCGCGGCCGGCCAGCCTCGGGGGGCAGGGCGCGCACTCCGTGCGCGCCGCGGCGGGCAAGGGACTGCCCGCCCTGCCTTTTTCGCCCCCGTCAGAGACGCATTACGCGCAAGCGCGGTTTCCCGCGGCCTCGGCTATGTGGAGCATTTGCGAATCGAAACGGACAGGCCGGACCTGCCTTTCCGGCAACTTTGGTGGGGGCGGGCGCACGCCGGGGAATCGAGCCTGGTGTGGATTCGGTGGGGGCGCGGGCGGGAATTGTCCCTGCTGTTGGAGAATGGCGCGAAGGTGGACGGCAGGCTGGAGACGTCTTCCCAGGGGGGCGCGCGGGTCCAGACGGAGCTTGGCGAATGGGAAACCGGAAGCGGACGCCCGCTCTGTGACCGGGACACGCGGCGTTCCTTTCCACGCTGGCTGGTGTGGCTTGCCAGAGGGATGGCGCCCGCGCGGGAGATCAAAATGGCGGGACCCGCCCGGCTGCGAACCGCCTCGGGAGATTTCACCGGATCGGGAGTCTGGGAGGAGGTCGGATGGGCCTGAGCCTTACCCCGCTGGCCGGCAAGATTGCTTACGGCGGCTTCTTCGTCGTGTTGGCGCCGCTTGGATTGTGGGTCTGGAGTTCGCGGCTGGCGTGTCCGTTTTCTGCCTTCCATTCCATAAGCATCGGAATTGCGCTATTGGCGGCTGGCGGCTTGCTGATGGTCCTGGCCGCATGGCGGCTGTGGCGCGAGGGCGGCGGGCTGCCCATGAACGCCTTCCCGCCGCCGCGCGTCGTGACGGGCGGAGTGTACGCCTTGCTTCCTCACCCGATTTATGCCGGATTCGTCCTGGGTTGCGCGGGAGCGGCCATCGTGTCCAACAGCGCCGGCGCGCTCTGGATCGTCACGCCGGCAGTTGCCCTGGGCTGCCTTTCGCTCGTGCTTGGCTACGAAGGCCCTGATCTTCGCCGCCGCTTCGGCTCTCAACTCCCCGAGCCGTGGATGGGGCTGCCGCGCGGGGAAGGCTTTTTGCCCCTGTCGCGCCGCGTGGGAACGGCGCTGGCGGTTTTCCTTCCGTTTGCCGTTTTCTATTTGGCGGTCAAGGCGTTGGGAATCCCCGCCGACGCGTTCGAGACGCGCCTGGGCTGGGAATGGGCGGTTCCCGTTCTGCCTGCAACGATGCCGGTTTATGCCAGCATTTACTTGGTGGCGCCGCTGACTTTTTTCCTGTGCGCGGACCGCGCGGAAATGAGGCGGCTGGCGGTCAGCGGCTGGATGGCAACGGGGCTGAACACGCTCCTCTACGCCACCGTGCCGGCCACGGCGGCGTTCCGGCCTGTGACGGGGAATGATTGGATGAGCCAATGGCTGGCCTGGGAGCAGCGGATGGCCTGGCCCGCGGCGGGGTCCTTGCCGTCTTTCCATGTCTGTTGGGCGGTGATCTGCGCGGCTTTTCTGGCGCGCGGGCCGCTCCGGCGCCGGGTGGCAATTTGCTGGCTCTGGTGCGCGGGTCTTTGCCTTTCGTGCCTGACCACGGGGATGCACAGCCTGGCGGATGTGCTGGCCGGCGCGCTGACCGGCGCGGTTTGCGTTCGCCCGGAAAGGCTGTGGAGGCGGATGCTCGACGGCATGGAGCGCCTGGGCAATCACTGGAAGGCGTGGCGTTTCGGTCCGCTCCGGGTGATCAACCACGGTCTTTGGGCCGGGCTGGCGGGCTTCGCGGTTTTGCTGATCGCCGGGATGTCGGCGGAGGCCGGCCAGTTGGGGTGGGTCGCGCTGGTGGCGTCCTGCGCGTTGATCGGGGCGGGGGTTTTTGCCCAATGGGCGGAGGGATCGCCGGCGCTGTTGCGGCCCTTCGGCTATTATGGCGCCATTCTCGGCGGATTGCTGGCACTGTCAATAATTGCGTTGAGCCACGGCCCGGCCGCCGGCGTCATGGCCGCCTTCGCCGTGGCCTCGCCGTGGGCCGTGGCGATTGGACGCCTGCGTTGCGTCGTGCAAGGCTGCTGCCACGGGCGGCCGGTGGATTGGGGAATGCGCGTCACCAACCCCCATTCGCGCGTGGTCAAGCTGGCGGGGTTTTCCGGGACGCCCATCCACCCGGCGCCGCTCTACTCGATTCTGGCCAACATCGTGATCGGCCTGGTTCTGCTGCGGCTGCGGGTCCGCGGAGCCGGGCCGTTCCAAATTGCCGGGCTGTATCTGCTCCTGGCCGGGATGGCGCGCTTTGTGGAAGAGGCGTATCGGGGGGAGCCTCAGACCAGGCGCCTGGCCGGCCTTCCGCTTTACCAATGGCTGGCGGCAGGAAGCGCGGCCCTGGGCATGGTCGTGATGGCGCTGCGCGGGCCGCCCCTGCCGCCGATGGGCGGGCCTGCGGGGTGGTTGTTGGTCATTTCGGCGCTCTGGGCCGCGGTCAGCGCCTTCGCCATGAGCATGGATTTTCCCGCCTCGGAGCGCCGGTTTTCGCGGCTGACGGGCTGACTGGTTTGGAGCCATGCCGCAACGATTCCATAAATGTGCGCGACCGGCGGAGCACGAACGGCGAGCCGTGATTCTGGAGCGGATACAGAACCTTTTTGCATTGTCAGGCGGACTTTCCGCCGGCGGCGCCCGGCTTTTGGGGGGCCGGCTTTCCGGACGGGTGGCCGCCTTTGCGCTTGGTCACGGCTTGCTTGAGGAGGTATTCGATCTGGCCGTTGACACTGCGGAATTCGGCCTGCGCCCAGGCTTCCAATTCGGCCCAAAGCGCGGGATCCATCCGCAAAAGGAAGGATTTCCTTTCTGGCATGGCTCAGTTGTAGAGCGTTCCGGCGTTGACGACGGGATGCACTTCGGATTCCGCGCAGAGAACGACCAGCAAATTGCTGACCATGGCGGCTTTGCGTTCGTCGTCCAGTTGCACGACTTCTTTCTCGGCCAGTTCCCGCAACGCCATGTCCACCATGCTGACGGCGCCATGCACGATCTTTTGCCGCGCGGCGATGACCGCCTCGGCTTGCTGGCGGCGCAGCATGACCTGGGCGATTTCGGGAGCGTAGGAGAGGTTGGTCAGCCGCGCCTCGTCCACCGCCACGCCCGCTTTGGCCAGCCGCTGCTGCAACTCCTGCCGCAAGGCCTGCGACACTTCGTCCACGTTGCTCCGCAAGGTGGTGGCGTTGGGCTCGCCGTCGTCATAGACGTAGGCGCTGGCCAGGTGGCGCAAGGCCGTTTCACTTTGCGTCTGCACATAACGATCATAGTTATCCACATCAAAATAGGCCTGGGCGGTGTCCTGCACCCGCCAGACCAGCACGGCGGCGATTTCGATGGGGTTGCCGCGCTTGTCGTTGACCTTGAGTTTCTCCATGGTGAAGGTGCGCGCCCGGAGCGAAATCTTGTGCCCGGCGGAATAAAACGGATTGGTCCAGTGAAATCCGCTGATCCGCACCGTGCCATGATATTTGCCGAAAAGCAGCAGCACGCGCGCTTCATTGGGCTGCAAGGTGAACAAACCGATGAGCAAAATCACGCACAGCACCTCCGTCAACAAGGCCAGCGCGAGAAGCCACCAAAAGACAGGCCCCGCGTGCGCGTTGACGCGGACCATGGAATAAACAAGCAAGGCGGCGCCCCCCAGCAACAAGGCGAGAATGGCTGGCAGCGCGATCCAGCCGCTGGCGGCGGTTTCCTGGCGCTCGGAACTGACGATTGATTTTTCTTCGTTCATAGGTCCTTTCATGGGAACAGGTTTAATATTCAATTGATATCATAATGCAATCACGCTCCCTGTCAACCGCCGCGTGGCGGATTTTTCAACTTAGTCGTGATCCTAATGTTAATCTTGATCCATTCTGATGAAACCGCATGAAGAAAAGATTGCGGCGCCGCCCCCAAGGCGGGTCTTGCCGCCGGCCTCAATCGCCGATGACAAACACTTGCTGCGCGGTGATGCTTTTGGTGAAACCGGGCTTGAAGGCCTTGGCCCGCAAAATGGCGGGGCCGCTCAACAGGATCGGCTTCTCGTAAAGCGGGTCGGCGCCGGTGGGCAGGCTCCCGTCCAGCGTGTAGCGGATGCCGGCCCCCGGCTCCGCTTCCTTCAAGACAACCTCCACCGGCCGCTCGTACCGGCCCTGCGGCGGCGAAATCTCCGGCGGCGGCAACACGGGCGGTCCCGGCATGCTTTCAATCCATTGCCGCAGCAGCCGCAGGCCCTGCTCGTCCACCGCGTTGTGGGCCAGTTGGGGCATTTTGATGGCCTCGAGCGAGCCGGCCCGCATGTAAATGAGCGAGCGCCATATGTCATTGGGCGCGATGGCGCGCGCGCCGTCAATGCCTTCGTCAATCAGAATTTGTCCGGCGATCAGGTTCTGTTGCTGGAGGGGCGTGTCATAGCGGGCGTCGAAATAGGCCACCGTGCCGCCGGGCCGGTGGCAGTGGGCGCAGTTGGCGTCCAGGTAGGACCTGGCCCGGTCCTCCAAACTGCGGCCGGCGTCGTCCGCGCCCGCCAGGCTGGCGTAATCCGGCAGGCGGGCCTCGTCCAGCGGCGGGTCAAACAATCCGAGGCGGTTCCAGGCCCGCAATTGGTTGTCGGCGCGCCCGAATGGATAAGGAAAATCGCGGTTCATCTGGCGGGTCTTGACGCCCAGGACCAGGCCGGCCTGGACGGTGTGGCAAACCAGGCAATCCTGCCGGCTCGGATAGTACCACATCTGCGTTCGGGTCCCCGCCGCCGTTTTGATGACAATCGCCTCGGTCAAGTTCGCGGCCAGCAGGTCGGCGTCGCTGTTATCCGGCCGCCATTTGTAGGCGGCCCCATAGACACCGCCGTCGGCATCGCGCACCAGGAGCCGGGTTTCCAGGCGGCGTTTCACCTCGGGGCGCGTCTCGTCGGTCCCCAGCTCGAAGTGTTTGACAAACACCGTCCCTTTGGGAAAACTCCATTCCCCTGTGGGCCGGAATCCGATCTTTCCCGCGGACCGGGTGTCCGGCTTGGGCGCGGCCATCCAGCGCGTTTTGGCCGCTCCATCCGACCAGAACGGAACATTGATGTCGTAAGGAATCAAACCGTCGGCGGGCACGAGACGCGCCGTGTCCTTGAAAGCGCCGGTTTGGGAAAGCAGCGGCGGGAGCGCTCCCGTGTCGCGCTCCGGCATGAGGAGGGCGGCCCGGGCGCGCGGCTGCGCCTCCAGTCCGAACGGTTTGGCCGCCTCTGCGCCCGCGCGGCTGGAGAACAGGATCGCGCCGCACCCGATCCAAAGCGCCGCGCGGACCGCTTTGAGAGAAGCCCATTGATGAAAGGCCGGTTTCATTTGTTGTTTGGATATAACGGCGACAGTGGCTGCATATCCGCGATAATTTGGCAGAATATCGGCCCAGGCGCAACCTGCCGGATGGGGGCGCATGTCACCTTTGGGGGTGGCGTTTTCCATTTCTTAATCTTAATCTTAATCTTGTTCGGAGAAGGCGGGGCAGGATTAAGATTAAGATTAAGAGGGGAACCCCCCCAAAAAAGCCCCGCCAGATGGACTGCAAAGGAACACCGGTGGACACAGGGCAAAGATGTGCTATTGTTATTGAAATTATGAAGAAGTCTAAACTCAAGAAGCAGTGGAAAAAGCCTCAAATTCGGGTGGTCCAGGTCTGCTGCGAATGCACAGCCTACGTGGATGCCTCTTAACCGCCAGGGGATGATTCTCGGAGGCCATTATTCGTGTTCGCGTGCTAGGAGCGGCCGCCGGCGGAGGGCTGCCGCAGTGGAATTGCGGCTGCGCTAATTGTTGCGACGCCAGGCGGGGGCGAATTCGGCCGCTGACTCAATCGTCCGTCGCGATCCTCGCCGGCGGCGGCCGGTGGCTTTTGGTCAACGCCTCGCCGGATTTGCCCGCCCAAATCAGCGCCTGCCCCGGGTTGCAGCCAGGTCCCGCCGCGTTGCGCGGCACACCCATCTCCGAAGTTTTGTTGACAAACGCCGATCTCGATCATGTGGCGGGCTTGCTGTCGTTGCGCGAAGGCGGCAGGCTGCGAGTTCATGCCACCAGCGCGGTGCGGGACACTTTGGACGGACACCTCGGTCTGACCGCACTCCTGGACGCTTTTTGCGGTGTGGACTGGGTGGAACCGCCGGAGGCCGATTTTGCGCCGCTGCCCGGAAGCCAGGGAGAGCAAAACTCCATGGTCTATCGCGCAATTGAGCTGCCGGGAGGCCCGCCCGTTTTTGACAAGGGAAGGACCCCGGGCGGTGTCCACCGCGTGGCCTACTGTTTTATGGATCGGAACACAGGCGGGCGGTTGCTGGTCGCGCCGGATGTCGCCGGGTGGAATGACGCTCTGGCCGCGGCGATGGCGGAGTCGGACGCCGTGCTCTTCGATGGCACATTCTGGTCCGGCGACGAACTGCGGCGCGTCAAAACCAATGCGCCCACCGCGGCGGAGATGGGGCATGTCACGATCCAGGACCACAGTTTGGCTGTTTTGGGCGGGCTTTCGGCGGAACACAGAGTTTACATCCATATCAACAACACCAACCCCGTGCTCTCCCCTGGTTCGCCGGAACGGAGCGCGGTTGAGGCGGCGGGCGTCGTGGTGGGGTATGACGGATTGGAGTTTGCGATATGAACCAAAAGCCGTGGCCGCGGAAAAGGTTTGTCGCCAATCTGCGCAAAATTGGCGCCTTGTCCTATCACCATCAACATCCGTTTCACGTTTTGATGAATTCCGGCCAGCTCGGCCGCCCAGCCATCCAGATCTGGGTGGCCAACCGGTTCTATTACCAGGCCCACATCCCGATCAAGGATGCCGCCATTCTGTCCAATTGTCCGTTGCGCGAAGTCCGCCGCCTGTGGCTGCACCGGATCATGGATCATGACGGCATCCGGGGTGATGAAGGGGGCATCGGCGCCTGGCTGCGGCTGGGAGAAGCGTGCGGGTTGTCGCGCCAAAGCTTGCTCAGCCACCGCCACGTCGTTCCCGGGGTCCGATTCGCTGTGGATGCTTATGTGAATTTCGCCCGCACCCGGCCATGGCCGGAGGCGGTGGCCTCTTCGCTGACCGAGTTGTTCGCTCCCGACCTCATGGCGAAAAGGCTGGAAGCATTTCAGCGGTTCTACCCCTGGGTGGATGCCTCCGGCCTGGATTACTTCGCGGGCCGCCTGGTCCAGGCGCCCCGCGACTCCGGGGAGGCCTTGAAGCTGACTTTGGACCACTGCAACACCCGCGAAAAACAGGAGGCGGCCCTGCGCGCCCTTCAGTTCAAGTGCGACTTGCTCTGGGCGATGCTGGATGCCATCCACGGGCGGTGTTTGGCGCTCCCAAACCCGCGCCGGCGGCGCGATTGTCAGTCTTTGGTGGTAGGGCGCGCACTCCGTGCGCGCCGCGGCGGCGAGAGGAGTGCCCGCCCTTGACGCCAATCTTTTCTAACGCATTGCGTACGCAAACATGATCTCCCTGGATGCACAAAGCCGTCCGGCGCTCGCCCGGGGCGTTCGGCTGCGGAATGACCCGATCACGGGCGAACCGGTGCTGCTCTTTCCCGAAGGTGTGCTGCCGCTGGACGCCGCCACGCATGACATCCTCATCCGATGCTCGGGCCAAGCGACCGTCGCCTCCATCATCCTTTCGCTGGCCGA
>Ga0326728_10020599_pt1 | contig 12547 bp, 12 predicted proteins | sample MB3enrmetagenome_FD_207602 | JGI IMG/M metagenome (GOLD analysis project Ga0326728, IMG submission 207602) | Lab enriched peat soil microbial communities from McLean, Ithaca, NY, United States - MB31MN | ecosystem: Environmental > Terrestrial > Soil > Wetlands > Peat | place: USA: New York...
TAGGTCAATTTGAATAATTCTCCGACGGCGGGCAGCTTTGGGGCATTCGTGAAGAGATTGAGGATTCTTAGCACGCGCGATAATATTCTCAGATTCATTCTGAGTCTTAGAACGCTTGGTCTAAGAATGTCGGAATAATCCCACAATCCTACACAAGCAACAATCCCTTCCTCTGATTCAGCAACCAGCATGTTTCGTAGACCATATTTCCGCAGCCGAATTATTCTATCAGCGAATTCGTCCTCGCATATTGGTGTAAAGAAGTCGTAATTATTGTAGTAGTCGTTTATCAGTTCAACAACCTTTGGCAGATCCTCTCCGGTCATCTCCCTGATTGTACCCTGTGTCGTTTTGCTTCTCTTGTAAAGTGGTACTGTCCATAGGGTCAAATCACGAATCCTATTGTACCCCAAGTTCTGAAATAATCCCGCCGACGGAGTGTTATCTTCCATGACTAGTGCATATGCAAGATCGGCATTCTGTTCCTCAACCGTAGCATGCTGAACCAGTTTGGAACCAATATTCCTTCTTCGAAATTTCGGGTGAACCCGTAAATCACGAATATAGACACTGTTCAGAACTTCCCCGCTCAACCAGAAATGCTTGAGCGTCGTAGTCGCCGTGCCAACTATCCTACCTTCTTCTTCTGCGACATAACACTTGAAGTTATCATAAACTCCCGATCTGAAGAAGTAATCAGGACTCCGATCGAATTGAAGAACTAGATTTGTACCTTCCGGGCACATTTCTTCCAATGTCAGAAGCTCAGAATTGTCATCCTGAGTTGCGGCCCTGACAGAGATCAAGCCAGAATCGACGTGTCACATCATTCTTGGGACGGTTATTTCTCTTTCGCGTTGAGCGACGGCGTAGCTCATCCAATTTTCTGTGGGACTAATGTTTGGGATTCACACTATCGTCATTCGTTTTGTGTGTGAGCCTAACTTCTTGGTGCGGCCGTTAGAATCCGGACCGTCGTTCCTACGTCGAAAAGTGTGTGTGCGTATTCATTGGTGTGTCCGTCGCAATTCGGAGCGTAGTCGTTTCCGTCGTTTTTCTTGTGTGTTGTTGTGCGCATCAGTAGATAGACACACCGAAACGTTCTGACGGTTCAAATTTCGGATGTTTCGACCAACTGTACCTCTACCTAAACCGCGGATATCTTCAAGGCAATCGCTCCAGCCGAGACAATCGTCGGAAAGCCATATCGACGTAGTCAGTTAGAGCGTAATGCGGCACTTCCACAAGGTTCATTCCTAGCCGAGTGTAAAGCCGTTTCGCGATCTGCCTCTCTATCACTGCACCGCTTCTCCCGAAGTTGTCCTCCAGAAAAGCATCAAATCTCGGCAGATACTCGGGGATCTGATGTTTTCGTAGGCCCTGCCTTTCCAGGCACCCATAAATTGTCTGCTTGACACGTTGGCCTAGGAGGTTGACCAGGGCTTCTTCTATCGACTCTAACAAAAGAGTTGAAAAGCGGCCATCAACCTCGCACAACTCTGAAGATGAGTTTAATTGGTTTATCTCAATTAATTAGCTGCCTTGAAAGGTATATTAGTGTTCGTAAGACGGGGCATCATTGTTCCATTCTATGTTTCCCTCAGAATCGACGATGCGTCAAATTCTTCTTGATTTATGTCGTGAACTATGTGTAGAATTGAAGATGCGATCAAGTATGATCAACGGAGTTTCGGTGTCAGGTCAATCCGACGGTGGTCCACGGCGCAGTGTAGTCGGTACCTTGATTATGCTACCGATCGGACTCATCATCGTACTTGTGGTGGTGCTTTACTTTGTTGTCTTTAGGAACGGTTACGTTCCAGGATACTTCCCTGGCGAATTCCTTCTGATCTTTGTGGTCCTATTCCTCGGATTATTTGTCATTCGAACCTTGTACTGGAGGTCGAGGAGGAACCACTGGCGGGAACAGTACAGAAGAAGCGCCCCAATTCACATTCTTCGTCAGAGGTACGCCCGCGGAGAGATAACCAAGGAACAGTACGATCAAATGTTGCGCGACCTCGCGCAAAAATCATGAGTCGAGATGTGTTCCGTGTGTAGGCGCACTACTAGCACATACGCGCGGTTCTTTGGGCTTTCGTCTGATGTGTGAGGTAGTCGAAGCAATACTTCGTATTGGTCTATGTCGATCTTTGGGGTAATGACAAGTTTTGTCTTGTTCAGCTATACACCTCGTCATTCATCATAACGAGTAGAAGAGGGGGTTGAGTGTGCTGGATTCTGTTGTTGTGCTGGGGCGGCAAGTTCGATCGGTAGGCGCATTCCGAAGTCGAAAGCGTAGATTCGACTCGAGGCACGCTCAGGGTATGATAGCTTCACTTGTTTGACAGCCCTTCCGATCAGTCCTTCAAGAACGCCGGCAACTGTTTCAGGCGAGAAAACGCAGTCAAGCACGAAGATGCGATTCAGGCGTGGATTAAAGTCTAGACGTCCCCAACCCGCGAACTTCCAAGTTTCCGCTGCATCGCTCCAATTCTCGGTTTTCCGCATGTCTCCGTCCCACGTTTGAGCTTTGGAAATCCAAGCCTCAGCCCACATCTTTCCTATTGTCAGGCCAATCTCATGCCTGCGTTCTGGGGCCAAGCTCTCTTCGAATGCTTCGATGTCCGCATCCGACATCATGACCCATCTCACCATGTGCGTTTGGAGCACGCCGTCTTCCGGACGCCATGATCCGATGTCGTATAATCGATGATACGAGAGGAGTTTGAGCAGCATGTCTCGCATGCTCTTCTCCTTCCCCGCGACGATCATCTTTGTGATGTAATCGTAGGAAGATTGTGGAAAGTCGATTGAGGTTCTCTTGTTAATGCGTTGTTCCATGTTTTCCAGCTGCCCCCAAGAGCGCTTACTATTCAACCGCGCCCCGGTCTACCTGCACCGCAAGAATCACGGTAACAGGTTGGGTGTTCACTATGAACTAATCCCTCCCACCAACAGCGGGAGGATCGACTGACGCGGTTCCAAGGAACTGCATCGATGGTAGCGCGTAGACGTTAGTTGTGAACAGGTATTGGCCGCTATAGTGAAACGGCACCCGGAAGACATGTGTCACATGATCGCCACGAAAGATTACTACCGTTTGAAAGTCGACAAAGATCCAATTGCCGTTCTTCGTGAGATACTGCGTTTTGAGAGTTATCAGGTAGTTGGCGTTATGGTCGTCGTGGGAGCTTGAGTCCACGGTCACCGTGACTAGTATCACATCTCGCGCCGACGATACAACGACATTGGCGATTGCCACTTGAGTTGCTGACTGAGCAAAGACTCCTCCGATTAGGGATAGTGCAACCAGAAACACTATTCCAGAATACAGAAGTTTTTTCAAATTGCTAAGCCTCGTGACATTTGAAAAGTGTTTACGGTTATAATGCTCTGATGTCACCGAGACGATCTATTCAAACGGACACAAGCGAACCTGATCGATATCCAACATGAATATTGGATAACACTGTACGTTCACATGTAACACCTGTAGAGAGATTGGATTCGACTTATAGGAAACAGTTCGCCCCATTCTTATTGGAGGCGTGAAATGTGTCATGTGTGACGTTGGTTGCGGACTCCTGCTTCAACCGAACTTTACTCGATTGTATAGAAGACGCGGGGAAGGCCATTCTGGGAGAACAGATGCTGGAATCACTTTTCGGACGCTTAGAAACCTACCAAGGTCTCACCAGGGATCAAATCCCACGTAATCTAGACACTTTCTTCGCTGCCTTGGAGAAAGCCTACGGGCAAGCTAGTGGAAAGACCGTTGGGAGATTCATAGTCAAGCTACTGTACGCGAGGCTGGGATTGGAATTTAATGGAGGGTCAAATCAGTTTCTCCTCGATTATGTGGAACGTGCGAGAAGAGAACTAGGACGGGAGACTTGAGATACTTACTCGAAGAAACTCCAAATCGAGAGAAAGACGGAAGATGCAGAATGACGCGCTTGAACTATCAGATGTTCCACTCTTGTTGAAATCGCGTTAAAGGACTGCTGGCGCTGTCCCTTAACTAGTGAATGTTGAGTGACGATTTGCTGTCAATGTGGAAAAATCAAATGTTACAGTTTGCCTAGCGTTACGTTCGGAAGACATGCATGCTCATAACTGTCGAAGTTGTGTGGAACGGCCAATCATAAGAATGAGAACAACCCCTCACAGAGGCCTTAACCTATTTCAAGGAGAAGGATGGGACCAACCTTCTTGAAGTAGTCTCAAATGGAGACACCGGAACAAGCCGCGCAAAGAATTTTTGGAAAACGTTCCGCATTCTACACCAAGAGCGCAGTGCACAAGGACCCTGAAGTCCTAAAGCGAATTGTCGAACTCGCAACACCGAACAGCAGCTCCTCTGTCCTCGACGTAGCCACTGGCTCAGGACACACAGCGGCTTCGCTTGCACCACATGTTGCGCACGTCGTTTGCGTCGATATCACTATCGAAATGCTAGCTGAAGCAAAGAAGCTCACGCTCGAACGTCGAATTGCCAATGTAAGTTTCTCTCTAGCAAATGCTCATGCGTTACCCTTCCAGGACGGGTCTTTTGATATTGTGACTTGCAGACGCGCGGCACATCATTTTTCAGACATCACACGGGCCCTGCGCGAGATGAGGCGCGTGTTACGGGCGGGTGGCATACTCGTGCTGGATGACCGAAGCGTGCCGGAGGATGATTTTGTGGATTCGTGCATGAACGAGTTGGATCGATTGCATGATTCATCGCATGTTCGCGAATATCGCCCGAGCCAATTACGCCGCTTGCTTGAAGCGTCCGGCTTCATGGTTGACGTAGTCGCACCATACTCTAAGCATCTGCCGTTGACTTCGCTCACGGTTAACGTGTCACGCACCAATGTTGAAAAAATTCGCGCACTCGTGAATAGTCTAACTGGTGAGCAGCGGAACGCCATGAATGTGATCGAGTTGAATGGTGAGACCTACCTCAACCATTGGTATGTGATGATATCCGCGCACTAGGCTACAGAACGCACTCTTTCACAATTACAAAGTGTGGGCAGTAGTTGGTCCAAATGTTGACCCCAAATCGAACGGACCACGGTTATCCAGCCAGGGTTTTCTAGTCTAGGGAACATAGTTTTGGGATCTCTAACGTCTGAGCATTCGAATGGTGAATTGCTAAATACATCTAGGCCACAGGATTCTGCGGCGATTGTGTTGTCTGTTGTTCTTGTGAAGAAGTCGAATATTATTCCCGAGAAGTTTGAGGCTGGAAAGTCCGATCTGAAACTCGTCGATGTGATCGACAGAAAACAGGACGCACCTTTCAGTGCGGGGATAATTGAAGTCGTGAAATCTGAACCATGCGAATTCGAATATGACAATGACGGCGCCGTGATCTACTGCACTGATGGCTCGTTTCTGTTGCAAGAGGGCGAGACCAAGACTGAGGTTCAAGCCGGAGATGTCGTGTACGTGCCAAAGAAGAAAGGTCTCAAAGTTCACTGGTCCTCACCGAGTAGAGGGCGAGGGTTCTACGTGACGTACCCACACTGGCGCTGACCGGTACAGATTCAAGGAAGACGTTTAGCAAGAGGCTCCCTCCCTTCTCTTTGGGGGGAGATCCTTTCCCTATTCTGCCTTGGTCCTCTCAGAGGAGGATCATACGAGATATGTTATTTCCGGGAAGAATTCGGTGCGTCTGAGTTTCGGAGTTCTTTCAGGTCGTCTGGGGTGTCGATGTCTCGTAACACGTTAGCTGTGCCGACTTCAACGAATCTTACTTCGCTTTCATGCTGCTTCACAACGGATTTCAAGCCATAGGTTTGTTCGTTGATTTGCTCGATTTCATGAAAGAGGTTCTTGTCGAATAGGATTGGGTGTCCAGCCTCTTGACTGTGTCCTGCCACTACTATTGCACTTCTAGTCTCGTTGTATGCGTCTATGACCATGTTGATTGATCTCGAGTCTACTCTGGCAACGTCGCCCGGCAAGATTAGAAGAGCACTCGTCGCATTACTAACGGCTTTGAGTCCGGCTTTCACTGAGCTGCTCTGTCCACTCTCGAATTCCTTATTCAAAACAAAATTACAAGGCAGATCAGCGAGTACCTCTCGAACTCGGCTCGCTTCCCAACCGAGAACCACGATAACCTCATCAATCTTAGATTGTAAGGCGGCCTGAACTACTCGGCGTATCATCGGTGTGCCGTTGACGTGTTCGAGGAGTTTGTTTTTGCCCCGCATGCGAGTGGACTTCCCGGCAGCTAACACTATCAGTGACAACATATTCGGCTAACTCGTCTAGAGGGTCATTGGAAGGAACTTTGCGCTACCAGGTTCACCAACCACCCGTCCATCATCATACACTACCTGCCCGCGCCGTATCGTTATGATAGGCCAGCCTTTCAGAATCCATCCTTCGTACGGTGTCCAACCAACTTTGAAATGCAGGTCTTCCGCCCTGACTTTTCTCTTCATCTTCAGGTCTACGATTACCAAGTCCGCGTCTGCCCCTTTTTGTAACACGCCTTTTTGGGGGTAGAGTCCGAAGATTTTGGCGGGTTTTTCGCAGCAGATTCTTTGAAGTGTGGGAAGAGTGATTCGGTTTTTGTTGACTCCTTCGCTCAACAGGAGGGGGAGCATGGTTTCGATAGCTGGAATACCTCCCCAAGCTTTCCAAATGTCCGTCCAACCAGCCTCCTTCTCTCCGCGTTCCCCAGGCGCATGTTCGGATGTGACGATGTCAACCGTTCCGTCTCGAAGTCCCTTCCACAAGGCCTGCACGTCTTTCGGTCCTTTGAGTGAGGGGTTCATCTTGAGGTAGGGGCCCTGCTTCTTCATATCCCTACGAGTGAAGGTTAGATAGTGGGGGCAGGTTTCGGCTGTAACCCTAACATGCTCACGCTTCGCTTTCCTGACTATTGTTACGCCTTGGCTGGTTGACATATGAGATATGTGAAGCCGCGCACCAATTCCCCGTGCAAACTCAACAAGCTTCTTGACTGCGCGTTCCTCCGCAACGTTCGGTTTCCATTCCAGAAAGGCCATCGGGTCCTTCCTCCCCTCAGCCTGGAGCCTCTCGAGGTTCTCATTTGCGGTGGCTTCATCCTCCGCGTGAACGTTGAGAATACAACCGTTCATTGACGTTTCACGCATCAACGACATTAACGTGTGATCATCCGCGTAGTAGGGTTTGCACGTGAAGGTCTTGAAAGATCGAACGCCAATGCGCGCAATCTCCGGAATATTCTGAAGGTTCTTTTGACTCATCATTCCAGCATGTAGAGAGAAATCGATCAGTGAACGTCGAGTTCCTTGCTCGATCTTCGCTTGAACTCGGTCGGGTGTGTCAACGGGCGTTGACAGAACCATCTCCACAACTGTAGTAACTCCACCCGCTGCCGCGCTCATCGTCCCACTAGTGAAGTCCTCTCGGTTAGTGTAAGCGGGATCGTGAAGGTGGGCATGTCCATCTACAAGCCCCGGCAGAACCACTTTACCCTCAGCGTCAATCCGTTTGTCCGCCTGAGCCGGCGCTTTTGAGCCGAAGGCTTTGATCTTCTCATCCTCGATTACAATATTCGTCTTAGCGAGGTGCTTCCCTTGTATGATCTTCGCGTTCTCGATCACAGTTATCGTCAAGTTTTCCCCCTATGCTAACACATGTGGACGCGCTTGTTTAGCCGGCTTCACTCGCAAGCGTAAGGCTTCCCCTACAATTTCGGGGTAGTTACTAGTAAAGGAGCGCGATTCAGGTACCCTTGCGTGTTCGCAGCCACGATTTCTCTCAAGTGGAAACAAGGGTGCATGGTTTATTCTCGCCATTGTATGGCAGAATGGCGAGATCGTTGGCATGCCAGTAAGAATTGATGGGCAGTCTTTGAAAATAGAGGATGTTGTCAAGGTCGCGAGGAAAAATGAGACTATTGAACTAGCGCGAGAATCAGCCGAAAAAATAGTCCAGTCTAGAGCAGTCGTCGAGAAGCTGATTGAGAAGAAGGAGAAACTCTATGGAATCTCCACTGGAATAGGTGAACTATCAAACGTACTCCTATCTCCAGACCAACTGAAAGATTTCCAGAAATACGTAATCTACAGCCATGCCGCCGGATGGGGTGAGCCAGTAGCAGTAGACGATGCAAGAGCTGCCTGGTTGACTAGAGTGAATGTTTTGTCGAAGGGACACTCTGGACTCAGGCTTGTAGTTGTGAAGACGCTAATTGACATGTTGAACAAAGGAGTAACGCCAGTAATGTGCCAGAAGGGGTCAGTCGGAGCGAGCGGTGATTTGTCTCCGCTGGGCCAAGGATCACTAGTCGTGATGGGAGAAGGAGAGGCGTTCTATCAAGGGGAGAGAATGAGCGGAAAGCAAGCCATGGACAAGGCTGGGATAGAGACGATCACGTATGAGGCTAGAGATGGCCTCGCGACGATTAATGGGTCGAACTTGGTGGCAGGCATGGGGTGCCTACAGGCTTTCGACGCGGATCGGTTGATTAAAACTTCTGAGATTGCCGCTGCAATGACTCTCGAAGCTTTGACTCCTAACATGTTGGCCTATGATGAAAGAATCCACACAGCAAGGGGCTATGAGGGGGCGATCGAATGCGCTGAAAACGTGAGAAGAATAGTTGATGGTAGCGAGATTTTGAAACAGAAACCGCAGAAAGTGCAAGAATCTTACAGTCTGCGAAGCACACCCCAGGTCGTTGGCGCAGCCAAAGACACTTTGAAGTTTTCAAGAAAAATGTTCGAGATCGAGATCAACGGCGTTGGTGACAATCCAATATTCTTCACGGACGACGGGGGAATCTGTTTGACGGGAGCAAACTTCCAAGGGACACCATTAGCATTCGCTTTGGAATACCTGGGAATCGCACTCACAACAATCGGCGCATTATCCGAAAGGAGAACTAACAGGCTGGTCAATCCCGCCCTGAGTATGGGCCTGCCCGCGTTCTTGACGAAAGGAGCTGGAATGTTTTCAGGAATGATGCTCGCGCAGTACACAGCTGCTTCACTTGTATGTGAAAACAGAGTCTTGTCAACACCGGCGGCGACAGGGTCTATACCAACGGCCGCTGACCAAGAAGACTTCGTAAGCATGGCAAATACAACGGCAATAAAGACAAAAGAGATCCTGAAGAACTCCTCAGCGATATTTGCAATTGAACTCATGGCCGCCGCTCAAGCTCTGGATTTCAGGAAACCGATGAAACCAGGAAAGGGAACACAAGCCGCGCACGATGCGATTAGACACCATGTAAGGCATCTTGATGAAGATAGACCGTTATACCCAGACATCATCAAACTATCAAAAGTCGTAGAGTCAGGAGAGATTCTGGAAGCGGTTGAAAGAACTGTTGGGAAGCTGAAGTGAGCGGCGTGAGGTTCTAGGCCCGAAACGGAACAAGAGAACCCCCTCTCGTTCACATTTCCGGACTGAAGTTACATGTGATGCTATACGCCTAGACTGACCCTAGTCCTGTTCGATCAACTGGAAGAGTTCGGATAACTTGTTGATCTCGCGGTAGGGTTTAGCACCTGAAGCCTTTTCGGTTTTTGCCTCTCCCCTCAGAAGTCTGACGGTGCGTGTGCCTAGCTCAGCGGCTACAGAAATCTCAGCATTAGGGCGAGTGCCGACGAAAATCGTCTCCCTGCCCACAACTCCGAGCCTCTTAATGGCCTCCTCAATGACGCTCTTATTGAGCATCTCCGACCCCAAGTCTTCTGAGATAACGACTGCATGAAAGCAGTGTTGCAGTCCGAGACTGACGAGCTTCTGCCATTGCTTGACCGATCTGCCGCCTGACGCGCATCCGAGTTTGTATCCCATGTCTCGGAGTTTGAGGATAGTAGGCATCGTATCGGGGTATGGTTTAAGGTAGATTGGGTTCGTTTCCCTGTACGCAACCACGCCGGCTGCAACAACTCGCGGAGTCCACTTGAGGCCAAGTCTCTCCATTAGCTTGTCGAAATGCCGGGTACTGTCGGATCCGAGCTCCTTCACAATACCCTCAAGCGTCCTGTACCCCGTTTCGAGGTCCACAGGTAACCCTGCCTCGATCATCGCTCTTACGGCTGCGAGTCTGGCGTTTGTTGTTTGGTAGGTTGCGTCGTAGAGAACGTCGTCGATTCCGAAAATTACGGCTCGTGTCTTCTGACTCATTTAACCACCTTCGTCAACTTCCCTGGATGATCAGGATTCAAGCCCCTCTGAACGGCGGAGTAATACGCATACATCTGCATAGGAACAACGTAAGCCAGAGGAGAGAACACTTCTTCGATATCTGCTGCAACCCCAATCCCACCAACTCCACCATGTAAGCCATCGGCATCCTCACGCTTTATCACTACCGTTGATGCCCCAAAGCGATGAAAACTCTCCTCCAAACTCCTCACCTGCTCCGCCTCATCCAAGCCTTGAATTATGAAGACCGGAGTTCGGGCCTCAACGAGTTGCATTGGACCGTGGAGAAATTCTCGCGTCGCAAAGCCCTCCGCGTGCACATTACAACTCTCCTTCATCTTCAGCGCCCCTTCCAAGGCTGTGGCATAATTCGGTCCACTTCCCAATAGGAAGTAGAATTCTCTCTCAGCAAACTTAGCGGCCATCTCCTGCGTAGCGTTGTCACAGAGCCGGATAGTGCGTTCAACCTGAGACGAAGCTTTAGCCAAAGCATCAGAGAGTCGCTCGTGGTGGAAATTTTCAGAAGGAAAGACTCGGCCAAGTTCCATCACGAGGGTATAAGTCGCGACTAGGGTCGCGGTGAAACTCTTAGTCGCCGTCACAGCTTTTTCCTCGCCCGCCCGCGAAACTAGGCTATGATCGGTTGATGATGCAAGCGTGCTCCCTGGCGAATTTGTTATTCCAATCGTGCGCATTCCAGAGTTGGAAGCAGCTTTCACTGCTGCGAGCACATCTGTGCTCTCACCTGATTGTGATATTGCAATGAGGATCGTGTTCTCGCGCCCCGCTGGTCCCACCCAGGACGCGAATTCGGATGCCGGAAGACTTGTTGAAAATACCTTGGTGAGCGTGGAGGTTGCGTAATTTGCCGCTAGGCATGCATGGTAGCTCGTTCCGCTTCCCGTAAAGTAGACCATGGCAAGGTTCTGAGCATTCAGTAACCGAACGATATCGCTCGCTTGTGCGAAAGTTTCTTTCAGCGTATCTGCTATGGCTCTGGGTTGCTCGTAGATCTCTTTTAGCATGTAGTGCTGCAATGATCTACCCGGTTGCTCCTAGCTCAGATTCGATACACAACGTAATCGATGGTTACGCAATTATATCAAGATGCAGAGCGATACGCCAGACCGTCGACCTATTCTAATAGCGTTAGACTTGGTGCTCGCGTTCAACTATCTCAGGGAATCTCACTCGACAGACCAACCCATCCGCCAGGCTCACTTCCAAGCAATCCCCTACTCAGCTCAGCGGCAAGCCAGAAGGCTCCTTTCACCGGTTCAATTTCTAGCCTCGTAATCTGTGCATGCGGACATTCTTTCCTGATCTTTGAAGTGAACGGGTTGAGGAGATAGCGTCCCGCCTTGAAGCCTCCCCCAGTTGTGTAGACAACGAATCGTTTACGTGTTAGTTGTAATTGTCGTGCGGCGGTACATACAAGTTCGGCAAGCGATAGGCCTGCGTCTTTGAGGATGTCTCTGCAAACCTTGTCGGTGGTGGCGGCTTCGGATACGGCGGGAGCCAACTTTGCAACTTCCTGAACACCAATCTTGTCCACATAGATGAGGTCTTGAATTTCATCAAACATCTTCACTCGCAGCCTGCGCTTCACAAGCTGCACTAATCCGGTACGCCGGGTTCGCCCATCGACCATCCTGAAAGCCATCATAATCGCCTTCATTCCAATATCGTACGCACTACCTCTATCATCGATCAAGTTCCCCCATCCTCCCACCCTCACATACCTCCGCGCACTGCTCGTCCCAGCAGCGAAACAACCAGTGCCCGAATTCACGATAATCCCCGGTCTACCACGAGTCGCAGCGTAGAGAGCGGCCACCGAGTCGTGAATCACAAAACTCTTCTTGGCTAGTTGTGATTGTCGAACAAACCGCGTGGCCACTTTGCTGTCCTTGGAGGAATCAATTGCTGCTAAGGCAACTACCGCAATGTCAAGTCTGCTACCGTGGAGACCAGCATCGCGCTTGGCTTGGAGGACTGCACTTTTAATCGCTTTGCTCGCCGCCGAGGACCCTATGTTGTGGTAGTTTGAAGAGCCTGCTTCTCCCCATCCCAGAACTTTCCCATCTGCGGTCCCAACCAATGCAACAGTCTTGCTTGCACCTCCGTCCACACCAACAACGTAACGCTCGGCGTCCATCGATTCTCACTCACCCACTTCTACTGATACCCGTCGATATAACGCAAGATGATCCCAGATCCGATTCTCACTTAACCTTACAGAATCTGAATTGGCGCGCCAGCGGACAAAGGATCTCTTCAACCTCTGAACAAGGAGCTTAGCTCGTAGGGGGATGAAGTTGTGCCGTGGGTTAAGGCGCGTGCACCTTCAGCTGGCTTTCGATCACCTGCGTTAACGCGTTGCTCA
>Ga0326728_10020601_pt1 | contig 12545 bp, 8 predicted proteins | sample MB3enrmetagenome_FD_207602 | JGI IMG/M metagenome (GOLD analysis project Ga0326728, IMG submission 207602) | Lab enriched peat soil microbial communities from McLean, Ithaca, NY, United States - MB31MN | ecosystem: Environmental > Terrestrial > Soil > Wetlands > Peat | place: USA: New York...
TCGTGGAGCTCCTCGTGGTCGGCGGGCATCTCCTGTCGGCTGCGGCGATAGACGAGGGTGACGTCGCGCGCGGCGCACAGGCGCATCGCGCTCCGGATCGAATCCATGGCCACGTCGCCGCCGCCCACGACGATGACCTTCTCTCCGAGCTTCACGGACTTGCCCTGGTTGAGCTCTTTGAGGAGCGTGAGCGCGGGGAACACCCCCGGCAGATCCTCGCCGGGAACCCCGAGCGTGCGGTGGGCGGAGGTCCCGATCGCCAGGACCACGGCCTGGTACCCCTCCTCGAGGAGCTTCTCGGGGGAGAACTGCTCTCCGAGCCTCCGGTTGACCACCCAGGTGACGTCGAGGTTCCGGAAGCGCGCCCGGTCCCGCTGCACGTCGGCGTCCGTCATGCGGTAGGCGGGGATCGTCTGCATCAACCCGCCGACCCGAGGTTCCGCCTCGAACACGGTGACCCCGTAACCACGGATCCCGAGCTCCCAGGCGACCATCATCCCCGCCGGGCCCCCCCCGACCACGGCGATGCGCTGCCCTTTCGGCTTGGACGCGACGTAGGTGAGCTCGGAGTTGCCGAGCTCGAGGGAGGCCCGCTTGAGGTGGCGGATCGCAACGGGGACCCCCTTCTTCTTCACGACGCAGGAATCCTCGCAGTACCGGTAGCAGACCTTGCAGAGCGAGGTGGCGAGCGGATTGCCCTCGAGCGTGACCCGGGCCGCCTGGTCGTACTCCCGCTCGCCGACCTTCTTGATGTACTCCCGGCAATCCTGGGAGATCGGGCAGGCTTCGACGCACCAGGGGCGCCGGCATTGGATGCAACGGTCCGCCTCGAGCACCGCGTCCTCCTTGGAGTAGGCGTGCAGGACCTCCCGGAAGTCCCCGACCCGCACCGCGACGGGCTCCTCAAAGATCGGGACCCGGACGGGGTTCAGCTTCGGCGCGGGAGCCGGGACGGCGGCCGTACGCGGGACGGCGGTGACCTCTTCGCCCATAGAACCGACCGCTTTACGGGTTCCTCGCCATAAATCGCTTGCGTCGCCCGCGCTCGACCTGCCCGACGATGGCCTCGAGGAGCCTCCCCCAAGGCTTTAGAGGACGCCCCCATGGAGGCATGCGGGTCCCGGCCCGGGGTCATCGATGGTTCTGGATTCCCTCGGCAAGTCGCTGCGGGGCGTGCTCCAGAAGATCGCCCGCAGCAGCAACGTGGACGAGGCCCTCCTCGCGGAGGTCGTTCGCGACATCCAGCGGGCCCTGCTGCAGGCGGACGTCAATGTCCAGCTCGCGCTCGACCTCACCAAACGGGTGCGCAAGCGGGCCACGGAGGAGCGCCCGCCGGCCGGGGCGAGCGTCCGAGACTTCTTGATCCGGATCATCTACGAAGAGATCCGGAGCATCCTCGGGACGGAGCGCACCTTCGACAATCGGCCCCGTAAGATCCTGCTCGCCGGGCTCTACGGTCAGGGGAAGACCACCACCGCCGGCAAGCTCGCCCGATACTACCAGAAGAAGGGGGTGCGCTCCGCCCTGGTGGCCGCGGACGTGCATCGCCCGGCGGCGATCGACCAGCTCGAGCAACTGTCGAAGAAGGTGGGCTGCGACTTCTACGCGAACCGGGGCGAACGGCGGGCGGAACAGATCGTCCGCGAGGCGCTCGCACGATTCCCCCCTCACACGACCATCATCGTGGACAGCGCGGGGCGCAGCGGGATCGACGCGGAGCTCATCGCCGAGCTGAAGCGGGTCCGAGAGGCGCTGCAACCGGACGATACGCTCCTCGTGCTCGATGCCGCCATGGGCCAGAGCGCCGGCCGGAGCGCGCAGGCGTTCCACGAGGCCGTTGGGCTGACGGGCGTGGTCTTGACCAAGATCGACGGCAGCGCCAAGGGCGGCGGGGCGCTCTCGGCGGTCGCGGTCAGTGGCGCCCCCATCCTGTTCCTGGGCACGGGCGAGCATCTCGACGAGCTCGAGCGGTTCGAGCCGACGCGGTTCGTCTCCCGCCTGCTCGGCATGGGCGACATCCAGACCCTGCTCGAGCGGTTCGAGGAGCTGACCGACAAGGAGGAGGCGAAGAACGCCGCCGAGCATCTGATGAGCGGGAAGTTCTCGCTCCGGGACATGCGCGCCCAGATCGACTCCCTGGGAGAGATGGGGCCGGTCTCCAAGCTCCTGAGCTTCATCCCCGGGATGGGGTCCCAGCAGATCCCCGCCGGGCAGCTGGAGGAGACTCAGGCACGCCTGCGACGGTTCCGGGCGATCCTGGACTCGATGACCCCGGAGGAGCTCGACGACGGCCACCTCATCAAGGGCGACCGGATCCACCGGATCGCCCGCGGCAGTGGCCAGCGTTCCCAAGAGGTCCGAGGGCTCCTGAAATACTGGGAGACCACGAGGAAGGCCGCGCACGGGATCACCAGCAACCGCAAGCTCCGCCGGCAGCTCGAGCGCCAGTTCGCCCAAGGCAGCCCCCCGGCCTGACCGAGGAGCCATGGTCCTGGACACGCTCGAGGCCATCGCCGGGGCCCTCCTCGTCTTCCTGCTGCCCGGCCTCGCCTGGAGCCGGGCCTTATTTCCCGAATGGCGGCTCCGGGGGGAGCTCGCCATCACTCGCGCCGTGGAGACCGCCACGCTGGCGGTGCTGCTCAGTATTGGTTCGACGATCCTCGTGGGGTTCCTCCTCACTGCCCCCGGGGCCGGCGGGTTCTCGGCTCGCTGGTCCGACCCCACCCTGGAGGCCGCGCTCGGGGCCCTCACCCTCGTGGGCGCGGTGGTCGCCTACCTCCGGGGGGGGTTCGACCGCGTCCCTCCCGCCGCGCCCGTTCTGGAACCGGCGCCGGGGGCGGACTCCCCGGAGCCGATGCTCCTCGAGTTGGAACGGTTGCGCCGTCGGGAGCGCTACCTCCGTCGGGAATTGCGGCGTCGGGACCTCAGCGCCGGGGAGCGAGCGCGGCTCGACTCGGAGCATCGGACCGTGGAGGCGCGGACCCGCGAGCTGGAACAGGAACGGGAGGCTCAGTATGTCGGTTGAGGGAAGGGGCGCGGCGTCGGAGATGAAGATGGTCCTCGTCCTCCGTGGCGAGCTTCGGCTGACCCCGGGCAAGGCGGCGGTCCAGGTGGCCCACGCGGCCGTCATGCTGGTGAAGGAGGCCGAGCGGCGACACGCCAGCTGGGTCGAGCGATGGACCCGGGCGGGTCAGAAGAAGATCGCCCTTCTGGTCCCCACGCTGGAAGAGCTGGAGGAGCTGCGACGCAAAGCGGTGGCCCGAGGGATTCCCGTCGTTCTCGTCGAGGACGCCGGGCTCACGGAGGTGGCGCCGGGCACGAAGACCTGCCTCGGCTTGGGGCCGGCCCCGAACTCGGAGCTCGACGCGATCACCGGCGGCCTACCCCTCTACTGAGCTTCGAACTTCAGCGCGTTTTTCCGTGGTCTACTGAAACGAACGTCTAATCCATATATACCGGGAATCGGGTCGGTGGCTCGAGTTCTGTGCTGAGGAGAGGTGGTCCCCCATGAAGATGTGGGTCTACGTCATTCGTCGGCTGTTGCTCATCATTCCCGTCGTCATCGGGGTGATGACGATCACCTTCGTCCTGGTGTCCCAGCTCCCCGTTCAGGAAAAGCTCCTGGTCTACCTCGGGGCGACGAAGTCCCCCTGCGGGTACAATCCGTACTGTGCTCCCGGAGCGGAGACCCCCGGCGGAGCCATCATCTGCCCCGCCTCGACCCCACAACCGGGATGTCCGAACCCCGCGTACACGACCGGGGTGCATCAGCTCGGCCTGGATCAGCCGATCCCGGCGCAATGGGCTCGATACATCTACAATAGTTTGACGTTACAATGGGGAAATACGGACAAAGCGAGCTACGCTTCTTCGCAGATCGGGATCAGCACCCAGAGCATGAGCGTCATCACCGTGCTCAGCTGGTTCCTGCCGTACACGTTGGAACTGGCCGCGCTTTCCCTGATCATCATCCTCTCCCTGGCGATCCCGATCGGGAACTACTCGGCCGTCTACCGAAATCGACCGTTCGACCAAGGGGCGCGCGTGCTCTCCTTCTCCGGGTTCGCGTTCCCGGGGTTCCTGTTGGCCGTGCTGCTCCTGTTCACCGCGGTCGCGCTCACGGGAGGGGCGAACACTTCGTTCTGCAACCACCTCTCCGACGCCTACGAGCAGTGGTTCGGGAGCTGGCCGAACAAGAACTGCCTCATCAATGAGGTCTACCCGGCCTGGATCGGTCAACACTACGTGACCACTCCGACCGGATTCCCGACCGTCGACGCGGTCTTCCACGCGCTGACCGACTCGAGCTCGGCGCAGCGGGCCCAGGATTGGTACCTGGCCGGGGAATCCATCAAGCGGCTCCTCCTCCCCGCCTTCGCCATCGCCTTCGGCTCGATCGCCGGGATCCTTCGGTTCGTCCGGAACAGCATGCTGGAGGTGATGAACCTCGATTTCATCCGGACGGCCCGCGCCAAGGGCGTCCCGGAGTCCACGGTCGTCGGACGGCACGCCGGGCGGAATAGCCTGAACGTGACGGTGACCGTCCTCGGCCTGGTGTTCGCGGGGTTCATCGGCGGGTTCCCGATCTACGAGTCCGTCTTCGGAATCAACGGCGTCGGGCTTCTCCTGGTCGATTCGGTGAACCCCGCGGGGTTCGACTTCGGCCTCATCTTCGGGGCCACGCTCCTGTTCACCCTGATCGTGGTGTGCGCGAACATCATCGTGGATATCCTGTACGCTTACCTCGATCCCCGAGTGAGGTTGGGGTAGCGGACCATGAGCGGTTCCTCGAAGGACGAAACCGGCGCGACGCAGGAGAAGGCGCGTTGGGGGCTCCCCACCCTGAGCAAGGGGCGTCCGAACCCCCAGCTCGCCCAGCTCAAGCGCACGCTCTACTTCCTCCGACGGAACACCCTCGCCATCGTGGGTCTCGGGATCCTCATCTTCTTCGTCTGCGTGGCCCTCTCCTCGTTCTTCTACCCGGGCTCCAACCTGCAGATGACCCAGCTCTGCGGAACGTACCCGGCGAACACCAACACCGGGTGCATTTGCACCTACCCGCAAGGGTCCGTGAGCCCCGGACCGGGCTGCTACGCCGTTTCCGCGAACGACCCGTCGCTCGTCCCTCCGACGGTCAGCCTCTCGCCGTTCGGCCTCGGACCGCTCCCGTTGGGGTCCCTCACCGTCGATGCCTCGGGGCTGTACTTCTTCAACCTGATGGCCGGCCTGATCAAGGGCGCGCCATGGTCGCTCGGGATCGCGACGAGCGTGGTGGTCTCCGGCTCGATGATCGGGCTGTTCCTCGGGTCGATCGCCGGTTACCAAGGCGGGAAGACCGACGAGGTGATCATGCGTATCACCGACGTCTTCCTCGCCATACCGGGGCTCTTGCTCCTGATGGTCATTCTCGCGACCGCGGGAGCCCTCTTCCATGGTCTGAGCGGGCACCTTGGCATCCTGATCCTGGCCTTCATCGCCACCGATTGGCCCATCTACACGCGTATCGTGCGCAGTCAGGTCCTGGTCACTCGAGAGCAGAAGTTCGTTGAAGCGGCCAAGGCGAGCGGGGCCCGGGCCGGGCGGATCATCCGTAAGCACATCGTTCCGAACAGCCTCTACCCGGTGTTCGTCCAGATGTCCCTCGACATCGGGACGGTCCCCCTCGGTCTGGCGGCGCTCGTCTTTCTGGGGTTCAACATCTACCCGAGCCAGTACTTCCCTGAGTGGGGGCTCATCACCGCCAAGAGCGTGAGCGAGACGTTCATCAAGAGCATCCTTACGCTCTGCCAGGTCGGCAATTGTATCTTCCCCTGGTGGCAGATCTTCATTCCGGGGATCACCCTGTTCCTGTTCGCGATCTCGGTCAATTTCCTGTCGGACGGGCTCCGGGACGCCCTGGACCCCCGGCTGAGGAGGTAGGAGGCCCCGCATGGCGACGGAAGCGATGCCCGCACCTTCGCAGAGACCGATCGTCGCTCCTCCACTCGAGTCCTTTCCCCTCTCCACGGAGCCGCTCGCCGCCCCGGCGCCTTCCGAGGCCACGACCATCTCGGGCTCCATCGGCAACGTGGTCCTCGACGTGCGGAACCTGAGGACCTACTTCTTCACCTACGACGGCGTCGTGAAGGCCCTCGACGGCGTGACCTTCAATGTCCGCCGCGGCGAGACGGTCGGCCTCGTCGGCGAGACCGGCTGCGGCAAGAGCGTCACGGCGTTCTCGGTCACCAAGCTCATCGCCGACCCCCCCGGGCGGATCATGGACGGCACGATCCTCTTCAAAGGGGTCAACCTGCTCTGGGGCCTCGAGAAGGAGGCCATCTACCGGACGGACAAGAAATCGAACCGGATCAAGGTGACCCGAAAGTATCGGAGGATCAAGCAGGGTCAGGACCGGATGAACGCCGTGCGCGGCGGCGGCATCTCGATGATCTTCCAGGAGCCCACTTCCGCGATGAACCCCATCTTCTCGGTGTCGAACCAGATCTCCGAGGCGCTCCTGCTCCACCGGGGCCCGCTCATCGTGAAGGCCCTCTTGGAGGCGACCCCGAACGCGCCCGGAGTGCGGCCGGCGATCGACCACGCCATCGAGGTGGCGCGTTCGAACGACGGCAAGCAGCTCCGCATCGCGTGCGAGGAGCTGGGTCGGGCCACCAACCTCCCGTCGGTGGGGACCCAGGCGTACTACATCCTGCGCGGCAACTGGTCCAACCCCGAGAAGAAGAGGCCCGAGCTCCTCGACGCCGTCCATCGGGCGCGCCTTTCCGGGCTCCAGAGGAACTTCCTCCGGCGGGAGCTCCACCGCCTCGCGCTCCTCCAGGAGCTCAAGGACGTCTACTTGTCCGAGATGCGTCACGGACGGGTGGAGAACGCCGCCCACCGGTCGATCTCGCGTCGGATCACCGGCCTGAGGGCGAGGACATTCTACTTCGGGATCTGGGGGGTCCGGGGCCGCGTGAACCATCCGCTCGTCGAGGAGACCTTCTGGCTGACCGTGAAGGCGCTCGAAGGGGTCACCATCGCGAACCCCGTGCAGGTCGCCCGCGGCTATCCCCACGAGCTATCGGGAGGCATGCTGCAGCGCGTGATGATCGCCATGGCGCTCTCGGCGGAGCCCGAGCTGCTCATCGCCGACGAGCCGACCACGGCGCTCGACGTGACCATCCAGGCCCAGATCCTGGAGCTGATGCGGGAGCTCAAGACCCGGGTCGGTACCGCCGTGCTCCTGATCACCCACGACCTCGGCGTCATCGCCGAAGTGGCGGACCGGGTCTGTGTGATGTACGCCGGCAACATCGTCGAGATCGGCCCCGTGCACGGGATCTTCAAAGAGCCGCTCCACCCCTACACCCAGGGGCTCCTCAGCTCCATCCCGCGGATGGACGACCCCACCAAGAAGCTGGAGTCGATTCCCGGCTCGGTGCCCAACCTCATTTATCCCCCCAGTGGATGCCGGTTCCATCCCCGCTGCCCCCAGGCCATGCCGATCTGTAAGGAGACGCGACCCCCCATGACCGTGGAAGGGGGGGGTCACGTCGTCGCTTGCCATTTATATCACGGACCGGTGGCCAAAGGGTAGTGGGCACAGGGGTCCGTAGGCATGGATAACGGTTCCAAGGACGTCCTACTGTCCGTCCGCAATCTCCGGAAGCATTTTCCGATCCGGGGCGGGATCTTCTCCTCCCACATCGGCGACGTCCGCGCCGTCGATGGGATCAGTTTCGATATCCACAAGAGCGAGACCGTCGGCCTCGTGGGGGAGAGCGGTTGCGGGAAGACGACCGCCGGCCGGGTCATCCTTCGGCTCATCGAACCGACGAGCGGCCACACGTACTACCGGCCCTCGCCCGAGGTGATGGAGCGCCTCAAGGTGCTCTACGGGGCTCTCGACGGAACTCCGGCCGACGGGGAGGAGGGCCGCAAGCCTTCGCCCAACAGCGTCGAGGCCTTGAAGGAGCTCGACGGGATCGCGAACAAGTACTCGATCTACCGGATGTCGGGCAAGCGACTCCAAGCGCTCCGGGGGAAGCTTCAGATCGTCTTCCAGGACCCGTTCTCCTCCTTGAGCCCGCGCCTGCTGGTCCGCGACATCGTCGCCGAGCCGCTCGAGATCCACCACATGGGGACGCGCGCCGAGCGGTACAAACGCGTCGCCGAGCTCCTCCAGGCCGTCGGCCTCAACCCCGACCACCTCTGGAGGTTCCCGCACGAGTTCTCCGGCGGGCAGCGCCAGCGGATCGGGATCGCTCGGGCCCTCGCGCTCCGACCGGATTTCATCGTGCTCGACGAGCCGACGAGCGCCCTGGACGTATCCGTGCAGGCGCAGATCCTGAACATCTTGAAGCGCCTGCAGGTCGAGCAGGAGCTGAGCTACCTGTTCATCTCCCACCACCTTTCGGTGGTTCGGGCGGTCTCCCACCGCGTCGTGGTGATGTACCTCGGCAAGATGGCCGAGTCGGCCCCCACCGAGGAGCTGTTCAACCGGCCGCTCCACCCGTACACGCAAGCGCTCCTCGCCGCGATCCCGATCCCCGACCCGGACCACCACCGGGAGCGCATCATCCTCTCCGGCGACGTGCCAAGCCCCGCGGCGCCTCCTCCCGGCTGCTGCTTCCACACTCGGTGCCCGGTGGTGATGCCGATCTGCTCGAAGGTCGACCCCCCGCTCCTCGAAGTGCGTCCCGACCACATCGTGGCCTGTCATCTGTATCCGAAGGCCATCGGCCCCGGGGATAGCGCCCTCCCAATGGCCTCGGTGGGCTCCTCGCCGCTCGGTTCCATGACGAGCCCCGGCGGCGCCTCGGCCCCCCCGGCGTCGTGAACGCGGGAGGTCGGTCCGGGCCATGCCCGAGGTCCCGGAGGACCTTCGCCCTCCCACGCACCACTGGTACGACGGTTTCCGCCCCCCCCTGAGCTCGGAGGAGAAGGCCCAGGCCCTCGCCGACCCCGGACCGACCTGGCGGCAGTACTTCTTTTGGGAGTTCGTGCGTTGGTGGGCGATCCTGTTCTTCCTCGTCGTGGATGTCTGGGTGGTGGTCCTCTTCACGAACCCGCTCTTCGTCCCCGGCCTCGTCGCCGGCCTCATCGGGGTGACGTACGGGGAGTTCCTGCTCTACGAGTACCTTTGGCGTCGGCCGAACCCCGACCGGGAGTCGCTCCGGACCGAGTTCCACCGGACCTGGTACCGGCCCTTCCGGTTCGGACGGTGGACGCCGGAGGCGGAGGATGCCCGTAACGGGATCGATTTTGGTAAGGCCCGTCCCTCGGGCCCGGACCCGAAGGAGTTCCTGTAGGCAACGGGACTCCAAGTTCGGCCCGTCCCGGAACCGGCTTGGGGAGCCAAGGATCCTTGGCTTGGGCCGATCCGGAGGGCGCGCTCCCGCCTTCCAGGGTCGACGTTGGACGGGGGAGGTCCCGATCGTCGCGGAGGCTTGCCTGAGGGAGGGAGCCCGTCGGTGCGCATCCCTCGAGGGCGCCCGATGGATCCCAGCCGCTCGGGCCGTGCGACCCTCACCGGCCCGCATGCCATCGAGGGAGGCTGCCCGAATCACCTTCTTGGCGAATCGGGGATAAACCGAGCTCCCCCCGCCCGGTACCCGGGCGGGGGGCTCGTGGGGGAAAGGGTTGGCCTCGGGGTGCGCTGGGTCCGGTCTAGCCCCAGACTCCGTTGCCCGACAACGCCCACCAGACGAAGTCCCCGCCACCCCCGATCGTGACGTTCGTGTTGAGCGAACTGAGGTTCACCCACGACGCCATGGTCGGGTCGACGTAGGACTGGTAGGAGTAGACGTAGAGGGCGAGCTGGTTGGCGATGTGCTCGGCCTGGTTGTACAGCAGCACCCGCGCGGGTCCCGGCGGGAGGGTCGCGGCCTTCAGGAGCGCGTTGGACATGGCGTCGTAGGCGGCGCCCTGGCAGCTCTGGTTCACCGGCGCGGTGAGGGCTGCGTAGTAGTAGAAGTTCGTCGAGCAGCCCGTCGCGTTCGAGGCGAGGAGGTTCATCTGTTCGTTCACGGTGTCCGAGAACGTGTAGGTGCTGTCGGGGTAGTACAACGGGGCCACGTAGTCCGTCGGGTCGGGGTAGTCGGGCGCCCATCCCAGCGTGTAGACCGGCATCGGATTCTGTCCGGGGCTGGAGAACAGCGAGTTCACCACCAGCGTCCCGAAGTTGAGGTCCGTGAATCCGACCTTGACCGCTCCACCGGAGAACTGGGAGACGTCGTTCACCCAGAGGCTCACCGCCTCATCGCCGGGCGGGTAGCCCGTCTGTCCCAGGAGCGGAAGCTGGCAGGGGCTCGAGGGCGTGCACTGCGCCGCCTCCGGGTCGTAGTACGGGCTCCCGGGGGTCGTCATCTGGGTCCACCAGTAGCTGGGACACGCCGGGGAGCTCGCTCCGCTCCCCGCACAGGCCGCGCCCGGGTCCTGGTCGGGCCAGCTGACGTTGGAGGCGTAGTAGTTCGCCATGAACTGGGGGATCGCCCCTCCGTAGTCGAACCCGCTCGGGATCCCGTCCTGAGTGTAGACGGTCTTAATGGTCAGCTGGTAGGGGTAGCTGGTGGCGAAGAACTGCCGCATCCCCAGATAGGTGAACCAGTCCGCCGGGACCGAGATCGAGCTGGTCGTGTACTTCTGGGCTCCCGCTACGTCGAACAGGAAGTTGAACGGGTAGAAATAAATGCTCAACGTCGGGACGCTCAGGACGTTCACCTTCCCCTGCTGGATCAGCTGGAGGAGGAGCGCGTTGTCCGTGGAGGGGATTCCGGCGGTGTCCGCCACTCCGGCGGAGAGCGCCTGCTCACCCTGGGAAATGTCCGTCTCCCAGGTCACCTCGACCTTCTTGGCCGTGTGTCCCGCGAGGGGCATGCAGTTCGTCCACGTGCACTGGGGGTTCGACGCGTAGGCCGGGCTCGCCTGAAGGGTGTAGGACGCGCCGACCTGGTAGTTCGCCAGGTAGAACGCACCGCTCCCCACCATGGCGGAGACCGGAGTTCCGATGGAGCCGCCCTGGTTGGACGCTCCCGACCCGGCCTCCTCGTAGCTGTCCCAGCCATTGACGGGCATCGCGCTCGGCGCGACGCCGTAGCCGGAGACGGCCCCGGGCAACGGGCACGGGTGGTCTCCGGACCCGGAGACGTTCCCGGCGGTCCAGTACGGGATCCCCGCGTCGCCGCCGTGGGAGTCGGTGGCGCTCACCCATCCGCACGGCATGATCGAGGAGCCGAGCTGGTCGGCGATCAGCTCCAGGAAGAACGGCCAGTTCTCGCCGTTGCCGTTCACCGTCAGCGTGACGCATCCGTTGGAACCGGCCATGATCGTCGAGGTGCAGGCCGAGCCGTTGACCGTCATCGCGTTGAAGATGTTCTGCGGGGTGTTGTTGTACGGGAAGTGGATCCCGCTGTCCCAGGCGTGGTTCGCCGCGTTGGTCGTGCTGGACGGTCCCGGGAGCAACGACTGGGCCAAGATCCACCCGTTGTGGGCTCCGGAGGCGGGAAGGTCGGCGAACGCCATGGTCCGGGCCAGGGAGAAGACGACGTCGGACGGATAGACCGGCCAACCGGTGCTCGAGCCGCCGTTGGGGTCGTAGAACCGGGCGTTCTTGTCGATCGGGAAGGTGTAGTTGTCCCCCGAGTAGAGGTCCGACCCGTACAGCTTCGTGCACGACGCGCTGTTCGGTCCGGGGACGCACGTCGAAAGGACCGGCAGGTAATCCGAGGGGTCCGTTCCCGTCGCCGAGCCGTTGTACATGATGAGCCCCTCATAGACGCTGAGGATCGGCTCGTAGCTCACCGTATCGTAGGCGATCGCCGGGTCGAGCGACGTAGCGCCGCCCACCGCGGTGCTGTAGTAGATCACGGTTCCCGGGTGGGGGTCGGTGGCCGCGGCCGCACCCGCGACCCCCGCGTGGACACCGGTAGGCGCCACGAGGACGGTCCAGGTATAGTTCTGGTAGGCCGTCTGGCCGGCGTAGGGACCGCTACCCGTCGCTTTGGCGACCATCGTGGCGACGAAGGTGCCCGGACTGTTGAAGGTGAATTTGTTCGAGATGCTCGTCGGGGTGCCGGAGGGCGTCCCATTGGTGACGCCCGTCGTCGGGCTCACTGTGAGCGTCGGGGAGGCTGGGATGAAGTCGGGGTTCGTGGGCGCCCCAAGGTACGACCCCTGGAGGGTGACGGACTGGGCGGGCAGAAGCACGGCGGAGGGGGTCGTGTTCGAGGTCGCGTTCTCCAGTACCGCGCCGCCGACGGCCGGGGACTCCCCGGCGGAGGTCACGGAGTAGGAGGCGGAGACGGTGACCACGGAGAGGGCGCGCAGGTTGTCGTGCGTGACCCCGTTGACGACCGCGGTCAGCTGGATGATGTAGGTACCGGGATTGGAGTAGGCGTGGGAGACCGTTGGGGTGGTCTGCGGCGTCACCGCCGTCCCATCGCCAAAGTTGAACGAGAAACTGGAGGCGCTCTCACCCGAAGGGAGCAGCGCGGTGAGAGGGTCGGGCTGACCGGTCTGCATGGACTTGTAGGCCGCCAGGATCCTCAAGTCGTGAGTTCCGAGGA
>Ga0326728_10020602_pt1 | contig 12545 bp, 9 predicted proteins | sample MB3enrmetagenome_FD_207602 | JGI IMG/M metagenome (GOLD analysis project Ga0326728, IMG submission 207602) | Lab enriched peat soil microbial communities from McLean, Ithaca, NY, United States - MB31MN | ecosystem: Environmental > Terrestrial > Soil > Wetlands > Peat | place: USA: New York...
CGGCCCTGCGAGTCCACGGTCTCCACGTACTCGTCGAAGAGAATCACCGCGGCCGCGTCCTTCACATAGGCCGGAGTGGGGGTCTTGGCCGCCTCCAGGCCCCACGCGGGGATGGATTTGTCCTTGCCGAACCAACTGGCCTGGCCCGGCTTGCAGGTCAATACCAACAGGGCAGCCAGCAGCACCGGGGCAATCGCTATGGAGCGCGCATTCGCCATGATCAGTTTCCCTTCGCCGAGGGGGTGCGGGTAAGGATCAGTTGCTGCTGATCGGCGCTGTCCACCTTCGTGTAGAAATCGTGCAGGTCGTTGTATTCCTTGGATTCCAGCAAGGTGAAGTTGCGGGCAAAGGCATGTTGCACCGTCACCGAGCCCTCCTTGGCGGCCGATTTGATGCGCAGCAAGGCGAATCCCGTCCAGCTCACATCGGCGGTTGCCGGGGTGCTCTCCACGGTGAAATCGGGCGGCAGGTTATAGGTGGCATCGTCCTGTTCCATGCGCGCGTAATGCACATCGATGGGCGTGGTGCGCTTGTCCTGCGCCACAAACGGGTGCTTGGCATGGGATTCGAAGAAGAGGCCGGGCAAAAAGAATCGCTTGCCCGTCGCCGTGCCCATGTTGCCGTTGACCTTCAACACGGCCAGCAGATTCGACTCCACATCGTCAAGGCCGGTAAAGTGGTCGAAATCCACGTGCACCCCGTCGGGAATCAGCTCGCTCATCGACTCGACGAACTGCTTCTTGACCTCTTCCTGATCGTTTTCCAGCGCCAGTTGCCGCCACTTGAGCGCATCCGGGCCATTCATCGCCACGCGGATGGTTCCATGCACGCTGCCGTCCGCATCCACATTGAGGTTGGCGTTCCGCTGCACCGCCGCCTGTTTATAGGTGTTGGCCGGAGTGGTGGCGATGCTTGCCCCCTTGTCCGAGAGCCGGAATCCCGAGGCAAGGTAGTGCTTCCAATGCAGGATTCCGAAGGGGCACATCTTCTCCCCCGGATCGAGATAGACTTCCTTGCCGTTCAACTCGACCACCGCCAGATAATCGTCCAACTGGTAGGTGCTGAGGTAGCTGGCATCGAAGATGGCGCGGTTGCGATTGACCACCTGCATGGGCCAAACCTTCAGCCCGGCGGCCCGGCCCAGGGCCACATACAGCAGGGCTATCTCGTCCGACGTCCCGCTTTGCTGCTTCCATACGTCATCGGCGTTCTTGATGGCCTTCAGCTTCTCCGCCTTGCGCTCCGCCTCCGACTTCTTGCGCCCGAAGTCGGTATTGTTGAGCTTCATCACCGCCGCATAGATCTTGCGCGCCTTTTGTTCGTCGCTGTCGCCGGCCGTGAAGAGCGTCGCCGCCGCCTGTTTCAACTGGCCGTTGGGATTGGTGAAGCGGTCGGTCTCCTTGGTCCACTGCTTTTGCTCCGACTCCCAGAATTCCTGCCCGCTGTGGGCGTAGGTGTAATAGAACTCCACCCGCCAGCGTATGGTGTTCAGCGGCGGCATCCAGTCTTCGCTGGGAAGCGCTGGGATGTCGGTCAAATCCACCGAGTAAAACCCTCTGGCGTTGCGAACCACCTGCGCCAGGGTCACTCCGGTGACGACATACGTCTGCCGGTCCAGGATTTGCCCGCGATTGTTGGTAATCGAATGCCAGCCGCCCACCTCGGCGGGCTTGAAGAGATAGTGCGCCTTGTGCACGAAGAACGGCTGCTGAATCTCCCAATTGGGAGATACAACCAAGCTGTCGTCGTAGCGAAGGTCGAGCCGGTATTCCAGGATGCTGCCCACCTCCACGTCCGGCAAGGTGAAGACCATGGTATTCACCTGGTAGTTCTTGCTCTTGATGTCGGTCAGGTCGCTGGGGGTGGCGGTCAGGGGGATTATGGTCCCGTCCGCATGGATGGTACGGCCCCGGATGTCGGTTACCTTGAACGAGCCGCGTTCATAGGGGATGCGGATGGTCGCCTGCTCCTTGCCCTTCTCCGTCAGCACCTTGATGCGCTCATAGTAGCCATGAAAGTGCAGCGTGTCGTCGGTGGTTTCCTCGCGGTTCAGGTACACCGCCGCCGCTCCCGGCGCCTTGGGATCGGAGGTCATCTTCAGTTCCTCCGCAGTGGGCGCCTGAAACTGCGCAGAGAGGCTGAGCGGGGCCGCAAGGGCCAGCATGGCAAGGGTCAAACGGAGTAAAGAGAGATTTCGCATCGGTCCGTCCTAGTATTTTTAGCAACAGAAAGTCTATCCTGCGGCGGGCCCTGCGTAGTTGAAGATTTTGGACAATTTCCTTCATCGTGCGCTTCCGGAGGGGAAGGAATCCCACTCTGAGCAGGAAGATCCGCACGGATAATCGGCTTTTGCAGTTAGCCTCTGCCCGCCATTAACTCTTTTCCAAGTAACCCGGCAGTTCCCCCGCGGACGGAACTGCCCGCCCATGGCGATGAGGCAGGCATTCGTGGGCAGGCGCAGACTTCCCTCCACGGGGTACACTGGTTCGGTCCGCGATTGCGGAGGGAGAGTACGGCTGTGAGCAAACGTTTTCAACTCCTCGCCAACTGCCTGCTGTTGTGTGCCGCGGCGCTGTCCACGCAAACCACGCGGGCGCAGTGGAATCCGCCCAACCCAGTGGTGAGCTTCGAAAAATCCCCCGACGGGCTGGTAGCTAAGCAGAAAGACGGTGTGCTGCGCCTGGTGGTGAACACGCCCGAGATCCTGCACGTAACCTATGCTCCCGCCGATGCTGCCTTGCCGGAGCGCCCTGCCGACGGCGTCATCGTGAAAAATGACTGGCCTGCCGTAGCCTTCGAAGTCAGCTCCGACGACAAGACCATCACCCTCGCCACCGCCAAGCTCAAGGCCGTCCTCGACCGCGCCACCGGCGCATTGCAATACTTCGACCGCAGCGGCAAAGCCGTCTCTGGAACGGTCGCCACCGGCCCCGGCGAGAGCGCCACCGCGCCCCAGGGTCAGTTGCTCACCACCGACAGCTACCGCACCCTCACCCCCGTCGAGGTCAACGGCGAAAAAGCATTTCATGCCGAGGCGTTTTTTGCCATCTACGGTTCTCATGAGGGTTTTTACGGCTTGGGCCAACATCAGGCCGGGGTGTGGAACTATCGCGGCGAGACCGTCGACCTGAGCCAGGAGAACACCAACATCGCCATTCCCCTGCTGGTGTCGACCAACGGCTACGGCATCTTCTGGAATAACCCCTCCGCTAGCCGCGTCAACAACCGCTTCATCCACATGCTCTACCTCTCGGCTTCGGTCGCCGACAAGCTCGACTACTACTTCCTCTACGGCCCCGAGCCCGACCAGATCGTCGCCCACTACCGCGAGCTGACCGGCGACGCGCCGCTGTTCGGCCGCTGGGCCTACGGCTTCTGGCAATGCAAGAACAAGTACCAGTCGCAGCAGGAGTTGGAGGGCATCGCCGGCAAGTACCGCGCCCTGCACATCCCTGTCGATAACATCGTCCAGGACTGGTTCTGGTGGGTAACCATGGGCGAAATGAAGTGGAATCCCAACTACCCCGACCCGCAGGCGCTGATCGACAAGCTGCACCGTGAGCACTTCCACCTCATGGTCTCCATCTGGCCCTACTTCCGCCCCGGCAGCCCCGTCTACGACGAGTTCGACAAGAACGGCTGGTTCATCGCCAAGACCAAACAGGTGAGCTTCCATCCCCTGGGCCAGGCCCTCTACGACCCCACGAACCCCGCCGCCAGCAAAAAATATTGGGAGAACGCCAACGCCGCCCTCTTCCAGAAGGGTGTGGACGCCTGGTGGCTGGACACCGACGAGCCCGAGACCGAGGGTCGCGAAGCCAACCTCCTCACCACCAACCAACTGCACATTGGCTCCGGCGCGCGTTACGCCAACGTCTACCCCAACTTCCACACCGCGACGGTAGCCGACGGCCAGCGCGCCGCATCGGATCAGAAGCGCGTCTTCATCCTCAGCCGCTCGGCCTACGCAGGCTCACAGCGCAACGGCGTTACGGCTTGGTCGGGCGATGTGCTCAGTGATTGGGTAACCTTCCAGCGTCAGATCCCCGCCGGCCTCAACTACGCCATCAGCGGCATGCCCTACTGGACTACCGACATCGGCGGCTTCATCAGTGGCGGCAATCTGGCCGATCCCAATTTCAGAGAATTGTTTGTGCGCTGGTTCCAATTCGGCGCTTTTTCGCCCATCTTCCGCGTCCACGGCACCCGCACTCCCGACGAGAACGAGCTCTGGTCCTACGGCCCCGAGGCGCAGAAGATCCTCGTCGACTACGACACCCTGCGCTATCGCCTGCTGCCCTACATCTACTCAGAGGCCTGGCAGGTCACCAGCAACCACGCCACCCTGATGCGCCCTCTGGTCATGGATTGGCGCAACGACGTGGAAGCCCAGAACACCGGCGACGAATATTTGTTTGGCCCCGCGATTCTGGTCAGCCCGGTGACGCAAAAGGGCGCCACCAGCCGCGGCGTCTATCTGCCCAAGGCTCTCTGGTACGATTTCTGGACCGGCCAGAAGCAGCAGGGCGGCAAGCGCATCGTGGCCGATGCTCCGCTAGCCAAGTTGCCTCTCTTCGTTCGCGCCGGCTCCATCCTTCCCATGGGCCCGGCCATGGAGTGGTCCACGGAAAAGCCCGCCGACCCCATCGAACTGCGCATCTATCCCGGCGCCGACGGCGATTTTCTCTTCTATGAGGACGAGAACGATAACTACAACTACGAGATTGGCGCGCACGCCACCATCGCCCTGCACTGGGACGACGCCGCCAAGACCCTGACCCTGGGCGCACGCCAGGGCAGCTTCAAGGGTATGCTCCCCGAACACACCTTCCACGTAATCCTGGTCGGCCCCGGCCACGGCGTGGGCATTGGCGAGTCGCCGCGGGCTGACGCCACCGTGGTCTATAAAGGGGAGATACTCAAGAAGCGCATGTGAGGATCACCTGTAACGCGCTTGAAGATTCCGTTGCAACGCCAGGTTTGTCACAGGAAACCTTCCGGAACAATCTCCCAGGTATCGATGTTCAAGACCTGGGAGGTTGGGTGAAGCTGAATCCTTACGCCAGGCGATGCGCGCCGTTGGAGGCGTGGCAGACGTGGACCTCGGGGGTAATGCCGATCTTGGCGGCGTAGCGGCTGGCCAACTCGACGGCGAAGGCCGGGGCCAGGCTCCGCTCCACCAGATTGACCGTACAGCCGCCAAAGCCGCCTCCGGTCAGCCGCGCGCCGATCAGGCCGGGGATCGTCTGCGCCAGCTCGACCATCAGATCGGCCTCCACGCAGCTCCCGGCAAAGTCGCCGCTGTAGCTCTGGTGAGCTTCCGCCATGAGGCGGCCCACTTCGGCCATATCGCCCCGGAGCAGCGCTTCACAGCAGGCCACAGTGCGCAGATCCTCGCTGATGACATGGCGGGCTCTCTGGAGCGACTCAGGGGTCATCTCGTGTCCCCACTTCTCCAGGTCCTCGAGGGTGGCGTCGCGCAAAAAGGGCACGTTGCCGCGATGGCTGTTGATGACGGCGCAGGCGGCCTCGGACTCGCGGCGGCGGGTGGGGTAGTCGCCACCAAAGATGGAGTGCTTGACCATGGTATTGGCGATGACGATCGCCACATCGGCGGGAATGGGCGCCAGCTTGTAGCTCAGATCGCGGCAATCCAGCAGCAGGGCGTGGTTCTCCTTGCCGTTGGCGCTGATGAACTGGTCCATGATGCCGCAATTGGCGCCCACAAACTCGTTCTCCACGCGCTGACAGAGCCGCGCCAGTTGGGGGCCGGGGATGGAGACGCCCATCAGCGCCGTCAACGCCGTCATAGTCGCCACTTCCAGCGCGGCCGAGCTGGAAAGACCCGAACCCAGAGGCACATCGCCCCAGATGCTGAGGCTGAAGCCGGGAATGGCGTGGCCTTCGCCCGCCAGAAGGACGGCTACGCCAATCGGATAGTCGCTCCAGTGCTTGCTGGCCGTGGCGGGCAGCGCGGCGGCTTCGAAGCTCTTTTCTTCCTGGTAGTTCTCCGCCCAAATGACGATCATGCCGTCGCTACGGGGCGAGATGGCGGCCAGAGTGGCCTTGTCGATGGCCACCGGCATCACGAAGCCTTCGGCGTAATCGGTGTGCTCACCGATCAGGTTGACGCGGCCGGGCGCGACAAAGACTACCGGCTCGGCCTGAAAACGGCCAACGTGGATCGAGCGCAAAACTACGGGATCATGCATGGGTAACACTTCCTTAGGGATTAGGGACTAGGGGTTAGGGGTTAGGGAATAGGGAATAGGGAATAGGGATCGGCGCAATCTTGAGGAAAACTTGGCTTCTATTCCCGAAACCTCACTCTGAATTCTGGTACGGGTGTCGGGGCCCTGATCCCTGTTCCCTGATCCCTGTTCCCTGTTCCCTGTTCCCTGTTCCCTGCCCCCTGTTTTAAATCGTTTCTAGATCAATCGTCATCGGCCAGAAGTAGGATGCGCCTGCCGCCAAGGTGCGCGACCACGGTCCGGTAATGGCCAGCGAATCCACGGGAGCCGTGCAGGGCTCCATGGCCACGCAATGCTGTTGAGGGCCGGAGCCTTCCGGGTAGCCATCCTGGCAGATCCACAAGCCGAGATAGGGAGTTTTTTCGGCGTCGAAGCTTACGCGCAGCCGCACACCGGCCTTGGGGCGCTCCAGCGCAACCCAATTTTCGGCAGCCTTCAGCGGACCGGCAAAGAGCTTGTCGCCCACGCCAGAGTGAGCCGGGGTGGAAATGCGCAGATCGATAGATCCGCCGCCAGTCAGCTTGGCGATGGGCCAGGCTGCGCTTCCGGTGCTTTTGTCCAGGCGGTCGTTGCGGGTCCACTCGATGCGCAGTTTCTCGATTGAATCCGGCAGGTGCAGCGTATCGCCCTCTTCCGCCAAATATCCGGGATGCGCCGACCAGGACCAAGGTACTTCTACCGTGCCGGTGTTGGTTACCTTGTATTCCGCAGCGATGCGGTAGCCCTTTTCGGTTTGGGTCAAGGTCAGCTTGCGTTCCAGCGCAAGAGGAAGAGAGAAGCACTCGCCGCGCAGGGTGATACTGTTCGCTCCGGCATCCACTGATCCCTGTTCCCTGTTCCCTGTTCCCTGTTCCCTGACCACTTGCCACGCGACCCGCCACAGGTCGCCGTGATCGGGAACGGAAGCGGGGCCGTTGGCGGTATCGACGGTACAGCCGGCCACCGAGGGCAGGCACTCGTCCCATCCGCTGGCGTCGCCTGCGCTGAAGGACATGTTGCGGGTGCGGGGCGCGTAGGGGGCCAGGGGCGTCTGCAGTAGTTCGTGTCCCCTGAGTTGAAGGGAGGCGATCTTGCCGCCCAGATGGGGCATCAGGGTCAGGGAGCAGTCTCCCGTGCGGATGAGAACGTTTTCTTTTTCCTCGCCAATCCTGCTCGTCTCTACCATAGGTCTCACTCTCCCATTTCCGCCGCCGTCGCGGCGGTCAATCGCTGCCAAATCTCGTCCAGCCACACGCGATGTTCCGGCTTCATCAGCACCGAGCGCAGGCAGGTCACGGTGGGGACGCCCGCGCCAGGCTCGATGATAGCGTTTACATCTTCCCCCTCAAACCAGGTCAGCGGCAATTGTACTAGAGCCAGATGCAGGTTTTGAACCGCGCAGGCGGCGAAGATCTTTTCCGCCCGATGGGAAGCCTCTTGCGTCGTCGCGGCAGTCAGTTTCCAGACCACCATATCCAACTCCGGCGCCCCCGCCGCGAGCGGCTCGAAGGCAGGAACCTGGCGCAGGCGGCGATCCAGTTCCAGCGCCGCAGCGCGCCCTTGCGCCAATCCGTGAGCGAATTCCCCTCCCGCAGTCAGCGGCAAGAGCTGTTGCGTGGCCCACAAAGCCACCGCTGCGGCCCCGGCGCGGGAGCATTCCAGGCTGATCTCGCCCAGGTGGAGTTCCTTGGAAGTGAAATACGTATAGGGCGAATCGTGCTTGTAGAACCGCCCCACGGCAGGGTCGCGGAAGAGGACACAGCCGCAGCCGTAGGGCTGCAAGCCGTGCTTGTGGGGATCGACGACGATGGAGTCGGCCTGCTCCAGCGCCGCGTAAGCGCGGCGAGCCGGTTCGTCCAGCGCATCCATGATGAGCCTGAAGTAGCCGCCGTAAGCCGCATCGACGTGGATGCGGAAGCCGTAGCGCTCCCGCAGCGCCAGAATCCCGTCCAGGGGATCGACGGCGCCGATGGCCGTCGTTCCCAGCGTCGCCACCACCGTTCCCACATTGCCCTTGCGCAGCTCGGCTTGCAGCGCGTCCAGGTCCATCCGCCCGCTTCGATCCGCGGCGATCGAAGAAAAACCCAGCTTGAGCACTGCCGAAATGCGCTGGTGGGTGTAGTGCGCCTGCTCGGAGGCGACGACGCGCTTGCCGGGATGCAGTTGGCCGGCGATCCATAAGGCTTCCAGGTTGGCAAAGGTGCCGCCCGAGGTCAGGTGGCCCAGATAATCGCTCCAGCCGAAGATGGCGGCGATGCCTTTGACGGCCTCGATCTCCATCTCCGAGCTGGCCCGGCCGCCGTCGCGGGCGTGGTTGTTGGGATTGATGCTCATGGCCAAGGCATAGGCGGCGCGCGCCAGGGGGTGCGGCGGTTTGAGCATCTGCCCGGCATAGAGAGGATGGAAATAGGGGTAGTTGTCGCCCAGTCGGCGGGCTGTCTCGCCCAGGATGCGCTCCATGGTGGCAGTGTCGGTGGGGGCGGAGAAGGCCGGCAGGGCGCCGAATTGCGCCTCCAGAAACTCGGTAGCGCGGGCAAGCAGGGCGGGAACAGGATCGTTGGCCATGGCGACCTTTAACCCTACCACAGCCGGATACGCCTCTGTAGGTAGTTCGTTTTCAAATAGTTGCAGACATGGATTGGATAGATTGGCAATAATTCAGCACCATTTTTCCACGACGATGGTACACTGTTGCCAGCGTTAGAGCCGAACCGGGTGTGAGCAGTACTCGCCCAAACAAGCAAGATTCTGCCAGTGGTCGCTCCGATTCATCCAGCGCAATTCAATTCAGGGAACACGATCAATGGAACAAGGTACGGTGAAGTGGTTTAATGACGCGAAGGGCTTCGGCTTCATCTCGCGCCAGAACGGCGAAGACGTATTCGTGCACTATTCTGCGATCAACTCAAATGGTTTCAAGAGTTTGCAGGAGGGTCAAGCCGTGCAGTTCAACGTGGTGAAGGGGCCCAAGGGTTGGCAGGCGGCGGACGTTCAGCCTCTCTAATCCCACAGGCCGGATTCCGGCAGAATCTAGCAAACAACAAAACAGGGCCGGGAGCGATCCCGGCCCTGTTTTGTTGTTGTTTTCCCCGGGGAATCTATATAGAAACCAGGCGCGCTTTCACGGGCTTGGCGGGATTGCCGTGACAGATCATGCCGGCGGGCAGATCGTGCAGCACGGTGCTGCGCGCGCCCACAATCGCGCCCTTGTCGATGGAGACACCGGGACCGACAAAGACGTCGTTGGTGATCCAGACCTCATCGGCAATGTGAATGGGTCTCTGGGAGATGGGGAAGTCGATTTGGGTGTAGTCGTGCAGACCGGTACAGAGATAGATGTGGTGAGCCAGGGCCACGTGCGAGCCCAGCACAATCTCGCCCAGGTTATAGAAGACGCAATCGTCTCCCACCCAGACATGATCGCCGATGGTCAGCTTCCAGGGATAAGTTACGCGGGTGGTTGGGCGAATGCGCACATCCTTGCCGATGCGGGCGCCGAAAAGACGGAGAAGAAAGCTGCGCCAGCTGTAGAGGACGGCGGGCGAGAGGCGAAAAAGCGAATCCTGCACCAGCCACCAGATCTGTACGGTGAGCGCGGAGCGGCCACGGAAGCCCTTGGGCATGGAAAACCGGGTTAGATCCTGATATTGCCTGCTCTCATCCATGGCTCTTGATCCACTCCACGGTCTGCTGCACGCCTTGTTGAAGTGTGAAAGGCGCGGGGCCGGCAACCTGCGTGGTCGAGGACAGATCGTAGTGCATCTGGGTAAGCAGATTGTTGAGGCGGAAGGAGGTCAAAGGCGGGTTGCGGAAGCCGAGGCGCTTCATGCCGTCGCCGACCGCCGCCATGGACTTCATCAGCGCCATGGACGCCTGCCGGACCGGCGGAGCGCCGAATGCAGCGCGGATCAGATGGGCAAACTCCAGCACCTCCATGTTGCGATCGTCCGAGGTGTAAAGGGTGCGGCGATTGACCAAGGCTGCGTCCACGGCCAGAAAGCGGCGAATCTGGTGCACCACGTTGCCCACATACCCATAGGACTTGGAGATGCGAATTCCCCGAGGATGCATATAGATCCCGCGACGTACCGTGTCGAAGAACATGCGATAGGGGATGCGAAACCAGGGCCCCCAGATGGAAGTGGGGCGAATCAGGGTCCAGGGAATCTCCAGGCTGCTGGCGCGAACTATGCGCTCGGTTTCCACCTTGCTTTCTCCATAGACAGTAAACGGGGAGTAATCGTCGTCTCGGGCAGGAAAGAGTTCGGTGCGATGCACATAGCGGGAAGATGCCAATACCGCCCGCTCCACGGAATGGCAGGACAGCATGGCCTGGATGATGTTTTTTACGCCCAGCGTATTGCTGTCGTAGTCCTTGAGCGCGGCGCCGTCGAGATCGGTGCGGGCGGCAAGATGCACCACGGCGGCGGGACGAAAATCAACCAGGCTGGCAGTGAGCCGGGCGCCGTCGCGAATGTCCCCACGCCGCCACAGGGACGCGTGTTGCGCCTTGCGCGGCGCTGCCAGATCGAAATTAACGACCTCCCAGCCATCCTGCAGATAGCTGTCGATCAGGTTGGTCCCGATGAATCCCGATCCGCCGGTGATGAAGACACGCCCCATGCCATCTCCTTTCAAATAACCCCTCTCACAGGGATGCCTCTTTCCCCGCGGGGGTTGGACTCTATACTCCGCAAAAGAGACCTAGGTTTTCTCACGGCACGGCGATGAGGCGGACAATGTGGGCGGAGAGGGTTTCGCAAATTGTCCTTCGCGGGCCGTCTGTGTGGGAAGCCGAATTGTTTTCGGCTATTGCGGCAAAGGGTCTATAAGGAGAAGTATGAAAGACGGAACGGCGATCATCATCGGCGCCGGCCCTGCGGGATTGACCGCGGCGCTGGAATTGCTGCGCTTCTTGGTGTTGCCGCCGCCCAGGTAGAGGACGTCCCAGTTGAAGAGCGCTTCGGTCTGGGCGATGGCCTCTTGCAACAGGGCATTCCAGCGCACCTTGCCGAACTTGTCCAGGCCACGGCGGCCCAGGTAGTCCTCGTAGGTCATGCCCTTCTTGCGCCAGATGTGGTGGCCGAGTTCCAGGCCGGGGCAGAGGTGGCCGTTGGTGAAGAGCGCCGCGCCCAGCCCGGTGCCCACGGTGAGCACCAGTTCCACGCCTTGCCCCTGGATGGCGCCGTAGCCGGCGACATCGGCGTCGTTGCCTACCCGGACCGGCTTGTCCCAGAGCTTTTCCATCTCCTCCTGGAGGGGGAAGCCCGCCCCCCACAGAGGATGTAGATTGAAGGCCCCGAAGGTGCGGCCGTGCTTGACCACCCCAGGGAATCCCACCGAGACGCGGTCGAACTCCGACATCTGCATGCGCAACTCGTTGAGCCCCGCCAGCACCGCCGTCGGTGTGGGAACGGCGGGCGTGACCACGCGGCGGCGCTCGCTGATGGGAATTCCGGCGGCGTCCAGCAGCATGGCCTTCAATCCCGACCCCCCGATGTCGATGGAAAGAGTGATAGGACCGGTAATGGCTTGAGGCACGGCGGCCTCGACGACGGGAGAAACTGCGGAATCGGTGCGTTTGGCGGTCACGCTGTGAATTGTACTGCGCGGGGCCATGCCTGTGCCCGCGCGGCAAACCGATATTCTTTGACTTTTCTCGACAACTCCCCGATCCCCTACACTGGTTCTTGCCGCTCATGACCAACTTCTGCGAAGTCGCGCTGCCCGTGCCGCTGGAGCGGCCCTTCACCTATGCCGTCCGCGAGGGTCAGAAGCCGCTGCGCGGAGCGCGGGTGATTGCCCCCTTTCGCAATGAGAAGCTGATCGGCGTCGTCACCAAGGTTCACGTCGGGGCTCCCGCCGACTGCGAGGTGCGCTTTCTGGAGGCGGTGCTCGACGATGAGCCGCTTTTGAGCGACCCGCTGCTGGAGTTGGCCGAGTGGATGGCCCAGTATTACCTGGCCCCGCTGGGCGAGGTGCTGCGCGCCATGCTGCCCTTGATGGCCGAAGTGCGGCGGACGGTGCTCTATCGCATCACCGACCTGGGCCGCGACGTGCTGGCGCGGGCGCTGGAGAACGAGCCGGAGCAGGAGACCGAGGAGCGTGCCTCAGGGGCTAAAGCCCCAGCTCACGATAAAGGCGATGCGGCACGACTAAAGTCGTGCCCTGACGCGTCGGGCTTGTTTGCACACGGTGCGGAGCGTGGAACCGCCGATTTCGCGCAGTCTTGTGAAAACTCCAAAGGAAAGCGTCGCGGCAAGCTTTCCGCCGAGGAACAGGCGCTGGAACGCCGCGTTCTGACACGATTGGCCT
>Ga0326728_10020603_pt1 | contig 12544 bp, 12 predicted proteins | sample MB3enrmetagenome_FD_207602 | JGI IMG/M metagenome (GOLD analysis project Ga0326728, IMG submission 207602) | Lab enriched peat soil microbial communities from McLean, Ithaca, NY, United States - MB31MN | ecosystem: Environmental > Terrestrial > Soil > Wetlands > Peat | place: USA: New York...
AGTGCACGAGGTCTGAGACCGCAACGGTATTCCGGTTACCTGACAGGATAATTCCCCACCCGTCATAGGACGCCGGTTGGATTATAGCTATTGAAACGCAATGGCGGCAGGGACAGGGTGCCTTTTGGATGCCTTTTCCAAACCAATCTATTCATACCTCAAAAACCAATCCAGTATCCATGAGCGCACAGGAAATATCCGTCAATATCCCACCGACGCTTGATCCCGTTTACAGCAACATGATCCAGATTGCATACAAAGAGGACGAGTTCACCTTCATGTTCCTCCACCAGCTGCCACAGGTGAACCAGGCGCGGGCAAAGGCGATTGTCTCTATCACCCCGAACCATGCAAAAAACCTGCTTGCGGTGCTCTCCAAGACCGTTCAGGACTACGAATCAAAGTTCGGGACGATCAACGCTCCCACTGACAAGAAGAAGATCGACAACGTGACCACGCTCAGCGGATATTCCTGATTTAAAGGATGTTTGTATTGGATACCGGGGCATCCGGAAATTTCTGGGGCTGGCGTGGCACTGAATTCTGATGGAACAGCCTTTCATTTTCAGCGGGATCCCAAGATTCTGCTGGACGGCGATCAGATGCCGCAGGAAAACTCTTTTTTTATCTTCATTAGGTTTATTATTGCACAGGGCGATATTGTGAGGTATCACGCCGCCGTGGCTTAGCGGTATAGCGGCTGATTCGTAATCAGCAGGTCGAGGGTTCAAGTCCCTCCGGCGGCTCTCTTTTCTGCTTCCTGTAACGTACCACAGTCAGCCCCCACCTGCTTTTCCTTTGAGGATAATCCACTCCTTCTCCCCCGCTTTTTTGAATCGGAGCAGAACATACTTCCCGGAAAAGATCGTGCCATGCAGCACAATCTCGATCCGTTCCTCATTCCAGATGAGCGGTTCATACCACCCTTCGTCGGCGATGGACACCTCCCCTGCGCCATACTGCCCTTCCGGGATGGTGCCCTGAAAAATGATATACTCAAGTGGGTGATCCTCTACGGCAATCGCCAGCCGACGCTCCCCGGTTTTTTCCGGCAGCCCTTTGGGGACCGCCCAGCTCTTCAGTACGCCATCCCGTTCCAGCCGGAAGTCGTAGTGGTGGTGGCGTGCCGCGTGGTTGTGAAGCACAAACCGGGGCTGCGGATCCGCAGTCATCCAAGGCGCTCCCGTTTGCACCGGGTGATCAAATCCTTCAGTTCCCGCGTGGCCACGGTTATATCCGGTTGCCCGTTCACTGCCGAGATCACGGCCACACCGTCTGCCCCTGCAGCGATAACGTCCCTGACATTATTGCACGTGATCCCACCAATCGCTATCACCGGGATCGATACCCGCGATGTAATCTCGCGCAGGACCTCGCAGCCGAGCCCCGGCCCGGCATCCCCCTTTGACGTGGTTGAGAAAACCGGGCTGAGGGCAACGTAATCCGCGCCGGCCTCCTCTGCTGCCAGCGCCTCCTCGGTATTTCCAACGGAGACCCCGATCACGAAGCCTGGCGGGGCAAGCTGCCGTGCAACATCCGCACGCAGGTCACCCTGCCCGAGATGCACGCCGTCCGCACCGCAGGCAAGCGCCACATCAAGGTGGTCGTTGACGATAAAGAGCGTCCCGGTCTGCCGGTTGATTACCCTGATAGCCTTCCCGATCCGGCAGATCTCCCGGTTCCCGCATTCCTTGTCCCGGAGCTGGATTGCGTCCGCACCGCCAGCAATCGCACTGCGGGCGATTTCTGCATGCGACCGTCCCCCTGCGACTGCCTCATCAGTTATAATGTAGAGGTCAAGATTCATGGGAGAAGGATCGTGCCATTCTGATACGTGCGCCCTGCGCCAGATCCTCCGGGGAGAGAGCAGCAAGTTCATCAAACAGTGCCACCTTGAACGTTGCCGGCCCCCGGGCGGCCCCTGCCGCTGCCCGCTCGCCAGCTAACCCAAACGCGGCGAGTGCCGCTGCCGATGCAGAGACCGGATCGCAGCAGATCGCAGCAAAAACACCGATAACCGATGCGGCCATGCAGCCGGTGCCGGAGATGCGTCCCATCATCGGGTCACCATTTTCCACCAGCAGCACCCGCCTTCCATCTGTAACAATATCGGTGGCCCCGGTCACGACCACCGTGATACCAGCTGTTCTGGCAAAGTTCCGGGCGATGGTCACCGGATCGCCGGTCATGCCACGGGAGTCTACACCCCGCACCTGCGCTTCGGCACCGGCAAGCACGCCGATCTCGCCGGCATTTCCCTTAAGGATGGTCACCGAAACCTCGTCAAGCAAGCGCATGGCGCTCTCTGTCCGGAGACGGGTCGCACCTGCACCCACCGGGTCGAGAACCACCGGGATCTTCCGCTTGTTTGCCATCTGCCCGGCGGCGATCATCGACTCCACCAGCGCCGGGTTGAGTGTCCCGATGTTGAGGACAAGCGCGTTTGCTACCGCGGCCATTTCCTCCGCCTCCTCGCGGGCATCTGCCATGACCGGTGAACCCCCGCCGCAGATGGTGATGTTGGCACAGTCATTGACCGTGACATAATTTGTGATGTGATGGACGAGGGGATGCCGCTCTCTTACGAGAGCGAAGATCTCGGAAGGTTTCTGCGGTTTCATGTGTCAGATCACGGGTTCCTTCTCATTTGGACAGCAGAGTGAATTTTTTTTAATAACATAGTAGCGACAAAGCCGTATTAAACCGTGGCTGAGCATGAAAGAGATTAGGAGACCGCAGGGTATGCAGGCAGCTCCGTGCAGATGGCCTACCGGGTGAGCTCTTCCAGTGTCGCCAGCAGCAGGTCGATCTCGTCTGTGTTGGTATAAGGCGCGAGGCTTGTCCGTACCGTCCCGTTGGTGAGACCCAAGTGAGACATCAGCGGCTGGCAGCAGTGATGGCCGGACCGGACCATGATGTCTGCCGCCTCGTCCAGATGCTGCGCAACGTCGTTTGGGTGGAAGCCATCCACGGTAAACGAGACGACGCCGATGCGCCATTCAGGCTTAGCCGGCGCAAATACATGGATGGCGGGGTTTTTACGAAGTCCTTCGATGAGCCGGGTCGTAAGATCGGCTTCGTGGCGGTGGACAGCGTCCATCCCGATCGCCCCGAGATAGTCCACCGCGGCACCGAGCCCGATCCCGCCCGCGATGTTGGGGGTCCCTGCCTCATACTGCTGGTAACCCTTCGCAGGCGTATAACTCTCGGCAGTTACGGTTTCGATCATGCCACCCCCCAGCATCATAGGGGCGAGGCAGGGCTCCTTCATCCACAGCACACCGGTGCCGGTCGGCCCAAGCATCTTGTGGCCGGAAAAGCAGATAAAATCGCAGCCCAGACGGGCCACGTCTACCGGCATGTGCGGCACGCTCTGCGCACCGTCAACCGCAAGGAGCATGCCACGGTCATGGCAGATCCGGGCGATCTCCTCAACGGGAGTAACTACGCCAAGCACATTGGAGGCATGCGTCACTGCAACGAGCCGGGTTGCGTCTGTGATCGCGTCCCTGAGTGCATCACAATCCAACTGGTAATTGTTGTCGATACCGATGACATCGACGCCGACTCCCTGCCGTGTGAGGTTCCTCCATGGGAGCAGATTGGAGTGGTGCTCGAGAATCGTCGTGATCACCCGGTCGCCCGCTTTCCAGGGAAGACCTTGTGCGATCATGTTAATCGCTTCCGTGGTGTTTTTTGTAAAGACCGTGACCCCGCTCTCCCCTCCGATGAACTCCGCAACCCGTTCGTGGGCGTACCAGTAGCGCTGGCTGGCGATCTGGGTGAGCCGGTGCACGCCACGGCCCACGTTTGCCCGGTAGTGATGTTCGAAATCGACCATCGCCGCAATCACCGGTTCTGGTGAGAAGCTGGTCGCGGCGTTGTCAAGGTATATGATGTCGCAAAGGATCGGGAGATCCTTCCGGATAGTACTGACTGCATATCCATTGGCGGCTGGTTCTGGCATGACAGGTTTCATGGTTCTTTCTCCCGGTATATCAACCGTGGCATTCCGCGTCTCCACCGGTGTTGCAAGAAGGGTAAAATCCTCGTTTACAGGAATACCTGCATCCCGGCAGAGTTCACGCATCTTAGGAGGCAGTGCATGCCACCGCCAGAGCCCCCAACGGCCGTATTCGTTCGGCAGCCCTTTTTTCCGGGCATAAACGGCAAGGAACGCATCCCAGTGCTCTGCCTCCGCCGGGTGCATAGCCCTGAGCTCCTCATACTCGCTTTCGAGCATTGACGGGCAGAGAAAACACCCGATCCGCTCGATTCCCCTTTCATAGAGCGGGTTTACCGGAGCATCCTGCCACCAGAGGTAGAGAAACACCTCCAGTGCCCGCCAGTTCCGGATCGGGGAGATGTTGAGCTGGAGCGGGTTTGCCGGGTTCTGGCTTGTCTCCTCGAGCGCTGCCCGGTTCCACGACTCGTACCAGCGGTTGCCCTGTACGGTCACGCAGGGGCCGGCTTTTGCAAGGTACAGCATGAGCGGGCGGAGCTTAAGGAGCTTGCAGCACCAGCGGTGGTCCTTGCCCGGTGGTCCCGCTTTCCCCACCGCCTGCCAGAAGTCCCCTGCCGGCGGGAGCATCTTTACTCCCTGAGACTCCACGAACGCGATCGTCTCGGGAAACTCGATACCGGTGTCGATGAAAAAGGCCTCTGTCACGCCGGCTTTTCTGGCGAGCGCGAGCACTGCCGTACTGTCCTTCCCGCCGGAGAAGGAGACGTTGATGGCCGGCCGGTCGTGTGCATGGCGCCGGATCATCCGGATCGCATTCCGCTCGAGGTTTTTGAGGTGGTACCGGTTCTGCTGGACAACCATCTTCCAGTCCGGGTTCTTCCCCGTGCGGGGTTCGACTGTAGCGATCTTCTTTACCCGGATTTGCCCGGCCCGGACGACTCCGGTCCCAAACCGGTTCTTCAGCCGCACGATAACTGTCCCGTCAGGCACGGGCGCCCGGAGCGGGAATCTCTTGCCTCCGACCCGCCCGGGCCCGCTCTGCCCGTCAAGGTCGGTTTCGAGGTCAACGATACCCTTCGTCACGTGCCGGATGACATACGGGAGCGCTTCCGGCGCGAGGTCAAACCGGTACATCCGGCAGACGGGGTCGAAGGAGAGCCAGCCGAACCGGTGGCCATGGGAGATCACGAGGTCGACCCGGTCGGTACCCCCGGCCTTGTTGAGGAGGATCACGGCCGGGATGGGGATCGTGCCGAACTGCTCCCGAACGAGTTTTTTGATCAGATCCATATCGAAAGCGAGCGCCGGGCGGACGTCGTACGGCTGGAGGAGTTCTATCTTCCTCCCTTCCGCACCGCATGCGCAGGTCCTGCCGATCAGTGGGCCATTGCAGCGGTCACACCAGTACAGGATCTTTTTCACCGGCGGCTCTTGCATATCAGATTACCGGTTACGCGCACAGGGAGATAAGAGGTATGATAAAAGCTGGTTTTGGGCCGTAGCAAGCAGGGATTCGGTTTAGCCGTCGCGGGCGGGATTTTTTATGTAATGCCTGATCAAGGCCGCAAAAAGGATATGTGCGCACGAGTTACTTGAGCAGGTGCACCGGCACCGGGCTGCCTCGCCGTCACACTTTCCCACCAAGTGCCTTTCTGATCTCTTCTTTCACGTCCGTGGAGATATCGAGACTGTCCAGCGCCCGTAAGAGAAGCAGCCGGGCCATCTGCTGCCCCTCGTGCGTGGCAAGGTACGCACTGATAGCGGCCTGGCCTTCCGGTGAGGAGAGATAGTTCCGTACCAGCTCCTGCCCCTGCGGCGAGGCGAGGTATCCCGCAACCATGCCGGTGATTCCGTTGAACTGTGCCATTGATGGTGCTCCGGTTTTCCTGTATTATCTGGAATGCCCGGACAGAAAATACTGCCCGGTCGTGTGTCGGCCCCCCACGGGGAACGCCTCCTAAGGTCATGGAATGCTCCGGAAGAGATGGGTGGAAAAGAGGGGTCACCAGCCCCGGCTGTACTCCCCGGCGCAGGGTATACAGACGATCTTCCCGTCCCGCACCCGCGCCCGGTGCTCCGCGACCGTCTCGCCGCACTGGGCGCAGGGTACCGAACGGAAAATTTTCGCCCGCACCGGTATCTCGGGCTTTTCATCCCGTTCAATGAAGATCTCCTCGATCGGCATAGCAAGGATACTCTCGATCACCGCTGCCTGCCGTTTCTGGAACTCCTTCTCTTCTTTTGGGGTGGCGGTGCCGGCCATCACCTTCTCCCTCAGGATGGATGCAATTGGATCGATCCGGCTGATGATGGGTTCCGGCCGCTGGACGAGCCGGATCGCCCTGCCTGTTCTCCGGGTGATGAACGTGTAGGTATGTTTGCCCAAGTCCCGCAGAATCAGGTTGCCTTTCCCGACCGAGCACCCCGCGATAACCTGAACCGCATCAATCCCGCAGGCATCGTTCTCTACGATTGCGACCAGATCTTCATCCCCGGAGCGTTCCACATGGAGTGCGGCGAGTGCATGCACGGCGGCGCGGTACCCGAGGGCAAGACCGGGGCACGTGTGACCGTGGAACGCGACCGCATCCTCGTATGACAATCCAGTACGGGTCATCACTATCACGTGAATAATTCACTTCACGGTGCAGAGGTAAAACCGTTTCGTACGCTCCTGCACTCCCCTCAATTATTGTAAGATAACCGGAGTCTCCTAGACAACAGCGTGAACATCGTATTTCTTCATTGAATCATCCTGCCCGAGGTGTCCCTTTTGCCGGGACGAGGGTAGTCGCACTTCCGATGTACCCCCAGAGTGTCTGGCTGGAGCGGTACACTTTTTTGACATGACTATATATAGGAATGAACCACAGAGGGAAAGATCGGTAGATATCCATGGCAAAACTGACTGCAGAGATGAAAGAAGCGTTTGGCAAGATGAAGATCTTCCCTGTGGCGACCGCATCCAAGGACGGTACGCCCAACGTGATCCCCATCGGTATCGTGGAACTGATAAACGATGAGACCATCTGGATTACGGACAACTTCATGAACAAGACGCTCTCCAACCTCAGGACAAATCCCAAGATTTCCCTGTACGTGTGGGGCCCTGACATCAAAGGATGCTTCCAGATCAAGGGCGTGGCGACTATCCGGTCGAGCGGGAAAGAGTATGACGAAATGCGGGAGAAGATCAACCGGAAAAACCCGGCGCTGCCCGCGCGTTCGCTTATCATTATGCGGATCACCGAGGTCTTCGAGTGCCAGCCGGGCCCGAAAGCCGGCAGTAAAATTCTCTGATCTTTTTTCATCGTAACGATGCGATGTGATGAACCGTGCCGGATCCTGATGCCCTGTTCTCTTCCTGTGTCGGGCGGTATAACGAGGCGCTGGAGCTCTTTGACCGGATCCTATTGGCCGATCCGGGGAATATCAGCGCTCTGCTCGGGAAGGCCGCCACCCTCGACCGGGTGGGCCGGTTTGCGGATGCACTTGGCGTCATCGAGAAGGTCCACGCGATCGACCGCCTCCAGAGCGACGCGTGGTACCTGAAGGGGTTCTTCCTGTACCACCGCGGGGACCTGAAGCAGGCGCTGCCCTGCCTTGGCGAGGCACGTAAACTCAATCCCCGTCACGTGGAGGCATGGTGCGCGCAGGGGAACTGCCATTATCACCTCGGTGAGCAGGACGAGGCGATGGAGTGCTACGAGACTGCGATCGGGATCGACCCAGCCTACCCGAAGGCCTGGTACAACAAGGGTGTCGTCCTCTCCGATACCCGCCGGTATGACGAGGCACTGCGCTGCTATGACGAGGTACTCCACCTGAACCTGGGCGTTGCCACGGTCTGGACGAACAAGGGCTACTGCCTTGCCATGACCGGGCGGTACCAGGAAGCCGTGGACGCTTTTACCAACGCCCTAGATATCAACCCGGCGGACATCACCGCGTGGAACGACAAGGCAGCTGCGTTGCGCCGGTTAGGCCGGGACGAGGAGGCAGAGTTGTGCGTCAAAAATGTGCTCGAGCTCAGCCGGAACCGCGGCCCTTCTCTCGTGCTGTGAAGGGTTTTGGCCCGGCGGCCGATCGATTCGTTATTCCCTGAGCCCGGCTCTATCAGGGTCCGTTACTGGTTCAGTTCCGGTATTGTCCCGTGCTTGCGCTCGTACCGCTCCACGGCGGCAGGGTTTCCAAGCAGGATACGGCGTGCCGTGTTGTACACGCTCGGTGTCGTGGCGGGATCGAGGTTCGCAAGGAGCCCGGCAAGGACTCCCACGAGCGGAATATGGTACTCTGCCTCCATCTGATCGAGAGACCCGAAGACGCGGAGCATTGCACCGGTGCTGTATTCGTTGATATGAGCAAGCCGCAGCAGGGTCTGCGCGAGCAACGCCCGCCCCGTTTCGGTCTGGAGGGACTTCTTCCTGTTCAGGGCGAACCGGACATACAGCGCCCGCTGGTCGTTTGCCTGCTCGATCCGGAACGCGTCCGACTGCTCCGCCGCTACCACGAGATCCACTGCATCGGGGCTGCTGGTACCTGCAACGGCACCAAGGAAGTTCTCCCAGCTGACCGGGTTTCTGGCGGATTCCTTCGCGAAGAGATCGAGCATATTCAACCGGTCGGAAGCCGAGCTATCCATGTACAGCACGAACGCGACCATCCGGTCTGTTGCAGATGCCCCGGAAAGGAACTGCTCCCTGATCAGCCGTTGGATTTCCGGTGTGTCAAGGCGTGAGATGACGGCAAGCGCAGTGTTCTTCACCTGCCGGCGCTTGATCGCGAGAATCTCTTCGCCAAAGTCCCGGTGGCCCGCGGGCTGCGGCGGGATATCCCATGCCTTGTAGAGACCGAGGAGCGTCTCCCGGTGCCGGGCCGCGACCGCCCGGAGGATCTTCTCCCGTACCTCATAGAGCGCCTGGTACCGGTGGGCGTACTGTTCGTCCGGGACGGATTCGAAGATGGTCAGGAACTGCCCGCCGCATTCTGCCATCAGGCTGTGGTCGGAGAGAAGCCGGATGAACAGATCGATACACCGTTCGCCAGGTTCTTCTTTTTTGCGCAGGAGGAGGTCCATCTTCTCCCGGTCCATGATGGCCATGAATGCCCCAAATCGGTTCACGATGTCCCGGTCCGAGACGACCTGCCGGTAGAGTTCTTCCAGCGTGGCCTCGTACGCCACTTTCCCGTAGAACGACAAGCCCCGGTTGAGGGAGAGAAACGCGGGCGGCTCCGGCGCCGGGATCGCGATCTCCTGCTCCGCGTTCTCCACCCGCACCGTGAGGTCGGCGATATCCCTCCCGTCAGCGTCTGCGAGTGCCAGCCGGAACGGGAAAATCCATGGGTACTTCCCGCCGCTGACGCTCTGGCTGAGCTGGATGACCTCCAGTTTCCGGATGTTGTCGTAGATAGCCCTGACGGAGAGTGTCGGGAAACCGGTCCGCCGGAGCCAGCCTTCCGCCATAGCACTGAAATTTTGGCCGGCAACTTCCTCCATCGCACGGATCCACTGCGCCCGGGTCGCGTTCCCGTGCCGGTAGGTGCGGTGGTACCGGTCGAGACCCTGCACGAACTTCTCCCTGCCCATCAGGAGCTCAATCATCCGCACGAACTCCGGCCCTTTCATGTACGTGATATCGGTGATCAGCTCGTTGGGATCGTTGAACCCGTCCGGCTCTACCGGCATCGAAGCTGCGCCGCTGTCGAGTGCAAGTGTCCCGCTACCAGGGGCGAGAAGCGAGAGCACGGCCTGGAGCCGCGAGTAATTCTCCCCGAAATGAAAGGCATGGTTCTCCCGCTCGATATGGACCGTAACCGCCTCGTTGAGCCAGATCTCAAACGGCGAATACCCGGTCACCTCGGAACCGTTCAGGTTATGGTAGAATTCGTGCACTTTGACCCGGGCCATGTACTCAAAGGCGGGGTCAGTCATGGCCGGAAACGGCATGATCCGGTTGGTGGTGATCGTCGTGTTGCCGACATTTTCCATGCCGCCGAAGTCAGAGTTCTGCATCCCGATCTCCCGGTAGACCGTCCCGGTATACGTGTAGCCCGGTACCACCTGCCTGGCGAGTCCCGCCAGTTCCTGACGGATCCCGGTCATCTGCGGCGAATCCGGATCCGCCTTTTTCAGCCATTCCAGTTCCGCCAGAAGCGTATATATCCGGCTGCGGATCTCCGGCTGGTCGTACCGCCCCGGGCCGGTGAAGAGGTAAACCCACAGAACTGCGTCGTGCAGGATATCCAGCGCCCGCTCCGCACGATCCGGGTCGGACTCCGGTGGAACGAGGAGTTCCAGCCCGAACTTCCGCCCATCCGGGTACTCGCAGTCCCGCCGGAACGTCGCATACGTGCCGCAACCGAGGAAGAAGAGATACGGCGCCATCGGTGTCACGGTATTCTCGTACCGGATCCGCACCCGTCCCGGCCCGGCCGGTTCCCGCCCACCGACGGGATCCCCGTTCGTGATGATGTTCGTGTACCGTTCGTCCGCAATGACGGTCGTCGTATATGTGCACTTTGCAGTCATATCATCAATACAGGGCACCAGCCGCTGGAACCCCCACTGCTGACACTGGGTGATCTGCTGGGTGGGGGCGCCTTGCGGGGTCTCGTCATAGTACAGCCCCTCCAATATGTTCTTTGTGGGCCGGCAGGTGGTGACGGTATGGATGGTGAACCGGGTCAGCGGCGGGATCGGGTCCGGGAACGCGATCGTCAAAAGGCTTGCCTGCGGATCGTACCGGTACGAGCACGCCCGCCCTGCGCATACCACCGAATGAACCTCGAGGTTCTTTGCATTCAGGACGAGCTCCGTAGTGGGCCGGTCGCGGGTTTCTGCAGTAAGTGCTGACGTGACATCCGTGAAATCGTCATGGACGTCGAATGCGAGGTCCATGTGGATGACCCGGACCGGGATCTCTCCGAAGTCAGAAGGGGAGAAACGAAAGAGGCGCTCTGTCATGGTTCCCTTCTCTTTCGTCTATTTCTCTAGCTTAAACGCTTTGCGAAGCACCCTAAACCGGGCGGGCTCACAAAAATATGCTCCGGATTTTTCCCGGCCTGACTCCTGCCGTAAATGTTCCTCTGGGCGGTTTTAGTTGCCAAAGCCGGGATTACCCCCTGTAGTACGGAAGGCAACCAAACATTTTAAGTAGAGAGAATATTTTTATGTAATGTCAATTCTGATGTTTCCCCCGCAACCGTTCTGGATCTACTGGACAGCCCTGTTCAGTTTTGGCTGCGGCATTTTAGCGGGAGGCATCCTCGCCGATCTTATCTTCAACATGTACTTCAAGACTGACGAGACGCGATCGGACGAGTCCTATGAGAACAAATTCCGGAAGGAGTGCCGGAACAAGTTGCTGGTGATCCTGTTCATCGTGGGCGTCATCGTCGTACTGCTGGTCTGTACGATGATCGTGACAAACGGCACGACCGGTTAATCTCCGATGAGCATTCTCGCCCTATCTGCTGGCGGGGAAGGTACGTGGTGCTGTTTCTATCAGACCATCACGTATGCTCTGGAAGAACCGTACAGAACATCCATGCCGGAAACTTTGCGTAGAAATGTCATGACCCCGCAACCAAATGATACGCCGGTAGTTTTTTTTACCGGATAATCCTGCGTACCGGGGGATGAGACCGCTTTCATCCCGCATGACGAAAAGATCGGATCCTTTCAGAGCACTTCCCCGAAGATCATAAGGAGCGCCATAATAATGAGGAGGACGCCGAAGATACGCCGGATCTGTGCCTCGTTGATCCGGGCCGCAACGACGGTACCGAGAGATGCCCCGAGCGCTGCCCCGAGGCCGTACACGATCGCAAATGCCAGCGAGATCTGGCCGAGTGCAGCATGAGATACCGTACCGGCAAGGGCGGTGGCGATAACGGTGAACATGGAGGTAGCCACCGCGTAATGCACCGGCACCCCTATGGTGGCAAGCGCCGGCACAAAGATCGCCCCGCCGCTCGTGCCGGTGATGCCGCTCACGAGGCCGCCAACTGCTCCCCAGATCAGGAGATGCGAGTAGGGGATGCGGGCGATCGGCTGGGTTCCCTGTGGGGAGACCTCAGTCGAGAGGATGAAAGACGGCCCCCACCGGATCTCCACGAGAAACCGGAACGCCGGGACCAGCATCTCGAGTGACATCAGGATCAGGATACACGAGAAGATCGCGACAAGGATCCGGGCATCGATATAATGGGTGAGAGCCGTACCTAAAATCGAGAAGAGAACCGCCGGCGGGATCAGGATCAGGGCGATTTTGTAGAGTATTTTTCCCTGTCGCCGGTACCAGAACGAGGCGGAGAACGACGAGAAGATCATTACGGCAAGGCTCGTTCCCATTGCCGTCCTGACATCGAGATGAAAAAGGAGGGTGAGCGTGGGGACGTAAAAGAAACCGCCGCCCAAGCCGATGACTGCGGCAACGATGCCGATGCCCAATGCGATTATACCCGCGACGACATATTCGAACACCGGGAACCCCACTGTACAAATCCGGATAGGATATTATAATAATGCCGGTCGTATTCAAACCGGCGGAGGGATTACTCCGGCATGTGAAAGGTGAC
>Ga0326728_10020607_pt1 | contig 12543 bp, 11 predicted proteins | sample MB3enrmetagenome_FD_207602 | JGI IMG/M metagenome (GOLD analysis project Ga0326728, IMG submission 207602) | Lab enriched peat soil microbial communities from McLean, Ithaca, NY, United States - MB31MN | ecosystem: Environmental > Terrestrial > Soil > Wetlands > Peat | place: USA: New York...
GGCGGGTTGGCCTGGCCACAAGCTGATCATCACCGATGGCGTGTTTTCGATGGATGGCGATATCGCGCCGTTACCGGGGCTGTGCGGCCTGGCGGAGAAATACGGCTGCATCATGATGGTGGACGATGCGCATGCAAGCGGCGTGCTGGGGCGCGGCGGGCGCGGCACGGTGGATCATTTCAATTGCCACGGGCGCGTGCACATTCAGGTGGGCACGCTCAGCAAAGCCATCGGGGCCATGGGCGGATATGTTTGCGGCTCGCGCGACCTGATCGATTTTCTGTATTTGCGGGCGCGGCCATTCTTGTTTTCGACATCCCACCCGCCGGCCACCGCGGCGGCCTGCCAGGCGGCGTTTGCGCTTCTTGATTCGCCGGAAGGCGAAAAGCTGGTGAAGAAACTCTGGGCCAACACGAAATTCTTCAAGCGCGAATTGAAAAAGCGGGGATTCCAGTTCAAGACCAGCGGAACGCCGATTATTCCGATTCATGTTGGAGACGCCGCAAAGGCGTTTGAATTTTCGCGCAAGTTGTTTGAAGCCGGTGTGTTTGCCCCAGCGGTAGGCTATCCGACAGTCGCGGAAGGAAAGGCGCGCTTGCGTGCAATCGTCAGCGCCGCGCACAAACGGGAGCAGTTGCTGAAAGCGGCGGAGATATTGGGAGAAGTCGGCAAATCGCTGGCGATCGTTTCCTGAGGGATCTCCCATAGCGGCCGTCTGCTGCCCTTCGCGTGCGGCCATCCAGGCTAACCGCACGGCAAAAGAAGACCTGTTATACTCGCGCGATGGCGCCGAAAGAACAAACCTCGAAAAAGCTCTTCCTGGTGGATGCCATGGCGCACATCTATCGCGCCTTCTACGCGCCGATGGTGCGCATGAATGCCCCCAGCGGTATCCCCACCAAAGTGCCGTTTCTGTTCGCGAATATCCTGCGGCGCTTGATCAAGGACTACCAGCCGGAATACCTGGGAATCGTATTTGACACCAGCAAGCCTACCTTTCGCGACAAACTCTTCGAGGCCTACAAAGCGCAGCGCCCGCCGATGCCGGACGAGATGAAAGTGCAACTGCCCTATGTCCGGCGGCTGTGCGAAGCGATGCACCTGCCGATTCTGGAGCTGGATGGCTACGAAGCCGACGACGTTATCGGCACGATGGCGAAAAAGGGAGCGGAGAAAAAACTGGAAGTGCTGGTCATCTCCAATGACAAGGACATGATGCAGCTGGTGAGTCCCGGGGTACGGATACTGCGCACGGGCTCGGGCGGCGCGAAGGCCGACATGATCGTCGATGCGCAAAAGGTCGAGGAAATCTTGGGCGTGCCACCGGGGAAAGTCATCGACCTGATGGCCCTGCTCGGCGACACCGTGGACAACATTCCCGGCGCAAAAGGAATTGGCGAAAAAGGCGCGACGGAGCTCATTCAGAAATTTGGCAGCGTGGAAAGCGCCCTCGATCATGCCGGCGAAGTGGCGAATAAGAGGTATCGCGAGGCCCTCCAGCAGCAGCGAGATCAGGTGATGATGAGCAAGAAGCTGGCCGCGATTGAGACGAATGTGCCACTGGAACTTGACCTTCCGAGTTTGCAGGTGCGCGAACCAGATGCCGCGGCACTGCTTGCCCTGTATCGCGAGCTTGGATTCAATTCGCTCCTGAAGGAGTTGCTGGCTACCGGAGCGGCTGAGAAAAACGTCGAGGCTGGTGCGCAAACGGACGGGCAGCCAAGGGCGAGCGGCGAGCAGGCAAAAGACTACCTGCAGTTCCAGGGAATAGACGAGTTTCGCGAGTATTTGAAAAAGCTTCCGGCAAAACGCGCGCTGGCCGTTTGGCTGAACCTGGAAGCGGGCGAACGCGAAGCAGAGGGATTTGGGACGCGCGTCAGTGGGATTGAAGTGTCCTCGAAGGCGGGTGAAGGACGGGCCGTGTGGGTGGACGAAAAAGGCGAAGTGCTGAAGGCCCTGCAGTCCGTTTTGCACGACGCCAGACGCGCCAAAATCGTGCACGATCCGAAGCTCTTTCATCTGTTGACCGGCAAATCGGAATCTCTCGAGCACGCCACCCAAATCTATTCGTATCTCTTGAGGCCAACCACCGCGAAACACGACTTTGCCGAGATGGTCTTCCGGCAATTCAACGTGCCGCTGGGCGGCGGCGCGGGCGAACGTGCCGATTATCTGCAACGCATCGCGCCTGTCTTGCGGGAGCAGATCACAGCACAGCAACTCACCGAAGTGTACGAAAAGATCGATCTGCCGCTGGCGCCGGTGCTGGCGGAGATGGAACGCGCCGGCGTGCGCGTCGATCCCAAAGCGCTGGAAACGATGTCACGCGCGATGGAAAAAGAAGTTCGGCGGCTGGAGAAGGAGATCTGGGAACTGGCGGGGACAGAATTCAATGTGAATTCGCCTACCCAGCTTGCTGAGATTCTGTTTGACAAGTTGAATCTGCAGCCGCCGGCACGCCGTGGAAAAGGCAAAGTGCGCTCCACCGCGGCGGACATCCTGGAAGAAATGGCCGCCCAGCACGCGCTGCCGGGCAAAGTGATCGAGTACCGCGAGATCGCCAAACTGAAATCGACCTACGTGGATGCCCTGCCGAAGCTGATTCATCCGGAGACGGGGCGGCTGCACACCAGTTTTTCGCAGACGGGCACGGCGACAGGCCGGCTGAGCTCAAGTGATCCGAACCTGCAAAACATTCCCGTGCGCAGCGAGTTGGGCCGCGAAATTCGTGCGGCGTTCGTGGCGGAAAAAGGGAACATCCTGCTCTCGGCGGACTATTCTCAGATCGAGCTGCGCGTCATGGCGCACCTTTCCAAGGACCCCGTGCTGGTGGAAGCGTTTCGCCATGGCGAGGACATTCATGCGCGGACAGCGCAGGAGGTTTTTGGCGTTGGCCCGCTGGCGCAGACCGCGGAGCACCGCCGCGCCGCAAAAGCGATCAACTTCGGCATCATCTATGGGCTCTCGGCGTTCGGCCTCGCGCAGCAACTGGGAATCGGGCAGAAGGAAGCCGCGCAATTCATCAACGCTTATTTCACGCGCTACCGAGGCGTGAAACAGTACCTCGAAAATGTGCTCGTCGAAACACGCAAAACCAGCGTGGCGAAAACCCTGTTCGGCAGAATCCGTCCAATCCCGGAAATCAATGCTCCGCAGATGCAGTTGCGGAATTTTGCGGAGCGCACCGCGCTGAATTCGCCCCTGCAGGGAACTGCGGCGGACCTGATCAAGCTGGCCATGATCGCAATTCATGATCGGCTGCGGAAAGAGAAGCTTACCGCTCGCATGATCCTTCAGGTGCACGACGAATTGCTCTTTGAGGCGCCGGTGAGAGAGCGCGAAGCATTGGAAAAGCTGGTCAAGGAAGAGATGGAAGGCGTGCACAAACTCGCCGTGCCGCTGGTTGTGGAAATTGGCGTCGGATCAAACTGGCGGGATTTGGACTGAATCCCATCGCAAAACAGAACCAGCAATCCCGCGCCAAGTTCGCCAGATGGCAAACCAGCCCTTCCCTCCTTCACAGAACTTCCCTGGAAATACTTCGCGACCGGACCTGTCCACAAGGACAGGAACTCCATACAGCACGTCATTCGAAGTGCTCCGCTCTTAAGAAGAAGACCACATGCTACGCTGGCCACGCGTGGTCGATTGGAGAGAGTAAATGCGTCGAATCTGCGAATTCCTTTTCGTTCCTGCTCTTGTTCTGTGCATCACCGGCTGCAGTGGATTGTCGGACGTCAAAAATGGTGGCGGTGGCGGCGGCCAAGCTACCGGCGTGACCGTCTCGCCGGCGGCCGCTTCGGTGGACCCTTTTACGACACAACAGTTCGCCGCCCAAGTCCAAGGCAGCACAAATCAGGCTGTGACCTGGCAGGTCAGCGGCGTCACCGGGGGCAGCGCCACGACTGGAATTATCTCCACCTCAGGCCTCTACACCGCACCACATGCCATTTCTTCGAGCCTGGTTCCTGCCACCAACGCCCCGATTACCGTGACGATCACTGCGATTTCTCAAGCTACTGCGACCGCCACGGGCACCGCAATCGTCACCCTGACGACACAGCAACAGCAGACGCAGACCGAGCCGATTGAGCTGGGGACCTCCGGTGGCAATATCAACGACGCGAATGGAAATTATTGCTGCTCCGGCACACTCGGGTCGTTGGTAACACGGAATGGCACACTTTACATCCTCAGCAATAACCACGTCCTGGCAAATAGCGCCGGGAACTCTGGGAGCCCTGACGTGGGTGTTGCCATCACGCAGCCCGGATTGATCGAGGTGAATTGCCAAAGCTCTTCGACGCACACGGTGGCAAACCTTTCGGAATACTTCCCTCTGCAGACCGGGCCAATCCCCAAGATCGATGCTGCCTTGGCGCAAATCGTGAGCGGCGCAGTGGACACTAGCGGCAACATTCTTCTGCTCGGCAGCACACTTACGAATGGTGTTCCAAATCCCGGCCTACCGACGTCCGGCACCGGCCTTACTCCCGCCCAGGCGATTGGTGCCCCGTACAACGGCGCGGTGGCCAAGAGCGGCAGAACCACCGGCTTGACCTGCTCGACGATCATCGGTACGAACGTGGCTTCCAGCGTCGATTATTACGCTCACTGTGGCGACACTAACGCAGCCTTCACCGTGAACTATACCGACCTAATCTCCGTTAACGGAGGAGATTTCAGTGCCACTGGCGATTCGGGTTCCCTGATCGTGACACAGAGTACGGCCGAGGCGGTGGCACTGCTTTTTGCCGGATCCGACACGGACACCGTCGGCAATCCCATCACCGACGTGCTTCCCGATTTTCTGGGTGCGGGCAACGCCACGCCGACGATCGTAGGCGGCGCCAACCACCAGGTGATCGGCTGCACCCTACCGGCATTGAAGGCAATCACCACGGTCCCGCAGGTGAAGGCGGCATCCGAATCCATTCAGCAGGCCAGCGCGGTGCGCGACCTGCACGCACCGCAACTCCTGACCATCCCGGCGATTAAAGCCGTGGCCGTGGGAGAGAGCTACGATCAACCAGGCAAAGCGTCAATCCTCCTCTTTGTCGGCAGCGGAGAATCGCATGCCGGCATTCCCCGGACGATCGACGGTGTGCGCACCCAGCTGGTCGAAGGGAATAATTGGGCGCATCAGGGGCTCCTGAGCAGCGAAGAGAGCGCGGACTTGCTAAGCACCGTGAACAGGCCGCAAATCGTCTATCCCTTGCAGCAGGGCGAATACCTGCGCGCCAAGACCGTGCACACCGCTCACGTGACCGAGCTGCTGAAGCAGGCGGGAATTCTTGGCATAGGCATTACCTCCAGCGTGGACGCGCCGGGAGAAGCGGCGCTGCTCGTTTACGTCCTGCGGGGAGCGCCGCAAGACAACATCCCGACCGAAATCGATGGCTTGCGGACTCGCGTTCGCGAAACGAGCCCTTTCACCACGGGACGCCGCGACAACGAACCAGCTCGGAGTTGCAAGATGCCTGTTGCCAAAAGCTTGCTCTCAAAAACAAACCCGTAACCCCAGCAAAACGATTCGCAGAAAGCGCCTCCCTTGTTCAAAGTGACTCCGCCGTCTCAATCTACCCTGGACCTTTCTTTGTGCAAGACGCGGTTGTAGAATCACCCTAGACGGCGTCGAACTTGCTCCCTCGACCCTTCCTTCCACTCAGGGGGTATATATGCGGCGAAATGCGATTTTGTTCGGTACAGTTCTGCTCCTGGCCTTGGGCATCGGATTTGCGCAAGAGCAAGAGAAGGACACCAAGGACAAGGCCCAAGCACCCGAAGCGGCCCCGCCACCAACTTCCGCGGACGATGCAGCGAAGAAGAATCCCGTGAAACCCACTCCCGAAGGCCTCGCTGAAGCCAAGCGTCTCTACGGCTATCACTGCGCGATGTGCCACGGGAAGGACGGCGACGGCAAGGGGGAATTGGCCGTTTCGATGGATTTGAAGTTGCACGATTGGCGCGATCCCAGCACCATCGAGAAAATGACCGATGGTGAGCTCTTCTACATCATCACCAACGGGCGCGGAAAAATGGTTGGCGGGGAAGGCGACCGCACCAAGGAAACAGTACGCTGGAATCTGGTGAACCTGGTGCGTTCTTTCGGCAAGAAGAGTGGTACATAGAACGCCACGCGACGAGAAATACGACTAGTGCCGTTCCAACTTGTTTCAGCAAATCCCTTCGAGAATACTCTCTCCGTGTTTGCGTCAGATGCTTGGGCCGTCATTTGGCCCAAATAGTTGGAACGGCGCTAGCAGGGTTGCAGCTTTTCGGGCGCTCCGAGGAGTTTGGGGCGCCCTTCTTTTTTGTACGGCAGCAGGGCATGGTAGGCTTTTGGGGGCAGTTGAAATGTTGGGGAGGAAGACATGGCACACGCTTTGAAATTTCTGGCATTGGTGAATGAAGCGAAAAAACGCGTAAAGGAAACCAATGTGGCGGACGTAAAACGCCGCCTGGACGCCGGCGAAAAGTTCGTACTGGTGGACGTACGCGAGGAGAGCGAGTGGGCCGGTGGCCACTTGCCGGGCGCCGTGCACTTGGGAAGGGGCATCATCGAACGCGATATTGAGCAGCGCGTGCCGGACACCAATACCAAGCTGATTCTTTATTGCGGCGGAGGCTTCCGGTCCGCGCTCGCAGCGGACAACCTCCAAAAAATGGGCTATAGCAACGTCGAATCGATGGACGGCGGCTGGAAGGGCTGGCTGGAAGCAGGCTTTCCGACGCAAAAGGGCTAGGACCATCCTCCGAAGCGAACGTGGACGGCGTGACCCTCAGCCGCTAGAGAGTTGGCTGGGGCGGAAGGATTCGAAAATGAACCCTCTATGTTCAGATAGCCCCTGGAATCGCTGATTTCTAGTGTTCCCAGCGACTTAGAACGCCTAATGTTTTAAGCGAGATTAGACGTCTTTTAGCTTTCAGATACCGCAAGCGGTATTAAAACGGAAGTACAAAACAGGACGCTTCAACAATCCTTCGTGTCCTTTGGCACCATGGCAGTACCTTCCATAACTGAATCTGGATTGAAGGAATTTTTAGCTGGTGAATTTTCGGTAGCTTGTCAGTTCACCGTCGCCCCGCCGCAGAACTTCTTGTATTTCTTCCCCGAACCGCACGGACAGGGATCGTTCCGCCCGACTTTGGAGGTCGTGCGCCGAGACTCGGGCACGAATGCACTGCCCGCGTAGGCTTTCCGGTGGGCCCGGAAATACCGATACGCCCCCACCAACCCGGCCGCCATGTGTACGATGATGTCCTCGCGCTTCTTTGGGGTGATCGGCTCGGGACGCATCTTTGGGCCTTCGTCGTGCTCGTGGTAGAGGATCATCATGGGGATCAGCCATCCGCCGTGCTCCTCGTCCTCGACCAACTCAGCCCAGCCATCGTGGCGCATGCGCATGGCCCGCATGAAGCCGCGGGCCCAGTCGTTGCCGTGCGCCACGCCGTGCTCGATGCGCTCGATAGCTCCGATGTCGCCGTTGAAAACATCCTTGTCTGCTATGGTGTGGGCACCGACACCACCGATGGAGTTATGAAGCGCAGGACGTCCACTTGTCCAAGTGCTCTGCATATCAGGCCGCCGAGAAGGAAAGCTAACCTTCCATTTGCAGTCCCCGTACCCGCATGGATGGTTAGCGCGCCAATCAGGCCAACCCGGATATTCGTCGCCACATCCCATCCCGTGTTGCCTACGGCTTCTGTCTGCCACAAAGGAGAACCGCAAATGAATCCGAGCCTGTCGGAAAAGATGCTAGTAATCGCGGCTGTGCTCGTCACAACTCTCGTGCCGTCCATGGCCGCCCAAGGTAAGAATGAAAAAAGTTGTGGCGGACTTCACGCGGCCATTAGTGTGGAGCTTGTCAGGCGCGACCCAGCCCATACACAACCGCCGTTCGTGATGCTGACTTACATTCTCCCGAATGATTCGGTTCCGAAGTCCCACGATAATACTAAGGGTGCTCCCGAAGCCGTAACGGCATTTTTTTGCGTACCAGGGCCCACTTTTCCCATAAAAGCGTTTCTCAGGGGTTAGCCGGGCCTAAGTCAAACGAAGGAAGACTGTTATCTCGTGAGTGATCAGACCAACCGGCAGCGCCTAAGGCGGGACCCGGGGGAGAGTCAATCCCAGCAACTTGCAGTTCAGGAAACCAATGACTCGCGCGCGCCGTCAGATAGGAAGGAACATCCTGGACGGTTCGTGCATCAAGAGAAAAATGCGAGCATGTAACTCAAGTTCAGGTTTTTCCCAAGCTCTCACATTTGGGGTCGCTCTGCTGCTATGCGCGGCAGGTGCGCGGGCGGCAGGCACACCCATCCCGCACGGCACGGTCGAACTCATTGCCGAGAATCAATGGATCGCAGCGGGGAATACGCTAAATCTTGGATTGCGTTTCCAACTCGAGAAGGGTTGGCACATCTACTGGGTCAATCCAGGCGATTCGGGCGAGCCGCCCCGCGTGAAGTGGCAGTTGCCGATGGGTTTTACCGCCGGGGCAATGCAGTGGCCCACTCCGCAGCGCCTCGGGACGTCTAGCATCGTGGATTTTGGTTACGAGGACGCGGTGATGCTAATCGTGCCGCTGCATGCGGAGGCGGGCCTTGCGGCGCCGCAGCCAGCTTGGCTAAGTGCCGAGGTAAGGGTACTGGTCTGCCGCGAAATGTGCATCCCGGGCAAAGCGCGACTCTCGCTCGCTCTCCCCATCAAATCACAGCTACCTGTGCCGGATGCGCGGACTAGGGATTTGTTCACTGCCACGCGCAAGTCTCTGCCGCGCCAGGTGCCAGAGAACTGGAGAATCAGCGTGGCCGACGCGAACGGCTCCTTCGTGCTCACCGCGAACCTCGGTCAACAAATCACGCAGGCGATTTTTTTTCCGCTTGCTGAGTCACAGATTGTGAACGCAGCACCGCAGAAGCTCCTACCTATGGCCGCAGGCTTCAGGCTGACGCTGCGGAAGTCGGAGCAGCTTCTCAAGCCGATCGCGCGGCTGAAGGGCGTGCTTGTGCTCTCCCCCGGTCAGGCCTACTTGATTGATGTGCCTCTCGGCAAGCCTGGCGCGGCGAGAAACGGCTACGGCATTGGAATCCACCCGGCACAATCCTTGGAGGAGGGACTATGAAAATGAAACACTCGACTCTGTTCACGATGCTCGTTGCTCTCGCGCTGTGCACAGTTCCGCCGCCGATCCGGGCTGCGAAAGTGGGAGAGGCGGCACCAGAGTTCACAGGTACGGCGAGCAACGGCAAGACCTTTCGCCTTTCGGACTATCGGGGGAAATATGTGGTCCTCGAGTGGCACAATAACGGGTGTCCCTACGTCGGCAAGCACTACAACAGCGGCAACATGCAGCGGCTGCAAAAAAAGTGGACGAGCCGGGGCGTCGTTTGGTTCTCGATTTTATCTTCCGCACCGGGCAAGCAGGGTTACATGACCGCGAGCGAAGAGAACGACTACCTGGCAAAGATGCAGGCCGCACCAACCGCCGCACTGCTCGACCCGAGCGGTGAGATCGGCCATCTTTACGACGCGAAGACCTCTCCGCAGATGGTGGTCATCAATCCGCAGGGCGTCGTGATCTACAGCGGTGCTATCGATGACAAACCGACAACTGACCTGCAAGATGTTTCAAACGCGACAAATTACGTCAGCCTCGCGCTTGAGGAGGCCATGGCCGGAAAGCAGGTGCAGACACCCGCGACACGTCCTTACGGCTGTTCGGTCAAGTATGCGGATTCGAGGCACTAGCGCTCGCTCCAGTGCCTTGTCCTGACGCGCCCGTAATTGCGAGAAAGGAATCTCATCTGATACAGAATAGAAGAGGGAGGCAGGCCAGGTCTTCCCACCTCCCCTTTATTCCTCTTTCGAGGAATCCGATTAGCCTGTCGGAGGGGGCTAATCGCACGTGTGTGGGTCTTATCTATCAATTCCCTCAAATCAGAAATAAGTTCCAGAGATTTTCAAAGAATAAAACGACTAGTACCAACATCTCCGGTAACCGCGCTAATCTGGAGTTGGCGTCAAGTCTGCTCAACCGTGAAGGATGCCGCGCGCCAGACCGTGCTCTTTCCCGCTGAATGGGACGCCTGCATTTCCATCCGTATTCCTGAGCAAGTATGTGCTCTGGGCGCAGTTTCCCAGTGACCCTCTACTGCCTTGGGTTTACAACATTGGCTATTTTGACCGAGCCTCTCAAGAAAACTCTTTCCTCCGATCGCGAATCAAAGCAAGAGCAACCCGAATGGGCTGACACGTCGGCCTCATCGCCTACTGCACGTTCTTAAGCGAGGTGAACTGGAAGTGATGATGAATCGAGGAGGACAATCCCTGCGCGTGCGGTTGGACAAAGTCATACCCGCGCTCTTATTAGCCGCCCTTCCGGCTGTGGCACAGCAACAGCCTGCGGCAACTCCTACCTCGCAGGACCAATCCAAGGCGGATGACAAGAAAAACGCCGATCCAAAAGCTGAGGTAATCCCGCAATCCGGCACGTCCAACGACCGGCTTTTTTATGCTCTTCCGAACTTTCTCACTCTGGAGAATGGCGGCCGGCTACCGCCCCTTACCACAGGAGAAAAATTCAAAGTGGTGGCACGCGGCACCTTCGATTATGTGGAGTTCCCATGGTACGCCGCTCTTGCCGGCATCGGCCAGGCCCAAAATAGCGAACCGGGCTACGGGCAAGGGGCTGCTGGCTATGGCAAGCGCTATGGGGCGGCATTTGCGGACGGCACCATCGAAAATTTCATGGTGGGCGCCGTTTTCCCCTCCCTTCTGCGGCAAGATCCACGCTTCTACCAGAGGGGCAGGGGGACGTTTTGGCATCGTAGCGGCTACGCCATAAGCCGGATTTTTGTCACGCGCACGGACTCGGGACACGCGCAGTTCAATTTTTCCGAGTTCCTCGGCAGTGCGCTGGGAGCCGGCATCTCCACGTACAGCTACCACCCGCGGGCGGATCGGACTTTGCCGAATACCGCAAGCGTATGGGGGACGCAGGTGGCCTATGACACGCTTACCATCTTCGTGAAGGAATTCTGGCCGGACATTCGCCGCAAGATCTCCCACAAGCCGCAGCACAACGCAGCCACGCCTTGAACTTTTCTTTATTCCTTATCGCGCCGTCATCCGGCCTCCATTACATCCTCCGCCGGACCCGGTAGCGTAAATTGTGCGTTACGGTCCAAAAGGTTGAAAACAAAGGAACAGGCCGTGCAGCGCTATGTGTGAAGGTTACGTCTTCCGCTGTGTCAGCGGCGTTCGTTCATCGACCATCCAATTAGGCCTGTACGCTGTCGCGCTTGGGAAAGGTCCGCTGCAAGCTTCGGTTCATGGTTTCTCTCGGAGAACTACTCGTACCGCGGCGACTCGATCGGCTCCAGCCTCCCCGCCTGACTAGCAGGTAACCACCCAAAGAAAAGCCCCGTCGAACACGACACGAAGAACGCTAGGATCAGGCTTGCCGGCGAAATCGGCACGCGTAAATTCCCAGGCAACAATTGTTGCACCACCACAGGAATCGCAATTCCAATCAGGTCCATTGGGAAATTTGCCTGATCATATCGTAAGAGGCTAAGGTAGAGGACCACGGCGCAATTCAATCAAGGCACAGATGGCCGGGTTGAAAGGATTTCCGTTATAGTTCGAGTTCATCATGAGGCCTTTTTTTGTTTCGGGGTGTATTCCTCGTTCGGAGCAGCATGAGGATGTCGGATGGCTTCTCAGTTGAGAAGCTAGAAGCTTTGGAAACCTGTCTTTTGGGAAGGGTACTTCGCATTGTGTGGGATAGCTGGATTTACACATAAGAACTCGAAGCCGTCACCGGAAAGAGTTCGGGACATGGTGGCGACTCTCGTTCACCGCGGTCCTGATCAGCAGGGCATCTTCTCCTCAAATCTGTTTTCCTTTGGTGCGGCTCGCCTGAAAATCATCGATCTTGAATCTGGCAATCAACCCATTCTGGAGAATGGCGGGGAGTGCGGAATTGTCTTCAATGGCGAAATCTATAATCATCTCGAGTTGCGGGAAGAACTTGAGAAATTGGGGCACAAGTTTACTTCGCACTCGGACACGGAAACCGTCCTGAAAGCATTTTTGCAATGGGATACGGAGTGTCTCGCGCGCCTCCGGGGTATGTTTGCCATCGCCGTGTGGAATGTGCCTCAGAAACGGCTTGTTCTGGCGCGCGACCGGATGGGCATCAAGCCCCTTTATATCGCGGAGAGGGGCGAAGATTTGTATTTTGGTTCCGAACTCAAAGCCATCCTCATCCATCCCGAAATCGACCGAACCCTGAGCCGTGAAGCGCTCGATTGCTACCTCACACTAAACTACATTCCGTGTCCGTGGACCCTCATCGACGGCATTCGAAAAGTTCCACCGGGTACCTGGATGGAGTGGAGAGACGGTGAGATCAGAACCAACAGCTACTGGAATCTACCTTACGGGAAAATCCGCGAAATATCGCTGGAAGATGCCAAAGAGCAGTTGAACACGCTTCTAGCGGAGTCCATTCGGGAGCATCTACTTTCCGATGT
>Ga0326728_10020608_pt1 | contig 12543 bp, 9 predicted proteins | sample MB3enrmetagenome_FD_207602 | JGI IMG/M metagenome (GOLD analysis project Ga0326728, IMG submission 207602) | Lab enriched peat soil microbial communities from McLean, Ithaca, NY, United States - MB31MN | ecosystem: Environmental > Terrestrial > Soil > Wetlands > Peat | place: USA: New York...
GGAGTTGCCGGTATCCATATTCACAAACCGCCAACGCTCCTCATTCACATTCCATTCCTGCTCGATATGAACGATAGCGCCGATGCGGCCGGACCGAACGATGTCGCGAACGGCCAACTGATAGGGCTCACTGCGGTGCTGCGTCCCCATTTGGACCACTTGCCTTGAAGCCTTTACCGCATCGCGAGCCTCTTTGGCTTCGGAAAGAACATTGGCAAACGGCTTCTCTACATAACAGTCCTTGCCTGCCCTTACCACGTCCGCGCAGAGTTTTGCATGTTGGAAGTCACCCGTGGCGATCATGACGCCATCGATATCGTTGCGGGCAAGCAGATCCTCAGAGTACTTATAGGATAGCGGGGCCAGGTTGAAAATTTCTTTGATCTGGGCCGCGCAACGCTCTCGCGCCAGATTCCAAATGTCGCACACGGCTACTGTTTCAACCGGCAGTTTCCGTGAGGTCAACTGAACCATGTGCACATGCCCATGACCGCGCGCACCGCAGCCCAGTTGGGCCAGGCGAATGCGATCGTTCGCGCCCATTACCCGCGCATAGGAACGGGCGTCCATTCCCGCCGCGAGCATAGTTCCCGCTGCCTGCTTCATAAAGGTTCTGCGATCTGTCCCTGAAGTAGACTCGTCAGTCATAGTTCACGCCCATCCTTCTTGCATAACGTCCTCGGTGAGTGGCCCTATCCCGGCGCAATTCATTCGCCGGTTCCAAATCCCAATAGATCGTTGCACCTGGATCAAGAGAGCGTCAAGAAGACTGGGGCGTCATTGGGACAAACCGCGTGTGCGGAACTCTAACACGCCGTAATCGGACAATCCTGGCTCTCTTGTGTATACTTTGTGCCGCAATGGATTTCCCATCACTCCTTGGGCAAAAGAGGAAGATTGAGCGATCCGATGGAGAGACAAGATGATTAATCGACGCGACTTTCTTGACACGCTTGCCGTAGGGGCGGCAGGTTTGGCTATCGGTTCTACCGCAAAGAGCTACAGCCAGATTCTCGGTTCGAACGATCGCCTTAACTTTGCAATCATAGGCCTGCGCTGGCGAGGCTATGCCCATCTATCGGGACTCATGGGGAATAAGGACTCCGCCCGCGTTTCGCATGTGTGCGATGTGGACAGTACGATTCTGGCCAAGTTCGCGGTTATCGCCGAACATGAACTGGGATATGCTCCCGCCAGCGTCAAGGACTTTCGCTCCGTCCTTCAGCAAAAGGACGTGGATGCCGTCACAATCGCCACTCCGGATCACTGGCACACTCCGCTTGCGATCGCCGCCCTCGAGGCTGGCAAGCACGTTTATGTTGAAAAGCCATGCAGCCATAACCCTGCCGAGGGCGCAATGCTGGTGCAGGCTCAAATGAAGTACCAGAAACACGTGCAGCAGGGTACGCAACAGCGATCGTGCCTGCGCACGATGGAAGCCATCGATAAGATACACAACGGGCTCATCGGCAGGGCCTATTTTGCCAAAGGCTGGTACAGCAATACGAGAAAGTCAATCGGCATCGGCAAGGAAGCGCCCGTGCCGGCACAGCTCGATTGGGATCTGTGGCAGGGACCTGCGCCACGGAGGCCATACACGGATAATATTCATCCCTATAACTGGCACTGGTTTAAACACTGGGGGACCGGCGAGGCACTAAACAACGGTACACATAGCATCGATTTGTGCCGCTGGGCGCTGGAAGCGGATTATCCGAAGAGCGTTACGGCGTCAGGCGGAAGATACCAGTTCAAGGATGACTGGCAGTTTTATGACACACTGATAACCAGCTTCGACTACGGCGATAAGACGATTTCCTGGGAAGGCAAATCATGCAACGGGATGAAGTACTACGACCACGCTTCGGGGCTGACTGTCATGGGGACCGAGGGCTCGGTATTTATATATGGCGATGGTGGGAGCGGGTACGATGTGTACGATCTGAAGGGAACCAGGACGGGCGTATTCAAGGACGACGATAAGACGCCTTTCTACGACAAATTCGACGGCGACGTCCCCACCGGGGCCCACCTCGCCAACTTTATCGCTGCGATCCGCAAGGGAGAGAAGCTTCACGCACCTATCTCACAAGGCAACATTGTTGTTACCATGCTTCAACTCTCCAATATCGCCTGGGAGCTGAACCGGGAGTTGCAGCTTGACCCGCGTGAAGGGAAGATTCAGAACGACGCTCAAGCGATGAAGATGTGGTCACGCGAGTACGAGAAGGGCTGGGCGCCGCATCTGTGAGAGTGGCAGGCGTTGCAGGCGTCCTTCGAGCGGACGCCTGTCTTGTTTGTCGAGGAAAATGTAGAGGTGAAGGGGTTAGCGGTGTTGTGATAGCTGCTGGCGGAGGCTCTGGTGAACGGTTCGACCGACGTGCGGCTGGTTTGTGTCCTTGCGATGGCGGTCATGAGCGCCAGGTCAGGTACTGGACAGAATGCGCCTCCGGCTGAGGCTTTTCGCGTGCTGCCGGCCGCAGAAGCTGAAGGCCCGCAGATTACGCCGTACTTGGCCTATCAAACCGCACTTGCGTGGGATGAGGATGAACTTCGCCTGCAACGCTGGTCGCGTGTGAAGAGCGAGAGCGAACTTCTGCAGCTACGCGCGGAGCTAAAACGATCGCTGCTGGAGATGATCGGTGGGCTTCCAACGGAGAAGACAGACCTGCACGCTGAGATTACGGGCACAGTCTCCGGCCCCGGATTCCATATCGAAAAGCTGATCTATCAAAGCCTTCCGGGGCTCTATGTAACTGCACTTATGTATGTACCTGAGAACGGCGACAAGTTACATCCGGCCATTTTGGTTCCGGCGGGACACTCGGCAGACGGGAAGAATCACTACCAGGCCCTTTGCGAGAGGCTTGCCCTGCGCGGGTACCTTGTTATCAGCTGGGACTCGGTGGGGCAAGGCGAAAGAAGCCAGTTCTGGGATGCAAAGGCAAAGAAGAGCCGTTACAACCTGATCTGTGGCGAGCATGCCGTGATGGGAAACCTGGCCTATCTCGCCGGTGCCAATCTGGCCCGATGGGAGGTGTGGGACGGCGTGCGCGCCGTGGATTATCTGCTCACTCGCCCAGACGTTGATGGCGCAAGGATCAATATTACGGGCACGAGCGGCGGCGGTTTCCAGACGGCGCTGATCGGCGCGCTCGATGAGAGGATCAAGGTCATCATTCCCTCCTGTTACATTACGGCGCTTCCCATGCGGGTGGAAAACCGGATCTTTGCCGATTCAGACAGCGATCCGGAGCAGGATCTCTTCGGGCTCATCTCGAAGGGAGTGGATCATGCGGGCATGTTATTGGCGATGTATCCGCGCGCGGTAATGGTGGCAACCGCCAGTCTCGATTTCTTCCCGGTGCAGGGCGCTCATAAGTCCTACGAGGAAGTCAGCAGCTTCTACAAGCGTTTTGGACACGGCGACCGAATTGAATTCGTCGAGAGTTACAACCGGCACGAGTATTCGTTGAAAAACCAGGAAGCGGCGTTGAGCTTTCTCGATCGTTTCAATCAGATGCCGGTTCGCCACGGCCTTCCGCCTGTAACTCCGTTTAGCGACGCCGACCTTCGCGTGACAAAGAGCGGGCAGGTATCGGTCGATTATCCGGAGGGGCGTACGCTTCTTCAATTCATCGCCGCGTACTCCATGGACGCTTCGCATTACAACGAGACAACATTGGCCAAGCTGTACCGGAGCGAACAGGATCCGAACATTGCCTCCTGGAGCGTCAGCCGGTATGCCGGCTCTTCGTCGTCAATGGAAGTGCGTTGGGAAGCTGTTGGAAGCACCACGATTGGAGCGGTGCATATCGACCGTTATGTGCTTCATCACAGCAGGTATCTGGAGATGCCTCTCCTTCACTTTTACCTTGAAGGCAGCCACCCCAAGGGAGGCATCCTCTGGTTTAGTCTTCACGGCAAAGCGTCCCGGGAGGATTGGCCACAGATATCGAAGCTTTTGAACGACGGCTACGAAGTATTCTCATTCGATTTTCGCGGAATGGGAGAAACCCGCATGAATTTTCGCGTCGATTCATCCGGCATTTCAACGCCGGATAGCTTCGATGAAGCGTATATCAATCCCCTCAACAGCATACTGGCTGGTTATGTCTATAATTCCTTGCTGACCGGGCGGCCCTATTTTCTTCAGATGATGGATGATCTCAAGATCGTCCAGCTCTTTATTCGCAATCTGAATTCACGGCTCCCGCGGGAGCCGCTGACACTGACCGCAACCGGTGAAGCGTACAGCCTGGCCGTTCGATTCCGGGAAATCGATCCGGAAGTCTCAATTCTGAAACAAGAATCCGCTCCGGTTCTAAATTGGTCTGCGTTGGTGGCGGAAGGCCAGGAGCAGTGGCCTATTGCGTTCCTAATGCCGTCCGGAGCCGGCATCCGAGCGAAGTGAGGGAACAGTGCACGAGTGAGGCGGCCGACGAGCGCGGAGGGTTATTTGTTGACGGCGGCAGGAATGGGTATTAGGTTGGTCTGTTTGCGAGGCAGGCGCCGCGCATGCTGTGAACTGCGTGTTCCAAAGCATCGTGTAACTCAAGAGAGAAGGTGCGTCCCATGGTGAATCGCCGTCAGTTTGTGAAGACTGTTGGACTAGCCGCTGCTGCAGGAGTAGGTATGGATACAGCGGGGGCGCAAGCCGCCGCCGGGGCGCAATTGGATGCGAACGCGATCAAGTCCAAATGGGCGAGACTGCTTCCCGGATGCTGTGCTTACTCATACAATGAGGCCCTCAGGTCCGGTGCAATGACGATGGAAGACTTCATCCTCAAGGCAGTAGAGTTGCGACTGTCCGGCGTCGATATAACGGTGTATTACCTGAAGTCCACCGATCAGGAGTATCTTCACAGCCTGCGTCATTTGGCCTACAAGCATGCCGTGGCTTTCTCAGGGTGCGCATGCGGCGTGAGCATGGTACAGGCCGACGCTCAAAAGCGCGCGGATAGCGTGAAGCAAATCGGGAAGTGGGTCGATGTGACGGACGAACTTGGAGCGTCACATCTGAGGATCTTTGCGGGTGTGCTGCCGGAGGGCGCGAGGCTGAAGGATGCCGTCGATTGGGTGGTTGAGGCGATGAAGGCCGCAGCCGACTATTCCGGCCAAAAGGGCATTACGCTTGGAGTTGAAGACCACGAAGGCGTTACGCAAAACGCCGACCTATGTGTCGAGATCATGCAACGGGTTAACTCGCCGTATGCCGGAATCAATCTCGATATCACGAATTTCATTTCTACGCCGACTCAAGACGCCTACGCGCAGATTGCAGCGTGCATCCCGTACGCCACCAATATTCATATTCGCGACCACTTTTACGATCATAGCCTGGTGGATATGGACCGCGTTTGGCAGATCTTCGCGAATGCTGGACACCAGGGATTTGTGTCAGCGGAGTACGAACCCAACTACCCTGGCAGCCTGCCCCCTTCGGCCGGAGTGCCGAAACTGGTTAGCGATATCCAGGCGCTGTGCAAGAAGTATTCCAGTTGTTGAACCATAGATAGCGGCGATCTGCCCTTCTTCCGAAACAGGGAGCTCCATCGGATACCAGAGCGAGACCTTCGAGCGCATGGCCAGAAAGAGTGGTCCCGACATGTGGACTTACCGCTGGGTTGACCGTGTTAGCGGCATGCGCCGGCGGGTCCAACTGGGCACGGTCAATGAGCTGCGGACCATGCAGGCAGTCTAGCAGGCCGCGGACGGCTATCGTCTGAGCGCAAACTGCGAATGCGATACCGTTCAGGGAGTCACGATGTCGGCCGTGCTCGATCGTTATGAGCATGAGTATGTGACTCCTTATGCCGAACTGCCATTGGGCGCGAACGACGATGGGAGAATCAGCGCCCTTACGGCAAAGTCCTATCGCTCGTACATCAAGTGCTGGATCAGGCGGCGCTGGGAGAAATACCTGATTACAGACTTCATGAAGCCGCAGGTAAGGTCAGCCATGGAATCATGGCTGGCCGAGTTGTGCGACTCTGGAAAGCTGGCGCCCAAGACCGCTCGGGCCGTTGGTGCATTGGAGCGCCAGATGTTTCGGCAAGCGATGAAATGGGGATACTTCGGCAGCAATCCAATGGATTATGTCGATATGCCTAAGGGGTCAACACGACGGAAAGTGAAGCCGCGTTCCCTGACGCCAATTGAATACCTGGCGTTGTTGAAGTTGGTCGGACCTCGTGAGAGGCTGGCGGTCGAAATCGCCGGTTGGCTGGGAACGCGGCGCAGCGAGGGATTCGGTTTGAAGTGGCAGGATCTCGACCTGGACCGCGGCGTAGTCACCTTTCGCCAGGGCATCGTATCAGGACGCGTCTCGCAACTGAAAACCGAGGCTTCGCGAACTGATATCAGCTTGCCCGAGGAGGTGAAGGATTCTCTTTTGGCCTGGAAGCAGATGACACCATATTCAGCACCGGGAGATTGGGTCTTCGCAAGTCTGACAACGAAGGGAAAGCGCCCCATGTGGCCCGACTCCATGCTGGCTGACTACATTCGGCCGATAGCGGAAAGAGCAGGTTTTGGACGCATCGGTTGGCACACGTTCCGGCAAAGCCTGGCTTCCTGGGGCAAGCAGATTCTAACGCTTCAAGAGACGAAGGAATTGTCCCGCCCTGCGAATCTGCAGACCACCAGCGACATCTACGGCGGTCTCTCATTGGACGCAAAACGCGCAGCTCAAGAACGTCTGGTCGAGTTCGTTCACCAAGCAGGAAAAAAGCCGCCGGTCACGGCAGCTTCGTAATCTGTCCCTAACTGTACCGGGCGGGATGCAGCCAACAATGCGTAAGTTGTTGATTTGATTGGTTGCGGGGGCTGGATTTGAACCAGCGACCTTTGGGTTATGAGGGGAAAACCAGCCCCTAAGCCACACAAAACCAACCAACTAACCCCAATAAACACGCCCCTTTTCGCTCTTTGATTATGTCCATTTTGGGCCGTTTTGGTTGCAGTTCACGGACAGAAGGCGGACAGCTTCCCAATCATTCGTTCTGCTCTCTTAACATCGCATGGCTTCAACAGAGAAATAATCGAAAAGGCTCTAGACCCGTAGCCGTGCCCAGCGATGGGCGTATGCACTCTTCACCGCTTCATCAACCGGCCGGAACGGCCCACATCTCTCGAAAGGAGAACCATTTCCATGCGCAAGATCCTGCTCGCGACTTTACTTCTGCTCGCTCCGTGCCTTGGCTCTGCCGCCGCCGATCCGGTGGTGCAAAGCGGCACCATCAATTACGCCTCGAATCAAGTCACTCTCACCTGTTCAGGCTTTCAGCCGGGAAAGGCCGCCCCCTCCCTGCACTTCAATGGCGCTGAGCTAAAGGTCGATTCTTCCAGCAAAACGCAAATCGTCGCAACGCTGCCGGCCAATATTCCGGCCGGGACTTTCAGGTTGAAGGTGACCAACAGTGAGAATGAATCCGAGGTGTTCGACCTGACCTATGGCGCAACCGGACCACAGGGACCCGCAGGGCCTCAAGGCGCCACTGGAGCATAAGGGCCGGCGGGGCCGCAGGGACCCCAGGGAGTTGTTGGTCCGGCCGGCCCAACCGGTCCGACTGGCCCCGAGGGGCCAGAGGGACCTGCGGCGCCAGCGAAGACATTTGTCGCAGCCCCCGAGCGTGGGAACCTCATCACCCTTCCGCCTTTGGCCTCGAACGGGGAAATTCAGTGGGTTGAGGTGAACTCGATTGTTTTGCCCAACACCGGGACCTACCTGATCCAGGGCCAGCAGACCGTGGAGGGTTCATTCGAGATATACTGCTTCCTTTCTGCCTCGCCGGTGCAGCATCCGCTGGCGAATCTCGGCCTGTCGGGGGGCATAGCGGGTTCAAGTTCTGATGCAATAGGTACCTGGGCCACTATTCCTATCACCGGGTACTTTGCGGCTTCCGTCGCGCCAACGACAATTACCTTGTGGTGCGGTGAATTTTCCGACGGTGAGGGATACGCTTACCCGGTTTACGGCCAAGCTACGAGCCTGCTCACTGCGCTTCAGGTGCAGTAATGACGCGGCGGCGATCCTGCGGGGGGTCTACTTGTCGAGCCCCCCTGGGGCGACGCCTGCGGCGCGGACTGCTGCTGCGGTCCTGTTTCCGGCTATTGGATGGCGAAGGCGGAAAAGCGCGTCGAGCCACAGGTAAGATCGGTCCCGACATGTCGGCTAATGAGATGGTCCGCCGCTTGATTCACCTGCGAGAGGGGGTGATCGAGGTGGCAGCATTGAAGAAGGAGGATCATCGACATGCAGATACACTCGGTTGGCATCGATCTAGGCAAGACAACCTTTCATCTCGTAGCCCTCGGCGCTGCCGGCAAGGTGATTGTGCGGAAGAAGTTCAACCGGAAGCAGCTTCTGGCCTATACCGCGAACGTCCCGGCATCTCTAATTGGACTTGAGGCCTGCTCCGGGGCCCACTTTCTCGGAGGCGCTGCGCCAGCAAGGCCATGATGTCAGGCTTATCCCAGCTCAGTTTGTAAAACCATTCGTGAAGTCGAACAAGAACGACTTCATCGATGCAGAGGCGATCGCGGAGGCCGTCGAGCGGAAGAACATGCGTTTTGTTCCGATCAAGACCGATGATCAGCTGGACCTGCAGGGTATCCACCGGGTCCGTGATCGCCTGATCTGTCGGCGCACGGCGGTGACCAATCAGCTTCGGGCATTTCTGCTGAAGCGCGGGATGGTATCTGCGCACAGGCCAGCGAATCTCATGGCTGCCATGGCGGACATTCTGGAGAACGCCGAGGCGGACCTGACGCCGCAGATGCGAAGCCTGATCAACATGCTCTGGGATGAGTGGAAGCTCGTTGAAGAGCAGATCAAAAAGCTCGACCTGGAACTGGAACAGATCTCGGTCGCGGATGCCGGATGCACGCAGATACGTCAGATCCCGGGGATCGGACCAGTTGTCGCAACTGCCATCGTTGCTTCCATTGGCAACGGCGCCGCCTTCAATAAGGGCCGGGACTTCGCTGCGTGGCTGGGTATCGTGCCACGCCAGTACTCGACTGGAGGTAAAGCGAAGCTGCTCGGCATCAGCAAGCGCGGTAACATCTACCTGCGTAAGATTCTGATTCACGGCGCACGAGCTGCCGTGCTGCGCATCAAGCGCGACCGAGCGCCGATCGTGCCCTGGCTCGATGCACTCGATGCCAGAGCTCCCAAAAATGTCGTCGTGGTCGCGATGGCAAACAAGCTCGCGCGGATCGCATGGGCTGTACTGTCGAGCGGGGAAGACTACCGGCCAATGGGGAATATCGTTGCCGCATAAGATAGTGCGGAAAAGACGCCTGCGGCTTGGGAGCGCTGACGCGCTCCCACTTTCCCGCACTACGACGACGGATTGAATTTACCCACCGAGGTCTGCACCGGAACAGCGAAGACGAACGAACAGTCAAAACGGCGTGCCTGAATTCTGATGTGACACTGTGGTCTTCACGACCGTTCGGCTAGTTAGAACAGGCACGCGCGGAACTCATCGTGGCCAGGAGAATAATCTCCATCTGAAGGCCGAATACATAGACGCAGACTGCTCCCGTCGTCCTCAATGTCCCCTTGCATTCATGCGGCGGACCATACATAGTGTCATGAGATCCCGGGACTGAGTGAGGGATCGAAGATCCCGGGTGCCATCGGCATTTTACAGTGCCTTTCCTCGCGCTCCCAGCTTCAATACCTGGCGAGCGATACTCGCAGGACCTCGGAGTCCGACCCGAAGTCCAGCCCCCAGTCGGTTTGATCGCCGTTCAGAATGCGGTGCGATTGGAAAACCCCGTTCTCATACGCGCCTTCCTCTACACGCAGGAACTGACGGTGCTGCCAATTCCCATCGATAAGGGCCGAGGGTGTCTGACCGGTCCCGACGACGATTTTCTGCGTTTTCTGTTGCTGTGCAGTGCCTGCAGGACGGAAGTCGACGCGGCAATGGAAGCCCGTGACAAGAAACTGATTGTCGCTCAATTGAGCCACAAGTGCGCGTCCGATCGGCTCTGCATTCCCCGTGGCAGCGCCTCCTCGGCCAACGCCGAATGAGACCACGGCGTCCCAACTTCCAAAGTGAAGCGTCTGCCTGGGCTGGTCCTCCACCTCTGCCACAGCCTGCAGTTTTCCTTCGAAGTTCAGGCGGGCAACGTCGCGCATCATCGGACCGAGAAGCTTGTAGTTCTGCGCTGTGGGGTCAAGAAAGGCATTCGGCTCATTGGGTACCATTCTCTCCGGATGATTGGTCCGCGTGTAGTCCAGCCCGAACGGGGAATAGCCGATCGTCTGCATTCCCAAGGCAGCAAAAAGAAAACGGGCCGCACGCGGCGTTCCCGCTGTCTCAGGGATGAACAAGGCGTTATCCGGCCGGTGGTATAGCTCGATGACCTTCAGATAGGACTGCGTATCCAGCAGGTAGATATCCGGCGCCAGGACGTCGATCGCCGGCGCCTCGGCCTTCCAGATGGAAAGTACGTTGTCTGTCGGGCCACCGCTTTCGTAGGTCCCCGGCTCACCATTGAACGGATCGCGCAGTGCCGCATTCACGTACAGAGGCAGCGGGTAAACTGCCTTACCCGCGAGGGCGATCTGTCCCACGTACCGGGCGATGGCCCAGGCATGGAAGTAGACGTCGGCATCCGGCCCAAACACCTCGGCCCATCCCGCCCCATTTGTGGCGGTCTTGTTCATCGCGTTCAACACATCGTCAGGAACCGCCGCCGTGAAGAGCTTGTTGGCTTCAGCAGAGTAATCCCGCAGCGTTCCCCAGGTGCCTGTTTCGTTCTCTACCTGCACCATCAACACCGTGCGCTCAGGATCTACCGCTTTCAAGTGCCGCATGAAAGCAGTGAAAGCGCGTATGTCCGCGTCCAGTGAGGCCCTCGCAAACGGCGAGGGCGAGTCCACTCGTTCCCCCTTACTGTTGACAACGTGGGAGTAGCGCTCCGGGTCCAGCTTCATCCACTCAGGCATGTAGTGCTGGCTGCCGTTTTTCCACGTACCGAACCAAAGCAGAACAAGGTGAACGCGATGCGCGCGGGCCTGCGCCAGAACAAGGTCGATCTGCGCGTAGTCGAACTCACCCTGCTTGGGCTCGAATTGCTCCCAGTAGATTGGGATTTCGAGTGTATTGGCATGCAGATACTCGATCGCGGGCCAAACTTTTGGAAGCGTAGCCGGCCAGTCGCTAGAGTTGTTGGCCTGCGCACCAAGCATCAGAAATGGCGCACTATCGACCATCAGGGCATAGCGGCCGTTCTGCTGAACGATACTCGGGATGGGGTGCGCCGTCACCTGCGAAAACGCGGCTGACCCGAAAAGAAACAGAGCCGCGACTATGGCCGCGGCAAACGCTTTCATCTTCATTCTGCGCACCCTTCTCGCAGGCCCGGTTTTGTGCGGAAATTCATTTTCCGATCTCCTGCGCTTGAATCTCTTGCGATGCCGGAGCGGAGGGATAACTCGAGTGGGCCGGCCCGGAAAGCGGTACCGCGAAGACGCCCATGAAAAACAGAGAAAAGAAGTGGATTTTCATGGTTCGGTCCCCGACGCGCGGCAATAGATTGCAAGACGACCACATTGTAAATGTTTCTATTTGCGCTTCGGGAACGGGCAGGTCATCCGGCTGGTGAAGACAACGATTCTGCGCGGTTCATGGGTCCGCCGGAAAGAGCTTCAAGCGGACCCATGAATGTCGTCTCGCTATGGAAACCGGTAGAGAGTCACACGGAGGATGGTGTACGGCCGCAGCAGCAGAATCTCTCCTTGCGCATCATCGTCGCCCGCGATTTGGCGGGCCACGACCCATTCTCCGTTGACAAAATTGCCCTGCTGCACGTCTCCGAGCCCAACATTCCGCGGCCCGGGAGTGTTTGGGGTGAAGTCGATTCTCATGCCGCCACCGGCAAAGTAATACTCGTCCGGACCTGTCGCGATGAGGATGGTAGCTGCTTCGAGCGGCGGCTCGGAGGCGGCTGCCGTTGCAGCAAATTGAGGCGAAGCGGCAACCTGCCCCTTCGGTTGCGGAGCAATGTGCGTACTGCGGCCCGTGTAGGTGAGTGTCAGTGTGTAGTTGCCCAGCTTGACCTCTTCAGGCGGATCTCCCTGCTTGAGTCGCACAGCCGTGATGGAGTCAGTGCCCCGGTGAGCCAGAATCATCGGCGACAACTGATCAAGAAGGTCATATACGGTGGCAAGATCCGGTGGAATGGGCCTGTTTCCGTCAATGCCGAAGGGAGAGAATCCGATGGTATCGTACTTGCCGACAGCCATGATGGCATTGGCGGGATTGGTGCTCGTTTCGGGAATGAAAAGCGGATTGCCGTTACGCTTGAAGCGCTCGCAGACATCGTCAAAGTATTCGAGGTAAAGATCGGGCGCAAGGAGGTCGATGTCTGGGGCGCCAGCGCGCCAGATGTCATGAACCTGCGGGAGCGGGCCTCCGCTGGGATAGGTGCCAGGCCATGCGTGGTTCGGCTGCTGCAGCCATGCGTTCACGTACATCGGGATGTCATACGCGGCCTTGCCGGCCTGCACAACCTTTTCCA
>Ga0326728_10020609_pt1 | contig 12542 bp, 12 predicted proteins | sample MB3enrmetagenome_FD_207602 | JGI IMG/M metagenome (GOLD analysis project Ga0326728, IMG submission 207602) | Lab enriched peat soil microbial communities from McLean, Ithaca, NY, United States - MB31MN | ecosystem: Environmental > Terrestrial > Soil > Wetlands > Peat | place: USA: New York...
ACGGGTCACCGCCCCGGGCCTCCAACCGGCGGACCTCCCCGCTGATTGTGAGCACTCCCAGTTCGGTCGCCATCGCGCTGCTGCTGCGCACGATCACCACGATGTTCATCAGCATCGGACCCAACTCGCGCGCCACGACCGCCACCAGCAGCGGCCCCAGCAGTTGCGACTGCCCCGCTTGGCCGGTCCAAAAGGCAAGTTGCACCACGACCAGGATGCCGACCACCACCGCCAAACCGCAGACAAACCCGACCGGTTCGACCCCGACAGCCAGGACCTGTCGCGCAAAGCGATCCCGCATCGTTGGCGCCCAATACCGCGGCCGAATAGAAAGGTACAGGACCGTCCCGATCACCGCCGCCGCATGCTGCAGTTCTTCACCCTGCGACCAAATCGTCCTCCCCAATTTGCAAACGCCCCACATGGAATGTCCGCGGCCCTGCGAGAGGAAAGCCTGTAGTGTGGTTGCCAGCACGCCGGGAGCCGCTCCTCAACTTTCAACTGGATTCAGCATATCCTCGGAGAAGATCAAGATCAAGGAGCCTTGAGGGCCGGACCGATGAGCGGTCCGGCCCTTTTAGTCCCGCCAACGGCTCAAACCGGTTTAGGATTGCGTAACAGCGTCGCCAGCCCCACCACCGCCGAGACGATGCCGCCAATGAGCATCCAGACGGCTTTGTCAGTCGGGGATCCCGTAAAGAACCGCGAGACGTCAGAACTGAATGAGTTGGTGGCATTGACGCCAATGATGATGAGCACGACGCCGCCCGCCAGCAGCGCCAGAGAGATGATTCTGTTCATAATGGACTTTCGAACGGGTCTTTTGACTCTTTTCGCGAAGACTGATTTGGCTTCCTGGGTTGATGACTCGTCATGTTCCCCTACGCCCGGCAAAGAGCCTGAGCACTATTATGACCAGCGCAACCACCAGGAAGAGATGGATTATCCCTCCCATCGTGTAACTGGTTATGAGACCGAGCAGCCACAGAATGATTAGAACTGCCGCAATTGTGAATAACATGTTTTTTTCCTTTCCGTTTGTTTTGGAGCCGTTGCCGGCCGGCGCGTCAGCACCGGCCAACAACGATTTACCGTTTGGGGCAACCAAGCCCCGTTAATTGGCGGTGCAGAGCAGCACGGCAACTCGCCGGTCGCGCGCGAGCCGCGTGTCCTCGAACGCGCCCGTCTGGATACTGGAAGCCGGCACGCCGGCCTTGATCAGCGCCTCACGAATGGTGGTGACCCGGCGATCGCACAGGATCTGGTTGCGTGGGTCGGTGCCGCGCGGGTCCATCGAGCCGTCAAGTCCGACTTTCAGGGACGGGTTTGCCTTCACGTACCGCGCGATCTCGGACACCTTTTTCACCTCAGAAGGCTGAAGGTCCGACCGGTTGTAATCGAACCGGAAGTCCCTATACAAGGTCCAGAAGCTCACCACCCCGGCGGGGCCTCGGGTGCCCGTGGCTCCGACTGGTCCTTGCGGACCTGCCTCGCCGGCCGGTCCAACGGCACCGGCCACACCACCCTGGGTGCCGCCTTGAGCGCCCGTTGCCCCGACTGAGCCCTGCGGGCCGGCATCGCCGGCTCGGCCAACTGCGCCAACGGCTCCGGCTGTGGTGCTGCCTTGGGCACCCGTCGGTCCGGCCAGGCCCTGCGGCCCTGCGACACCGGTGTAGCCAGTGGGGCCGCTAGGACCGACCAGGGTCGGACCTTGAGCGCCCGTGTCTCCGGTCATGCCTTGCGCGCCGGCTGGTCCGACTGGTCCCGTGGGACCCTTAGGGCCGACCACAGTCGCGCCTTGCGCGCCCGTGTATCCGGCAAAGCCTTGTGCTCCGGCAGGACCGCCGGGGCCAACTGCGCCAGTGGAACCGACCACGCTGGCGCCTTGAGCGCCCGTGTCTCCGGTAGCGCCTTGGGCGCCTGCACGGCCCGCATTACCAACTTCGCCAACGGGGCCTACCGCGACGTTGCCTGCGGGGCCGGTCGCTCCGACTGCGCCTCGAACGCCCGCGGGACCCACAGGCCCCTGGTCACCGACGGGACCAGCCACGCTGGCGCCCTGAGCACCCGTCGCTCCGACCACGCCTTGCAGGCCGGTCGGTCCGGTGGGACCCTGGTCGCCGGTCGCGCCGGCGATGCCTGCGCCTGGGGCGCCCGTCGCTCCGACTGCACCTACCGCACCTTCAGGGCCGGCAGGGCCTTGCGGGCCACGAGGACCGACTAGGCTGGCGGTCTCCGTAGGGGTGCTGGACCATGAAGTGCCGGTGGGCCGTGTCGAGTTGCACCCGGTCGCTCCATAGAATAATGGCAACGCGCCGAGGCAGACGATTAATCCTAGCCTTGTTGGGGTTTGGCTCCTCTTTTCAGATGTCTTTTTCATTTTTCTTCTTCTCTTTGATGTTTGTTTGTTAACTGCACTTTTCCGTGTGGAACTGCTGCCGGCCGGCGCGCCTCCGCGCCGGCCGGCGGCAAGCCACAGGTTTAATTCATGGAATTCCCCTTCCTTGGTGGGTGGTCTCTGTTGACGAATCCTAATTGTAGGTGATGATGACGTTGCCACCGGAGACAGTGATGCTCGTAATCGTAAGCGCCGTGCCTGAGATGAGACGATAGAATTGCACATTCGCTGACGCAGGAGCTGTTATGGTCTGAGTGGCAAGATTGACTGATTGCCCTGAAGCATCCGTGTACGGACCGGTGACCACCGGCGCTGATGCCAGGGTAACTGTGCTTGTTATTATGCTTGGAACCGTAATGGTATTGGACTGAAAGGTAACCGCAGTCTGTGCCAACGCCCTGCCCTCCAGCGTTGCGCCGGTGGCAAGCGTGACTGCATCATGGGCCATGATGGTGCCTTCGAAGCTCGCGCTCGTGCCGAGGGCGGCAGAGCTGGCCACTTGCCAGAAAATGTTGGAAGCCTGGGCGCCACCGGCGAGGACAACACTGATGCCATCAGCCACGGTGAGCGTAGATGCTATCTGAAATATCCAGACATCAGTTGCAGTGCCCGTGAGCGTGAGGTCTGATCCCGAAATCACAGCCCCGCTCGTGAATTTGTAAAGACCGGGGACGAGGGTAAGTCCGCCCATATTTCCACTGCCGGGATTCAAAAAAGTGCCCGTGGGCACCGGTGTTCGTCCGGCAGCGTCGTTATACGCGGTGGTCAAATCGCTTTGGGCCTGAGTCAACATAACGGCAGTAGTGCCTCCATCACTTGCCGCGTATATTGTCCCGACCACTTCTGGTTGCGTCAATCCGCTTATGTCAGACCTGGCGGCTGGACTCAATCCGACATCTCCCGTAATATGAGACGTAGGGACGTCGGTGATCTCGGTCTCCGCCAGGACGGCGAAAGGGCTGGTTGAGAGGAGGTTCACTGGCGGTGGGCCCGCCGCGCCCGCGGGCCGCGCGAGCGTCGCGGCTACCGCGAGGACAAGGCCCAGGAGGATCGGTTTCCTTCCTCTTATGTCAACGTGAGTTTCACTCTTTGGAATCCGGAATGCTGATGTATGTTTCATAGATAATTCTTTGACTTGGGGGTTATTGGTTTGTGGTTGCATTACTCACGGCGCGATTTTGTCGCTCACCCACTGGCGCGCCTGCAGGAAGCTGTCCTTCAAGTCGCTGTAGGCCCTTTTGGTGCCAGCCTTGACGTCGTCCCAGGTGGATTCGGTGGCGCTCTTGGCCTTGTCGAGCTGCTGATTCAATTTGTCTGCTTGCTCGCGCAGAGCCTGAAGTTTCGGTTTCGCTTCGGCTTTGGCGGCGTCGCTGGCCTTTTCGATCTTGGCGGCGAGTTGGTCCAAATCCCGATTGATCACCGCCATCTCGGCTTGCATTTTATCCACGAACTCCGTTTTCTGCGCGTAGGTATAGTCCTTCATCCCTTGCGCCGCTTCCTTGGTTTCGGTTTTGACTTTTTCGAGTTGCTTTGCCGTGGCCTCCCGGTTCTCGGTTTCGGATTTGTCCGACTGTTGGCAGCCCACCGCAAACGCGGAGACGGCGAGGAGAGTGAGGAGCAAATATTTGTGCTTCATAATCGTGATCTTGAATGTCATGCGTGATTGGATCCGGCCCTGGAACTATGCGCCTACCAGTCACTCCTGGGGGTTGACGTGTGACGGTTGATGGTGGTCCACGCCCTCCGGGCTGGTGCGCTCGATGATCTGGCGGGCGTTGGCCGTTTCCTCCTGGGTTCCGTGGGCGACCAACAGGAACTTGCCGGTCTGGACCGCGCTCTCGTAGCGCAGAACGCTGTCCTTGGGGATGCCAATGCTGTACAGGCCGGCGCCAATCGCGGTCAAACCGCCTACGACCACGGCGCTTTGGAGGGCGCCGACGATGAGAGTGACCAGCGGCCCCGCCACCAGCAGCGGCCCGAGACCCGGAATCCAAAAGAACGCCGAACCGAACAGCAACGCCCAAACCCCGCCCCAGAAGGCGCCTTGCTTCCCCCAGTATCTCATCCGGTCACCGGTGGTGTAGTAGCCGACCACGTGTTCCTCGGTGTGATAGTCGCGTCCGACAATCGATAGTTTCTCCATGTCGAAACCCGAGCGTTGCAGTTCCTTGACGGCAGCCTCGGCCTCGGTGTGCGATTTGTAGATCGCCACGACCGCGTTGTTTGAAGTGATATTGCTCATCGTATATGGCCTTTCATTGCGTAAACGTCTTTTTGACTTTCACTGACAGCGATCCGGGCCCCTTTCATGTTGAGCCCATTCCTGCCTCTGTCATGTCCTGAGCGTATCGTGTGCCACGCGGGCCCTGCGGTCTGGGCGGGGCTGGCACTCAACTCGCGGCGGCTACCTCGGGAAAAGTCGCAAGCGCTTGGCCAGCAACGACCGCCCCGTGGGAAACCGGGCCGGCAGGGGCCGCGACAGGATCAGTCGGGCGAGGTTTGGGGAGCAATCCACGGCTCCCGCCGTGGTTGCAGGATGCACGGTGCGGGCGTCGATCGAGTGCGAGTTGCAAGGCCGGCCCGGGCGGGGCGTCCGGCGGGGCTCACACCGCAAAGCATGGGCACTTGGGCCTTCTGCAGTTGAATCGAAAAGTTGCTTCCTTTGCCGAACTTGATGGTCGCGGCGGGATTCAACCAGGTGTTCATCAGCATCGAGACGCCCGAGGAGGCGAGCCTCACCGAGTGCAACGAGCGCCAGAACCGAGGCCGCGATCTGGTCGCCGACGTGAAACGCATTCAGCGCGCGGGGCTCGAGGTCCAGGGCGGGTTCATCCTCGGATTCGACCATGACACGTTCAGGGTTTTCGAGCGACAGATCGAGTTCATCCAGAAAGGCGGGATCGTCACGGCGATGGTTGGACTGCTGCGAGCAATGCCCGGCACCAAGCTTTACCAACGGCTGCATGGCCAGGGCCGGTTGCTTGGCGACACGACTGGAGACAACGTGGATGGCACCACCAACTTCCGTCCCCGGATGAACCCCGAGACGCGGCGCCAGGGATACAGGAGCCTCCTGGAATGCGTCTATTCGCCCGGGCCGTATCACTACCGACGGATCCGGACGTTCCTGCGCGAATACCGGCCGCCTTGGTTCGCCAGTTCGTTGAACTGGCGATCACTTATGGCGTTTCTCCATGCCAACCTCCGTCTCAGCGTCATGGGCCGCGAACGTTTCCATTACTGGGGCCGCTGCTCTGGACGTTCGTCCGCCGCCCCTCCCAATTGTCCCTGGCCGTGACGCTTTCGATTTACGGCCTCCACTTCCGCAAGGTCAGCCGGGCGTGCAGGCACTGAGTCGGGCCACTCCGCTGGCGCCAGCCCCAAGCGCCGAGCGTTGGTCCCGGCTATCGGATGTGAGTTCTCGATAGCTTGAGACGGCAGAGATCGATGGGCGAGTCGCAATGCTCCCCGGGTCTCGTTCTGCCTTCGGCCGTGAGGCACAAACCGGCGATGCGCTCACGCTGGGCGTGTTCGCAAAATGCACGATTTATGGGCGGCGCTCATGCACGTTGCGATGACCTGACATCGCTCAGTGCCCACCAAGGGCAAAGCCAGAAAACCCTAAGTAGCCTGAACCCAATAGCTTACGGCGCTGGACGTCAGGTTGGCCCCCGATTAGCTACAAAAGGAGGAAGAACTTGGGCCGACAAGAACTTCAACGTTGTGATACTCAATCAGAAATAGTTTGTCGGCTTTAGCCAAGAAAGGCAGAATTATGTTACGAAGTATTGGTCAGTTGTACGGAAACAAGCTCGGCGCGTCGGATGGGGAAGTCGGCCACGTGAAGGATTTCTATTTTGACGACAAGAACTGGGTGGTGCGGTACGTGGTCGCCGACACGGGTTCCTGGCTGCCGGGGCGGCAGGTGCTTCTCTCGCCCCTTGCCTTCGGCCGTCTTTATCAGCCCGGAAAACTCCTGCTCGTGAATCTGACCCGGAAGCAGATTGAGGACAGCCCCTCGATTGAGTCGCACAAGCCGGTGTCGCGGCAATACGAGGAAGATTATCACCGGTATTACGGCTGGCCCTATTACTGGCAGGGCAGCGGACTGTGGGGGATGAGTGGCTTCCCCATCCTGGAACTGTCGCCAAACCCTGCTCCCTGCGAGCCGGCCACCACGCGCGGCCCTGCTCCGGAAAGCGCTGATGCTCATCTGCGGAGCACGCGAGCCGTGAACGGCTACCACCTCCAGGCAACTGATGGGCTGATCGGCCACATCTGCGATTTTATGATGGACGACGCGAGCTGGGCGATTGAGCAACTGGTCATCAAGACCGGCCACCGGTTTTCCGGCAGGGAGGCGCAGATACCGACGAGCCAGGTTGACCGGATCAGTTATGACGAATCCAAGGTGTTCGTGAAGTTGACCAGTCAAGCCGTCGAGCAGAGTCCCTCGCGCCCTTTGGCTCCGGCCGGTGCCGTCGCTTGACCTGGCCCACCTCATTCTCTTTTATGGCAAAAGTACTTGGCATCGATTTAGGGACAACGAACTCCTGTATGGCTCGCGGCCGCCCAAGGCTGACGGCCTCTCCCGGGGTCATAATTGGTCTGCTGTTGCTGATTGGATGTTTCGCTCCGGCCCCGGGGGTGGCTGGCGCGCCATCGGCTCAGCCCACGGGAAAAAGCGGCGCTAACCCGGCGCCTGAATCGGCCGGGCCAACCCTCCACCTGGAGTATGGCCGAGGCAAGTCGCCGGGCAATACGGTTGCCGAATTCATGTATTTCGTGCCACTGATCTCGCGAGAGCCAGTTTTCGTCGTCAAGAGTCCCGGCAACACGCAACGCGCGCGGATGGTGTCCGCCACGCGGTCCGTCAAGGCCACGTCATTCCTGGTGACCTGCGAATTCGAGTTCGCGGGTGAAGGCAATCAACAGGACGTTTTCGACCACGCGGACAAAGTCCGCCGGCACGAGCGGGAGCTCAAGGAAGGCGGCTTGCTCGACCATCAACTCGGTTCCATCAACGTCGAAGGGGCCGGCAGTGTCAGCATCGAGGTCGAGGGAACGATGACCGGCCACGTTCCGACCGTCACTGAGGTCCGGCTGCGATTCAATGGCCGCGGACGGCCGAGCGTGGTGACCATCGGTCTCCACGACATCGGGTATTCGGAGGGCGCATTCCGGCTCCGCAATGAACGTGTTGTCCGCGTCAACACCCTGAGTTTTCGAAGAAAGCCGGGGCCGGCCAAGATGGATATCACGGTGGCCTCGGTGAAACCCAAGGGTGCGAGCGACACTTTTTGGCAAAACCTCATGGGCGGTCTCAAAGCGACGGCGGCGAATCTGGTTCTCAAGCCGATCGCGGTGGACCCCGCCGGCAACCAAGCAATGCTCGATTTCGGCTTGGCCCTGGCATCGGAAGCGCCGGCTTTCACCTTCCCGCGCGCCAGAAACCTGAAACCGGCCGGCCTTGGATCGGCGCACGAAGTGATTGCATCAAATTGACTGAATCTAGCCTGTGACTGTGAAGCTCATCCCCAAACTGCTTGCGACGATATTATCAGCCGCTTGCCTGCTGACGGGTTGTCAACCGCCAAAAGCCGTTTCTGCGTCCGGGAGCGGCGCTGCGCCATCGACCCGAAACAACTGCTACAGCCTGCTCCATCAACTCCTGGACGAGCAAAAGAACGTCAGCCTGCTGCGATTCATCAAGCGAGAACATCCCGACGTCAAAGACCTGGTCAAGAGAATCGCCGCCGCTTCGGGCGCCGGAGCGAAGGTGTTGGAAGGATTTGCCAGGCATGATCCTTCGATCAAGCTGGACGACATTCGGCTGCCCTCGGGGGAGATGGCCACCCGCCAAGCGATCGCGTCCACCGAGAAGAAAGAACTATTGAGCCAGACCGGCGACACATTTGAGCTAACCTTGCTCCTAACCCAGACCGAGGCCCTGAGTTATGCCAGGCACCTGGCCAAAGTCGCCGGCGAAAACGAGTCCCAACCCGCCCGCGGGCGCGCGCTAGCTGATATGGGTGAGGACATGGAGAAACTCTACCACGAAGCGTTCACCATGTTGCTCTCGAAAAGCAAATGATCGGTGGCGAACTCGAGCAGGATGGCAAAAGGAATTTCACTTATGAGCACAAAAGTGGAGATGCTTGAGCCGAAACTACTGCACAAGATGGATGCCTACTGGCGCGCCGGCAACTATCTGTTGGTCGGCCAGATTTATCTTTACGACAATCCGCTGCTGAAGCGGCCGCTGACGCTCGCGGATGTGAAACACATGCTGCTCGGGCACTGGGGCACCACCCCCGGGCAGAATTTCATTTACGTGCATCTCAACCGGGTCATCAGGAAATACGACCTCGACATGATTTACGTCTCCGGTCCCGGGCACGGCGGCCCGGCCGTCGTGGGCAATACCTACCTCAAGGGGACTTACAGCGAGATCTATCCCGACATCAGCCAGGATGAGGCCGGGCTGCGGAAGCTCTTTATCCAGTTTTCCTTTCCCGGAGGGATTCCCAGCCACGCCTCGCCGGAGTGCCCCGGCTCGATCCACGAGGGCGGCGAGTTGGGCTATTCGCTCAGCCATTCGTTCGGCGCGGTGTTCGATAATCCCGATCTCATCGTCGCCTGCGTCGTCGGCGATGGCGAGGCGGAAACCGGACCCTTGGCCACCGCGTGGCATTCCAACAAGTTCCTCGACCCAGTGATTGACGGCGCGGTGCTGCCGATCCTGCACCTCAACGGCCATAAGATTTCCAACCCGACAATCCTCGCCCGCATCACCCGCGAGGAATTGGAGCAGTTGCTCCGCGGCTACGGGTGGACGCCCTACTTCGTCGAGGGGCACGAGCCCGGGCTGATGCACGAGGCCATGGCCGCGGCGCTCGACAAGGCAGTCGAGCAGATCAAAGAAATCCAGCGGGACGCCCGCGCCCAAAGCAACTTCGCGCGTCCGCGCTGGCCGATGATCGTCCTCAACTCACCCAAGGGCTGGACGGGGCCGAAGTTCGTCGACGGCATGCAGGTTGAGGGCACCTTCCGTTCGCACCTGGTGCCGCTCTCCGACCCGGCCACCCATCCCGAACACCTCAAGCTGTTGGAAGACTGGCTGCGGAGTTACCGGCCCGAGGAGCTTTTTGATGCGGAAGGCCGCTTGAAGCCGGACCTGACCGAACTCGCGCCCAAGGGCGAACGACGCATGGGCGCCAATCCCCACGCCAACGGCGGCATCCTGCTGCGCGACCTGCGGATGCCGGATTTCCGCGACTATGCGGTCGAGGTGCCGTCGCCGGGGATACGCGGCATCGGCGACGTGCATGTGCTGGGGCCTTTCCTGCGCGATGTGGCCAAGCTGAACCGTGAGCCGCGGGATTTCCGGGTCTTTGGCCCGGACGAGACGCTCTCCAACGGCCTGGAAGCCCTCTTCGAGGAGACCAAACGCCAGTGGGAGGCCGCGAGCGTCCCGAACGATGAGTTTCTCGCGCCCACTGGTCGCGTGATGGAAATGCTCAGTGAGCATCAATGCGAGGGCTGGCTGGAGGGCTACCTGCTCACCGGGCGGCATGGGCTTTTCAATTGCTACGAGGCGTTCATCCATATCGTCGATTCCATGTTCAACCAGCACGCCAAGTGGCTGAAGGTCACGTCCCACCTGCCGTGGCGGCGGAACCACATGATACGGGGCTGGCGTGCGGCGCAAAAAATGGTCAACAAGAATAGGATCGAGGGCCATTATGTCTCTACCATTCAATCTCGATGTGCGTGAGCTTGGTGATGGGCGTGTGCTCGTCAAGCTCGAGTTGCAGGCGGCCTACCCACAGCACTCCAGTTTAGTCATGCGCGGCGATGGCGGCCAGCAGGAAGAGCCGCTCGAGTTTCAAACTCAAGCCAATGGGCACGATCTTTTCACCGTGGCTCTTGACGTGGGCCAACCGTTCGATTACGCCCTGCACGTGACCACGCCCTGCGAAAGCTGCTGGCTCACCCCAAAAGGGGAGGAACACGACCGGCTGCCCCACAACTGGTTTCGCTATGAGCGGCGGACGCCCGCGGCGGATGCGCCTGCCGCGGCGGCGCGGCGCCAGGTCGCTTCAATGTTGTGTTATAAGCCGCATTTGTGCCCGGCCTTTGCCACCCCGGCCTGGGTGCGTGACGCGGTCTTCTACCAAATCTTTCCCGATCGATTCGCACGGGGCGAGTCCGCGCATACTCTTCCGCGGGTGCAGCCGTGGGGCACTCCGCCGACCAACGGCAATTTCATGGGCGGCAATCTGCAGGGGATTCTCGACCGGCTGGACTACCTTGTCGATCTTGGCGCCACGGCGTTATATCTCACCCCGATATTCCAAAGCCCCAGCAACCACAGATACGATACCATGGACTATTTTGCGGTGGATCCGCATTTGGGCGACATGGAATTGCTGCGGCGCCTGGTGAGCACTTGTCATCTGCGCGGCCTGCGGGTTGTGCTGGATGGAGTGTTCAACCACTGCTCTGACCAGCACCCGTTCTTCGTGGACGTAAAGCGGCAGGGGCGGCAGTCGCGCTACTGGGAGTGGTTTCACATCCGTAACTGGCCCATTCCCGATCACTTTGATTCTCAGCAGCAGGCGCTGCATTGGTATGATTGCTGGTGGGGGTTTCATACCCTGCCCAAACTCAACTACTATCACTGCGACGTGCAGGCGTATTTCCTGAAAGTCGCCACTTATTGGTTGCGCGAGGCTGATATCGACGGCTGGCGCCTGGATGTGCCCAACGAAGTGCTCCAGAGTTTCTGGCCGAAGTTTCGCTGCGCCGTCAAAGCCGTCAAACCCGACGCCTACATTGTCGGCGAGATTTGGGATGATGCCACCTCTTGGCTCCAGGGCGACCAGTTCGATGCGGTAATGAACTATCGTTTCCAAAGATCGCTGATCGGTTACTTCGCCGAGGAGCGCATGGATACCCGCGCCTTCGATAGCACGGTGCGCGAGATTTTGGTGGCCTACCCCGAGCCTGCCGCCGCCGTGATGCTCAACCTGCTCGGCAGCCACGATACCGTGCGGCCCATGACCATCGCCCGCTGGCACTACAGCGATGCCCGCCGCGCCATCGACTCCTTGAAGCTGATGGCCGCCATGCAGTTTACCTTTTTGGGTGCGCCTTGTGTTTATTATGGCGATGAAATCGGTCTGCAAGGCGGAAAGGATCCCGATTGCCGCCGATGCTTTCCATGGGGGTGGGAGCAGCAGGACGAGGACGGCGATCAGAAATCAGAGCTGCTGGCCTACTACAAGAAGCTCATCGCGCTCCGCAAGGCCAACCCCGCGCTGCGTAGCGGCGCGTTTTACCCACTGGAGGCGAACTCGCACCGGCAACTCTACGTTTTCGAGCGTCGTTGCCCCGGTAACCGCTGTATCGTAGCCCTGAACAGCAGCGGGCGCGATTACCTGTTTTCCTTGCCGGGGGATTTCCCTGCCACCGAATTGCTCTCCAACCAACCCATCCGCGGTGGCCGCGTAACCCTCCCCGCCCGCCAAGCCATCGTTGTGCGCCTCGAGGCACCTGTGGTAGAACAACGGCCTGAGCCGGTGCCGCCCATGCGCGTCAGGCTAAGGCCCGGCCGGCTTGGGAGAGGAGCTCATAGTAGTTCTTACGGTCTGGGCGGCGTTCGTAGAAGGCGTGCCGAGCCAGATTAAACTCTAACCAACGAGCGACCGAAATGCCCAGCACCGTCGCCGAGAACCAGCAACCGAACTGCCCGAGAATGCGCCCTACACGTAAGAGGCTGACATGCTCGTCGGGGGCGCAAACCAGCTCCAGCAGGTCGGTGAACTGGCAGACCAGCGCGCAGAACAGTAACTTGGTTAGCAGCGAGAGTTGCAGCAGCACGGCGGTGCGGCAATTGAGTTGGCGCAATCCCAGATGGCTCTTCCACGTTTTAAAAATGATCTCGATGCGCCAGCGCAGCCGATAGACCAGGACCAAGATTTTGGGGCGCCAGGTCGCCGCCGGCACGTTGGTGACGAAGAGGTTCCAGGCCATCAGAAAGAGGTGCTCGGCGCCGGGAGGGGAGCGGCGGCGGCGCTGGGCGGAGATCTTGGCTTTATGCCGCCGCAGGTTAGCGACCTCCTCGGGCACGGGTAGCGCG
>Ga0326728_10020612_pt1 | contig 12540 bp, 8 predicted proteins | sample MB3enrmetagenome_FD_207602 | JGI IMG/M metagenome (GOLD analysis project Ga0326728, IMG submission 207602) | Lab enriched peat soil microbial communities from McLean, Ithaca, NY, United States - MB31MN | ecosystem: Environmental > Terrestrial > Soil > Wetlands > Peat | place: USA: New York...
CCGTTTCCAGACACACGTCGACGACTTCCGCGTTTGGCGCCAACTCTCCATCGCGAATCCGGCCGATCAGATCCTCCGCGCGATGCGCGATGCCCGCGATGCGCCGCAGACCGACTTGCGCCGCCGAGCCCTTCACCGTGTGCATCGAGCGAAACAACCGGTGCACTTCCTCCGTGCTCGCGTTCGCCTCGAGCGCAAGCAGGCAATCTGTGACGACCTGTAAGTGCTCCTCGGCCTCAGGCAAGAAGAACTCCAGAACCTCGGAGGGAACGTCTCCGTCTTCGGGAAGCTGCTCGTACAGCGCAGCCCCGGTGGAAATCCCTTCGGGCGCGGGCTCGCCGGTTCCCGCATCGCTCGCCTCGACCGGGGGAGCTTCGGCCGCCGCCTCCGCGGCTGCGGCTTCGGGGAAAGCGAATGCGTACCGCTGCTTGAACCCGCCGATTTCCCCCGCAAGTTCCGATCCGCTCGAACCGATCTCGAGAAGATCGAACTCCAGGACCGAGATGCCGTCGGCCAGGAACTCCGTCAGCGGGCCGCGCGTCTCCGGACTCAGTGCGGCGTTTCGCGCATACAGAAATACGTGCGCGAGCTTGCCTGCGATCTCCGAAAACAACGGAAACTCGCGCTTCGCGGCCGCCGCCGACAGGGCTTCCGCCGCATCGAACAATTTTTGGACGTCTTCCGCTCGCGGCGCGTCTTCCTGGAGGACGCCCGCGTACTCCCGCAGAATCTGCAGGTTTTCGGACGCTTCCTGGAGAAATAGTTCGAGTGCTTCCCGGTCTGGCTCGCTCATGATCGGGCTCCTGCCAGCGAGCGCGCTTCCACGGTTGCGCCCGGCTTGCGGTAAAGGATGCAATCGCCCTGCAAAATGGACTCGAGCTTCAGCGATGCGTTCGCGATCGATTCGGAGTGCCCGAGGAAGAGATATCCGCCGGGCTCGAGCGCCGCGTACAAACGCCGCAGGACCGTGTTGCGCTGCTCATCGGAAAAGTACATCAGTACGTTCATGCAGAAGATGCAGTCCATCCGGCCCACGTAGGTGGCCTGTGCCAGATTCATCAGCGAAAACGTGACCCACCGGCGCAAGCGCGTCCGCACCTTGCAGTGGCTTCCCTCGGCGGCGAAGTGCGTCTTGATCTGTTCCGGGGTGAGATTCGCAAGCGCGCGCCGCGAGTACACGCCTCGTTCGGCGTGCTTCAGCGCGCGGTGGCTGATATCGGTGGCCAGGATGTCGACATTCCACGCCTCGGCGAAAACGAGCGCGTCTGCGATGGCAATCGCGATCGAGTAGGGCTCTTCGCCCGTCGAGCATCCCGCGCTCCAGATGCGCAGCGTGCGGTCCTTCTCCCAGAATTTCTTGGCGTGCATCTCGGGAAGAAATCGCCGGACCAAAGCCTCGTAGACGGCCGGGTAACGGAAGAAGGATGTCTCCTGCGTCAGTAATCTCTCGAGCAGGCCGTCGTACTCCGCATTCGAGGAGGCGATTCGGCGGAACATGGCGGTTGCGTCCGCGAACCCTCGCTCGCGCAAATGTTCCGTGACTCGAGTCGAGAAGAATCGTTCGCGGGAGGCGTCGAATTGAATCCCGGAACGCTGCTCGATTAAGACGCGGATCTCATCGAGATCCCGCTCGGTCACTTTCGGATTGGCCGTCGTCTTCTCTTTCATGGTCGATACACGTCGGAAGCCCGTTCCATACGGGGCCGCGTTCTTCACGGCCCGTCATGCGGGACGTCTCGTCAGCGCCGCGCTCCCGCGCCTGCCGGTTGCCGCGGCTCCTGCGCTTCCTGTTCCGGCTTCGCCGAAGACGTGCGGAGCTGGCCCAGCGCTTCGTTCAGCTGCTCGGAGAGGTGCACCACTTGCCCGACCGTGCTCACCGTCTGCCGCGCGCCCTGTGAGGTCTGCCGCGTGATGCTGGAAATGATCTGCATCGCGTTGGCAACGCTTTCCGTTCCGCGCACCTGTTGCTTCGAGGCGAGCGAAATTTCCTGCACGAGTTCCGCGGACTGCCGCACGACGCTCGAAATCGCTTCCAGCGCCTTCCCGGCCTGATCCGCCAGGCCCGCGCCGACTTCCACTTCCTTCGTGCCCTCTTCCATGACGACCACCGCTTCGTTCGTCTCGGCCTGAATCGCCTTGATGAGCGCGGCGATGTCTTTGGTGGCGCTGCGTGAGTGCTCGGCCAGTTTGCGGACTTCGTCGGCGACGACCGCGAATCCGCGGCCCGCTTCTCCGGCGCGCGCGGCCTCGATCGCGGCGTTCAACGCCAGCAAATTGGTCTGCTCCGTGATGTCGTTGATGACGTTGATGATTTCGGAGATTTCCAGCGAGCGGTCGCCCAGCGACTTGATTTTCTTGGCGGTCGCCTGCACTTGGGCGCGAATGCGCTGCATGCCTTCGAGCGTGTCGCGCACGGCGCGGTTCCCTTGCTCGGCGGCGTCCAGCGCGCGGCGCGCGGCTTCCGCGCTGGCTTCGGCGTTGTTCGACACCTGTTTCATCGAGACCGTCAGCTCTTCCACGGCCGCCGAGGTGTTTGTGATTTCCTGGTCCTGCTGGAGCGCGCCGTTGGTCATTTCCTCGGCCGCGGCCAGAATGTTGTTCGTGCTCGAGGCGACGTCGGCCGCGGGCCGGCGCACTCCCTCGAGCACTTTCGTGAAGTAATCGAGCATGGCGTTGATGGATTCGGTGATGTTGCTCAGCGCTTCGCTGGTCGAGCGCGCACGTTGCGTCAAGTCGCCCCGCGCCGCCTGATTCACCACGCCCAGCAGGTCGCCGATGCCCCGCTGCACGGACTCCTGCGCCTCCTGGTTCATCACGGCGCGCGTCAGTTTCCCCGCGCTCCGGTGCAGGTTGTCGGCAATGGTCCCGAACTCATCCTGCGACGTGATATCCGCACGGCTTCGCGCGTCTCCGGCGACAAAGGCCTCGGAGTACCGCGCGAGTTCTCGCGCCGGCCGCAAGACGCGGCGGCTCAGCACCGCCGCCAACACCACGGCCGTGATGACGCATAGCGCGGCCGCTCCAAGCAATTCCCCCGCCGCGCCGCCCGGCAGCGCGGGCGCCTCCGCTAGAGACACCCCTCCGCCGTGCCGGCCCGCGTCGAAGGCGAGCGCCAGCACGCCAATCAGGCTTGCTGTGCTCCACAAGATCACCATCCAGATTGTCGAACTCAGACGAGCTTTCATGACTTCCTCCCGGAATTATTCCCATTCTTCGAAATCAGGGCCCAGGTGCCAGATTCAAGCGTCTCCGTTCCGGCGCCTCACAGCAGCGGCACCGGAAAAACCTCGATCACCCGCCGAAGATCCAGCGCCAGCGCCAGCCGGTCTTCATGCCGAAGCATGCCCCGGCAATGCGGCATGTCCTTCGGTCCATCCTCCAAAAACGCGTCGTCGGACACGGAATACGTGCCAATCACTTCATCGGCCGCAATTCCCAGCCGCAAAGAGTCCTGCTGGCCCTCGCCCGGCAACACGGCGACGACCACGTGCTTCGGCAACAAACCCGGCCGGCGGCCCTCCGTCACGGCGATATCCACCAGCGGCACGATCGTCCCACGCAGGTTGAAAATGCCCATCAGGAACGCGGGCGCCAGCGGAATTCGCGTGATGATCGGCCAATCCACGACCTCCTCGATGTCCAGCACGGAGAGGCAGTACCGCTCCCGCCCCGCGCGGAAGACGCAGTAAAGCCGCTCGGGCGGCCGCTCATCGCCCGGCGCGTTTTCGCCCGCCTCAAAAGCTTCCGTTTCGGCCGCCAGCAATTCCGGTTGTATCTCGTCCGCCATTCCGTTTCCCTCTGCGCTGCGAATCGGCTTACGACTCCCGCAGCAAAGTTGGAGACATCACTTCCATCTCCGCCTGAGATTCCCTTTCCGCCTTCTGCATTTCCACCGCGAGCGATGAAAACCGCTGCATGATTTCATTCAATCGCAGTGCCATGGCATGAATCGTCTTCACTTGCTCGAGATTGCGCGGCGAGACGCGAGTTTGATCCGCCAGCAGGATGTCCGCGTTCCCGATCAGAGAGGTGAGCGCGTCGTTGATGCTGTGGCGCATTTCGATCATGTATCGCCCGAGCATCACGATGCGCTCGGCGCGCGCGGCGCGTGCCGATGCTTCGGCCCGGCCCAGGCCTTCATTCGCCAGGAGGATGACCGTCTCCACCCAGCCCGTGCGTTGCAGCAGGACCGGCAGCTCCGGGTATTCGGTTCTTACAGCCGCGAAACAAGCTTCGTCTCCCACCACGTAGACGGCCGCGGCGGAGGGATCGAGCGTGCGCAGGATCGCCAGTATTTTCCCGGGGCGCAATGGCCCGACAATCACAAGCGGGTATCCGTTCGCCGACGCGGCCGTCCAGACATCGCTGGGCGTGAGCGTGATCTCAGGCACGTAGCGTTCCGCTTGCCAGCGCGCCATCAATGCGCGTGCGAACTCTCGATCGTCGGTGACGATCACGACCCGTGGCCGAATCAAGCTGTCGCTTCTGCCTTTCATAAACGCTACGCGAGCTTCTCCCCGTCCTCGATCGACGAAAGCAGCCGCTTCACCGTGATCCCCAGATTCACCGCGGTCTCGGTGTCCTTTGCGCGCTTGGCTTGTTCCGCGCGGCTCTGAAGGTAATTGATCTCCGTCCGGGCCAACGTCAGGGCGGATTTCAATGCTTCCGAGTTCCCGGAGGCGCGGCAGGCGTCGCGCGCCGTGCTGATCATGGCCCGCGCAACCACAGCGCGGCGGAAGTCTTCGGAGAAAGGCCCGCTTTCGCTGACAAACGCCGCAACTTCCCACGACGAAATCAAGAAACGCGTCTCCCCCAGCGAAATCGTCGCCATGGATCGGCCGCGTGCCGGCGGGACCGCGATCAGTTGCTCCCAGATCTTCTCCAGACAATTCTCCAATTCTGCTTGCGATGGCGCCGGGACCGGCTGTTCTCGCCGCTTCCCAGGCGCCGCCGGCGTTGCGGGGGCCGCGCCCCGGACGGCCGCGTCCGACGGCAACTCCTTCTTCTCCACAGGTTTCTTCTTTTCCTGCTCTACGGCGGCGGGCGGGCCGGTTTTTTCTGCGATGGTATCCGCCAAATTCTTGGCCGGCGCCTGCGCGTGAGACACCTTGCTCGCGGGTTCCGTTTTTGCCGCGACGTGTCCAGTTGCAGCCTCCTGCCTCTTCACCGGCGCATTCGCGGCCACCGGCAGGATGGGCACTCCAAACACTTCAGTCGGTTCGCGGACAGCGGTCGCGCTCCCCGATCCGGACGCGCGGGGGATTCCAAGCTTATCCAGCGCTTCCTCCGCGTCGACCCGAAGCGCCAGCAATTGTTCGAGCGATCCGGCCACGGACGCTTGCGCGTAATCAAGATGCGAGGGCGGTTTCCACTCCCGGCAGAACGCCACCAGCTTTTCCGTGGGCTCCGCCGCGGACAACCCCGCGCGCCGCCCGTCCAACGTCGCCACGCCGGCCTCGCTCAATTGCGCCAGTTCCTCGCGCAAAGCCCTCACGTCTTCGTGCATGAGACGGATGAATGCGCGCCGCATCACAAAATTGAAATGGCAGAACGCGAGCTCCGCCGAAGGGTGATATCCCTTGCTGCGCGCGGATTCCTTGAGAAGGCGGCCCTTTTCGAGGCAACCGCTCTCGAATAAATCACGCAAGCTGTGCATTTGCGGCAGAGTTCGCAGAATCTTGTCGAGCGGTTCGTACCAGGTAAGCGGCGGCGCTTTCGCCTCGCCGAGCACGGGGCGCAGCACTCCCGCCACGTCTTCCAGCGTGAGATTCTTGCTGAGCAGTGCGGCCGGCGCGCAGAGCGCGAAGTACTGCGCCAGCAGAAACTCCAGTTTGTCGCGGTCGGCGGCAACGCTGTGTTTCTCGATGTGATGCCCGATCAGACCGCGCAGCGCCTCTTCCCGAACCCTGATCGCTCCCGAAAAAAGTTGCCGGAGCTGGTGCGGGCGAATCTGCTGGTCAAGCCCTTCGAACCAGTAGAAGACCTCCCTCACGGCCTCCTCCGTGGGAGCCGTTTCCGGCAGTTCTCCGTCGCCGCACGGCGGTGGCGCAAGCTCAAACTTCTTCGCGAGCGCGACGTACGTGGGATACACCAGCTGCGCTTCTTCCCATCTCCTGTTCGCGTCGCCGCGAACGACACCCATCTGGGATGAGGCTGGGCTTAGCGTGCCCGTCTTGGTCGCAGGAGACAACTCTAGAGCTCCTGAAGGTCCCGTCTTGAGCGAAGGTCTCAGGCCAGGATGCCTTCGCGGCAAGAATGCTCGGCTAAACTCCGAGCATTGCTAATACGCAACAGCACGAACGGAACCAAAAAACGAGCCCGCAACCAGCATGTAAGTTATTGATTTATTACGTAGTTAGTGTGGCCGGGTCTGGAGCTCGGAGGACCGCGTCTCACACTGAGACAGAAACATCTCACGCCTCGCCGCCGCGAGCGCTCTTGGAGCCTGTCTCAATTGGTAAGTGGTTTGGGCGCGCTTGCGGCTTCGGCCGCCTTTTGTGCGATCCCAAAATGTTTCAGTTTGCGGTAAATCGTCGCCCGGCTGATGCCCAACATCCTGGCGGCCAGCGCCTTGTCTCCTCGCGCCTGTCCATAGACCCGCTCGATCGTCGCGCGCTCCAGGTCCGCCAGCGCCGTCGAAGTCAGTGCGGCGTTTCCCGGCCCCATTTCGTCCGCCACGGCCGCGCGGGCTATGATGGGCGGCAAATCGTTGACGTCGATCGTCTGCCGGCCGCCGAGCGCGAGCGCCCTCGCGATACAATTTTCGAGCTCGCGCACATTTCCGGGCCAATCGTATTGCAACAGGCACTTCATGGCCGCCTGTGTGATCTGGATGCTCTCGCTGGGCGCGTAGCGTTCCAGAAAACAATTCACCAGAAGAGGAATATCCGAGCGCCGTTCCCTCAGCGGCGGCAGGTGAATCGTCACGACGTTCAGACGGAAGTAAAGATCCTTCCGGAACGTTCCCGCCTGATAGGCCGCCTCGAGGTCCCGGTTCGTGGCTGCGATGACGCGCGAGTCCACGCCGATCTTTTGATTGCTGCCTACGGGGCGAATCTCCTTTTCTTGCAAGGCCCGCAGCAACTTGGCCTGCATTTCGGACGGCAATTCGCCGACCTCATCAAAGAAAATCGTGCCCCCGTGCGCCGCCTGGAACAATCCCTGCTTCGATTTCAGCGCTCCCGTGAACGCCCCCTTTTCGTGTCCGAAGAGTTCGCTCTCGATCAGCGTGGGCACCAGCGAACCGCAATCCACCGCCACGAACGGCATCCGCGCCAGCGGGCCGCGAAAATGAATCGCCCGCGCCACCAATTCCTTTCCCGTCCCGCTCTCCCCGCTGATCAGCACCGGCGTGCGCGCATCCTTCAGCCGCGAAATCAGACGCATCACGTCTTGAATGCGCGCCGACGTGCCGACGATTCCTTCCAGTTGCGTTCCCGCGTCCGCGCGCTCGCGCAGGAATTGGTTCTCCGTCACAAGCCGCACCTTCTCCGCCATACGCTGCAGCAGCAGCCGCAGATTCTCCACGCGAAACGGCTTCTCGATGTAATCGTACGCCCCGAGTTTCATCGCTTCGACGGCGGACTCAATCGAGCCGTAGCCCGTCATCACCGCCGTTTCCGTGCGCGGCAGCAGCGCCTTGATTCTCGGCAGCAGCTCCACGCCGGACATGTTCGGCAGCTTCAGATCCGTGATTACGATGTCCGCCGAGCTGTTCTCCAGACACGCCAGAGCCGCTTCCCCGCTTTCCGCCTCCAGGCAGGATAGCCCCAGCGCCGAACCGACGGTCATGCAGAGGCGCCGGATGCTCCGTTCATCATCCACGACCAAGAAACGCAGTGTTGGTTCGCCGCTCATCATTTTCAATTCCTCGCTCCGGACGCGGAATGCTCCGAATCCATCTCCGCCGCCGCAACCTCTTCCGGCATCGCCGCCAGCGGCAAACGCACGTGGAATGCGCAGCCGATTCCATCCGCGTTGTTCGCGCAGAAGATTTCGCCGCCGTGGGCCTGCACGATTCCATGGCAAATGCTCAGCCCAAGCCCCGTCCCTTTTCCCGTTTCCTTCGTGCTGTAAAAAGGATCGAAAACGGAATCGGTGTCCGCGATTCCCGGCCCGTTGTCTTGAAAAACGATCTCCACGCCGGATTCGCTCTGCAACGTCTCGATGAGGATTCGCCCGCGGCGAGCCGCCTCGCGGACCGCGTCAAACGCATTGTTGAGGATGTTCAAGAACACTTGCTGCAATTGCTGCGCGTCACCCGCAACGCCCGCAAGGTTTTCATTTAAATGCAGGATCACGTCCACGTCGTGCTTCCCAAAGTCGCGCTCTCGCAGTTGCAGCGCCTGCCGCACCACGGCGTTCACGTTTACCGGTTCGCGCTGAACGGGCGCCGGCCTGGCGAAGCGGAGCAAATTCTCCACTATGGATTTCGTGCGTTGCGCTTCCTGCTGGATCACCACAAGCTCTTCCCGGACGCCCTCCGGCATCTCCGGGTTTTCCAACAGCAGCTGGGAAAATCCGAGAATCGCAGCCAGTGGATTGTTCACCTCGTGCGCCACTCCCGCGACCAATTGCCCCATCGCCGCCATCTTGCCCGCCTGCATCAGCTTCGCCCGCAGGACGCTCGCGTCCGTGATGTCCGCCACCGAACCCACGATCCCTCGCGCCCTCCCTGTTTCATCGCGCATGGGGCTGAGGTTCAGCGAGTATTGCCGTACGCCGCCGTCGGCGCGCCGCAATGGCAATTCGAGATTCCAGGTCGGTTGCCCCGCCCGCGCCGATTCCAGCACCGAATCCAGGGCTTGCCGGCGTGCTGAGGGCACCAGGCACCCCAGCGATCGCCCGCGCAATTCGGACCCGCGGTTAAGGCCCAGCATTTCGACAAGCGCGTGGTTGATCTCCAGGATTCGCCCCTCCAAATTGCAGAAGAAGAGCCCTTCCTGGATGCTGTCGAACAATTCCCGGTAGCGCCGTTCCGCCTCGCGCTGGCCGGTCATGTCCTTCAGCACGTGAATGGTCCGCCCTGCATCCTGCGCGCTCTCGCGAACTTGCGAAGTCGATATCAAGTACGAACGGCCCTGCGCGATCAACAGCCGCTCGCCGGACGGGTCCGCATCCCCGGAACAAAAAGGACACGCGCCCGCGTCGCCTCGCGCCGCGAGTCCCTGCAGCGCGCTCATGGGGGCCCCCACCAGTTCTGCCGGAGATCTTCCCAGGAATTCGGCGAGCGCCCGGTTCAATCGAAGCACGCAATTCTGCGCGTCGTGGACCACGATGAAATCCGTGATGGCGTCGAAATCCTGGATCCATTGCTTCTTCGATCGCTCGATCCAGCGGAACATCGCGGCGTTCTGCACCAGGCTGCCGGCCAGCGTGGCGAACGCCGCAAACTCATGCGCTTGCCCCTCGGTGAACGCGGCTCCGGCATCGCAACGAAAGGCCAGCGCAATTCCCGGCCGCCCTTTTTCCCAAACCAAAGGAGCGGCGACGATCGCACTCGCGCGAATGGGATCGCCCGCCTTGAAATCTTGCATGGCGAGTTCGTTGTCCCATGCTGCTTTGAGCGATTCCGCCGCCTCCCGGACAACGGGAATCCGTCCCAGCATGATCCGGCCGTCTGTGGACGAATCTGCCTGCCACCCCTCCGCTTCCACCACTTGGAACTCTTCCGCGGTAATCGCTGTGGCGCAGAGCACCCCAGTCGCTCCTAGCCACTTCCTCATCGATTTGCAGAATTGCCGATACAGTTCCCGTTCATCCCGGCCTCGCGCCGAATTGGCGAAATTCGCCAGTAGACTCGCGAACGAATCTTCGGGCATCGTGAGTTGCGACTTCTGCCGAGTGGCACGCATGGGGTTCGGGGGCCTGCGCACAGTTCCTTATTGAGACAAGGCACGTTATCGGGCTGTCTCAAAATGGGTCAATAGACCTCCGGTTTCCTCGTGCTGAAGTGGGTAACCACAAACAGCGCAAGCTCGTCTCACCCTGAGACGACTTTGGCCGTCCATCCCCCCGTTTGAGAAAGGCGCCCAGACCACTCGCTCTGAGCCTTCCACCGCTGAATTCCGTAACCAGCTGATAATAAATGGGTTATAGGAGTAATTCCCGCCCCCAAAATACCCCCTCCCAGCGTCCCTGCTGGTACGACCCGTGCAATCCTATTTACGGGCTGAAGGAGGAGGTTGTCCATGTTGACGAGGTTGAGGGGCGTGGGGCTTGGCCTTTTACTCTGCTCTTGCACGATCGGAGCAGTTCCACACCGCGCCCTCGCGCAGGACTCCACTCAGCAGCAAGAGTCCAAGCGAAAAGTGAGAAAGCGGGTCGAACCCGCCTATCCCGAGATTGCCAAGCGCATGAAGCTCACGGGTAAGGTCCGGATCGAAATCGTGATCAACCCCGAGGGCCGCGTGACGAGTACCAAGGAGTTGGGCGGGAGCCCTGTCTTGCTCAATGCGGCAGAGCAGGCCGTGAAGCAATGGTCCTTCGAACCTGCACCGAGCGAGACCACGGAAGTCGTGGAATTCGATTTTTCCGGGGATTCTAACTGAGGTCCCGGAACCAGACACGGACGCTCATTTCGCAGCGCCGCCGGAGGCATTGGCGATGAAGATTGCAAATACGATTGGAAAGAAACTGTATCTAGGCTTTGGGGCCGTGCTGGCCATTCTCTTGATTCTCTTTGTCACGAGCCTGTCGGCCATCTTGCGCGAGCGCCAGGAACAATCCGAATCGACAGCGGCATTGGCCGACGTGCAGCTCATCGAGTCGGTGCGCTACCAGATCATGCAGAACCGCCTCGCGCTCTCCGACTACCTCTTGAGCGGCGACTCCCACGAACGCGAGGCCGTGACTCAGGGTATCAGCGACCTGGACGATACCTTCCGCAATGCGCAGCGCAGCGCCGCCGACCCGATCCTGAACGACGCTCTCGACCGCGTGCAGAAGAACGAGCACGACTGGTCCGAACAGTTTGCCAATCCTCTCATCGAGAAGCGGCAGCAAGTCGACGCCGGCAATTCCACCGTCTCCGAGCTTCAGGTCTACTACTTGCAAAAGGACCCCGCATCTTGGGTCTCTCGCTCCACCACAATCTTGGGCGGTGCTGACGACGCCATCCGAAAAGCGCTTGATGATTCCTCCGTTTCCGCCGCGCGCACGGCAACTGTCACCGTCGTCGTGGATATCGTCGGCGTTCTTCTCGCCATCGGCCTCGGCCTCACCATTGCGTACTACACCGCTCGTTCGGTCACCGTGCCCCTCGATAAGATGATCGAAGTGGCCTGCGACATCTCCGAATCCGGAGATCTCGATCAGAAGATCGACACGAGCCGCGAGGACGAAATCGGTTCGCTCGCCCGCGCGTTCAACGATTTGGTCCAGTACCTCAAAGAGATGTCCCGCGTGTCCGCGGCCATCGCCCGCGGCGACCTGACGGTGGAAGGCCGTCCGCGCTCCGAGCATGACACTCTCGCAAAAGCGTACAGCGAGATGGTCCAGGGCCTCCGCTCCATCGTGCTGCAAGTCCGCGACGGCGCCTCGCAGGTCGCGGCCGGCTCCGAACAGGTTGCATCGGCTTCGGAGGAATCCGCCAAGGTCAGCGTCCAGACCTCTTCGGCGATCGACGAAGTGACCAGCACCATGCACGAGATGAGCGTCAACGTGCAGAACGTCGTCAAGAACACGCAAAGCCAGGCTTCCAGCGTTGCCGAAACCTCCGCCTCGATTGATGAAATGGTGGCTTCCATCAAGCATGTCGCCGACACCGCGAAATTCCTGCTCGACATCTCGCGGCGCTCGCGCGAAGAAGTGCAGTCCGGTATGGACACCATGCAGAAAACTACGGAAGGCCTCAACCGCACGAACAAGACGATCCATACCTCCTCCGGAATCATCACCGCGCTCGGCCGCCGCGCCGACGACATCGGTAAGATCGTCGAAGTGATCGACGATCTCGCCGAGCAGACAAACCTGCTCGCGCTAAACGCCGCCATCGAAGCCGCGCGCGCGGGCGAGCACGGCCTGGGCTTCGCCGTCGTTGCGGACGAAGTCCGCAAACTGGCCGAGAAGTCCGCACAGTCCACGAAAGAAATCTCCGAGCTGATTGAAAGCATTCAGAAGGAAGCTCGCGAGGCCGTCGACAACATGGAGCGCAGCACCGCCATCGTGGAAGAGGGCCTCACCATGGGCAATGACTTGCAAGCTGCCCTCGGCCGGATTTCCGCGGTCGTCACCGAGGTGCACAAGTTTGCGCAGGAAATCGGCGCCGCTACGTCCCAGCAGTCGAACGGCTCCGCGCAAATCGCCCGCGCCACTTCACGCCTCACGGAAATTACGCAGGAGATCAACTCTTCGGTGGAAGAGCAAGCCTCGGGAGCGGAGGTCGTCGTCCGCGCGATGGAAAAAATGCGCGAACTCGTTCAGCAAGCCACCTCCAGTTCCACCGAGCTGGCCGCCGCCTCCGAGCAGATGTCCAAACTCGCCCGCGGTTTGCTCGAGACCATGGACCGCTTTGCCACTGAAGACAGCCAGGGCGCGGAG
>Ga0326728_10020613_pt1 | contig 12539 bp, 11 predicted proteins | sample MB3enrmetagenome_FD_207602 | JGI IMG/M metagenome (GOLD analysis project Ga0326728, IMG submission 207602) | Lab enriched peat soil microbial communities from McLean, Ithaca, NY, United States - MB31MN | ecosystem: Environmental > Terrestrial > Soil > Wetlands > Peat | place: USA: New York...
TGGAGCAGGGGAACGGGCCGCCGGATGAGGATGACGCAGGCGCTGTTCACGTCCGGCTCCGGGAAAAAACAGGAGGGGGGGATTTTGAACCCGCCGGCGGATTGATAGCGCAGTTGCAGGAGCAGGCCCAGGATTCCGTAATGCGCGCTGCCGGCCCCGGCCGCAATCCGCGCGGCGACCTCGATTTGCAACGTGGCCGCCATCCGCTCCGGCGGGTTTTCGGCCTGGGCCAGTTCCACCAAAATGGAAGAGCCGGCCGAATAGGGCAAATTGGACACCAGCTTCCAGCCGCCCCAGGAGCGATGAGTTTTCAGATAGTCGAGGGCGTCGTCGCGGAGCAATTGCAAATGGCCGGCGCCGGCGAATTTGTGTTGCAGGAAATCGAAGAGGCGTTTGTCCTTCTCGATGGCCAGCACTTCGCAGCCCCTTTGCAAAAGCGCCTCGGTCAGCGGACCGAGGCCGGGGCCGATTTCCAGGATTTTATCGCCCGGCCCGGCCTGGGCGGCGGCCACGATGCGGCGGACCTGGTTCTGGTCGTGCAAAAAATTCTGGCCGAGCGATTTGGACAATTTCAACTCGCGTTCGGAAAGAATTTCGCGGATGTCGGACAGTGTCATCTGGCAGGCAGGAATTTAAGGGCTTGGTGGAAGGCGCGCGCGGCGGCGGCGAGCTGAAGCCGCGTGATGGTCAGGGGCGGGGTGAAGCTGATGACGTTGGAGTGCTCGCCTTCCGGCAGGACGATGCAGCCGGCGCGCAACATTTCCCGGATGACTGCCAGCGCCGCGCCGGTGGCGGGCGCGCCGTCCGGCCGGCGGATTTCCACGCCGGCCATGAGGCCGAGGCCGCGAATTTCAATCTGCCAGGGCGACGGCGGAGTTTTGGCGCGAAGTTCGCGCAGAAGGAATGCGCCCAGGGCGGCGCTGCGCTCCGGCAGGCGGCGCGCGCGAACCTCCTGGATTTGCGCCAGGGCCATGGCGCAGCCGACGGGATGGCCCAGAAAGGTGCTGGTGTGGATGGCTTCGCCGGTCGAGCGCGGCCAGGCGGCATCCATGACATCGGCGCGCCCCACGCAGGCGGAGAGGGGAAATCCGCCGGTGAGGGCCTTGCCCAGGCAAATCAGGTCCGGCACGGTGGCGCTGTGCTCGCAGGCGAACCATTTTCCGGCGCGCCCAAAGCCGGTGTAAATTTCGTCAAGTATAAGCAATGCGCCCAGGCGGTCGCAAAGTTCGCGCAGCCGGGGAAGAAAGCCGGCGGGCGGGACGTTGATGCCGCCCCGGGCCTGGATTGGCTCGGCCAGGATCGCGCCGAAGGGGGCGGCTCGATGCAATTTTCGGATGGCGCGTTCGAGAGGGGGCAGATCGCAATCTTTTTTTGGAAAGGGGGCGAACGAGCCAAACTCCGCCAGTTGCGTCCTGAAGGGAGCGCGAAAATGGCCGCGATGGGTGGCGTTGAGCGCGCCGTAACCCAGTCCATGATACCCTCCGGTGAAGGCGAGAATGCGGGGCCGGCCGGTGCCTAGCAGCGCGGTTTTGAGGGCGGCTTCCACGGCTTCAAAGCCGGAGTTGGTAAAAATGGTTTTGCCGGCCAGGCGCGAATTCTTGGGGCGGCCCGCCGTCCAGCGCTCGAAGGTGATGCGGCTGAGTTCGCGGGCCAGTTCGGCTTTGCGGGCGTGGGGATAAACGTCGCCCATGGCGTGGAGAAGAACGCCCATCTGCCGCCGTCCCGCCGCGACGACGCGCGGGTTGGCATGGCCCGCCGCCGCCACCCCGAACGCGGCTGTCAAGTCGAGATATTTCCTCCCGGCCGCGTCCCGGACATGGACGCCCCGGGCTTGCTCCCAGACCATCGGCGCGGAAAGGTCCGGCGCGATGGCCAGAATGTTGGGCGATTCGTAGTCGCGCAATAAACTGAGGGTCTTTTGCGTGCGGTTCATGTCAGACGCCCCGCTGGTCCGGGGGCCATAAGAATTTGTGCAGTTGCAGTTGAAAGCGGACGGGGAGGGCGTCGGCGATGATTTTTTCGGCGAGTTGGAGCCGGGTGAGAACGGTTTGGCCGGCGGGAATTTTTTTCAGGGATTTGTCTTGCTGATGCGGTTGCAGCGGCGACACCGGGGAAAATAGGACGGGACAAATCTTGGCGAGTTGATGCGTCGCCAGTTGTTCCCTGGCCCAGTCGTAATCCTGCGCGGTGCCGATGACGAATTTGATTTCGTCCGCGCCCTTGAGGAGGGCCAGATTTTGCCAGCGGTTGCGCGCAACTTCGCCGCTGCCGGGGCATTTCAGGTCCATGATGCGGCGGACGCGGGGATCAACGGGAGCGATGTCCAGGGCGCCGCTGGTTTCCAGGAGGACGGTGTAGCCGGCGTCGCACAAGGATTTCATCAAGGGAAGCGAGTTTTTTTGCAGGAGCGGTTCGCCGCCGGTCAGCTCAACCAATGGAAGGCGGAAGGCGGAAGCCTGTAAATCGGCGGCAATGCGCGATGCGGGCCGCGAGGCGCGGCCCGCTGCACGCGGGGGCGCGTGCGCTCCCCGGACCGTCTGCTGAAATGGCGCGGCGAGTTCTTGGACGCGGGCGGTGATTTCGGCCAGGGACATTTTGCGGCCCTGGGTGAAGGCGTAGGCGGTGTCGCAATAGGAGCAGCGCAAATTGCACGCGGTCAGCCGGATAAAAACGCAGGGCAACCCGGCAAAAGTGCTTTCCCCTTGCAGGCTCAAATAAATTTCGTTGATGGTGAGCGTTTCGGACATGGAAGAATTCCTGGAAGTTCAATCGGCGACTCGCTGCCGATAGCCTTCCAGGTCTTCATTCGTGACTTCTTCGGGGGGGACGAGTTTGTAATGCTTTTCCGCGCTGATCCTGACGGTGTCACCGGCTTGCTCGAATTCAAATAGCGCGATTATTCCGCCATCCATAAATTGTGCTGCAATCGGCCGACAGATCAGGCTGGGAAGTTTGTTCGCGCAAACGGCAATATCCTGTTCAATCTGGACCACGTTTAACTTTTCGCTGCCGCCTTTTGCCTGAATTGGGAAAACGTAGTGCGCGCCCTTTTTGTCCAGCCCGACATAGAGTTCATCGGTCTCAACCTGGCCCATTTCTGGCACGACGGTTCGCAAATGGCTTTGCAATGAGTAACAGGTCACACCGGTAAAAACGTCAACCAAGCGGTTGTAGCGAAGCCGAGCCAGCAAAGCCTGCTCATCGTCGAATGCGTATTTTGTTACGATGCCCGGGGTAGCGTCAGGAACCTTTGTCGTCGCGAGATTCACATTCGGCTGGATTGGATGATCGGCCACCAACGCCAGCCGATAACGGGCCTTGCCAATGGGCCGGATGATCCACATTTCTCCTTGGCCTGCCTCTGATCGAATTCTTTCGGGCAAGTCGGTCCGGTATCGAAAATTGTAAACCAAGTCGCCCAGGTTCTTCGGCAGTTCGGTTCGGAGCTGGCCCGCGACGGTTTCAAATTCCGCCCGTGCAAAATCCACTGTCCTCATTCCGGGCTTGAACTTGGAGGTGAAAATTCGTTCGATGATGGCGGAGTATCGGTTCTTTTTTTTCATATCCCTCACTTGTTGCAGCGCCGGCGGCCCGGCCAACGGAGGACCACAACTTCCTCACGCAACTGTTCTTTCGTGGCGGTTGCCAGCCGGGTTCGGAACAAGTCCAAACCGACAACCTCGTAACCGAGGGATTCCGCGATGTCGGCCAGCAATTGTCCCGTGCGGATCATTACGCGCAGATAGGACGCTTGATCGCCCACCACATAGGCCAGTCGCGCTCCGGGGCAGAGCACGCGGCGCAGTTGGGCAAGATGGCGGGCCATGCCGCCGAAGTAGAGCTTGGTCACCCGCGCATAGAGCCGCTCAAAACCGGAATCCTTGTTCAGTTCGATGCGTCGTTTTTCAATTGCAGCGGCGATACTTTGAATTTGCGGATGTCCTGCCACGAGAAGATCGTCCGTATCAGCCTTGTAAACGCCGCGCGTATTGGATCGAACAAGCTGCTTCTTGAGAGTGCGCAAATCGTCCTTGGACTGGATGAATCCCAGCAATACCGATTCCAGCCTGGTCGTGCGGGTATAATCCTTTTCGTTGGGATAAGGCGGAGAAGTGATAACCGCATCTATTGAATTGGCAGGCAGCATGGGCGCGCCATCGCGCGCGTCGGCCTGGTAAACCACCGCTTCGGTCGTTATCGTTTTGGGCAAATATTCCAAGTCTTGAGCCATTGCCCGGATGCCGTCCAGCCAAAGCGAAACGACGGGAGCGTCAGACTTGGCAGGCCCCACCCCCACTTCAGGGCCGAATTGCAGGTTGCTGATTCCGTTGACAAGTGCGGTGGCCAGCGCGAGTCGCTCATGATTGGTGAAACGGTCGTCTCGCTTTTCCGCCAAAGCCTGGAGTAGAACGAGCGTCCTGTGCAGCGGGATCGGACTGATTGAATTAGTCAATAATAAATCCGAGGCTTCACCGGGCAGCGCGCTCAATTTTGCAGTTTCCCCAACCGGGCGATCGAGAAGTCGATAAGCGTCCTCATCGAAAAAGCCATCTTGTTCCAGGCGTCGATTTGCCGATTCAGCCACCGTTTTGGCATGCCGCAGGAGTTTTTGCGGATCGACATTCCACTGGAGCTTTGTCTGGCTGGCGAAACAGGCCACCGGGTTTGGTTCCAATCCAAAGGCAGGAATGCCGAGCTTCTGGCATTCCACCAATGTCGTTCCGGTGCCGCAGAATGGATCGAGCACCGGATGGCGCGAATCCAGCCCAAATTTGGCAACGTATTCCCGAACCAGGTGCGGAGGGAATGATAGCACAAAGCGGTACCATTGATGGGCGGCGCGGTCGTCCAGCTTGAGCTTGTTGTCTTCGCGTTCCGCTTTGGCCTTTTCACGCGCAATGCCCAAAGAACCACAATTTGGTCTCTTGGGACGAAGCAAACCGGGTAAAATGGCTTGTTCTGTCATCATTTTCCTAAGTGCGAAGCGAACGCGGTTAGCTTCGCTGGTTGGTAGAGCCGAAACACAAGGTTGACCCCGTCAATGTCGCGCAATGAAACGGTGGCCTCCCCCAATTCGGCGAGGGCCAGGGCGTTTTCCGAAAAATCAGCCGACCACAAACATCCTTCGCCATCACGCCATTCCACGGAAAAAGCCAGGTCATCACTCTCACCATGAACGCCATAAGAGGTTCGCGCTTCAACGGTGAAGCCGGGTTCGACCGTGACGACCGGAGCGTCCAGGATAAGACGGAGAACTTGTGAAGCGCGGTCTAACATGGCTGTGCTTTTACCAAGCCCGGCTCGTTTCGGCAAGTCTTGCACCCAATTTCCTCTTGCCGATCAAAGCATGGAATATCTTGATTAGCCTTGATTGGGCTTGACCGCGAAAACCGAGTGTGGCGTGCAAATGGTTCCTGGAGAGGCAGTTCCATTGATTTGCCGCGAAAAGGCTAAAAATGCGCAAAAATGACCAAGATTGCGGCGCGGCGATCATAAGAAGAGCGCGATTGGGCACGATTGGGCTTGGGAAGCAGGTGCTGGATTTGGCTCCGGCGACCGCCCCCCGCCCCGTCCGGGAAGTGGAATTAAGTGGAACCAAGCGGAACCAGGTGGAATTAAGTGGAATTAAGTGGAATTGTGCCGTGCTTGAATTGTGAGGACAGCGGATGCGGAATGAAGGGGGATTGGAGTGATGCAGTCGCGGAGCGCCACCGGGAAGGCCAAAACTCCGCAAGGACGGAAACCCCGCCTTCACCCCCTCGCCGTCCGGCCCTTTATGCCTTATCGTCACGCTCAAAGGATAGCATATAAGCGAGAATTGTCAAGGGAAAACGCGGGTTTTGGCAAAGTCCTCATCATTAGCCACTTGCGCAGCCTGCGGACTCCACAGTGAACCGGCAAAACGCCCGGAGCGGCCCGCCGCCGGCAAAGGAATCGAAGATTAAGCATTTGCCGCGGCCCAACTTTTGGGGTATTGTGGCACGACGAAACACGATGAAGCCAGCATCCTTTGACCCAAGCCGGGATTCTGAATATGATTGAGGAAACCGCCCGGCAGGCCCTCGCCGAGACTTTGGGCAATGAAACTGTTTTATTGGTCGAAGACGAGGCCGTCATCCGCCTGATGTTGGTGGAAATTCTGAAGCACCAGGGCTATGCCGTGCTCGATGCGGGGCGGGGCGCCGACGCGCTGGCGCTGGCGGAAGGAGCAGCCCAGCCGGTGGATTTGCTGGTGACGGATATGTCCATGCCGGGAATGACGGGCTGGGACCTGGCCAAGAGCCTGCGAACGGCCCGCCCCGGCCTTCCGGTGCTTTTCATATCCGGCCATAATGATCACGAGACCAAGCGCTGGGGCAAGATGGACCAGCCGGTGGAGCATTTGTTCAAACCGTTTTCGCTGGAAGCGTTCTTGTACAAAGCCCGCCAGATGCTGGACCGCGGGAAAGAGTCCGCCGCGGGAAGGGCGTTGGAAAAAACCGGCGCCGCCGTCCCGCCCACCCTTCCGTGAAGATGGAGCCATTTGCCGCGCCGCTTTCCCAACCGTCCAGGCCCGCGGGCCAAACCGGCGCCGCGCCCTGGCCGGAGAGCCTGCGGCGGCAGGCCCTGGAATATACGAGGCAATGGATCGTCCAGCGGCAGGGTTCGCCGGGGGAATTGATTCGCGGCCTGGAGGAGCATCTGGGCTGGCCGGCGCGGCACATTCTTCCGGGGGTTCTGGCGGATTTGCGCGCGCAAAAGGATTTGCCCGCCGCGGACCGGAAATATCTGAGCTACACACTGAACGAGGGCGCGGTGAGCGAGGCCCTGGCCGGGGATGCCGGCCCCAACGCGGAGCATCAATCCTCCCTGGACGAGTTGTTTGTGCGCAGCCGGCAATATCGGCGCACCCGGAGATTTGCCGAGGCGGTGGAATTCATCTCGAAATTCCGCGACTACTCGCCGTTCAACAACATGCTGGTGTTCTTGCAGAACCCGCTGGCCACTTACTTCGCCACCGCCAGCCATTGGCACAAGGCCTTCCGGCGCGCCATCAAGGACGAGGCCCGGGGCATGGTCATCCTGGCCCCGCGCACGCCGGTGCTGATGGTGTATGATATCGCCGACACCGAAGGGCCGCCTTTGCCGGACAAGTTGCAAATCTTCACCCAAACTTCCGGCCCGTTCAATCCGATGATCCTGGAGCGCACTCTGAAAAATGCGGAGCGGGACCGCATCCTGGTGGAGCGCAAGGCGATGGGGGCGTTGCGCGGGGGCTTCGCCACGGAGCGGGGGCGCGAAGCCCCCTGGAAGATGCGCATCGGGCTGCGCCAGGAACTGGAGCCGGCGGCGGCCTATTCGGTGCTCTGCCATGAATTGGGCCACATTTACCTGGGTCATCTGGGCGCGGACCGGGACGGCTGGTGGCCCTATCGTGTGAATCTGCCCCAGGCTGTCACGGAGATCGAAGCGGAAGCGGTGGCGTATATTGTTTGCCGCCGGACAGGCTTGCGGACGCGCTCGGCGGAATATCTCTCCAGTTTTGTGGAGGAGGAGGCCGGCTTGGAATCCATCAGCCTGGATCTGGTCAGCCGCGCGGCCGCCCGGATCGAGGACATGGGCCGCCGCCTGCTGCCGCCGCGCAAGGAAAGCGGCGGGGAGTGAGCGCCGGGGCGTTTCACTTTTTTGGGTTTCCCCTTGTAATCTTAATCTTAATCCTAATCCTGCCCAGCCTTCTCCGAACAAGATTAAGATTAGGATTAAGATTAGGAAAAAACCACCCCAAAAGTGGAATGCGCCCCCCGAGCACCCGGCGCGGAATCCGCGCTGGACAAACGGCCAGGCGCCATCGTATCTTCCCGCATGTCTTTGACTCCATCAACCATGTTGCCGCTGGGGACCGCCGCCCCGGATTTCCGGCTGCCCGATGTGAACGGGAAAATGGCCGGGCTGGCGGATTTTAAATCCGCGCCGGCCCTGGTGGTTCTGTTTATCTGCAATCACTGCCCCTACGTCAAGCATATCCGCTCCGGCCTGGCCGACTTCGGGCGCGAGGCGCAAAAGCGCGGGGTGGCGGTGGTCGCCATCAACGCCAACGACCCGGACCAGCACCCCGAAGACCACCCGCGCCAGATGAAGCTGGAGGCGCAGGCCGCCGGCTACACCTTCCCCTACCTGTTTGACGCGTCGCAGGAGGCGGCCAAGGCTTACCGGGCGGCCTGCACGCCGGACATATTTCTATTTGACAAAGACCGCAAGCTGGCCTATCGCGGGCAGTTTGACGACAGCCGCCCGGGCAAAAGCGCGCCGGTGACGGGCCGGGATTTGCGGGCCGCGCTGGAGGCGGTGCTGGCGGGAGAGCCCGGGCCGGCCATCCAGACCGCCAGCATCGGCTGCAACATCAAATGGAAGCCGGGCAACGCGCCGGATTATTTTGGGAAATAGGCCGCCAGACAATTCCGCCTTTTGAATCACAAGGATGCCCGCGACGGAGCAGATTCGCAAAAAAATCGGGGACCTGCCGCACAAGCCGGGAGTTTACCTGATGAAGGATCGTTTCGGCACGGTCATCTATGTGGGCAAGGCGCGCGATCTGCGCAAGCGCGTCAGCACCTATTTCCATCCTTCCCGCCGGCTGGGCTGGGACTTGAAACTCCACGCGCTGGTGGAGGCGGCGCAGGACCTGGACACCTACACCGTGCGCAGCGAACCGGAGGCGCTCCTGCTGGAAGGCAAGCTGATCAAGGAATACCAGCCGCGCTACAACATCAGCTTTCGCGACGACAAGCGTTTCCTTCTCATCAAAATCAACCTGAACGATCCGATCCCGCGCTTTCTCCTCACCCGCCTGCGCCAGGACGACGGGGCGCGCTACTTCGGCCCCTTCGCCCATTCGGCCTCGGCGCGCCACACCCTGACGCTGGCCCGGCGCAAGTTCAATTTGCGCGGCTGCCGCCCGCTCACCCCGGGGGAGGAGGACTACAAACATTGTCTCTACGGCCATCTCAAATACTGCACCGCTCCGTGCATCGGCAATGTCAGCCGCGAGGAGTACCGCCTCCAGGCGCGGGCGGCGTGCGATTTCCTGGACGGCCAGACCGGCGAAATGGAGCGCGACTTGGAGGAGCAGATGAAAAAAGCGGCCGCGGCGGAGGATTTTGAGAAGGCGGCGCAATTTCGCGACGCGCTGGACGACCTTCGCCGCACGGTGCAAAAGACCAAGAAGTTTCCGCGCGTGCCTTACAGCCTTCCCGTGGCCATCGAGCCGCAAATGGACCTGGCGGAACTGGCCAAAGTCCTGGCCTTGCCGGCCAATCCGGCGCGCATCGAGGGGTTTGACATTTCCAACATCAGCGGCACCTTCGCCGTCGCCTCCCTGGTCAGCTTTCGCAACGGCAGGCCGGACCGCTCCAATTACCGCCGCTACCGCATCAAAACGGTGGAGGGCCAGGACGACTTCGCCTGCATGGCGGAAACGGTTCGGCGGCGGTACACGCGGCTGCTGGCGGAAGGCGCAAAAGCCGGCGGGGAGGGAGGATGGCGAATGGAGGGTGGAGAAGACGGCCGGAGAGGGACACGGCTTTCGCTGCCCGATTTAATTTTGATTGACGGTGGCAAGGGGCAGCTCAACGCGGCGGTGGCGGAGCTGGCCGCGCTGAAATTAGAGGGCATTCCCGTCATCGGCCTGGCCAAGGAATACGAGGAGATCTTCCGCCCCGGGGAAACGGAGCCATTGCGTTTGAGCCATGATTCCGGCGCCCTGAAGCTGTTGCAGCGGGTGCGGGACGAGTCGCACCGCTTTGCCAACACTTACAACGCGCAACTGCGGCTGAAGAGAATCTCCGAGAGCATTCTGGATGAGTTTCCGGGCATCGGCGGCCGGCGCAAGGCGGCGCTCTTGAAGAAATTCGGCTCCGTGCATCGGCTGCGGCTGGCGAGCGTGGAGCAGATTGCGGCGGTTTCCGGCTTTGGCGGCAAGACGGCGGAGGAATTGAAGAAATTTCTCCAAGCCCATTCGCCGTCGGGCGCCAAATAACGGCGGGCGCGGCTCCTCGGAGCAATGGCTTGGCCTGGCGTGGCAGGGCGCGGTCTCCGTGCGCGCCGCGGCGGGCATGCGCCGTCGCCAAGGCTATGGCGCACAAGGAGGACTGCCCGCCGTGCCTTCCCCCGCCGCAGACTGACCGGTTGTTCCGTGGATCGAATAGTCCTTGAGGATGTGCCCGTTGGGAGCGGCCTTCCAGGCTCTTTGCAACTGCCAGGGAGCGCCCGGGGATTCCTGGACGACGGTGTAGTTATAGGTGGAGGTGTCGCCTTTCCTAAAAAGAGTCAGGGTTTGGGCCGCGGGATAATCCTCCGGCTGGATCACGCGCTCCCATTCCAATGCCAGATCAGGATCGAGCCAAATTTCTTGATTCCCGGTGTCCTTTTTCGACCAACCGGGCAATTGGCCTTTCTTCTTGAGGTTCTTTAAGAATTCGCCCGCGTCCAGGCAAAGACGGCCTCCGGGCCTTTCTTTGGCGAAAGCTTGAACGCGAGCCTCCAAGTCCTTGGGCGGTTGATCATTCACGAATCCGAACGTTTCCTTCAGCGCAGCCATGCTGTCCGGGAGGGGACCGACGGACCGGCGCTGGAGATAGAGCATGCGTTTGGGGAAATTGAACGTCACCAAATGCCGCGCCAGAAATCTCAGGCCGATGTTTCCCGAACCCTCCAGGCGCGGCATTAGCGGATGCTTGTGCAACACCAGATCACTATAGGTCTGGCTGCAAAATTCAGCTTCTGGAAAACGGGCAACACGGGCATTTAAGCCGCCTGATAACGCTCTCCATTGGTTGGTCAAGCTGGGTTTTTGTTTCTTGAGTTCCTTGTTGAACAGTCCGGCGCTTAACGCGCCATCGCTGGAATCGCCGGTGTCCAGCCCGATGCCGGCGTTGGTTATGCCGAAAAAACCGGCGTGAATCGAGACTCCGCCAGTATTGTCAATTATAAGAGGAAGCGCCTGGCCCAGTCCTTCGGTCTTTGGTTGATCGGGATCGAGAAAATGAATTGTGTCGGCCTCGAAGTCCAATTGCAGGCAGTAGTGTTTCAGGCAGTCCATGCCCAGAATGCCCATGATGGGACGGCCGAGCCACGACTTTGTCCGCAGGTCATCCGTGTAAACGCGATCGGATTTCATCAAGCGCGTATTGCCCAGGTAAAGCTCAGGGGCGTGATAAACGTTCACCCGGGTTAACCCTCTTAGCCCGTAGTACGAATACCAAAGCAGGGTCGAGGACAAGCGCTTCCCCAATTTCGGTTCCAGGGACTTGTCCAACACGGTGCCAGGACAGCCGTTGTCCACCATGAAGAGCAGTTTTTCTCCATTTTCCAAATGGAGGGTTAAATACAGGTGATTTCCCCGGCCCGCTCCTTTGTTAAATGTTGTGTCGGCGGGAAGCGGGGCTGCGGACCTGTTGTCGGATGACTGCCACGTCGTCGCACAGGAACAAAAGAGCAGCAGGGAGAGAAGGCCGGGAATAAGAGGTCCCAACCCGGGCAGCCGCCATTTCACATTGTGCATGACAGGATGATGCCTATTATGGTGAGGCAAAATCAAGGCCGGTGGCTCCGATTGAAAAACATGGCTCCGCGCAACGATGGCGGCTGGCGAGCGTGGAGCAGATTGCGGCGGTTTCCGGTTTCGGCGGCAAGACGGCGGAGGAATGGAAGAAATTGCCGGAGACTCACTCGCCATCGGGAGCCAGGCAGTGATGAAATGTGATGGATCGGTCGGATCGGTCGGATCGGTCGGATCAGTCGGATCAGTCGGATCCGTCGGATCAGACAGATCAGACGGATGGGAATTCTCCCATTGGGCGGGTGCCCTTGCAAGCGGGATAGGCGGTGCATCCCCAAAACTGCGAGCCTGCCTGTTTTCCCTTGCGGGCGGTCCTCAGGGCCATGGGCCGGGCGCAGAGCGGACAGGCGGGAAACACTTTTCGTGCCAGCCCTTCAGGCGCAGTTGGAGCGGCGGTCGGGCGCTGCTTTTGGCGCTCCTCAATTCGCGCGGCGGCCAACCGTTCGCTGTAGCCTCCCTCGTGAATGAACTGGCGCTCCAATCCGGCAATCTGCCGGTCCAGCAGATAATTGGCCTGGTGAATCAGGCAGATGACGGCGTTGGCCATCACCGCAGGGTCCGGTTGCGCCAGCCAGGCGGCGTAGGCGGCGGCATCGGGCGGGTCCCCTTGCGTTTTCCCCACCTCACGCACGGCCCTGGCTCCTGAGTCATCCTTTTTCCATTGCATCAGGCGGTGCTGGCGCAGGTAATCCTCGTAGTCCAGCAGCAGTTCGTCGAGGCTGGATCGGGCGACATTGACCAGGCGAAGTTCGGTTTGACTCGAAGTGGCGGAGGCGCGGCTGCCTTCGGCAATGTTTTGCCGGCCACTGCGCGCGGCCTGCGCCATCTGGTCCACGGTGCGGGAGCGCTTGTCCACGAAGCGCGCGCAGAACGACACGGTGGCGTCGTAGATGATGGTGGTCACTTGAAAGCTGCGCAGCTTGCGGTAACCGCCGCTGGGGCG
>Ga0326728_10020614_pt1 | contig 12539 bp, 8 predicted proteins | sample MB3enrmetagenome_FD_207602 | JGI IMG/M metagenome (GOLD analysis project Ga0326728, IMG submission 207602) | Lab enriched peat soil microbial communities from McLean, Ithaca, NY, United States - MB31MN | ecosystem: Environmental > Terrestrial > Soil > Wetlands > Peat | place: USA: New York...
CGACTTAACAACGATACTGACGATTTTGCCGGTCATGGGAGCCTTTATTTCCGTACTCATTTTTGTAAATCTCCTTTTCCAGTCCTTTACATTTATTTCACAGAAGGACATTAATTATTTATTATTAAACTACTCATTGACTAATAACCAAATTGTAAAACAAGGTCAACATAATTATGATGTTGACCTTGGCAAACTTTGTTGATGTCGCCGTCGGCTTCCTCAATGTACAAATATTATTTGCAGTTTAATTTATCCAAGTTCATTGTAGAATATATAGTTATAATAATTAAGAATTTAGCATATTTCATTATTGTCTTCGCTAAAAATTCGTCAAATTGAAATTACTTGGGTTTGGCACTGAAAAATTAGATGGCTATTTCTAATACAAAGTCTTGATAGTGGACACTTTGTAATCGTGTTTTCAATCGGATTGGTTTTTCTATCTTAAATAAGATTGTATCCTTTTTCTCTGAATAATCTCAGGCAGGCATCGGCTACATCAATATCGTAAAGAATTCCCTTGTTTTTTTCGATTTCTTCAAGGGCTGGTTCAATACCCAGTGAAGCACGGTAAGGACGGTGAGAACCCATGGCTTCCACGACATCGGCTGCGGCCAGAATCCGGGATTCCAATAGAAGATCATCGCCGGTTAAACCGTGGGGATACCCGGAACCATTGATCCGCTCATGATGTTCAATCACCATCCTGGCGACGGGCCACGGGAATTCGATGTCCTTAAGGATGTCATATCCGGCCTGCACATGAGTTTTGATGAGTCTGAATTCGATATTCGTCAATTTAGTCGGCTTGGTCAGCATCTCCGCCGGAACGGATATTTTCCCTATATCATGGATAGTGGCTGCTATACGCAGGCCTTCGATCCGGTCAGCCGGAAGACCCATTTCCGCGGCAATGGCACGGGCAAGATCAGCCACGCGGCGCTGATGACCTGCGGTATAGGGGTCTCTCGTTTCTACGATGGAGGCTATCGCGTGGACAGTTCCATTAAGGGTATTTCTCAGATGCTCAACACTATCTTTTTTGTCTGAGATATCCGCAGCAATACCCTCGAAATATTGAATTTGCCCCCTGTAATCACGAACCGCAACTGTGGTTAGAGAAATCCAGATAATACGGCCATCTTTTCTGTAGAACCGGGTTTCATAGTTCCTTGTAAAGCCTTGCTTTTCTATGATCTCAATGAACTTTTTGCGCTCTTCGGAATCGACATAGAGTTGACCGGGTATATCGGTTACACCGGCGATGAGATCTTCAGGGGAATCGTATCCCAGTATTTGTGCCATGGACGGATTAGTCAGGATGAATTTCCCTGCGGGTGTTGATCGGTAAATGCCTTCCTGGGCATTATCAAAAAGGCTTCTGTATCTTTCTTCAACCAGCTTGCGTTCGGTAATGTCATTGGCAAGCGACAAAAGGTAGCGCTCCTGATTAATTTCGATAAACCGGGCAGAGTAAAGCACATTTCGGATATCACCGTTCTTCATCCTGATCATAATCTCTCTGTTGTTGACTGCTTCAGTAAGCGTCAATGCGCCAATTATTTTAACACGATCCTCAGGATTGACCCATAAATGGAGATCCTGCGATGTGGCGCCGATTATTTCCTCACGGGAATAACCTGTCCAAGTTGCATATGCCGTATTTATATCGATAAATTTCCCCGTATCAATGTCAGTTATGGATATAGGATTAGGATTGAGATGAAAAATAGAGGCAAACTTTTTCTCGGAATTTAACAGGTGTTCTTCCGCCTTCTTGCGTTCGGCTCGCGTACGAAGAGCGATGATGCCGAAAGCTAAATCGCCGGTCAAATCCTCCAATAGCTGTATTTCGTCCGGAGTGAAGACATTGGGTTCGGCTGAATAAATGTTGAGTGCGCCAAAGGTGACGGCACTGTCGTCCATAAGGGGCAGGGAAATGGAGGAACGATAACCCCGCTTTAAAGCGCCATCCCGCCAGGGAGCCACTCTCGGATCAGTTGAGTAATCCTGAACACAGACTATTTCTCTGCCCCGAATTACTATTCCGCTGGGTCCTTGTCCTCTTTCTGTATCTGCCCAGGTAATATTGACGGTTGCGAGATATCCGTCCTCGAAACCTGCCCATGCGATGGGACATACAGTCTTGGCGTCGTCAGTCTCAGCATATCCTGCCCAGGCCATTCGATAACCTGCTTCATCACAAATGATGTGGCAGATTTCTTTGAGTAATGTTTGTTCATCCTCTGCACGTACAAGAGTCTGGTTACACTTGCTGATGGCTTGCAGTTCACGATTCATACGGTGCAGATTTTCTTCAGCCCGCTTGCGTTCAGTGATATCATGTGCTGCCGCAAATACACCTTGAATTTCTCCTTTTTCGTTTTTATAAACTGTCGCGTTGTATAGCACATCAGTCGTTTTGCCTGATGTGTGTAGGATCGTGAGAGGATAGTCTCTTACCAGGCCTTCTGCCAATACCTTCTGATATCCTTCTCTTGCCTTCTGCGGTTGGGTGAAGTAGTTGGCAAAGTCATCGCCGATGAGTCGTCCGCGTTGGATGCCTGTTATAATTTCAGTGGCCTGGTTCACGTCGGTGATCCTGCCGTCATGGCTTATGGTGACCAGCGGGTCAATGCTGGATTCAATCAGACTGCGCGCATAAAGCGACGCAGAGTGCAGCGCATTTTCAGCCTGCTTGCGCTCGGTGATATCTTGAATGACTCCTATGACACTTAGCGGATTTCCATGTTCATCTCGCTGCACTTCGGCGATGGATACAATGATTCTCGGTACAGATGAATTCCGGGGGTGGATTTCAAATTCCAGATTGTATTCTTTATCCGCTTCAATCAGGTCAATCAATGCCTGATGAACCCGCTCCCTTTCCGGAATACAATTTTCGACTTCATCGGTTGAAAAATCGGCCAGTTCGGGATCAAATCCATAGATGCGCTTAGCTTCGTCGGATCCCCAGAAATGGCCTGTTTGCAGGTTATATTCCCAATTACCGGTATGGCCTATGGTCTGGGCCTTACGATAACGCTCCTCGCTAATCCGCAATGCTTCCTCCGCCTGTTTGCGCCTGTTTCTAACTTCCCTCTCTTCCAGTTCTCTGGCTATGGCCGGGCAAAGACGGGAAAGGTTATTCTTCATGATATAATCCTGGGCGCCTAAACGCATACACTCTACGGCCGTTTCCTCGCCGATAGCTCCGGATATAATGATAATAGGGATATCGATATTTGATTCTTTTAGAAGGGCAATGGCTGAGGGAGCGCTAAAATTAGGCATCTTATAATCGCAAAGGATGATGTCCCATTGCTTCTCTTTGAGAGCTTTTTTCATGGCAAAGGCGGTTTCAACCCGTTCATATACCGGATGGTATCCGCCTCTTTTAAGCTCACGGATTATGAGCAATGCATCATCTTCCGAATCTTCAACAAACAATACCAGAAGTGATTTATCCTGCATGGCGCTGCCCCTATGTGCTAAAACGACCTGATAAGTTAGATGCTAACCCATTACTGTGGTGACGAGTTGATGGTTTTTAATAATAATCATATTAATCCATCAATCTTTTTAAGAACTTTCTCTTGCGTAGAAAAAGATACACATAAGTATATTGAATGTCAAAGGAAATAGTGATCACAAAAAATAAGGCGCTGATGCTGTCTTTCGACTTTTACAGATTGTTTACGGAAATCCGCCAAGCCATTTATAACTTTTGTGCAACGTTTTTTCTCTCTACCCGTGGATATCATTGTTTTGCAGCAGAAAGGTTGTAAACAATGATTTGGGCAACAACCCGAAAAGACTAGGCCAAAACAGAGTAAAAACAAAGTTCATGTTTCCTGAATAGTTGTTATTGCCATATATGTGGATAGTTGTTACCTTATGAGAAGAGGTCAGATTATGAAAAATAAATATACCCCTGTTTTAATAATCATCATGATTTTTGGATTTGTATGGGTGTTTTTACTCGTCAAAGCCGGTATGGAGCGAGTGAAAGGAGAAAATATTATGAATAAGAAAACAGTGGTGGCAGAAGCTGATAAAAATGCGAGCCCTCCTGATGTGGAAACGGCGATATTCGCGGCCGGTTGTTTCTGGGGGGTGCAGGAATATTTCAGCCGGGTAAAAGGGGTAATAAAAAGCGAGTCCGGCTATACCGGAGGAACTAAGAAAAACCCCACCTATGAAGAAGTGTGCACCGGTAAAACGGGGCATGCGGAATCTGTTCGAGTTATTTTTGACCCAAAGGTGGTAAGTTACGACAGGCTTCTTCAGCATTTTTGGGAATTGCACGATCCTACGAGTCTCAATAAACAGGGCAATGATATAGGCAGTCAATACCGATCCGCGATATTTTACACTAATCCGGAACAGGAGATACATGCACGGTCTTCTTTGGAGAAGTTGGTAAAATCCGGCAGGTATTCTCAAAAAATAGTTACGGAAATATTGCCGGCAAAGGAATTTTATACGGCTGAGGAACACCACCAGAACTATTTAAAGAAAAACCCTTACGGTTACTGCCATATCGACCTGAGAAAGGCAACTGATAAATAATCCTCAAATTCGATGGATTTACAGTTTGTTTTTAATATCATTTTCGTCCGGCGCCTGATCATCCAAAACAGGTGCTTCCAGCAGATGGCTCGGCAGGAAAAACTTATTCGCGATGAGCGTTGGTATCACGGCGCTGGCGATGACTGCGCCTACGATAAAGGAATACTGCGCTTGTGAAATAATGTTATGTGACAATCCGAACAGCGCGGAAATAGTCCCGAACGTCAGGCCGGTGGACATCAACAGAGTATAATACCATTTCTCTTTTTTATCGTTCCGGAAACGATGAATGGCTGGATACAAACCGAATATTTTGGTAATTACTTTCCCGCCAAAAAGCAAAAGAAAGAGAACGGGCGAAGCGATCAGCGCCGTTATAGACACCAGGGCGCCCGCCCTGAGAAAATACAAGGGTGTTAAAAAGCCGACAGTTAAAGTTCTTAATCTCCTGACAAAATGACCGTCTTTTTCCATGGTTCTTGCCATTAACATACCGATGATATAAGCGGGAAGTACCGGTTCGCTGCCTGACCATAGCGCCAGTACACCCATTGAGAGCAATACAAAAAGTATCCATTTTGTGCGAATAGCCGCTGTTTTATATGCGAAATGTTTTATTAAATAATCGGTTATTACCGGCAAAATAAAAAGTAAAGATATTGTCACCGCAATAAATATAACTGTTTTATACGTAAAAGGGGCAAATATTAATCCTAAGCCAATAACAGTTCCAAGGTCATTGACGAAACATGCTCCCAGTACGCCTTTGCCGAATTCGGTTTTATTAAATCCATATTCAAGCATGACCGCGTAAACCACAGCCATTGATGTCGTGGAAAGAGCAATGCCGCATAATAAACTCGCTTGTAAATTCCAGCCTATCAGGTAATAGGCAATTAATGAACAACCGGTAAACGGAGCGAAAAATCCGATTGATCCAATAATGGAGACTTCTTTGATTTTGGATTTCATGGAATCGGGATCTAATTCAGCGCCCGCGAGAAATGTCAGCAAAATAGCCCCGACACCTGTGCAGAATTTTAGCCAGTCGGCATTCAGCGACAGTTTGTCAAATAAGCCGAACTGGAAAGCGGCAAATCCGACGACGGCGCCGACAATGATTTCCATCAGGGCAATGGAGATTTTCAGGCGGTTGGCAAGGATGGTTGATAAAACAGCGGCAAAGAACCAAAACGACGCAAGAATATAAATACTACTCATAAAATAACTCCTGATTTTGAATTTGCAGGAGTTATTAGCAGCAAAGGCGGTTAAAGGTGAACCCCATCACCTGCGCGAGAAAGAAACTGAATCTTTACGGCCCGCGTCATTAATCAAATTATTATTCTTTTGTCAATAGGATGTTCTGCACATCACTATACGGTTAAATTTTAAAAAGCCTGGCGGTTTCTTCCATTTCTGCCGGGATTTTTCAATGTTGAAAACATATCCAATACATATATGCATTATTCCGGCAAGCCGGCCTTAATTTGTTTTATAAGTTTCCGCAGTTCAGCAATTATTGCACTTAAAATAGCTTTTTTGGTTTTCATTCAAATCTATCATTTTGGCATTTCTCTAATTGCAAGTTAATCCTTAATGGCCGAGGCTCCCTCTCTTTTTAAGTATCTCCGTCATGCGTAACGGATAGCCGCTGGCTAAGTTAACCATATCGTGTATATAATCGCCTTGCCAATTCAGGTGATATTGATTGGAATAAGTTTGCAGATAATTTTCAACGTCAATCATTTTGAGATAACGCAGAGTGATTGTAGCCGTTGGTATCAGTTGAACTTTAAGCTCAAAGAAATGCTTTTGGGGCAGAAAATGTTCCACAATGGCGATAAACTGAAAATGTTGTTCTAAAATGAGATGTCGAAGAAATGTTGTTTTCTGATTAGTTAATTTGGCGATGTTGTCAAAAACGATAACTGTATTTTGTTTTTTTAACGATTTCGCATTGGCTACGCGATAACGCATAGATTTATAACCCATTTTGGTCCCTTTTTTTTTGAATCTTGCGGAGAGACCTAATTCTTTCATTAGTTTTTCACTCATTTCCCCGGGCGTTTTACTGAAATCAACAAAAACAAATTTTCTTTCACCAGCCAATATTTTTGCTATTTCTCTGATTAGACTGGTTCGTCCAATGCCAAATTTTCCGTCAATAATAATATTTTTGCCTTCATGTAACAATTCAAAAATTTGTTTTTTTTCTCTTTTCCGTCCAACAAATGACATAATAATTCTCTAATGCTTTTTGGTAATAATTAAAATTAAATTAATAACTTTTTTATTTGTGCAATTACCTTTTTAATTTCGTCGGTTTGGCCCTTTTTCCCGGATATCAACGCTTCTATCGTTATGAGTTCTTCATGGATGTAATTAATAGCCTGCAGATGCATTTCATCTATGGCGTTGTTAACGCTCTTTTCCCACTGGTAGCCCAGACGAGACAGGTTGATTCCAACTTCTTTCGGGACGCCGCAAATGAAATGCTTCTCAAAGATTCTCCGGAAAAAAAACATGGGGATTAGAAACCATATAAGGTCAAGATGAATATCAAATGATTTAGCAAAAGAAATGTCCGGATGTTCCGGTTCAACGACATCAATTTTCCAGTCAACTTCCGCCAGCTTAACACCCAACACATTTTCTATATTGTCTCCAAGAAATTTACAGAAGGCCTCCAGCGACCTTGAAAATCCCGCATGGGCTTTTTTCAAAGTGCCCAGAAAGTTTTTATGTTCGTTTTTGGAAATAACGTTCATTTCTTCAGAGAGAGTTTCCGAAACCCATTCCTCGTAACGACGTGATAGTTTCCACAGATTGCCCTTCCACGAAGTCATTTCGTTTTGCAGTTTTGCCATAACTTTCTTTGTTAAAGACACTTTAAATTGTTCCAGATAAGCTTCTATCAGAGGACGGGTTTGCCGCTGGTGCTCGCGGGAAATAATACCAAGTTCATCTCGCATAAGGTCTTCATTTACTTTTTCATTGATAATTTTCTCGCGAAGATTCTCCCGATTCAAATCCGCCTGCATTGAAGCGTTAAGAGCAATTCTTGAATAACTGATGCATTGCTGCGAAAGAGAGTGAACTTTATGATTTAGAATTCTTGAGAATTCGGAATCTCTGTTCTCGCAAATCGTTTTAAAAACATTTTTTTCTACGAGTTTTTTATATTCTTCAGTATTCCTTTTATTTGAATAAAGGTAAACAGGCAATGCCCGGTGAAGTTCGCGTTGAAGAGTCTGCTGAAAAAACGAGACAACTTCTTTTTGCTGATCAGGTGAAAGAATATCCGCTTTGGTAAGCAGAAGAATGATGTTCGGTGTGTGGCTGGTCAGTTCCCAAATAAGTTCCAAATCATGTTCGGACAGAGGTCTATCAGCGCTCACGGCCAAAAGCGCTGTGCCAACCGCCGGTAGCCAGTGCTCCGAAGTTGACTGGTGATATTTATAGACACTGCCCAATCCGGGCGTGTCAACCAAACGCAAACCGGGATATTTTTGCATAGACGGCAATTCAATATCCACAATTGCGACGTTTTTTGAATTGCCGGGATTTTCAGCTTCCGATGTGAATTTTACGATATCGGTCAGCGGCACTTCAGAAATGCTCCCATCAAAATGCCGCACAATAGCTCTTTCTTTGTTTCCATACTGCAGACGAGTGATGGCTGTGGTCACCGGAATGGCGCCGACAGGCAAAACGTCCTGACCGAGAATACTGTTTAAAAAAGAACTTTTCCCTGCCTTGAACTGCCCCATAACGGCAACATCTATTGGCGGGTTTTCCTCAAGTAGTGCCCGCGAGACTTCCAGTTGACGATTCAAGGAAATCATCTGAAACCGATTACAGGCAGATTCAATGATTTCTAAGAGATTACGAATGTTAGAAAGGGGCATGTTATCTGAGATATTTTCCATAAAATAACTCCTTCAGGTAAATTTCCTGCAGGAGTTATTAGCAGCAAAGGCGGTTAAAGGTGAACTCCATCACCTGACCGATAAAGAAAAGAAATCTTTACGATATGTTTAATTAAACAAACTTGAATGCTTTTGTCAATAATGATATTTTAAAACGACGCGAAATTGTTAGGCTTGCTTATTGGTGGAAAATGAACTAAGTTACCTCAAAACATCCATTATTAACTCTCATACTTAAAACCATCACGTGATTTAATACATTTCATTAAAAAAGCGTTGCGGGAGAGAAGATATTCAGATTCAGCATAGCTGGTCACGTACGTTTATAATTTAAAAAAAGAACAGGATAAATAATGAAGACCAAAGAGATGACATTCAAAGAATTAGAGATAGACAAGAGAATTTTAAAGGCGATAACGGAACTGGGATTCGAAAAACCCATGCCGGTTCAGCAGGAGGTAATCCCTTTTTTGCTGAATGAGACGAGAGATCTTGTGGCCATGGCCCATACAGGTACGGGTAAAACCGCGGCCTTCGGCATACCGATCATTCAACAGATTGATACCGCTTCAATAAAAACTCAGGCGCTCATCCTGGCTCCGACCCGCGAGCTTTGCATGCAGATAACGGAAGATTTGAACCGTTATGCCAAACACATTGAAAATTTGAATATCGTAGCGATTTACGGCGGCGCCAATATCATGGTCCAGATAAAGCAGATGGGAAAAGGTGCTCAGATTGTCGTAGCGACACCCGGCAGAATGCTGGATATGCTTAAGCGGAAAAAAGTAAACGTGTCAGCAATCAGGTGGCTGGTGCTGGATGAAGCAGATGAAATGCTGAATATGGGATTCAAGGAAGAGCTAAATGCGGTGCTGAAGGGTACACCGGAGGACAAAAGAGTTCTGTTGTTTTCCGCCACAATGCCCCGGGAAATTGACAGCATCGCGAAGGCCTATATGAAGGAACCGAGGGAGATTACAGTCGGCTCCAGGGATACTACGGCGGAAAATGTTCACCATCAGTATTACGTGGTGCATGCCAAAGACAGATACATGGCGCTCAAGAGGATTGCCGATTATTATCCGGATATTTACGCCATCATTTTTTGCCGAACAAAAATAGAAACTCAGGAAGTCGCCGATTCGCTCATCAAAGACGGTTATAATGCCGATGCCCTGCATGGCGATCTCTCGCAGGCGCAAAGAGACAACGTCATGAACCGCTTCCGAGGCAAAAAATTGCAAATGCTAGTAGCCACGGATGTTGCAGCCCGAGGCATTGACGTTGTTGATCTTACACATATCATCAATTACAACCTTCCCGACGATATTGAAAACTATACCCACCGCAGCGGGCGCACCGGTAGGGCAGGCAAATCCGGTATCTCGATTCTCATTGTTAATTTAAAAGAAGTATTTCGCGTCAGACATATAGAAAAACAGATTGGCAAGAAATTCCTGGCGGTAAAGATTCCTACTGGATGTGAGGTTTGCGAAAAACAATTGCTTCATCTGGTGGAAAAACTAAAAAATACAGAAGTTCAGGATGATGAAATCGGCCCATTTCTGCCAGCCGCCTATGAGCAGCTAAAATCATTAAGTAAGGAAGAGATCATTGAGCGCTTCATTTCCACTGAGTTCAACCGCTTTTTGAGCTATTACCGCAGAGCTGCCGATATCAACGTGGAAATAAAAAAAGAAAGCAGAACAGATACCCGTACCCCACATGGCTCCGGGTTCAAACCCGCAGAAGGTAAAGGTTTAGTCCGATTATTTATAAATCTGGGGCAAATGGAGAATTTTAATTCCCAGAAGCTGAAATTTTACCTGCAGGAGACTGCCAATGTCGCCGATCTTCATGTTTCTAATATTGAAGTGACACGTTGTAATTCTTATTTTGAAGTAGGCGCTCAATTTGTGGAAATTCTCATTGCCAAATTCAAGAAAGAAAAATTCCGGAATAGACGTGTGCAGATTGATTATGCCGAGAGACCCACGCGAAGCAATTTTAGCCAAAGAGGCTATGGGGGCAGAAAAAGATCCGTCGAGACATTTTTTTTCGATAAAAGGAATAAAAAGCGTGCCCGCTAATTGACCTGCCGGCAGTACCGGACAAAATTACTATTTCCCATCTGTTTATTTTAACGCAAATGGCATATAAAAATTATCATTTGCTTCACTGTCGGGATATGCTTATGCGGTAATTGGCTAATTTCCCTGTAAAGGCTGCTTTTTGTGTCTATAAGCACTATTTTATTGACATAAAATACCGACAACTTTATCGTTCACCAATTGTAAAAAATATTGGCATATTTAAAAAATTAGATTATAAATCAAACATGAATAAAGATGGCGCCTCAAAAAATATTGCCACTACTTCAATAATACCAAAATTCTTTATCTGCCTTGCGTTCGTGTTTCTAACCTATGGATGTACCGGGACAAATCATGCAATTATTCCTCCGGTTACTGAGGCACCAGGCGCCCGGCAGATAAAATTATCTTTCCTTGAAGAAGAACCAGCGGGCACAGTGGGAATAGCCCGCTACTACACAAAACGCTATAATGGAAGAAGAACCAGTTCAGGTGCGATCTATAATCCGCGAAAGCTGACAGCAGCCCATCCCACCCTCCCATTCGGCACGCGGGTTAAAGTGGTGAATCTTGCCAACAACAAATCTGTCATTGTAATGATTAATGATCGTTGCCGCGAGCATGAGGAATCCTTTATTGATCTATCAAGGCAGGCAGCGCGGCAACTGGATATTATCCGGCAGGGAAAGGCAGCGGTCCGCATTATTCCCATGGAAAAAGACAGTCAGTCACAAGACGTATCGTCTATCGCATATTAATAACGGGAATTTTTATTTTAAATATGAAAAAGGAGATTTTGAGATGAGCTTGAACAATCCGGAAGCAACCCAGCAGGCCTTGAATATTTTAAGGAGCGGCTCCACGTTCCAGTGGTATGTAATTCCTCTGCTTGTGATTGTCATTTATATTTATGCCAATGAGTTTGAAAAGGGCAATTATCGCGTCATCGCCGGTGGGCTGGCTCTTTACATGGTTCACTGGTTTGTGGAAATCATTAACGCGCTTATACAGCACTTTTGGGGTCATGCTCTGTGGACAGTGCCTTCCGGAACGGCCTTTGAAATCATGGTGGGTGTCGGAATCGAAATTAATCTGATGTTCGCTATAGCAGGAATAGCAGTTTGCAAGCTCATGCCGAAAGATCCCTCACAGAAAATCCTGGGCATTAATAACCGTTTGGCCTTTGCGGTTTCCAATGCCGCTTTCGCCTCTATTCTGGAAATATTTCTGGTGCATACGCCTACTTTTGTGTGGGTCTATGGATGGTGGGGCGCTTTTCCTGTTTTTGTGACCGTATACATCCCGTTTTTCGCCGCCGCCTGTTACGTTCATGACTGGCAACCTCGCGCGCAAAAGCTTTTCATAGGTTCTCTTTTCTTCATTAATGCTATTGCTTTTATAGTGTTTGCGGGAATCTTGAAATGGATTTAAGTGAAAATTTGACGGGTGCTCTAATCGAAGTCAGCCAAAATGGTTGGAAAATTTATCATAACAAACTATAAAGCTCCTGTGATTAATCTGGCGGAGGATACCTGATATTTTTAATTACAATCTTTATCTGGAAAAAGTAAAAGCCGGTCAAAGGAGAATAAATCCTTTCCTGGATTATTTTGGAATAACTTTAGTTGAGTTAAAAGATGGCTATGCCCGATTTCGTATGCCGGTGCGTCCGGAATATTTACAGGGAGCCAAAACTATGCAGGGCGGACTTATCGTCGCGCTGGCTGACGAGACAATTGCCCATGCGATGATGACTCAATTAAGTCCCGAAGAAGGTTTAACTACCATAGAACTAAAGAGTAATTTTCTGGCAGGCGTCAGCGACGGGGACCTTGTTGCCACAGCCACTGTCTTTAAAAAAGGACAAAGTCTGGTTATCGGAGATTGTTTAGTTACTGATAATGAAGGGAAAAACGTCTGCCGTGTTTCTGCTACT
>Ga0326728_10020615_pt1 | contig 12539 bp, 9 predicted proteins | sample MB3enrmetagenome_FD_207602 | JGI IMG/M metagenome (GOLD analysis project Ga0326728, IMG submission 207602) | Lab enriched peat soil microbial communities from McLean, Ithaca, NY, United States - MB31MN | ecosystem: Environmental > Terrestrial > Soil > Wetlands > Peat | place: USA: New York...
GACCCACAACATCAGGGAGACCTCCATCAGGGAGGCCCTCATGAGCCCCCTCTTCAAGGCGATAAGGGCGCGTCAGCCCCACAACCAGAACCACCTCCGGCCCTGCATGATCATCGACAACCCCGAGATCGCACGGGAGATCATCGAGGAGACGAAGGCCCGCTTCACCCACCCGGGGGCGGACGAAATCTATACCTCCAGGGCGCGGGAGCTCGACGAGTATGCGCGGAGATACGCGGACTTCATCGAGCCTATCTGGGAGCACGAGTATCTCGGGAGCAACGGAAGCAGGGAAAAGCACGTGGGAGTGAAGGGGTGAGATTTCCACCCGAGCTTGTTAAGTCTTTTGAGCCAATGGACGATCACTACTTAAGACGGGGTGGTCCTTCGGGCGACGACCTCTCCCTCGAAACTAGACAAATGGCCGACTTATTATCGCAGAATGACCTCGACGCTCTGTGGGGTCTGACACCAGGAGACGAAGGGCAGGGACAGAACGGCGCGAAGGAGGAGATTCCTTCGTCCGCTTCAGGTCTGTCGCAGGCTGACCTCGATGCCCTCATGGGCGGCTCTTCCGGGGAGAAGACCGCGGGCAAAGAGGCCGATGCCTCCCCGGCCGGTCTGTCGCAGGCGGATCTCGACGCACTCTGGGGTCTCGCCCCCGACGACTCCGCCCCAAAGACAGCAGGACCAAAAGCGGCTGCCCCCGAGCCGGAGCCTTCGGCGCCCATAGGCGAGAACCTCTCTCAAGACGACATAGATAGACTGTTGGCGGAATTCGGAAAATAGCTGGAGCGTTCTGCAGAGTAAAGCAACGATTGCCCCGGCGTAATCTTTTCCTAAAGCGAGAGCCTAGCGTAGCGAAGGAAAAGATGGACCCGGTCGGTAACGGGAATGAATTCTGCGGAACGCTATAAGCATTCGGCAAGAGATGTCTTTTCAGGCTACACCTTCCCGGTACAGACGAGATAGACCTCGGCGCTCACACCCCTCGACGCCTTTGGTTTGAAGACTGCTACCTTGGAGAAGAGGGGCCGCAGATCGCGGGCCATGTCCCTGAACCCGGGGCTGAAGAAGACCTTGACGACGAAGTTCCCGCCCTTCCTCAGACCTTCCGTGACCACACGCACCACCGCAAGGAAGAGGTCAGCCACGTGTGCGTCGTCCACGTCCCTTATTCCGGTCAGGTTGGGGGCTATATCGGAGGTGACGACGTCAAAAAAGGGAAGGCTCAGCTCGGTGAGGAGCGCCGCCACGTCAAGGGTCCTTATGTCGCCCCGTCTCAGGACGATGTTCTGCCCGGAAAGGGGAGAGATGGGAAGGATGTCGAGGCCTACCGCCAGGCCGCGCGCGCCGACGAGGGCCGATTCTGCCTGGAGCCAACTACCCGGGGCGGCTCCGAGATCGAGGACCCTGTCGCCCGGTCTGATGAGCTTGAACCTCTGCTGCATCTCTTCGAGCTTGTAGATGCTCCTCGCGCGAAACCCTTCCTTTTTTGCCTTTTCATAGAAGGTATCTTTTACTACCCGGCGAGGCATGGCAGATTCGGCTCTATCGCCTCACGAGCGAGCGGGGATCGATGATCACCCCCGGCTCCCGCTCTTTTCCTTCCGTCTTTTGCAGGGCCTTCTGAAGGAAGTAGACAAATGCTTTCAGAACCCCCTCGTTGTTTTTGAGGAGATCAAGGAGGGCTTCGTAGTTGGCCATCTCGCCGAGAGAGTGAAAGAGGTACGCCGTATCCTCGAGCATCCTCTTGAAGGCATGGAGTCTCGAAGCCAGGGCCTCTTTCTCCAAGAGCCCTTTCAGGAACGCTTCGGTCCTTTCCTGAAGGATATGCGGAGGAAGCACGATGGCAGGGTTCGTCACTTCTTTCAGCTTCGCGCGGTCCTCATCGAGGCCCTGCCATTCCAAAGAGAAGGGCTCCAGCACGTCGCTTCCGAGGGCTGCCTCCACAGATGCCGCGCCGGTGCCGCCGCGGTCTTCGAGAAGGTAGACGTCCGCGGGTTTCCGCACCCTCTCCTTGGAGGCGGCAAGGAGGCGGCTCATTCCTCTCGCGTCGTCGACATGGCGCCCCGACCCGGCGGACGCCTCCTCCAGGAGAAAGCCCGCGTAGGGAGGGGAGACAGGAGCCAGCACCATGGGCCGCCGCATCTTCGATGTGAACTCTCTGATTAGCTCTTCCAGCTCGTTCCCGCTCACCGGGAACGTTCGCAGCTCTTCGAGGCCATTGGAGAAATGTGTGATGGCATGGGCGAAGAGGAACTCTCTCTTCTTCGTCTCCGCCGCCGCAATGATGGCCCTCGTTTGGCCGGGGTCATAGTTGGAGAGGAGGGCGCGCCCTTCCCTGATCGTCTCCGCCCTTCTCAGCACCGATTCTCCCGGAGACCTCGGCTCCTCTACAGGGATACCGAGCGTCTTCAGGTGAAAGATAGCCTTCTTGATGAGCTTCCGGAGGCCTTTGTCGTCTATCTTCGGGTAGAGGAGGGTGAGAAACGTCCCGCCATTCGGGCTTCCGAGCCTGCCCGCCCGGTCAATGAGCCCTTCCTGCTCCGGGCCAGACAGGTCCAGGGCTTTCTCTACTGCCTTCTCCGCTTCCCCGCTCTCGATGTCCTTTATCAACTCTTCCATAGCCCATTCTTTCACACAAGACCTCTAGATGTCAACGGCGGGATCAGCCTTGTCAGGCCCCTTTGCAGGGCAAACGGGTGCTCGAATGGGTCATCTCGCCTGTGACGGTATTCTCCTGTCCTTCCACGCGACAGGCTCAAAGGCGCCCCTCCTTGCGCCCAAAGGGGTACGCGGATTATTGTAATTGATAGGAATTGAACCGCTTGCATCGGAGGGAGACCCCATGAGATGGGATAAATTTACGATCAAGGCCCAGGAGGCCATCACGGAGGCGCAGAAGAAGGCCGAAGAATCCGGTCACCAAATGATCGAGAACGAGCATGTCTTTTTCGCGCTCCTCAAAGAGAGGGACGGAACGACTGAAGCGATCCTCGAGAAGCTGGGCGCCAGCCCCGGGGCCTTGAGAAACGAGCTCGAGAGGGAGCTTGCAAAGCTGCCCAGCGTGGAAGGGGCAGGCCAGCAGGTGTATATCGGACCGACGCTGAAGCGCTCCATGGATATCGCTACGGCAGAGGCGGAGAGGCTCAAGGACGAGTACGTGAGCACCGAGCACCTTCTCATCGGCATGGCGGACGTGCAGGAAGGGGGTGTCTCGCGGATCTTGCGGGCCCACGGGATCACAAAGGACCGGATCTACTCGATCCTGAAGGAGATAAGGGGGAGCCAGAGGGTGACGGACCAGAACCCGGAGGAGAAATATCAGGCCTTGCAGAAATACTGCAGGGATCTCACGGAAGAAGCGAGAAAAGGCAAGCTCGACCCGGTGATCGGCCGGGACGAAGAGATCAGAAGGGTGATGCAGGTCCTCTCGAGGAGGACAAAGAACAATCCGGTGGTGATCGGCGAGGCGGGCGTGGGCAAGACCGCCATAGTGGAGGGCCTTGCGCAGCGCATCGTGAACGGTGACGTGCCGGAAACCCTCAAGGACAAGAAGGTCCTCGCCCTCGACATAGGGTCGCTCCTGGCCGGGGCCAAGTACCGCGGTGAGTTCGAGGACAGGCTGAAGGCGGTCCTCAACGAGATAGACGAGGCCGCGGGATCGATCATCCTCTTCATCGACGAGCTCCATACCATCGTGGGAGCGGGCTCTGCCCAGGGTGCGGTCGACGCGTCGAACATGATGAAGCCGAAGCTCGCCCGGGGGGAGCTCCGGGCCATAGGCGCCACCACCCTCGACGAGTACCGGAAGTACATCGAGAAGGACGCTGCCCTGGAGCGCCGGTTTCAGCCCGTCATGGTCGGGGAGCCGAGCGTGGAGGAGACCATCGCCATCCTCAGGGGGCTGAAGGAACGCTACGAGCTGCACCACGGCGTGAAGATCACGGATTCCGCGCTCATCGAGGCGGCCACCCTTTCCCACCGGTATATCACTGACAGGTTCCTGCCGGACAAGGCCATCGACCTCGTCGACGAAGCCGCCTCCAAGCTGCGCATCGAGATCGACAGCGTCCCCGCGGAGATCGACGAGGTCCAGAGAAGGCTCATCCAGGTGCAGATAGAGATAGAGGCCCTCAAGAAAGAGAGGGACGAGGCCGCCAAGGAGAGGCGCCGGAAGCTGGAGCAAGAGGCGGAAGGCCTGAAGAAAGAGGCTGAGGAGAAGAAGCGCCACTGGGCGAAGGAGCGCGAGCTTATCACGAAGCTGAGAGAACTGAAGGAGAAGATCGACAAGGCCCGCACCGAGGCCGACGAGGCGGAGAGAAAGGGAGACCTGGGACTGGTAGCCGAGATCCGGTACGGCCGCATCGTGAGCCTCGAGAAGGAGGTGGCGGAGAAGGAGAAGGAGCTTGCCACGCTCCAGACAGACAAGAAGATGCTCAAGGAAGAGGTGGATGAAGAGGATATCGCCAAGGTCGTCTCCAAATGGACCGGCATACCCGTCTCCAGGATGCTGGAGGGAGAGAAGGAGAAGATCATACACATGGAGGAGCGCCTCCATAAGCGCGTCGTCGGCCAGGACGAGGCCATAGAGGCCGTTTCCAACACCATCAGGAGGGCCAGGGCGGGCCTGCAGGACCCGAACAGGCCCCTGGGCTCGTTCCTCTTCATGGGCCCCACTGGCGTGGGCAAGACGGAGCTTGCAAAGGCCCTCGCGGAGTTCCTCTTCGACGACGAACAGGCGGTGGTGAGGGTGGACATGAGTGAGTTTCAGGAGCGGCACACGGTCTCGAGGCTCATCGGGGCACCTCCCGGCTACGTGGGATATGAAGAAGGGGGACACCTCACCGAGACGGTGAGGAGAAGACCCTACTCCATCGTCCTCCTCGACGAGATCGAAAAGGCCCATCAGGACGTCTTCAACGTGCTCCTTCAGGTGCTCGACGACGGCCGGCTCACGGATGGTCAGGGAAGGACCGTGGACTTCAAGAACACGGTCATCATCATGACCTCGAACATAGGGAGCCAGTGGATCACGGACGTGGCAGCAGGCGATTACACGGTCATGAAGGAGCGCGTCATGGAGGCGGTGAGGGGCCTTTTCAAGCCGGAGTTCGTCAACCGCGTGGACGAGATGATTATATTCAAGGCCCTCACCCAGGAAGACCTGAAGAGGATTGTCGACCTACAGCTCGCCTACCTCGCCAAGAGGACTGCGGAGCAGGGCATCGTCCTCGAGTTCACCGAAAGGCTCAAGGAGACCCTCGCGAAGGAGGGCTACGATCCGGTTTACGGGGCCCGCCCCCTGAAGCGACTCATCCAGAAGAAGGTCCAGGACGAGCTCGCCCTGTTTATCCTGAAGGGAGAGGTGCGGGAGGGGGACAAGCTCACCGTGGACGCGAACGAGCTGGGCAACGCGGTCTTCGGCAGAAAAGGCGAGAAAAAGCGCGCAGCGGCAGCGAGGTAGAACATTTCGCAGAAATACGATCTGTCCCGACCAGAGGCCCAAAGGAGGGATCCTTAAGGGCCTCTTTTCTTAACGTGGCGGTTCCATCCTTACCCGCCTGTATCGTGGACCTGCGATAGGCGAAGGCCTTGATCTCCTTCGCCCCGAAGTCGGCCATGGCACGGGTTCCTTGTCTTTTAAAAGTGTGGCCCTACTTCTGCGGGGTATTGGGGGCAGTTTTCAGGCCGCAGCTATCTATCACGCGGGTCGGCTGCTGTCAATATTGTTTTCTATAACGACCATAATCGCCATTCATGAGCACAAGCTCTTCGTAAATACCCAGTGCCGATTAGACATTTTTCTCTTGACACGGTTCGTGCGCTAATGGTTAAATGGATTCGTATAGGAAACATGTATAGCGCCCCCATAATAAAGAAAGGCATTGAAATCTTGAGGCTCATAGCCCGGACCGACGAGCCCCTGGGCGTGAGCGAGATCGCGAGGCGGCTGACGATCGTAAAGAGTACGGCCCTGGGCATACTCAAGGCCCTCGAGGAAGAGGGATTCGTCGTCCAGGACAGCACGACCAAGAAATTCCTGGCGGGGAGCGCGCTCTACCAATTCTCGAGAGAGGCCTTGAGGAGCATGGAGCTTCCCATTGTGGCAAAGCCCTTCCTTCAGAGGCTCGTCGAGAACGTGGGTGAAACCGTGATCCTCGCGGTGCGGGACGATGACGATACCCTGCGCGTCCTTGACGTGGCGGAGCCGAAGAAGGAGCTGAAGATCACGGTGCCCGTGGGCACCCGGTTCCCCTTCTACACGAGCGGCCTCATGAAGGTCTTCTTCTCGCAGATGAAGAACGAAGAGATTCGCCGGTTCGTCGACGAAAACCCCTTGCCGGAGTACACGGAGCACAGCATCGTCCGGATCGAAGACCTCCTCGAACACGTGGAAAAGGCGCGGCGGCTGGGTTATGCGACGGATCTGGAGGAGTATCGCATAGGGATACGCGCCATCGCCGCCCCCGTGTTTCGCGGGAATGCCGCCTGCGCGGCGATATCCATCTTCGGACTGGCAGCTTCCATCGACGAAGGGCGTCTCCCGGGCCTGATAGATCAGATGAAGCACACGGCCCATTTGATCAGCACCAAGCTCACGTTGATGGCCAGGGGAGCGAACGAACTGGAGGGACCTTCCCGTTCGTCGCATCCAAGACCGGCGGGGCTCGATAAGTACCGCTCCGGCAGGAGCGCATGACCGGCAGCGTTTTTTGTGCGACAATCGCGCTCTTTTGAGGCGGGGAGCTTCCCATCATGGAAGCGGCACGGTTCGAAAAGTCTTTGCAATGCTAAACTTTTTTCCATTTGAAAGGAGGTAAGATGAGAAACAAGGAGCAGTTGAAGAAAATCGTGGGGAAGGAGAACGTGAGCGAGGCGAAGAAGGATCTCGCCAAGTACTCGCGCGATTACAGTCTGGTCCCCTCGGGAATGCCTGATCTCGTCGTATGGCCCAAGACTTCGGAAGAGGTATCGGGGGTCGTGAAATGGGCCAACGAAAACGACGTGCCTGTCGTCCCGGTAAGCTCCGCAGTCCACTTCTACGGCTGCAGTATTCCCAAACAGGGCGGCATGATAGTCGATCTGAGCAGGATGACCCAGATCTTCGAGATCGACGACTATAACAGAAGGGTGAGGATCCAGCCCGGCGTCACGTGGAAACAGATTACCGGAGAGCTTGCCAAGAAAGGGATGAGGATCATCATGCCCTTGCTGCCGCCCGCCAACCGGTCGGTCGTAACCGACTTCCTGGAAAGGGAAGTCCCTACGAATACCGTATACGACTACGGGGAACCGACGCAGAGCTTCGAGCTGGTCTGGCCCACGGGCGAGCTCTTCAGACTCGGCTCGGCGAGCGTGAACGGCTATCCCGACTCAAAGTCGAAGGGCGCGAATCCTTCAGGCCCGGGGCTCGACTTCTACCGCTTCCTCCAGGGCGCTCAGGGCACGTTCGGCATCGTTACGTGGATGAACCTCAAGATCGAGTTTGCGACGAAGATAGACAAGATATATTGCGCGCCGGTCGAGGACCTTGCCCTGGCGCAGGAGTTCCTTTACAGGGTGCTGCCCCGCAGGATAGGCCAGGAAGTCGTCCTTTTGAACAACGTCGACCTTGCGGCGATCCTCGCAGACAATTTTGCCGCGGACTTCGAGAAGCTCCGGGCCACCCTGCCCACGTGGTCCCTCATCATGATCATCAGCGGCCTCATGCGCCGTCCGGAAGAGAAGATCGCCTACGAAGAGAAGTTCCTCAAAGAGACCACAAGCAAGGAATTCCAGAAGATCAAACTCGTCGACACCATTCCGGGCCAGCCGGGCGCAGGGCGGAAGCTCCTCAAACTGCTCCGCGAGCCGTGGCCCGCCAACAAGCCTTACTGGAAGACCGCGTGGCGAGGCGGAGTACAGAGCCTCTTCTTCATCGGGAGACCGAACGCGACACCCCTCTATGTGGATCTGGTGAGCGAAGTCGCAGCCCGGTATGGCTACCCCATGGCCGACATCGGCATGTACATACAGCCCATAGAGCACAACCGGGCGTGCCACGTGGAATTTAACTTCTTCCACGATCCGGACGATCCAGCGGAAAAGGCCGTGGTCGGGGCCCTCTGGCGCGACGCGGCTCAAGGCCTGATGAACGAGGGCGCCTTCTTCTCGAGGCCTTACGGGGACCTGGCCCCCATGGTATACGATCGGGCCGCCAGCTACACGATGGCGCTCAGGCGGACAAAGAACGTCTTCGATCCGAAGAACGTCATGAACCCCGGACAACTCTGCTTCTAAGGAGGAAAAGATGGCAAAAGATCGCTTCGATACACCAAAAACGCCGGTTGCACTCGATGTGACCGACCTTTCCAATTTCAGATACGACATGAGCCGCTGCATCAAGTGCAAGGGCTGCTACTGGGTAGAGCATACCTACATGCCGGGCATCAAATTCTCGACGAGGTGCCCCAGCAACGTGTGGAACGATTTCGACTCTTACGGCGCCTTCGGCAAGATGCGGATCGGGACCGCGGTCCTCGACGGCAAGCTGGAGTGGACGCCCAAACTGCTGGAGATCATTTACGCCGACCCCCTGTGCGGGGCCTGTGACGTGGGTTGCAAGAGGAACCTCGATCTCGAGATCGGGCTGACCCTCGAGGCCCTGAGGGTGAAAGCCGTGAAAGACGGCGCAGGCCCCATGCCTGCCCACAAGAAGATCGCGCAGAACATCGCGAAAGAGCACAACCAGTTCGGCGCGCCCCACGCCAACAGGAAAAAATGGATCACAAAGGACGTGAAGGTCGCGACCAAGGCGGACACCCTCTACTTCGTCGGATGCTCCGCTTCCTACAGGAATCCCGAGATCGCCCGGTCCACGGCAAAGATACTCAACGGGTCGGGCACTCCTTTCATGCTCATGCCGGACGAGTGGTGCTGCGGCAATACCCTATACTCCGTGGGCATGATCAATGAAGCCGCCAAGCTCGCGAAGCGGAATATCAACATGGTCAAGGCCACCGGCGCCAAAAGGGTCGTCCTCTCCTGCGCCGAGGGCTACAGGATGTGGAAGGTGGACTATCCCAAGATGCTCAACATCGCCACCAAGGACCTTGGGTTCGAGGTCATCCACCTCATCGAGTACGCGGACGAGGCCATAAAGACGGGCGCCCTGAAGCTGACGAGGCGGGTGGACAAACGGATCACCTATCACGACTCCTGCGGCGTGAGCAGGCTCTGTGACCCCTGGACCCCATGGAAAGGCACGAGGGGCTGGATGGGCACTGTCGAGCCGAGGCTCCAGAGGCGCCGTGGAAGGAGCGGTCTCTACGCCCAGTCCCGGAACATCCTCAAGGCGATCCCCGGGGCCGATGTGGTCGAGATGATACGCATCAGGGAGAACTCTTTCTGCTGCGGCGCGGGACGCGGCGCCAAAGAGGCATACCCGGACCTCGCAAACTCTTCTGCCGCACACAGGCTGGAAGAGGTAAGAGAAATAGGCGCCGAGGTCCTCCTTTCCGCCTGCCCGTGGTGCAAGGATAACTTCGGCCAGGCAGTGAAAGCGAACGGGGACAATGTGAAGGTCATGGACATCTCGGAAGTCGTTGCCGCTGCAATGAAGGCTTAAAGGAGGTAAGCATGGCGATATCCAAAGAAGCATACAACGCGTTGGAATCCGTGGTAGATTCCAAATACATCTCCGATGATCCCGCCATCTGTGAAGGATACAGGTCGGGACCGGGAGGGTATGAGAGCGGCCTCGGCTACGAGCGGGTCATGACCACGATACCGGCTGTCGTGATCCTGCCGCGGAACACGGAAGAAGTACAGAGGATCGTAAAGATATGCAATCGCTACAAAGTCCCGTACGTTCCCTACAGCACGGGCTTCTACGGACCCCGCTCCCACTGCCACGTGGAGAACGAGCTCCTCATAGACCTGAAAAGGTTGAATGACTACGAGATCGACGAGAAGCACCTCTACGCCGTAGTCGGTACCGGCGTCATCTATTCCCCGTTCCAGCAGGAGGCATTCAACCACGGCGGCTACGGTATCATAGGCGGCGGCGGGGCCCAGGCCTCTGTCATCGCGAACCTCATCGGCGACGGCTGGTCGCCCCTTTCTCACAGGGTCGGCCTGCCCCACAGGCGTATTCTCGGCACCGAGCTGGTACTCCCCGATGGAGAGCTCGTGAAGATGGGCTCCCTTGCTGTGGGCGACGACCCCTTCTGGGGCGACGGCCCGGGTCCGGACTTAAGGGGCCTCCTGAGAGGCTTCACCGGACTTCGCGGGTGCCTCGGCATCGTCACGAAGATGGCGGTGAAGATCCTGCCTTTCCAGCCGGAGAAGCTCGAGCCCACGGGCGTTGCGCCGAATACTGCTTTGGCATTGCCGCCCAAGCGGGTAAAGTGGGTCAACTACCAGATGCCCACGAAGGAAGCCCAGGTGAAGGGTATGGTCGCGGTCGGCCATGCGGAGGTCGCGGGCGCCGTGACCAAGGTCCCCCTGTTCTGGAGGGCCATCGCCAAGGCAGAGGACAAGGAAGAATTCTGGGAATTATGGAACAAGGAGAGCGCCGATACCATCAAGAACTTCCACATCCTCCGCGTTCTCTTCATCGGCTTCACCTCGGAGGAGCAGATGGAATATGACGAAAGGGTCGTCACGGACATCATGGTCGAGCTGGGCGGCATACCCAGGCAGACGAAGCCTTCGGACGAGTCGTGGCTCAAGAACGCCGACTCCGCGGGCATGTGGCTCATGTGCGGCTCCTACGTGTCCGTTGACTACATCATCGAGTCCCTCTCCCAGGCGACGATACACGGCGAGAGCTATGCCGATGTGAAGAAGAAGTATACGCCGCCCCTCATGCCCGACTACGGCGACCCGGGGTGGTTCCAGAGCTTCGAGATGGGGCACCAGGGATACTCCGAGTTCCTCGTGTACTGGGACCAGGACGAGGATACGAGCGGGGTCGACCACTTCTACCTGGAGACCTCGAAGATGAACATAAAGGAGCGGTACTATACGTCGCTCCTCGGACCTCACCAGCCCATGTATCTCACCGGACCGAAGTATGGGCCGAACTATCACCTGTTCATGTTGAAGGTGAAGGACGCGTTCGATCCTCTGTGGGTATGCCATCCGCCGGTACCGCTGGCGCACGATGAGTTCGTGGACAGGGCGGAGTGGATGCACAAGCTGAAAGATTGGAAGGCGCCGAAAGAGCTGCCCATGCCGAAGTGGTAACAGGAAAAGGGAGATGAAAAAGGGGCAGGCCCGTAAGATAAGGACCTGCCCCTTTTGTTTTTGGTGATGCCGGAAGCCTTATCCGAGATGAGGTGCTAGGACCTGACAAACCAGGACACAGGTCTTCTAAGGCTGACCGGGACCGGATACGAACGGACGTACCCCATTCTCAGAATCCATTGGACCTGCCCTGTCAGGCCCAGTGCCTTGGCCACGTCGTTCTTCGAAGGCCCCTGTTCCTCGATCATCTGGGTCATAGGATGGAGGCCGATCATTCTGTCCCGTACCCTGAGGCAGAGGTGCTCAAAGGCCATCCCGTAAGCGATGAGCGTCCGAACCTCGGAATCGAGGCTGGTGACGACAAGCCATCCCCCGCAGGTCTTCACCTGTTTTGCGACGGTGTCGACCGTCTTTTGCCTGAAGTCCTTCTTGAGCACTGATGCGGCGTCATAGAAGTTACGTACGTACCAGCGTGCCATTCCGTTGATCTCCATGCTTTCCGGCGTGAGCCCGTTCCGGTAGAGCCTCGCGTCCTTGTCGGACCACCTGATCCAACGTGACAACTCCTCCTGGGCGGGATCCCGGAACGCCTGGGCGCGATTAGCTTCGATCACTCCTTCCTGGAGCGTTTTTCCCATCTTCGAGTTGTTCGGAAAGTAGAAGGCATGGGGAGAAGGGGTCGCTGTCAAAACGCACGATTCCTCTTCGTGGCGGGTCACGTAGCGCAGGTCTTCCGCCCTGATCTCTTCGCCCGAGAAGCCGTTCCTGATCGTTCTTCGCCCCTTGATCTTGCCGAGTGGAAAGTCAGTGGGCTTCGCCCTATGAAGCCGGACATGGGCAATCTCTTCGTCGGCGGGGCGAGTGGCGACCACCTCGATCTCCGCCTCAAAGCCTAAGGCACTGGCGGCAGCGACCATGTTTTCCATGAACGCGCCAATAGCGAGGAGCAACTCGCGGTTGTCGGGATCGACTGCGGGCAGACAAAAGCGATTATCAGAACCGACGATCCAATGTTTCGGGCTCACGATCCTCACCGTCCAGGGCTGGAGGTTGTGGCCGCTCGGTGCAAGGGAGGCGAGATAGAGTATCTCCATTTCGTCCTTTTCCAGGCCCTTGACCACATCCGTCAATTGGCCGGGGCGTGACAGATCGTCCCGCCGCACCCCGTTGCAAGCCGTCACCATGGGCGCCCCTGCGAGAAGCAGTCCCGCAGCCGTGTAACGTAAGAATTCCCGTCTGGTTTCCATCTCTTCCTCCTTATGCGGAATATGGTCCCCCTCGCCTCACCCGGAAGGCATTGCAAC
>Ga0326728_10020616_pt1 | contig 12539 bp, 9 predicted proteins | sample MB3enrmetagenome_FD_207602 | JGI IMG/M metagenome (GOLD analysis project Ga0326728, IMG submission 207602) | Lab enriched peat soil microbial communities from McLean, Ithaca, NY, United States - MB31MN | ecosystem: Environmental > Terrestrial > Soil > Wetlands > Peat | place: USA: New York...
TTCCTTGCGCAACTGCAGCAATAAATCCACTGTTTTGGAATTGCCTCTGGCGAAAACTGGTCGCATATTGCCCGCCAGTATAACGCGACCACTCAACATGTCGAATTATTTATGCGCGGATGTATAGAACAGCTGTTAACAGGCCAATTTCACTTGAAAGCCATGAAATCCATCAAACATTTATTTGCTCTAATCGTCCTGATGCTTGGAGCAGTTTCATACACGCCTGCCGCCAATGCGACAAATTCTATTCCACCAGAATTACGGTTTGGCGCTTTTTCTTGCGATAAATCAACAATCAAAACGGCGGTTGAACTCAAACATGCTGGTTGGAAATACATCATGCCGGAACCTAAAAGTCCCCAAGCGGCTTGGGGCAATCACGACGGAAGGACGACTTGGTGGGTGGGTTATTGGGTGAATGGAAAGACCAGTGCTACCAGTTCCGCACAACCAACAAGGGATTCCTATGGCGAATGGATTGGTGATGAAAGCGGAGGCCGCGCTTGGAGACGAGGAGGAACGCCGCCGCCACCCACTAAAACTGAATGGTTGTGTTCTTCCTACGGTGGTATTCCGCCAAATTGATTTCTGCCAATTTGATATTTCGCACGGATGAGCAAAATTTGTGAGCCTTGCATCTTTTGTCTCGACCATTCGTTTGCAATCTGGCAGGTTTAAATTATGCGCTGTATCCAGAACATCGGCGTGCTGATTGTGATAATTTTGGCGGGAGGGGCGTTTTTTGGTCACGGTTTGCTCGCACAAACCGTCGCCACCAATTCCAACAGTCCAACGTTCGACTACTACACTAACACCTACGCAGAAGTAACAAATTCGATTCAACAAATTAAGCAGCGTTTGGGGGAGGTTGAGAAAGCATCAGGCAGTAGTAACACGAATGTCGCCGACTTGCTTAGTGATCTTGCCGGCCTTTACGATGTCGTGGGTGATTACGCCCAAGCCGCTTCTCTTTGCGAGCGCTGCCTTGCGATTCGGCAGGAATTACTGGGGGCGGAAAATATGGACGTCTCGGATATATTGGACGATCTGGGCTGGGAATATCGAGAAATGGGCGACTACGAGAAGGCGCTGCCACTTTTCCAGAGGAGTTTGCTTATTACTGAAAAGCTATTCGGCCAGGAAAATTTCGATGTTGCCACAACGATGGCTAACATAGCGGACGTTTACCGGCTGGAGGGAGACTACGCGCACGCGTTACCGCTGTGCCAACGCGCTTTGGAAATCAGACAGAAAGTGTTGGGCCAAGATCATCCTGATGTCGCTGACAGCCTGGTTACGTTGGCCGGGATTTACCGTGGTTTGGGAGATGACCGGAAGGCGCTGACTCTGTGCCAACGAAGCATAGACATTTGTGAAAGGCGTTTGGGACCCGACCAGCCGTTGGAAACAGATGGCCTTTTTCTTCTCGGAGAAATCCAGTTGGATCTTGGAAATTATCCTGAAGCATCGTCGGCGTTTCACCATGCGCTGGCAATTGACGAAAAATTTGTCGGCCCGGAGAATCCTGATGTGCTTGAAGTGCTGGGAGAATTGGCTGTGTTGTTTGCAAAACAGCATCACCTGGAGCGGAGTCTTTCAACATCCATCGAACTTTTTAAGAGGCAGCGCCATTATTTCGTTGGACAAATTCTTGCTTTGTCTGATCCCGATGCGCTGCGTTCCATTCAGAGTTCGTTTCAATCGGTGGAAATCTTTCATTCAGTCTGTGCCGAAGCCTCGGCAAAGAAGTTGGATAACGCTCGGACCGCCGGAGCCACGGAATTGGCCCTGAACAAAGCGCTTCTGGAAGAAGTTCGCGCGGCCCAAACCGCGTTTGAAGCCGACCCGCGAACTGCCACTAAAGCTCTCCGTGAACAATACCGCGCCGCACAATCTCAGTTGGGACATCTTGGCCGGGGTGGACTCCAAAAAATGCAACCGGACACCAAGCGGCGCGAATTAGAGGATGAATTAAGCCAAATCGAGGCCAAATTGGCCGAACGGATCGCGTTGGTGGCACAGACGATTCGTGAGCGGAGCCTGACTTTAAACGACATTGCCCGCAACCTCCCATCGCATTCCGCACTGGTGGATTTCATACAATATCACCGTTACGAATTTGCAGCCAAAACCAACCAATGGAAAGAGCAGCGTTACGCCGTCTATCTGACGTTTCCGTTGGCGAAGGGTTCAACCAACGTGTTCGTCGAGCGTGTGGATCTGGGCGAAGCCACGCCCATCAATGAATCGATTTCCCTTGTCTGCAAACGAATGTTGGCTGGGCAATTCGCCGCTAAGGATTTATCCGCCGCATTGCAGCAATTGAGTGGCTTGGTTTATGCCCCGCTGGCCGGGTATTTAACGAATGCTTCGCATCTTATCATCTGTCCCGATGGCCAGTTGAGCCGTGTGCCATTTGAGATGCTGCCGGTCGGCAATAAATTTTTGGTGGAAGAAAAAACTATCAGTTATGTGACCAGCGGACGCGAGATCATACGGCTCGCAAAGCCAAAGGCCAATGCCAGCAGTTCAAAGTCAGTTGTAATGGGGAATCCCGATTTTGATTTCGATCTTGCAAACGCACACCCCTTGAATTCAAGCCTGCAACTGGCGGGCAATCCGTCAGTGCTGCCTTCATCGAGCCGCAATTATGACGGTTTGAAATTCCAACCGTTGCCTGGCGCAGAAGCCGAGGCGCGCAGTGTGACAAAGCTGCTGGGTAACGGGGCCGTCCTATATTTGGGCGCGAATGCGCGCGAAGCGGAATTGAAGGCCGTGCAATCGCCGCGCGTGTTGCATCTGGCGACGCATGGTTTTTATTTCCCCGATCAGGAATTCGATCAAACGAGATTGCTGTCCTACGCTAAAGGGAGCATCAATTGGGAAAATCCAATGGTGCGTTGCGGGATTGCGCTGGCAGGGGCGAACCATGCCAAGCAAATTACAAACGCGCTGGCCGAGGATGGTTTGCTCACGGGCTTGGAGGCGTCGCTGCTCAATTTACAAGGGACGGAGCTGGTCATTTTGAGCGCTTGCGACTCCGGCAATGGCGAGGTGAAAATTGGCGAGGGCCTGATTTCGTTGCGCCGGGCCTTCCTCATTGCCGGCGCGCAGACTGTATTGGCGAGCCATTGGAATATCAGCGACAAGGCGACAGATCAATTGATGACAGAATTTATACGTCGGTGGCAGTCGGGCGAATCTCGCATGACGGCCTGGCGGGAAGCGCAGTTGTCCTTGATAAACTCGAAAGATTTCTCAAATTCCTACTTTTGGGCAGCTTTCACACTCACCGGGGAATGGCAATGATTCCCTCAGGAAAAACTGATGGGAAGGCGGTTTGTTGCCTATCATTCTGGCGGTCTCCTTAAATCTATTTCCCGTTGCGCCACACGGCCTTTTTTTCAGGAAAGATCAACGGTTTGGGTGATGGAAGTGGTCAGACGGCGCCAGAGTTCCCGGATGGGTTCGAGGTCGCAATTCGGCGGCAGCTTCGTTCCATACGCTGCATGGGCGTAGAGACGGGCCAATTCGTCCAACTGCGAATCCAGTTCCGGACGGTGCTCACTCAGCCGGCCGCAAAATTCGCGGGCGGTTTCCTCGGGGCGCGCGGCGATCCCCTGCTCTTTCGCCCAGACCTGGACCGCTTCGTAACTGTAAAGTATGATTTGCTCCGGCGGCCATGCGTAGTCCTTTGCGGTGAAGAAAGGATTTTTATATTCGGCGAAAGAACTGAATTTGGCGCGGGCGGGAGCGGCTTCGGGTTTTTGGGCGGGCCTGCGGGAGGGAGTCAAATCGAAAAGTTTTCTGAAGAATTGCGCGAGGGCGGCGATGATGGACCGGGCCATTTCCAGCAGCATAAGGCGTCGGCGGAGGATCCATCCGCCGATGACCAAAACGGCGGCAATCAGAAGCGCGGTCCGCAGAAAGTTGTAAATGTTGCCGGCCTGCGCGCTGGGAGCCGCGGGGGCGGGATTGGGTTGCGTCGAGCTTCTTGTTTCGCCGGGTTTCTCCTGGCCGGGTTTTTGGGCGCTGCCTTGTTTGCCGCCGGTCTCGTTGCCAGCCCGGCCCCGGCCCTGCCCGGGCGGATTGCCCGGAGCGGCGTATTCACTGGCACGACGCAGTTGATAATCTATTTGATAACGCAATGCCGCCCAGGCCTCATTCGCGCCGGGACGGGGCAGAAAGGCAGCTCCAATCAAGACAATGCAGGCGACGCCGATGCCAAACTTGAGCAAGGCGACGGCGATGGCCGGAGGCATTTTGAGGTAACGCTGCCGCAAGTAACGCCGCAGCCCCAGGAAACTGGTGGTGACCAGCAATCCCAACGCGGCGGCCAGATAGAGGGCCAGAAAAATAAATCCGGTCCGGCGAGCCGCCACCGCGTCTCCAGGCAGAAGCATCTGCCCCACGCCGAACAGCGGCAATGCGGCCAATGAAAAATAAACCACCCAACGACCGGGCAAATGCGGCGCGGAGACTTTGCCCGATCTGCCGGACCTCCTCACCCCGGCCCTCTCCTCCAAAGGAGGAGAGGGAGAGGAGATGGCAGCGGCCGCTTTTTGCAGCAAGCCCTGGCCTGAAGAATCCTGGTCCTCATCGATCAAGGTGCAGTCCCAGACGAGTTTATGGGCGCAGAACCAAACAAGGGCCAGCAGCACGATGCCCAGAAGATACGAGGGTTGTGTTCGCATCAGGTAGAGCCAGGTGGCGACGGCCAGTCCAAGCCCATAGATGACCGCGTGCTCCGTGCTTTTCTCGATGGCGATCCGCGAGACGAGCACAATGCCAATGATGAACCAAAACATGACCCAGCAGACGCCTCCGATCATCCGGCCGCGGTAAAAAACTTCGATCAGAAAAAAGCAGAGGCTTCCCACCAGCGCCATGATCAAAACCGGGCTGAGCGCGATTACCATGTAGTCGGCAACGGTTTTCCGGGGCTTGCTCATTTCATCTCACAATCGCCTCGGCGCACAGGTTGATGATCGCTTCCTCGCTGTTGACGACCCGGAAATCAATGCCTTGCGCCAGCAGCATTTCCGCCCAGTCCGGCGGTTTGGCCCAATCCGGCACCGGTTCCATGTTGAATGAAACGACAACCGCCGTGACGAGCCATCCGCGCCGGACCAGATCGCCCAGGGCAGCGGCGATGCCGGGCATCACGATGCCCAGAACCGCCACCACGGTGGCGTCGCGGGATATTTTCGAAACGGCATCCATCACCATCGCGGAGAAATCCAGCCCGTCGGTATGCTCCAAGCGGCCCAGCGCGGCCAGAATCCGCGTGAACCGGTCTTCGCCTTTGCCTGTTTCGACCAGGACGGGCCGAAGGCGGGTGTTGGCCGGGGTTAGGGAAACCCGCCGCTGGGCATCGTCGCGGGTCAGGAAATCGGCCCGCCAGCCTTCTTCGCGGATGCGATCGGCGGCATCGCGCCCGTTGGTGATGAACCCGATTTGCCGGCCCGTCAGAAATACGGCATTGGCCAGTGAGGCGACGGTGACAACGGCCAGTTCCGCCGAACCCACGGCGGACGCGCCTGGAAAACTGCCCGCATGAAAATCCAGCAGGAAGGTTGCGCCCGACACGCAGGAACTTTCGTAGGTGCGGGTTTGCAATTGCCCGGTCCGCGCCGTGGCCCGCCAATGAATCCGGTTGAGCGGATCGCCTTGTTGATAAGGACGAATGCTGGACATGCGGGTCGGGTCTTCAAACAGGCGATGGGTAAGGCGAATTTCCCCGATCGGCCGGCGCGAGGCCAGGCTGTAACCCTTGAGCGGCAGGACTTTCGGCAGCACCAGCACGTAGTGCGGCTCGGTCAGGATTCGAAAACGGCGATGCAAACCAAAAACATCCCCGGTCTCGACCAGCAAAGGACCGATCTGGTAATAGCCGCGCATGAGAAATTTGACACGATAGCTCAAGACTTTGGTTTCGCCCGGGGCCAGCCGGGCCAGGGCCAGCCGAGCGCCTTCCGCCTTGATGCGCGCCGGCATTTGCGCCAGCGCATCGCGCGGCAGGGACTCTTCCAAAATCACCCACGGAATCGAAAGACGGCCGGCATTTTGGACCGCGACTTTGCACTCAACGCCGGCGCCGATTTCCAGAACTTCGCCGTCGCAAAAACGCCGGGCATCCATTTGCTCCGTCCAGACCCGTGTGAAGAAACGGCTCAGCAAAAGAACCCCGAGCAGAACATACATGGCGTAAATCAAGAGGCTGAGTTTGAGGATCAATCCCAGGACAAGGAGGCCCAGCGTGGCGAAAATCCATTTCATCGGGCGGGGGCCGTGGCCGGCATTTGCGGCACAGGAACCGTTTTCATAATCTCATCGAGCACGCCGGCCACGGTCTTTTTGCGCAAACGGCTTTCCGGGCGGAGAATCAAACGATGGCCCAGAACGTGACGCACCACTTGTTTGACATCATCGGGCATCACGAAATCAAAGCTGTGCATGGCCGCAAACGACTGGGCGCAACGCAGCAGAGCCATCGAGGCGCGCGGACTGCCGCCGAGGGCAAGTTCGGGATGGTCGCGGGTCGCCTGGAGGATTTCCACGATGTAGCGGCTGACTTTTTCATCCACATGCACCTGGCGCACTGCTTTCTGGCAGCCGATGACTTCCTGGGCGGTGGCCACCACTTCGAGCGTTTCGATGGGATGTTGCCCTTGCAGGCGATGGAGCATGGATATTTCCGCTTCCAGTTCCGGATAGCCCAGGGTGAGGCGAACCAGGAAACGGTCCAATTGCGCTTCCGGCAGCGGAAAGGTTCCTTCGTGGTCAATCGGGTTCTGCGTGGCCACAAGAAAGAAAGGAGGAGCCAGATCGTAATTGATGCCGTCGGCGGTGACCTTCCGTTCGGCCATCGCTTCGAGCAGCGCCGATTGCGCCCGGGGGGTGGCGCGATTGATTTCGTCCGCCAAAACAATTTGGGCAAAGAGCGGCCCCGGCCGGAATTCGAAATTGGTCGTCTTGGGATTAAAAACGGAACTGCCGGTAATATCGCTGGGCAAAAGGTCGGGGGTGCATTGGATGCGTTTGAACGAGCAGCCAATGCTCCGGGCCAGGGCGCGGGCGAGCATGGTCTTGGCCACTCCCGGCACATCTTCCAGCAAGACATGCCCTTCGGCAAAATAAGCGACCAGCGTGAAAACAATCTCCGCCCGCTTGCCGACAATGACCTTCTCGATATTGTCAATAATGCGGCTGGAAAGGGGGGCGACGGGCGACGCGCCGGGTTCCCGGAGGGCCGGATCCTTGAATTTGGGGATGCGAATGGCGGGCGGCGGAGGAGCGTCGAGCCGGGTTTTTGCGCCGCAATTCGGGCAGGCGACCTGCTCGCCGGCCAGTTCATCCGGATGCTCGATATGTTGACCGCAGGAAAGGCAAATGCTTTTGGCCATGGGCAAAGCCTACCGCATGCGGTTCAAAGAGGAAAGAGCGGAAGATGCGCAGAAGATGGCTTGGGAAAGGTTCTAGCGATTGAAACGATTGAAAATCAGTCATTGAAAATCTGTCATTTGTCATGTGAAGAGCAGTCTCCCGATGAGCAATAACAGATTTTCAATGACCAATTCTCAATCGAAAAGTTCGAAATCTTAAAGCATTACTTCGCCGACAGAACTTGCCCAAAAAGGTGAAATGCACCCCGAGCCGGAACCTCCCGCGAAGAAACCTTGAACTTTAAGCCCTTAACGCGTACTTAACTGCCCCATGCGATTTATCGCCCATATTATTGAAAAGTTGCAGCGCCACCCCAAACGGGTCGTTTTCCCCGAAGGCACCGAACCGCGCGTGCTTCAGGCCGCCCGCCAGTTTTATTCCCTGCGCCTCGGCGCCCCCGTTCTGCTGGGTGACCGGACTCAGGTCAAGCAGGCCGCCGCCGCATTGAATGTCTCGCTGGAAGGCGTCCGCATTATTAATCCCGCTGAAAGCGAAGACCTTCCGGCATTCGTCAAGCGCTATGAATTGCTCCGCCGCTACAAAGGGGTCGAAGAAAAAGAAGCGCGCCAAACGATGCTCAACCCCAATTATTACGGCGCCATGATGCTCGCCATGCATCAGGTGGATGCCTTCATTTCCGGGGCCAATCAGAGTTCCGGCAGCGTCCTTCGCCCCTTGTTTCAGATTGTCAAGGTCGCGCCCGAAGCGACCACGGCTTCCAGTTGCATGGTGATGGAAGTCGAGGACACGCGCTTTGGCGATGAAGGCACGCTGTTCATGGCGGACTGCGGCGTCATTCCGGAGCCGACGGTGCCGCAATTGGCCGACATCGCCGTCTCGACGGCCGATTTGTGCCGTCAACTCACGGCCATCCGTCCCCGCGTGGCTCTGTTGTCCTTTTCGACCAAGGGCAGCGCCACCCATGCCTCCATCGGCAGAGTGCAGGCGGCGACCGCCCTGGCCCAAAAACTGGCGAAAGAGAAAGGTTTGGAGGCGGATTTTGACGGGGAACTCCAGGTGGACGCGGCCTTGATCCCGGAAATCGCCTCGCGCAAGTTGCCTGAGGGCCAGGTTGCCGGCCGGGCCAATGTCCTGATCTTTCCGGACCTGAACGCCGGCAACATTGGCAGCAAGCTCATTCAACATGTCGCCAAAGCTCATGCCTACGGGCAAATACTGCTCGGCTTGGGGCGCCCGGCCGCGGATGTTTCACGCGGTTCCAACGCCCACGACGTCCTCGGCGTGGCCGCCATCGTCGGGGTGCAATCCATCGCCTACAATGACCTTTATCCGCCGGAGGATTTAACAAGGGGGACCCCGCCGGCTGATCCACCATGAACACAGTCACGCCCCGCGTTTATATCGCCGCGACCCGCCAGAATGAGGGGAAAACCACCACGTCGATCGGGCTGCTGGCCGCGTTGCAAAAATTTTACCCGCGCATCGGCTACATCAAACCCGTCGGCCAGCGCTTTGTCGAAATCGAAGAACAAAAAATCGATGAAGACACGGTGTTGATGGATCAGGTCTATCAGCTCAATTGCCCGCTGGTCGATATGAGTCCCATTGCGGTTGAGCCGGATTTCACCCGCAAATATTTGCAGTCTTCCAACAACGAAGCGCTGGTCAAAAAAATCGCCAAGGCCTTCGACCGCGTTGCCTGGGAAAAGGATTTTGTCTTGTGCGAAGGCTCTGGCCACGCCGGCGTAGGCTCGGTTTTTGATTTGTCCAACGCGCAGGTGGCCAAAATTCTGGGGACAAAAGTCATCCTCATCAGCCAGGGCGGGATTGGCAAACCGATTGACGAGATTTATCTCAACCAGGCGGTGTTCGAAAGGGAGGGCGTGGAAATCATCGGCGTCATCCTCAACAAAGTCACGACCGACAAATTGGACTACATCACCGAATTCGCCCGGCGCGGCCTGAAACGCAAGGGCCTGGATCTGCTCGGCGTTCTGCCCCATCACCATCTTCTGTCCAGTCCCACCATTGAATCCATCCAGGAAGACCTCAAGGCGGAGCGCCTCAACCGGAGCGGGCGGGCCAACAACCCGGTTGATAGCGTGGTCATCGGAGCCATGGGCGCCCAAAATGCGATCAGCCTTTTCAAGCGCGGCTGCCTCGTCATCACCCCGGGCGACCGGGAGGACATCATCATGGCCGCCGCCGTCGTGGCCCAGGATCCAAACGAGCAATTGGCTGGAATCGTGCTGACTGAAAATCTCCGGCCCAATCCCGCCGTCCTGCGCATCATCGAAAAGGCCTCCTTTCCCGTTTTGCTCGCGGCGGAGGACAGCTACGTAGTCGCTTCCCGCGTCCACAACCTGATTGTCAAGACGCGCCCGGGAGACACGGAGAAAATAACCGTCATCCGCGACATCATCGCCGCGCACATTGATGTCAACAAGATATTGCGCTCCCTCTGAGAATAAAAATATGAGCCTTCCCTTTGCCTTGAACCCCGTCCTGCAACATCTCCCGGTATATCAGCCGGGGCGGCCCATCGCGGAGGTCGCCCGCGAACTGGGGCTGGCCGATCGCCGCATCATCAAGCTGGCCTCCAACGAAAACCCGCTCGGCCCCTCCCCCGCCGCCCTGGCCGCGATGAGGCTGGCTTCCCGGCAAGTGAATCTTTACCCGGATGGCAACGCGTTTTATTTCAAACAAAAGCTGGCGGCGAAGCTGCAAGTCGATCCGGCCAATCTGATTCTGGGCAACGGTTCCAACGACATCATTGAATTCCTTGGCCACGCTTTGATGGGGCCGGGCGACGATGTGATTGTGTCTGAATTTTGTTTTGCCATCTACCCGATTGTCGCGCGGTTGTTCGGGGCCAATGTCATCACCGTCCCGGCAAAAAATCATGGCCACGATCTGCCGGCCATGGGCAACGCCATTACGGCGCGGACGAAGGCCGTTTTCGTGGCCAATCCCAACAACCCCACCGGCACGCTCGCCCCGCCGGAGGACGTGCGGCGTCTGATCCAGACGACCCCCGCCCATGTGGTGCTGGTCATGGACGAGGCTTACATCGAATTCCTGGAAGAACCTTTGGACCTCGTTTCAATGGTTCTTTTCAGAGAAAAGCCGAACCTGATTCTCATGCGGACGTTTTCCAAAATCCACGGCCTGGCCGGCTTGCGCCTGGGCTATGGCATCGGCCATCCGGAGTTTATTGCCGCTTTGGAAAAAATTCGGCAGCCCTTCAATATTAATTCCCTGGCGCAGGCGGCGGGGCTGGCCGCTTTGGACGACCTGGAGCACGTTCGCAAAACGCGCGAGAATAATTTGCTTGGCCGAAAATTCCTGGAAGAGGCCTTTACGCGCATGGGCCTGCCGTTTGTGCCCTCGTCCGCGAATTTCGTCCTCGTGCAGGTCGGGCAGGGCCAACTTGTCTTCGAGGAAATGCAAAAGCAGGGAGTGATTACGCGCCCCATGGGCGGCTACCAATTGCCGGAATGGCTCCGCATCTCCATCGGCACGCCCCGCGAAAACCGCCGGGCCGTGAAGACGCTAAAACGAGCGCTTAAACACCGAATCTGAGGGCCGGCCATTTCAAGAAAGAATGAAAGATACAATTATGAATCCATCCACGCCCAATCCCGGAGTTGAAGTGAACGCTGAACCCGCTCTCACGATCAACCGTCGCGAGTTTATTGGACGGGCCACGAAACTTGCCGTGACCGCCGCCGTGACCGCGCCGTTCGTGTCCCGCGCCCGCGTTCTCGGCGCGAACGACCGCATCGGCGTTGGGTTCATCGGTATGGGCGCGCGTGGGCGCACTCATCTTGCCGTGGTCCAGGGCCTGATCAAGTCCGGCGAGAATCTGCAAATCACCGCCGTGTGCGACGCCTACCGCTACCGCCTGAATGAGGCCGCCCAATCCACCAGGGCCAAGGCTTGCATGCATCATCACGAACTGCTGGCCGACCCGGCGGTGGACGTCGTGTGTGTCGCCACGCCGGATCGGCGTCATATGCCCCTGGCGATGGATGCCATTCATTCGGGCAAGGATGTGTATTGCGAAAAACCGATGGGACATTGGAGTCAGTTCAAACTCTGCCGCGAATTCGGCCGGGAAATGGTGAAACTGAAGCGAATCGTGCAGGTGGGCAATCAGGGCAATTCCAGCCCGGCGTGGGGCAAGGTGCGCGAACTGGTCCAACAAGGCGCGATCGGGCGCTTGCAGCATGTCCTGGCTGGCTACTACCGCAACGGCGACTGGGGCGAACGGATGCCCATCCCGGATCCGGAGGCCGTCCCCGGTCCTGATCTTGACTGGGAAGGCTTTCTGGGCGACGCGCCGAAAGTGGCTTTCAGTGTGGACCGTTTCTTCAGTTGGCGAAAATATCTGGACTACGCAGGAGGCCCATGCACGGACTTGTTTCCGCATGTGCTGACGCCTTTCGTGAGCGCGCTCGGCCTGAACTATCCTTCGCTGGCTGTGGCCTCCGGCGGCATCTTCAAATACAACACCTACGACCGCGAGGTGCCGGACACCTTCAACATGTCGCTGGATTATCCGGAAGGAGCTTCCGCCGTGCTCGTCTGCACCCTTGCCAATGAGTACACGACGGAACCCGCCATTCGCGGTGACGAGGGCGCCCTCACGCTGCAAAACGTCGGCGGCTGGGAAGGAGGCTTCGACAGCATCACCGTCATTCCCAAGAAGGGCGTGCCGCGAGTCGTGCCCGGCATGAAGGTCGAGGCCACGCCTCTCCACTGGCAGAACTTCATCCATTGCGTTCGCTCCCGCGAGAAGCCCGTCAGCGACGTGGAGTTCGCGCTCAAGGTCCAGGCGGCGATGTGCATGGCCATGCTCTCCTTTCTCAAAAAGAAGGTCGCCCGGTTCGATCCGCGGAAGAAGGAGATTCTGCTGTGAGCACCAGGCGCTTCTCGCGGGTCGTTGCGGCGCTCTCGCTGTTGGTCTCTGTCGCGGTGGGGAGGGCGGTGGCCGGCGAAACGCTGCGTGTGGAGCCGGCTGCGGCGCAATTTGAATGGACCCTCTTCCACGGCGACAAGAAACTGTTCGTTTATCGCAGCGACCCACGCCAGTTCAAGCCCTGCATCAAAGAGCTTTGCACAATCCG
>Ga0326728_10020617_pt1 | contig 12539 bp, 13 predicted proteins | sample MB3enrmetagenome_FD_207602 | JGI IMG/M metagenome (GOLD analysis project Ga0326728, IMG submission 207602) | Lab enriched peat soil microbial communities from McLean, Ithaca, NY, United States - MB31MN | ecosystem: Environmental > Terrestrial > Soil > Wetlands > Peat | place: USA: New York...
ACCGACGTGTCCAGACCGCCGGAATAGGCAAGCGCTACCCGTTTTGTCACTTGATCCCTGCCTCTCTGTGTGTAGCCGGGCTCGCTCGAGCAGCTCCCGGCGAGCGTATCTGCGGTCTTCTAGGACCGGGCTCTCGTGATTTGATCGAGCCGTTCGCTGAGCGCCTCTCCACCGAGTTGCTCGGCGGCCACGACAAGCACCGTGTCGTCACCGGCGACGGTGCCGACCACACCCTCGAGACCGGCCCGGTCGAGCGCCGAGGCCACGACATGCGCCGATCCAGGCGGTGTCCGGAGCACGACCAGGTTGCCCGAGACCGCGATCTCCACCACCCATTCCCCGAGCACGCGTCGCAGATGGTCGACGGGAGCGACCTGGTCCTTCGGAAGCTCCGGTACGGCGTAGACCAACCGGTCGACGCCCGGAACCCGCACCTTGAGAGCGCCGATGTCCTCGAGGTCCCGCGAAACGGTCGCCTGGGTGGCCGTGATTCCTTCGCGGTCCAAGAGCTCCACCAACTGCTCTTGGCTCGAGATCTCGTTGTCAGCCAAGAGGCGCACAACAAGATGCTGGCGCCGGTGTTTGGAGGGTCTTCCGTTCGTCACCGCTTGCCGCCTTTTCTTCTTCCGACATTGCTCGCCGATGCGAGCGCCACGCCTAGCACTCCGACGGCTTCGTCCACCTCGGCGGTGCTCACTGTGAGAGGCGGTGCCAAACGGAGGACGCCCGGCACCGGCGTGTTCACCACCAGGCCGAGACCCAGCGCCAAACGGGTGACCTCAGTGGCGTCGAGCTCTGGCTCGAGGACGGCCGCAAGCAGCAGACCCTTGCCCCTGACAGAAGCGACACCGGCAAGCGCTTCCAGTCGTTGCGACAAGTAGGCACCGGTTCGCTTCGCGAGGTCCGGGCCGTTGATCGCTTCGAGCTCGGCGAGCGTCGCTATCCCCGCCGCGCAGGCGAGCGGTTGACCACCGAAGGTGCTTCCGTGATCGCCCGCGACGAACGCGGCGGCGACAGCCCGGCGCGCCCAGCAGGCCCCGATCGGCATCCCGTTGCCAAGCGATTTCGCGACGGTGACCACATCGGGACGCACCGCCTCGTGTTGGAAAGCGAACCAGCGGCCTGTGCGTCCCAGCCCGGTCTGGATCTCGTCGAGCATGAGGAGAAGGCCCCGTTCATCACACAAGCGCCGCACAGCGGTGAGATACCCGTCAGGCGGTAACACGACACCTGCCTCTCCCTGGATGGCCTCGAGGAGGACGGCGGTGGCCGACGCTGAGCCTATGGCGTCGGCGAGAGCGCCGACATCGCCGTAGGCGACGCTCCGGAAGCCTTCCGGAAGCGGAGCGAATGCCTCTTGCTTCTTGGGCTGCCCGGTCGCGGCAAGCGTTGCGAGGGTGCGCCCATGGAACGACCCAAGCGCGGAGACGACGACGTAGCGCCCCGGACCACCCACTCGACGGGCGAGCTTGATCGCGCACTCGTTCGCTTCTGCACCAGAGTTCGCGAAGAACACCTGGCCCCCCGCTGCCGAGCCATCCCCCACCAGGCGGTCTAGATCACAGGCGAGACGCTCGTTCAGCTCGTTGTGAAACAGGTTCGATACGTGCATGAGCCTCGCGGCCTGTTTCGCGATCGCGTCCACGACGCGCTCGTTGGCGTGCCCAACAGACACCACCGCGATCCCCCCAAGGAAGTCGAGATACCGGCGACCCTTATCGTCGAACAGCTCGGTCCCCCGCCCAGAGACGAATCGGATCGGCGCCGGCGCGTACGTCGCCATGAGTGTGGGCGAAGCGGGCTCCATCGTCATTTTGCGACCACCATCGTGCCAACGCCTTCGCTGGTCAATAGCTCGAGCAAGATCGCATGGGGGACCCTTCCGTCGAGAACATGGGCGCCGGCCACGCCGTGGGCGACGGCGTGAGCGCATGCGGTCGCCTTGGGCACCATGCCTTCGGCCACCGCACCGGAAGCGACCATCGCGTCGAGCTCGTGGGCGGTGAGGCAGTGAAGCAGCGTCGTCGGGTCAGTCGAGATCGCGCGGATGCCCTCAACGTCGGTAAGGAAGACAAGCTTCTCGGCCCCGAGCGTTTCGGCGACTGCTCCCGCGACCGTGTCGGCATTGATGTTGTAGGCCTGGCCGACCCGGTCCGAACCGATCGTGGCGATGACCGGTACCAGGCCCTCGGCTAGGAGGTGACGGATGATGGAGGGGTCGACCGCGACAACATCTCCGACGTAGCCGAGTTCGGGATCGCGCGCCGTCGCGGTGATGAGCCCGGCGTCCTCCCCCGACAGCCCGACGGCCAGTGGCCCATGGACATTGATCATCCCCACAATGTCGCGGTTGACCTTGCCGACCAGCACCATTCGGGCGATTTCGAGCGTCTCCGCGTCGGTCACTCGCAGGCCGCCGCGAAACTCGGGCACTTTGCCGAGTCGCTTCATGAGCGATCCGATTTGCGGGCCTCCACCGTGCACGACCACCGGGAGAATCCCGATCGATCTCAGCAAGACGACATCCTCGGCAAATCGCCGAAGCGCCTCGGTCTCCTGGCCACGTGCCTGTTCGCCCTGCTGCAAGGAGGTCACGGGGAAAATGGGCGCCGCTGAGCCGTCAACGCCCGCTAACGCGTTGCCCCCGTACTTGACGACGACGGTGCGACCCGCAAAGCGCCTTATGTAAGGCAGCGCGTCGCAGAGCACGGCAGCCTTCACGGGCGCGGGCGGCTCGACTTGGCTCACGACAGCCCCATGTTGAGCTCGACGTAGGAGGGCGTCAGATCGGTGCTGATCATCGTGGCGGCGCTTGCGCCGAGGCCAAGGTCGCATGTGACCTCGAATTGCTTGGCACCCAGCACCTCCCGGAGCGCTTGCTTGTCGTGAACAACCGCCACGCCCCCTCGACAGACGGTCACGGGGCCGTATGCGACCGAGACACGATCGGGGTCGAACGGCGTGCCTGCAGAGCCGAGCTCGCTGGCGATCCTGCCCCAGTTCGGGTCCTCGCCGTACCACGAGCTCTTCACGAGCTGACTCTCGGCCACACGTCGGACAGCGCGCCGCGCCGAGTCGCCGTCGACCGCTCCAAGGACGCGGACCCGAACCACTTTCGTCGCGCCCTCTGCATCGGCAACCATTTGCAACGCAAGATCGGCGCACGCGGCCGCGAGCGCCTCGGCCAGTGCTTCATCGGGCACCTCGGGCCCGACACCGCTTGCCATCACGATCACCGAGTCGTTGGTCGACGTGCAGCCATCCACCGTCATCTCGTTGAACGAGTGCCGTACGGCGTGGGCGAGAGCTGTGCGCAGTGCGTCTGGTGACGACGACGCATCGGTCGTCAGCACCGCGAGCATCGTCGCCATGTTCGGCGACAGCATTGCGGCTCCCTTCGCCATCCCACCGACAACGAAGCCTTTCGCCTCGACCACGACCTCCTTGGTCCTCGTATCGGTCGTGAGGATCGCCTTCGCCGCCGCTGCCGCGTGATCCGGCGACGAAGCTCGCCCACCTATCAGCAGGGGCATCGCTGCCTCGATTCGCTCCCCGGCCAGCTCAGTGCCAATGGTTCCGGTCGAGCAGACCAGGAGGTGCTCCGAGCGCACGCCGAGCGCTCGGGCCACGAGATCACAAGTGAGCTCAGCGGTCAGGCGGCCCTGCGCGCCCGTTGCCGCGTTGGCACAACCGCTGTTCAAGATGACCCCCGTCGCAAGCCCACCGCTCTCGGTCAGATGGGCACGCGAGACCTGCACCGGCGCAGCCGCCAAGAGGTTCGATGTGAACGCCGCGCCAACCGGCACGGGTCGCGCGTCCTCGGTCGCGACCAGCGCGAGGTCGAGCTGCCCGTCGGGCTTGATGCCGGCCGCGGTCGCCGACGCCACAAAGCCGCGTGGCGATAGAACCGTCACGGCGCCAAGCCAATCGTGGGCAGCCCGAGAGTCTCTTCCAAACCCAGGGCAAGGTTTGCCGCCTGGACCGCCTGCCCCGCCCCCCCCTTGACCAGATTGTCCAGTGCCGCCAGCGACACGACGTACCCGGTTCGATTGTCGTAGCGCGCAGTCACTTGGACAGTATTGGAGCCGTAGGTGTCACGAGTCGAACATGGCGCAGCACTCACCCGGACGAAAGGCTCGTCCTCGTATGCCTCCTGGAGCGCCTCCAAGGCATGTGATCCAGCGCGGCCGTCGACGGCTCTGCCGTAGCACGTGGCGAGGATGCCCCGTGTCATTGGCGCAAGGTGCGCCGTAAAGAGGATGCGTGCCCCGATCGCCTGCTCCATCTCGGGGGTGTGGCGATGGCTGACGAGCGCGTAAGCAGAGAAGCTCTCGTTCGCGACCGGATGATGCGTGGTCGCTGACGGTGAACGCCCCGCTCCCGATGTCCCGCTCGCCGCGTCCACGATCACCCCCGTCGGCTCGATCAGGCCCTCTCTCACCAAGGGCGCGAGTGCAATCGTGGCTGCCGTGACATAGCACCCCGGGGCTGCGACGAGCTTGGCGTCCACGAGCTCGTGCCGGAACAGCTCCGGCAGTCCGTACACGAACCGTCCCAGAAGTTCTGGAGCTCGGTGCTCGAACCCGTACCAGACCGGATAGAGCGACGGGTCCCGAAGGCGGAAGTCGGCGCCGAGGTCAACAACAAGCGGGACGCTATCTGTCAGCGCCGGCACCAAGTCCTGGGACCGACCGGACGGGAGCGCGCAGAAGACGACATCGAGACCGTCGAAGCCGGCTGGATCGAGCGGGGAAAACGAGAGATCACGGTACCCAGGAGCGAGGTTCGGGTAGAGCTCGGCCACCTTCACCCCTGCTGAACTGTCGCCTTGCGCGACCACGACCTCAAAAACTGGATGCCCCGCCGACAGACGCATCAACTCAGCCCCGAGGTAGCCCGACGCTCCAGCGATTCCGGCCCTCATAGCATCATGATACACTAATGCGCGTATCTATGCACAACGACCGGGGCGCGACCCCGGGCCTTGATCCTCCTTGACGGCTCCTGTTCGCCGCCTCACGCGGTCACGTCCCGCCGCACAAACACGAGCATCACGATCACGGTGGCACCCACCAGGTACGCCGACACGGTTATCAAAGCGGCTCCGAACGGTGCTGTGGTCGATCCGCCCTGGGCTATGGCCTCCAGCAGTTGCGCCGGTAACCAGCGCGCGGTCCCCGGAATAGCGTCAGTGAGGATCGTTTCGACGGGGAGCAGGACTGCGAGGCCCGCCGCGATCGCGATCACCGACGAGCGAAGCAGCACGCCGGCGATCATCCCGATGATCGCGAATCCACAGGCGGAGATGGCAAGGTCTCCGAGCAGGATCCCGAGGTCGCCCATCCCTACACCCGAAGTCCACGCGCTCGTCGGGACGTCGCGTAGGTGCGCCATCACGAATGCGGCGCAGATGCCGACCATCGTCGCCACCACAACCGCGCCGACGAGGAATGTGATCACCGCCAGGCACTTGCCGGCCATCAGCACGTACCTACGCGGTTGACGAACGAGAAGATTGCGCAGTGTCCCGTGAGCGAACTCACCACCGAACTGGGACGCGGCGATCGCGAACGAGACAGCGCCGAGAAGGACCCCCGACTGGGTAAGGCCCTGGCTGAGGCCGGAGGCGTGAGCCAACTGGGCAAGCGTCAGATCGCCTCGACCGTTCGCATGATGCAACGCGCCGGCGATCGTCACGATCGTCGTCAGCACGACCACCCCTGTGATGGCGCCATAGCTGCCATACCAGAGTCGCCTGCGGCGCATCTTTACCCATTCACTCGTGAACGACCGCCAGATCATGGTCGTCGTGCCTCTGGCGGCCAGGCCTTCGTGGCCCGACGAGAGCCTCTCGCTGCACTAGGAGAACACTCGCTCTCCCGAATCGGCTGCTTGGCACCGTTTCGGGTGATCTCAAAGAACGCTTCCTCGAGGGTCGAGCGCCGTTCGGCGAGATGTACGAGCGTGATGCCGCCTGCCATCGCGAGACGGTTCAAGTCCCCCGCCCATTTGCAGTCCGCGGCGATCTCGAGAGTCGTGCTTTCGTTGTCACCAACTATGCGCGCGCTGCGGCCGGTGTTGCTCACCAACAGCAACAGTCGCCTTGCCTCCACTCGACTCTCCGTTCGCACGATCAGCTCGGGAGCCCGGGCAGCCAGAAGCTCCTCGACGTCACCCTGGAAGAGCAGTCGACCCGTTTCGATGACGACGAGGTGCTCGCAGATCTGCTGGATCTCGGCAAGCAGGTGCGAGGACACGAACACGGTCATCCCCTCGTCCGCGAACGAGCGCAGCATGGCACGGGTTTCGGCAATCCCGTGGGGATCCAGGCCGTTGGTGGGCTCGTCGAGCACGAGCAGCTCCGGGACGGGGAGCAGTGCAGCAGCGATGCCCAATCGCTGGCGCATACCAAGCGAGTAGGTCTTGAACGGATCGAGGCCACGTGCACTCAGACCGACTCGCTCCAATACCGCGTCGACCCTCTTCTTCTCGATGCCTGCCAGTCGGGCGAGCACCATCAGGTTCTCGCGTCCCGACAACGCCGGATAGAAAGTGGGTCCCTCGATGAGGGCACCAACGCGCGGTAGATACTCACGTGAATGCCCGAGAGGATGGCCGAGTACTGTCCCGCGCCCGGCAGTAGGGCGTATCAAACCCAGCAACATCCTGATCGTTGTGGTCTTCCCGGCGCCATTCGGCCCCACAAACCCCGTTATCGAGCCGGCGGGGATGAGCAGATCGAGCCCATCGACCGCCAGCCGCTTGCCGAAGCGCTTCGTGAGCCCACTCGTGACTACGGCGCAACAATCACTCTTTTGCCCAATAGCCCGCGCGACCGGTTCGGTCGCGAGTGCGGCCGCGCTCACGTAACGATGAAACCACAATTTTCACCCTGTGTGACGCAGGGGGGACATCTTGACTCTCCGATCCCGCTGAACCTGCACGCACACGGGAAGAGCCAACCGGCGTCGGGCCGCGCAGGGCCCCCGGAAAACGGTCAGCCTTGCTCGACTCGCCCCTCAGCGGTTGATCGCAGAGCGAAGCTCCGCCACGAAAGCGGCCGCCCCTTCGGGGCCGGCGCCCTCGAGGAGCCGGTGGACGAGCGCTGATCCGACCACTACGCCGTCGGCCACCGCGACGACCTCTCGAGCCTGCTCAGGATTGGAGATCCCCACGCCGATGAGCACCGGGATGTCCGTTTCCTGCTTGCAGCGAGCGGCGACTGTCAGCGCGGTCGCGCCGAGCGACGCCCTTTCGCCCGTCACCCCCATTACGCCGACGCCGTAGACAAAGCCCCGCGAACGGGCGCAGATGGCCTTGAGCCGACCTTCTGGTGTTGTCGGCGCTACCAACAGCACGGTCTCGACCCCGGCGCTGTCGGCTTCTTCTCCCCAGCCGTCGAGCTCGTCGATCGGGAGGTCGGGCACGATGGCGCCAGAGACCCCCGCACCTGCGAGCGACCTGGCCATCCGGCGGTGACCCGTCCTGAGCATGATGTTGTAGTAGGTCATCACAGCCAACGGGACACCGACATCGGCCCGTGCCAGGGCCGCGATGATCCCGGACGGTGTCGCTCCGGAGCTGAGCGCCTCGGCCGAAGCCCGCTGGATTATCGGCCCGTCCATGACCGGGTCCGAGAACGGGATCCCGATCTCGATCGCGTCGGCTCCCGCAGCACCAATCGCTCGCACGACCTCCATCCAGTCCCGTCCAAGCCCCCCCGTCACATAGGCGATAAGCAGCTTGTGGCCGCCATCTCGGCGAGCTCTGAGAGCCTTCTCGAGGACGCCCCGAGCCACTGTCGTGCCCGCGATCACTGCGAGAGCTCTCGCACCAGTGCCACGTCTTTGTCGCCCCGGCCCGACAGCGTCATCAGAACCGCCGAGCCCTCAGGAATCGACTTTCCAGCTTCTCTGACAACCCATGCAAGAGCATGTGCTGGTTCCAGCGCAGGGATGATCCCTTCAGTCTCGGCCAACAAGCGGAAGGCCGAGAGCACCTCTGAATCCGTTGCAGAGGGGTACTCGGCTCTGCCGATGGCTCCGAGATAGGCATGTTCGGGGCCGATCCCGGGGTAGTCGAGACCGGCAGAAATCGAGCTTGCCTCGAGGATCTGACCGTCCTCGTCCTGCAGGAAGCGGGACCGCATCCCGTGGACGACGCCGAGGACGCCGTTGCTCATGGCGGCACCTCCAGCCGCCTCGACGCCCACGAGGCGCGCCCGGGTATCGACGAATCCCGCGAAAGTGCCAGCCGCGTTCGAGCCCCCACCGACACAGGCCACCACCACGTCCGGATCCGAGCCGCCCAGTAGCTCATGGCACTGGACGCGAGCCTCGTCGCCGACGACGCGCTGGAATTCCCTGACCATGTACGGATACGGATGAGGGCCCATGACCGACCCGATGCAGTAGTGCGTGGTCTCGACCGTCGCAACCCAGTCGCGCAGGGCTTCGTTGATGGCGTCCTTCAGGGTACGGCTTCCCGACTGCACTGTACGCACCTCGGCTCCGAGCAGCTCCATGCGGAACACGTTGAGGCCTTGCCGCTCGACATCGACAGCACCCATGTAGACAAGACATTCGAGCCCGAGCAATGCCGCCGCCGTGGCGGCGGCAACACCGTGTTGACCGGCGCCAGTCTCGGCGATGAGACGCCGCTTGCCCATACGCTCAGCCAACAGTGCCTGGCCGATGACGTTGTTGAGTTTGTGGGATCCGGTGTGTGCCAGGTCCTCGCGTTTGAGGAGCAATCGGACGCCGAGCTGCTGGCTCAAGCGGTTGCACACGGTGACCGGCGTCGGGCGGCCACCATAGTGTCCGAGGAGATCGTTCAAACGGCCGCGAAAGGCTGGATCTGCCCAAGCGGACTCAAAGCCGACCTCGAGCTCCTCACAAGCTGGCACTAGCGCTTCCGGCACGAACCGCCCGCCGAATTCGCCGTAGCGTCCCCGTTGTTCCGGGCGGTGCATCAGTCCGCTGATGAAGGTCAATCCTCCTCCTGCCAGTCGTAGGGGCCCGCCTCGTCGCTGTCGTAAGGCTCGGGCTCCGCGGCACGAGCCGCTTGCACGAAGGCTCGGACAAGCCGAGCGTCCTTCTTGCCGACGCTTGCTTCCACACCAGAGGAGACATCGACGCCCCAAGGATGGACCCTGCGAATCGCGTCGGCCACGTTGTCCGGGTCGAGCCCTCCGGCCAGGACGAGTCGGCGTCCCTTCGGCGCGCCCTCCGCGAGGCGCCAGTCGAAGACCTTGCCCGATCCCGGGGATGGGGCGTCGACCAGCACGATGTCCGCGCCGTACTCGCCCGCCCGGGCAAGCCGGTAGTCCCCCGCAGGAAACGCCTTGATGACTAGTGGCACTCGAACCGCGACATATCCACAGTCCTCGAATGTCTCGTTCCCGTGCAGCTGCGCGGCATCGAGCCCGGCACGGTTCACGATCTCGACGACGCGGCGGGGCTCCTCATCGCGAAAGACGCCGACCGTGCAGATCTCGGGAGGCAGCCGTCGGGTGATGGCAGCCACCGCGCTCGGGCTCATCTGGCGCGGCGAAGGAGCGAACACAAAGCCGACGGCATCGGTCCCCATGGCCACCGCGATCAAGGCGTCTTCTTCACTGGTGATCCCGCAGATCTTCACCCACATGGCACAGTCCGGCCAAGAAGCTCGCCAATGGCAGCCGTTCGGTCCCGCGCCCGCAGCAGCGCCTCGCCAACCAGAACGCCGTCGAACCCTGCTCGCGCGAGCGCTGCCACTTGAGCAGCTGACGCCACCCCTGACTCCGCGATCTTCAACACCCCCGCGGGAACATTACGTGCGACGCGCTCAGCCCTTTCCCGGTCCACCGCGAAGCTGTGCAAGTCCCTTTGGTTCACTCCCACAAGCTGGGCCCCGATCTCGAGCGCCCGCTCCAGCTCGTCCTCGTCGTGGACCTCGACCAGAGCGACCATGTCCAGCTCTGCGGCAACCTGGTACAGCTCCGCCAGCTCACCGTGGTCCAACAGCGCAACGATGAGCAGCACGGCGTCGGCACCCATGATCCGGGCGTCGTAAACATCGGCCACCGAAACGGTGAAATCCTTGCGTAGGACGGGCAGCTCGACCGCGGCGCGCGCCAACTTCAAGTCCTCAGGGCTGCCGCCGAAGTGAGGGCCGTCGGTGAGCACCGACAGGCAGGACGCACCACCCGACGCGTACGCCCGGGCCACCGCCGCAGGATCGAGGCCCGGGTCGAGGTCGGGCTTGGACGGCGAGCGGCGCTTGATCTCCGCGACAAGTGCAATCGTTGCTTCACCAGGGCTCTCGCACCTGGGGACCTTCAGGGCCCCGGTGAAGTCGCGAGGCGGCGGTGTCGCACGGGCCTGCGCTGCGAGGCCCTTGAGGTCGCGCCGATCGCCAGACGCGGCGTCGCGGTGCCACGCCCCGATGCGGTCGAGATATGTGGCCACTGACACGAGCCTACTGGCCGCTCCGGCATACCTCCCGGACCTTCCGCTGGCTGTGCTCGAGCCGAGATTGCCCGAGATGCTCCTGGGTGACGGATCCGGCTATCAGTGGCGACTGCGTGAGCACGAACAGCCCCGTGCACATGACAAGGAGCGCCACGGCGTCGAAGGCGAGGGCACCGATCCCGCCGCGCAGGTCGTCACCGAACAGGCCGACACCGATCACGACACTCACTATCGGGTCCACGATTGTCAGACTGGCCTGGGAAGCGGTGATCGGACCGGCGTGGAAGGCGTCCTGAGTGAGCACGAGACCGGCAAGCCCCGCGACCACGATCGCGTAGGGCTCCCAGTGCTCGAAGATCTGCCAGAAGCCGTGCGAGAACAGGATCGTCGTCGCCTTTGTGAACGACGCGCTCAGCGCAAATGAAATCGCTGCCGCGGCCCCGAACCACGCAGAGCGCCATGACCGCGACGACCGTCGCCTTGCACGCGTGCAAGCCACGCAGATCGCGATCGATGCCGAGCACACAGCGATCACGATCACCCAGCCGCTCGTTGTGGGAAAGGAAGTTCCTCCACCCGTATTGCTCATGACAAGAAAGCCTGCCAGTCCCACCACTGTCAGGACCGTCCCGATCGCCTCGCTCCAACCGAGCGACGAGCCGAACCACACGCGCAAGATGACAACAAGGAAGACGAGCTCGGTCACCATGAGCGGCTGGACGACGCTGAGCGAGCCGAATCCGAGCGCAGTCGCCTGCAAAAGGAACGATCCCAGCATCGCGACAAATCCCAAGTACCAGACGGGACGTCGCAGGACATGGCGCATCAGCTTCAGGCCGCGACCATGGGCATCGGGAGCCGTCTCGACACCGAGCCGCTGGAAGATCGTGGTCAGGGCGTTGCACAACGCCGCACAAACCGCCAGTGGGATCGCTAACACTGATCCTGCCTATCGGATCGAGAGAGGAAGTTCTCGGATTTCGGCGTTCGCGCCGCCCGGCATCACCGTGGCGGGAGCCGGGAGCGTGACGTCGCGGCGCACATAGGCCAGAGCGACCGGCGCTGCGAACCCCGGCGACCAGGCGACGCTGGTGAGACTCCCGAGCTCGCGGTCCTCCGACACGAGAAGCGCTTTCTCTGGACACTCACCGGCCGGATCCAGCACGACGCCTCGAAGCTTGCGCGCCACATTGGCGCCCCTGGCCTCGAGGCGGGCAACGAGCTCCTGACCGGTGTAGCAACCCTTCGTGAAGCTCACCGTGTGCTCGACAAGCAGGCCGGCTTCATGGGGGATCGTCCTCTCGGTGAGCTCACGGCCCATTTCCGGCATGCCCGCCTCTATGCGGGCCGCCTTGAACGCCCCAGGGTCGCCCAGTGGAACTTCTGGCCACGGCCAGCCGGGCGCCGCGGCCGCGGCCAGCACGTCAAAGCCCCCGTAGCCGGGCCACGTCGCTGGGACTGTGATGATCCAACCATCCCTCTGGCCAGCCTCAGGCACATCTTCTGGCATCGCCGCAACCTTCAGTCCCGAACTTGCGAGGCTCGTCGCCGAAACGGGGCCGCGGACCTCGAGGCACCGAACGACCCTGCTTTCGAGCTCGGCCCTTACGCGCAAGCGGAAGCGCGTGAGCCGCTGTAGCAGTGACTGGCCGTAACCGGTCTCGGTGTCGAGCAGCACGACATCGTCAGCAATCATCGTGATGCGACAATACGCGTCCACCTTGCCCTGGGGCGAGAGCACGAGCGTCTCTGCCGACTGACCGACACGCAGGGTTGCGATGTCCTGGCTCACTTGTCCCTGGAGCCAGCCGCGCGCGTCCGAACCCCGCACCACGACGACGTCCCTTGAGGTCTCCAGCGCACAGGCATCCTCGTGGATGCGGGCATATGACTGCCAGAGATCAAGCGCAGGTGCCTGGTTCAGGGTCGCCGCCTCTCCGCAGACAGCTGTCGAGCCCCGGCAACGGCCGCCATCACAGCTGCGGCCTTGGCGGCGCACTCCTCGTCCTCTGCGGCCGGGTCACTGTCGGCGACAATGCCGGCCCCGGCCTGCACCGAGGCTCTTCCGTCCGCGGTCGCGACGAGCGT
>Ga0326728_10020618_pt1 | contig 12538 bp, 14 predicted proteins | sample MB3enrmetagenome_FD_207602 | JGI IMG/M metagenome (GOLD analysis project Ga0326728, IMG submission 207602) | Lab enriched peat soil microbial communities from McLean, Ithaca, NY, United States - MB31MN | ecosystem: Environmental > Terrestrial > Soil > Wetlands > Peat | place: USA: New York...
TCTCCCGCCCCGAGCAGTCGCTCATCCTGCTTGCCCCATTGGCCGAGTCTGCCGGCGGCTGGGGCCTCTGCCGCGACCCAAAGACCCGCGAGCGCGTGACGGTCTTCGCCGACAAAGCCGACCCCGGCTATCAGGCCCTGCTGGCCTTGTGCGTCGCCGGCAAAGAGGCTCTCGCCCAGGGCACCCGGCGCTTTGACATGCCCGACTTCCGCCCTCGCGCCGACTGGGTCCGCGAAATGAAGCGCTTCGGCATCCTGCCGGCAGATTTGAATCCCGCCACTCCTACGGATTGCTACGCTGTAGAACGCCAGTATTGGGAGTCACTTTGGTTCAAGCCTACCGCCTCGGCCCAGTGAGCTAAAGCGGAAACCCGACCGAACGTTGGCCTTTCTCCTGACTTCGGGTTGCCGCTGCCAGCCCTTCTTCATTCTGCGTTCTGCCTTCTGTATTCACTCCAGGGTGGCTTGTGGGTCGCATGAAGGTGGCTTGTGGGTGGCTTGTGGGTGGCTTGTGGATGGCTTGAGGGTCGCATGAAGGTGGCTTAGGGGTGGCTTGTGGGTCGCAACCCCCTCCCAACCAGATGGCTTGTAGGTGGCTCGCAGGTGGCTTGGGGTGGCCTTGCCGGGCATTCTGCATTCTGCATTCCGCATTCTGCCTTCTCTTGAGTGTGATTTCTTCCGGCCCTTCAAGGTTTGAGGTTCGAAGTTAGAGTGGGAATTGCAGAAGTCAGTAGTAGCCGCAAAAACGCGCAGAAGGCCCAAGAAGAGCCCGAATTCCCACACCTCTTGCGTCTTTTGCGCCTTTTGGTGGCAGGTTTTGCAGTTGGCTCGAGGTTCGAGGTTCCACCTTCACCATAAGCATCCTGAATACAACCGCCCTTTCCTGCCTCCCTCGGGGTGGTCTTAGGGGTGCCCTGGACAAACCCTGGACATGCCCTGGACCCATAGACCCCCCTCAAAAGCCGATTTTCAATCAGGCGAGCTTATCCAACTCGGCGTGCCAGCACCTTTCCGCCGCGAGCGCCTTTCCTGCTTTGGATGTTGGATGTTCGATGTTGGATGTTCCTTTTGGATCTTCTGCGGCCTGCTCGGCGACACCGGCCCGGCAGGGGCATGTAGCACGCCCGCCTGCGCACCTGAACCCAGCCAAGCGTTCCACTCCAGCCCGCCTTTGGGCGACACAAGGCATTCATATCCCGACACGCGACCGTTCGGGGCTGAAACATTGCTCTACACGCCGTGTAAATTACTGTTGACGAAATTCATCCCGCCACTAAATTGGGGCGATGGAATCAATCGATAAGATCCTTAAGGCTGTTCTCGACGCTCACGCCGGAGACCCGCAGCTACTCGCACTCCAACTCAAGGCTTCGCCAGCCTCTGTTCAGCGGTGGCTGGCGGGCGAGGCCAAACCCCGCCCAGCCTACGAGGCCAAACTACGCCAGTTTTTCTCAGAACTGGCCCGCAAACCTCCCACCTTGCATGAGACCGCCCCGCCGTACCGCGTCACTCCACACCACCCCATGATCACAGAGGCTGTGGACCAGACGCTACGCACCATTCGCGAGATCCTCCACAAGCGCGGGCGGCTTTCTTCCCGCAGCCAAGCACTTGACGAACTCTCCAAGCTGCTCTTCGCCCATGTACAAGCCATGCGATTGGAAAACGGCGGTATCTCCCGGCAAACACTTTCCCAGTCCCAAACAAACGGCGGCGGCTTGGCCTCGGCCCTTAAGACCTTTGTGGACGAGACCGTTCGCCGCAGCCTTCCTGAGTCACTAGCGCACGAGGTGGACCCCAAGGATTTCGAGTTGAAGCTCAAAGCCCAGGAGGAAGAGCTTGCCCAAGAGTTGGTGGATTGCTTCGAAACGCTTCACCGGCAGACCAACGCTTTCAATTTTTCCGGCCTCGACATCCTTAATGAAGTCTTCGGTAAATTCCTGGCGGACTCCTTCATTGACGAGAAGGAACTGGGCCAATACCTTACCCCGCCGGAGGTCGTTCGCTTCATGGTTGCGGTCGCGCTAAATGCCCTTCAAGGCGACTGCTTGGACATCCTCTGCAACCCGAAACGGTGCACCGAGGCCGGGCTGATTCTCGACCCATCGTGCGGTGTGGCCTCCTTTCTCACAGAGGCAGTCCAGTGCCTGCGGGAGAGGGTCGAGGCCCGAGTCGAGGATCCAAAGCTGCGGCAAGTATGGCTCAAAAACATGCTGGAGGACGTTGTCGTTGGCATCGATAAGAGTGAACGCATGGTAAGACTGGCCCTAACCAACGTCGCCATGTTCGGACTCCCCATGACCAAATTACACCTGGCCAACTCGCTCGCTCGAAATGGCGAGGACGGTAAGTTGACGGACTCCCTAGCGGGCAAGGTCAGACTCATCCTGACCAACCCGCCTTTTGGCGCCTGTTTCCAGGGCAACGACCTGGTAAAGTATAAAATCGCCACCACCTGGAGCCGCCGCTTTCCCGGGCGGCTGGATTCCGAGCTTCTTTTCATGGAACGCTATCTTGACTGGCTAGCGCCCGGCGGGCACCTGGTCGCAATCGTCCCCGACAGCATCCTCACAAATCAAGGGGTGTTCGAAGACCTCCGCCGTGGCATCGCAAACGCGGTGGAACTATGCAATGTCGTGTCCCTGCCCACGGTCACCTTCGGCACGGCGGGTACAAGCACCAAAACATCTGTCCTCCATTTGCGGAAAATGGATCGCACCAACGGCAGGCCAAGGCGGACCGCTTTTGCGATCTGTCAAGATATTGGCTTTAGCGTGGCAACCCGGGCGAACCAGCGGACGAAGGTCATCCATAGCGCCGGTGACTTGCCAGCGATAATGGAGGAGATTGAAAACGCGCCCCCCAAACCCAAGTCCGTCAAGTGGCTTGAAAACGCTACCGCACTAGATCGGTGGGACGCGCAACACCACGCTTCCCTCTCAGCGGAGATCGAACAGCGGCTAAATCGGAAAAATGAGTCCGACCTCCGCGTTTCCGAGGTCGCTGAGCTAGTTGACGAACGGGCTGACCCCCGCCGCTGGGGCACTCAAGAATTCAACTACATTGAAATCTCCGATATCGACTCACAGACCTGCGTTGTCTATTCCAACTGCGTCGATATCAAAGCCACACCAAGTCGGGCGCGGAAATTGGTACGTGCCGGGGACGTCCTGGTGTCCACCGTCCGGCCCGAGCGCGGAACCGTGGGAGTGGTCGGCCCCCACCAAGACGGCTCAATCTGTACGACGGGCCTCGCGGTGCTACGCCCAACCAAAATTGATGGGCTGACGCTCGCGCGCCTGCTCAAGACCGAATTTGTCATCACCCAGCTAATGCGGAATAACGTAGGCATTGCCTACCCCGCCATAAACGAGTCCTGCCTCTCGGATGTGCTCTTGCCGGTGCGCAGAGACGACTTGCCCCGTTTAGAGCAGCAAGCCAGGGAAATTTCAGCGGCGGAAGATCGGCTCCACCAGATTCGCAGCCGCTTCGCGGCCACGATCGATGACGCCGGAGCCGCTTGGCGTCAGAGCCCAGTCACTTCAACTTCCAAACCTCATCCAGCGTCGCAAACCACGTCCCGTCGCCAACCTCGCAAGTCGGGTTCTGATTCACGTGAGCTGGATATTTTTCAGCACGCGGGAGCCCATACGCCTTGACGCCCCTGGGCACCGAGCGGGCGAAGGCAAAGTCGCGGATATTGCCAGTCCGCAGAAAGAGGCTCACTGCGAAAAAGTCCTGAGTCTCGAACTTGCAACTGCTCGTCGGGTAGTTATCCGTCTTGCTGTGGATCAGACGCGCAAATTTGGTGTTGGTACCCCACAGTGATTTGGCTTCAATCTTCTTCGTCACACCGCCTTTCTCGGCCTCAAAATCGTAGTGGCGGTAGGTTCCGATGTGTCGCGCCATGTCTTCTGGCATCCGCCGCACAGCGTACCCGGCTTCCTTCAAGACCCGAACCAGCGAATATTCGACCAGCCCGCTCAGAACCTTCGCCGAAGCGCCATACTGGTCTATTTCCAAGTAGTCGTCGTCTCCCAGCTCCGCCAGAGCACTCTCGAGGTCCTTCTTTTGCCCGCCGCAATAAACCTCGCCCTCGGCAATGCCAGCCTTGTCGTCCACCGTCAGAATCCGGCCTTTGGCGATCTCCTTCCACCCGCGGCCAGCCTCGTAGGAGTTCGGCACGAACTTCCCCGTTCGGCCCGGCACAATAAGGTCTTCGCACTCTTTGTTGATGCCGATAGTGAATGACGCCCGCCAGTGGGGTTGCCCAGAGATTTTGAAGATCGCCTTGTCCAGCGACCGGATGGGAATCAGAATGGGGCACAGAATGCCCTCCAGCGCCTCCGCTGTCGCGCCCCCGTAACGCTTCGTCAGCCGCTCGAAAAGTGCCCTGTAGTCAATAGCCATCGCGATAAACGGCGGCCAGCTTACCAACGAGCCCCCTTTTGGCAAAACAATCCTTTAGCGCGACAAAATGCGCGGCGCACGCCAGCGGTGGCTGCCACCGGAGGTGGTTCCGCACCGGCCGGGCGTTTCACCCCCACCGCCGCTCAAACTCCCCTCCAAGCGATGGCGGGACCTGATCCTCCGCGCTTGGCATGTTAATGAGAACCGTTGTTTTCCAGGCCGGTTTGAAGGCGGGCTTCTGCCCGGCACTGGCCTCCTCCGGCCCGGTTTGCCCCGGAATCGCGCTGCTTCTCGCGCATTGCCTGGCCGCCCGGCCGCTGCCGCCCGCCCACGGTTTTGGCGATGGGGCAAAACCGCCAGAAAACCGGCAAAACTTGCCTGTTGACGCCCTCCACCAGCTCTGGCAGGATGGCGCCGGAATGAATGAGAGCGAAAGGCAGTTCTCCTTCACCCGCGTAGCGTCAAGTACAAGCGGGCGCGCGAAAAACCAAATTCCTATCAGTATGTCGGCGTTGCACTTGCCAAGATCGGCGGAAGCGGACGCCTTGGCTTCCGGCCCGATGTCGGCACCAGTTCTAAGTAGTCAAAGCCATTTATGAGCTTCTTGTTTCCACGAACATTGCCCCCCGAACTCCGAACCCGAAACCCGTTCAAACTCCTTTGTAGGGAGGCCGGAGCTTGGGGCGGCGGGGGCAGAGATTATCTGTGCTATTGCAACGGTTGGGGGCTGGGCGCACGCGGAAGTCGCATCCACCCAGAACATCGCCTCAGGCACGAACCTTGGTTCAAAAGAGGCTGCGTTGACGGCTGTCTGGCGCGTGAATCGAGAACCGACGAGTGGCGCAATTTCATGCGCTACGAGTTTTCCAGTTATGGGCAAAGTAATATATCCGACGATAACGACAACGTCCGCGACATCTACGATGAAATTGGAATGATCTAGAAAGGCCGGCGTTTCCAGCACAAGCCAACTTCGCGCGAGTATAGCTATGGGTTTTTCATCGCAAGGTCAGGCATGGTGACGTTTGCCTCCACAACTCAAGCCATCGATCGTCTCGCAGCCTTGCGCATCCAATCAAAATGACACAAGTAGAGCCGCTCACAGCCGAGCGCGCAATAGCCCCGGCGGGGAAGGATCTACTGAATAGCCCACCCCGCCAACAAAGCTCGAACGCGGAAACCAAAGGCCATAAGCTGTTGCACGAAAAGCAGTTGCAAGTTAAATTCACACCGATGCCACTGGAAATAACGGAAATAAGAAGCCTCCGTAATCTCATCACGGTCGTGAACGACTGGGAGTTGTGCAACCCGGAGCGAGGGGCCGGAACTCACTGGATTTGGTACCGCGGTCAGCCAGTCGAAAATGACGCAGTCCCCGGGGCCGAACGCCCAGATTTCGTCGCAAGGGCCAAGGAATACCAAGCTCACAGGAACCCCTTTTATCTTGAGCAGATTATCAATGCTGAGTTTCGTCGTTCTGGGGCTTCGTTCTTCATGGATGACACGGACCTAGTGCGTATCTACCTCTTAGCACAGCACTATGGCCTGCCAACCCGCTTGATGGACTGGACCACAAATCCTCTTGCAGCCTTGTTCTTTACCGTCTGCGAAAAGGACAACGACAACGGCAAACTCTTTGTGGCCAAGTCTAACAGGTTCAGTGAAACCTCCCCAAGATTCCCCACAAATGAACGAAACCGAGAGGTAATAGCGACGGTGAAGTTCCTTTTTCAGGGCGGCAAGAAACCGGACAACCCGGGCATCATACCACTGCATCCAGCCTTGCGCTTCCCGCGCATGATGCGACAGGGCTCCTGCTTCACTCTTCATATGCCCGACGCGCAGCCACTGAAGTTTATTGAAGGAGGAAAGCCGGATGGGTTCCAGTTCCCCAGAAGCTACCTGATTCCAAAAGGTAGTTGCAAGAAAGACCTGCGCGATGAATTACGGCGGATGGGAGTTACCTGGGCTGCGCTATTTCCCGAGTTGGACTACGTAACCAAGGAAATAAGGGCATCGTTCAATCTGGAACCAATTACCGAGGCGTTCAAGAAAGCGGCGATAACCACTGACAATTGACCACGCAGCAGCCCAGCCGTGTCAGTCCGCGAAGATGAGGTTCACCAACCAGTATGCAAAACCGTCTTATCGAGGAAAGGGGTGACAGAAAGCACTGGTCGAGACTGATGAGCGTGCGCCCCGATAGAGTCTTCAAATGCATAATCTCGCCGCACTTGTTCCACCCAAGGCCACAAACGTCAAGGCTGTGACGATGACTCACGAAAATAGCCTTGGCAATTGAACGGCAAATTCGACGATACTTGCCAAGGCTCGATGCACATGAGCGAAAAAAATGATTTTGTGCTCACTTAGAATCTGAATTGCTTTTTCCCACCACCTTAATCCACTCTTGAAATTCTTTGCGGCCAAAATCAATCGATGTTTCGTCCTTGAGCGTAACACTGTAGATAAGCTGAATTATTTTGGTTTTAACCCTTTGCCAGCCGCAGCAGTACACCATCGTGTATTCCTTGTCTTTGCCCCCAAGGGGTAATGTCACGTTGACCAACCCAATGATGTAGCTGCTTTGGCCTTTGGCGACGCTTTTCTCGATCCAAGTCGTTCCCTTTACATCAGCCCTTACCAATCCTGAAATCGCTCGAACATCTTTTTGCCCCGCTTCAATCAAATCTTTCATAGCCTTTGAGGAGAATGTCATTATGGGAATATCCCGTTCGAGCAGATTCATTTCATCCTGAAATCTCTTCTTGGCCAGATCTTCCGAGGAAAACGATAGTAGAACAAAGGCTCTTGCGTTTCGGGATCGGACTTGACCTTCTGACAATGAAATCTCCGAGGGGAGGCAATACAATCCGATGAGAATTTGCCCGTGTTCTAAACCCGCCTTCGCTAGTTGACGAAACTGATCTGAAAAATCGGAAACGTCAATCATCTCTTTGGGCGGTGGAACCAGGATACCCTCAACGCGCTTTGCAACACTCTCACCAGCCTGAGCATTCACAGAAAAGAGCAACAGGAATAGAATTGTCCCGTAAACGCTGGCGGAGAATCGCGGGAGGGCGGAACGCACGGAAACCGATGTTGGAAAAACTATTGCAATAAAAGTTTTCATGGCTAGTCAACGGTTAGCAAACCAACATTGACGCCGCAAGCATGGAGTTAGAATTGCAGGCAAAACAACTCGCCGAGGAAATCAAGGAAACTGATGTAGAGGCTGGGACACCGGTTGTGCACCCTTTCGCTCGCCAGTACAAGCCGCGAATCGGAACTGGCAAAGCCACCGGCGGCTGGCTCCGGCGTCTCCTTCATCGGTAAAAGTGAAGCCAAAGCCGCCTCATCAGGTAGAGAGCAATCGCCGACTCCACGATCTTGAACACGATGCCGACGAGCAGCGGGACACTACTGCGGAAGGATTCCCAATCGCCTCGGAAGCCGGCAATAACAGACTTCGCGAAAAAGGCGAGGAAGAGGAGCGAGTTGAAGATGTATTGGACGACGGTAACGGAGATAATAGCGAGGACAATCCAAAACGGGACGACGCCGAGCCACCAGGACAGCTTGGAAAGGACAAAAACACCGCCGGCAAGGAGGGCGAGAAACATCATGTTCGAGATCGCATCGGAGATAACGTGCGCTGGCTCATGCTGTGGATTCCCCAGATCGGCCTTGTAGATTGGATTCATATCAGAGTGCTGGCGTGGCAACGCCTAACGACCAACCACGGGAGGGGCGCCGGCCATGACGACCCCGACTAAGACCGCCGCGCCCCGGTGCCCCTCCCGTTGGCTGCAGCGCTCGTATTCCATCGCTCCCGTTCTAAGCTCGCCCGCCGGCCAGCACAAGACGGGAAATGGCCCGTGCCCGCACCACCTCGACGTGAGATTATGGCGTCTCGTTGTAAAGAGAAACGAATGTTCCCGGCTTGAGCGTTCCATCTTTGACCAGCCTCGAAATAACCGGCTTGTAACGTGCCAGATCAGACTGTGATGCGCCCGCCTGATTCATTCCGCCGCAAACCAGTGACATGAACCTGTCAATCTCGGCTTTGTATCTCAATGATCCGAGCTTCCGATTCTCAACTGCCCCTTTAACCCCAACGGAAACACGCTCCACATGGTCAACTTCACAATTGGCAAGAAAAACCATATCCCGATGCGGCAGGTCCTTAACCTTCGCGAAAAACTCAGAGAACTTGAATTCTGGTGATATTGGATCGTACATAATGGCATTTGAATTTGATAGACGTGTTACAATGTCTAACTTTCACATGGCACGCGTGCGTGTGGATCGCAAGAAGGAAATGACACGGTATATTGGGGGGAAACGATGTATTCGTTCAAGGTTTCGTTATCAGTCTTCCCGACTTTGCGGAGCGGGGCGGATTCTTTGAATTCCGCTCTGTTTCCTGCGGGAGCGGTCGGGAAGGCGTGATTTCTCAACCATTCCGGCAGTACCGGGCGGGAGCGGATTTCGGCGGGATTCCGGTCTGGGGGCGGATTGGGACCATGAGGTCGCAAATTCCAAGGGGAGGGCTCCCGGGAAAGGGGATAACCGTAGATTGGAATTCGAGCTGGGCGCATGGTTCGAGGGCGCTTGCGGTCCTGCGTTGGTCTTGGCTCTGAGCCAGATGAGGGAGCACGGACTTGGCCCCTTTGGCCGTGCCGATCTGCACCCGCGCCGCAATCCACTTGATCGGCAGGGGCGTTTCGCTCCGCAGCCGGGCAGCGATTGCCACTTTCCGGGGTCGTTGCGTCGGCGAGTGGCCCACTCGGACTGCTGCCCGCCCCCGGCGCGCCAGCTCCGCCGCGATGATGCGGTTGGCCCTTGGCTCGGCGGTCTCCCGGTGGAGTTCCCCGGAGTGGCTCTCGCCAAGCTTACCCTCCATCAGCTCCAGCATTTGCTCTTTGAACTGCTCGCTGCCCAAGTACCGGCCCCGCCGTAGCCGCTTGAGCGCTTCCTCGTCGAGGGCCTCCAGCCGGCGCCTTTCCATCTGCCGCTCGAACTCCTGACGCCCCGCTACGGAGTCCTGCCCAATGCCGAGCTCGCCCAGCAAGCGGTCCACGCGCATGGCGCGCGGCATAAACCCAACCATGTCAGGCCACCACCCGCCAGTCAAACACCGAAAACCGCCAGTCCGCCTCTGCCCCCTCCGTCCGGCCGACTCACCCGGACCTAGCTACGGACCCCTTTCCGAGATTCGCTGGCCAGAGCGAGGTGATGGCGGGGCATAGAGTTTCGGGTGAGGCCGGTAGTTAGGGGCGTTTTGGGATTTCAAACTCTCCCTTCTCTCTGACAGAGATTAACTCGGCCTCAGCTTGGTTAATCGGCAGAGAATTCTCCTTGCCGTCAGGCCCGACTGTGACGAACCGGAGGATTATCCCGTCCGCATGTGTCACCGCCGACAAAGTTCCCCGGAGGACTCCATGAGGAGGGAACTCGGGACTGGACACCACGCATTTCCGCGCCCTGCTGCCATCGAGTTGTTGGACCGTAAAAGGTAAACCCTTTACAAGTCCCAGCGGCGTTTGAGCATTTGATTTAGTCATTGTTTTGCACCGTCGGCGAGGGTCTGCGCGTGGTCAATAAGAATATCCCATTGTGCCGGATATGCTTTCGTATCCGGTAGCAGCAGCACACCGATGGATTACCTGCTGGGAATTAAGTCCCAGCCTTTTTCAACCGATAGAACCGCTTCCCGGTAGGCATTGGCACGACAACGCGCTTTTCCGCCCTCGTCCGGCTTGTCACCACCACTACCGGAGGAGTAGTGACTTAAACTCAATTCGTGGTGTTCAAGTCCGGGTTTTCCAACAGCGCAAAGCCCGGCCAAGTCATGGGCCACGAAACGACGGCGGAGTTGGCCTGGTGACCTGGTGACAGACTATTTGACTCCTTACAATCGAAAATCTACTATCGCGCCTTATGAGCAGAAAAGATGCCCTCTCCCTGGGCAACCTCTCCGTCCGGTGCCCCAACTGCAAAGAAATGACCGCACTCAGCCTTGGGCTTAACGGTCAAGGCCAAGCTGCCTGCTGCGAGGACAAATACGGCAAAATCTGGTGGATTGGGTTATGCAACAGCCACGGCTGCGGTCAGGCCATGCTTGTCCAGGGATTCCTTGGTGATGTGATTTACCCGTTTCCACTGCCCAGCTCCACCGATGAACATGTTCCTAAAAATCTGAGCGAAGACCTTGACGAGGCGAAGATGTGCTTCTCCGTCCAGTGCTTCCGAGCTTGCGCCGTAATGGCTAGACGCTGCATCCAGCAAGCCTGCCTAATGAAGGGCTGCAAGAACTCCACCTTGGTCCGGCAGATTGAGGAACTCAAGCAGGCGGGCCACATCACCAAAGACATTGCAGAGTGGGCTACGGTGGTCCGTTGGGTCGGCAACGATGCAGCACACCCAAGCGGGCAGGTGGTTTCCAGGGCGGATGCCGAGGATTGCCTGAAACTTGCGGAACAGTTCCTACATGTCCTCTTCGTGACACCAGCGGTCGCCAAGTCAAGGCGGACACATAGAGGCAAATAGGAGACCCGCGCTCCTAGCAAGTGTTCCCACTATTGACACTCTTGGATGCGCCAGATTTCACCCGTTTGGCAACGGGAAACCCCAAAGCGGGCCGGCCCTGCCACCCGGGAGCGGCGGAAGCCGTGGAGACGCCAGGCGCCACCCTTTCCCGAGTCCGCGATACACCGCGAACTGGCGTTCCAGGCCCAAATTCCCCGGCAGAGCCGACAAAGGGGTTAGACAACCACTGCTCACTCAGATGACGGTTCGCGCATGGCTAAGAATTCGTCTGGCGACAAGACGGGGATTTCGCTGCCGACGTAATCAGCCTTGTTGCGGGTGATGATTGCGCTTACATCTCCCTCCGCCTTGGCCGTGAAGTGCTGAATCGCGTCTTCAAAATCCTTGAAACTATTAGCGAGAGCGGACTGGATTTCCGCCTCCCCGACCGCAGATACCCTTACGAGCTGCTTGAGTTTCCCGAGCAAGGCCAGCGCCTCGCCGTGGCCCACCAGCTTGCGCAGGATGTAGTAGAGGTTGCTGAAGGAAAGAGCCGAAAGACAGAGCGTGATTTCACCCTTCTCCGCAACGGCGAAGAGCCGGTGAGCGTATTCGGCGAAGGGCTGGCGGTCGGCGAGATGGTCCAGCGCGACGTCGGTGTCGAGGAAGATCTTATCCCCGACTGCCATACTTCTTTTGCAACTCCTCCTTCAAGACGGCGCGCTCGTCGAAATCCGCGGGCAACTTCACCGCCCCATGCAATGCATCCGTGAGCGGCGTACGGCCAGCTTGGCTGTCCTGCCAGTTGCGCGCCATCACGCGCAATTGATGAGCGACTACCTCGGGCAGCGTCGTGTGGCGCGCCTGAGCCTCCCGCTCTGCGAGCCGAAGCACGTCGAAATCAAGGTTGAGCGTCAGTGTAGCACTCATGCGCCCAAACCTACCCCGCCCGAAAGCCGGCGGCAAGACGGAGTGCCAGAAATCTTTGCCTGCGAGTTGTTGCGGCGAGGCAAGCGCCGACATAGTGTGAGCGCAGGAGAAAGGGGTCACCCATTGGAATCTGAGCTGGGCGCAGGGTTCGAGGGCGCTTGCGGCTTTGCGTTGGTCTTGGCTCTGAGCCAGATGATGGAGCACGGACTTGGCCCATTTGGCCGTGCCCATCTGCACCCGCGCCGCAATCCACTTCATCGGCAGGGTCGTTTCGCTCCGCAGCCGAGCAAGAGCAAGTGTCCCACGATTGACACTTTTGGATGCGCCAGACTTCACCCGTTTGGCACCGTTAGACCCCAAAAGCGGGCCGGCCCTGCCACCCGGGAGCGGCGGAAGCCGTGGAGACGCCAGGCGCCACCTTTTCCTGAGTCAGTGATACGCCGCGAACTGGCGTTCCCGCCCAAATTCCCCGGCAGAGCCGACAAAGGGTTCCAGCCAATCAACTCCGCCGGGATTCTCAAGCCCCCACCCGATCCTGATTGGTGGAGAAACTTTGTTCTGACCCAGCCACATACCAGAGGGCGGCGGCTTCCAACTCCTGGGGCACTTCAGGATGTCGGATGACGCGCATGGAGCCTGGCCTGAATGTCCCCAATCATCTCTGCCTC
>Ga0326728_10020621_pt1 | contig 12536 bp, 8 predicted proteins | sample MB3enrmetagenome_FD_207602 | JGI IMG/M metagenome (GOLD analysis project Ga0326728, IMG submission 207602) | Lab enriched peat soil microbial communities from McLean, Ithaca, NY, United States - MB31MN | ecosystem: Environmental > Terrestrial > Soil > Wetlands > Peat | place: USA: New York...
TTCTCCCTCGAATGGACACCGGAAGACACGAGCGAAGTGGATAGCCACGAATCGGGCGGCACCTTTCGCGAGGCGCTGAAGGAGCAACTTGGGCTGAAGCTCGAGTCGCAAAAAGGGCCGGTAGAGGTTCTTGTGATCGATCACGTTGAGCGGCCTTCGCCGAGCTAGCGAAGAATAATGAGGATCGGCGCGTGAATCAGCCAACGAAGGACGCTGCCAATCTCGCTTTCTTCAAAGCGAGGCTCTAATTCGGCGAAAGCTGCTGGTGCTATGTTCGAAATATTCTTGACCAGCTAAGTGCAGTGAAAGCGTGGCGCCCTGGCTTGGGATTACCAAATTGCTGCCAGATGGGCGACAAACCGGGCACAACCCAATTCCCGAACCCTGCGGCGTTTGCCGGTACCGACCGCATTCTGAACGTGCACAGGCATTATGTAATGCATTGTTCACTGGTCGGATTCGGGTGCCTCTGGGAGCGGTTCGCCGCATCCGGACTATATTTAGAATTTAGAGGTAATTTAGCATCGGTGGTGTCTTCAAGTCCGAGGCCGGTTCCGTTCCACCGAGCCGAAGGTGGAGATTAGGCCATGTTGCGTATTTGCATTAGGTTCTTTCTATGCATCTTGATTCCCGTTTCGCTGTTGTCCGCGGCGCAGACCACACAGCGTGAGCCGGAAACGACGATCCGCACGACCGCCGATCTGGTCGTGGTCGACGTGACGGTAACCGACGCCAAGCAGAATCCCGTACACCAGTTGAGCCCGTCGGACTTCACCGTCGTCGAGGACGGCCATCCACAGACCGTTAAAGTATTCGAAGAACACGTGGCGACCGCGCCCGCGCCGCTGCCGCTGGCGCCAAAGCTCGACCCTGGAACGTTTACCAATGACTCTCTCGTCCCTGCCGGCGGCGCCCTCGACATTCTTCTCTTCGACAAGCTCAATACGCCCATGGACGCACAGGCCCAGGTGCGGGACCAGGTGCTGAAGTACTTGAAGGAAGCGCCGGCGGGCACGAGGATGGCGATCTTCACGCTGACTACGAAGCTGAGGTTGCTCCAGGGATTCACATCGGATCCCGAAGTGTTGCGCGCTGTGGTCGAGGGCAAGAAGGGGAACGCCGGCGCTTCGCCGTTCATGAGGGACGCCGTGGCGGGAGACCGGCTGATAAATCCCGTGACGGGAGAGCCCGGTGGGAACAACCCAGGTACGCAGGCCGCAGCGGATCTGATGGCGGCATATGGCCAATCGTTTGGCGGCTTGAAGGACTTCGTAGCCTATCAACAGTCGGCTCAGCTTCAAGTCCGCGCGCGATACACGCTGGACGCCCTCAACCTGCTGGCCCGCTACTTAAGCAACCTGCCGGGACGCAAGAACCTGATCTGGTTTTCCGGCTCGTTTCCCATCAGCATTCTCCCCGACCCCGGCCTGACGGACCCGTTTGTCGCTGTGGGCGGCGTCGAGGTTGAATTCCGGCAAACGGTCGATCTTCTGGCGCGAAGCCAGGTTGCCGTGTATCCCATCGACGCGCGAGGACTCACGGGACAGCCAACAATGGATGCCAGCAACATCGGCACCGGCATGTCGAGGGGCACTGGAAACTTCGCCAAGGACAATCGCGACTTCTTCACCCAGACCGCCGGAGAAGAAAGCACGATGAATCAAATGGCCAGGGACACAGGCGGCGAGGCTTTCCTAAACACCAACGGCCTGAAAGGAGCAATTGAAAAGGCCATCGCCGCCGGTTCCGACTACTACACGATTGCCTATACGCCAACCAACCACGACTGGAATGGCAACTACCGCAAAATTGAGGTGAAAGTCGACCGTCCGAAAATAGCGCTCTCGTATCGCCGTGGTTACTATGCTGACAATCCCAGCGCGCCTTTAAAGCAGAAAGAGGAAGAAGGCGGCAAGAATGCGCCGCCTCCTTATAGCGCTGTCGACAATGCGATGCTTTGGGGAGCTCCCAATCCCACCGAGATCATCTTCACGGCTAACGTTCAGCTGAGCTTCGCCGATCCGGAAGATTCGGTGGCGCCGCGAAACCACGTCGCGCCAAAAATCGCGGGGCCTTTTCGCCGCTATACGGTGAAGTTCACGATTGACCCAGGGCAAGTGAAATGCGATGCCACCCCAGACGGCGTTCGCCACTGCACCCTGGAGTTTCGCGCCTATGTTTACGACGCCAGCGGCGCGCAGATCAACGTGAGGGCCGACGGAGTAAAGGTCGACATACCGGCAGCGAACGATGCCAACCTGCCTCCTCGGAAAATCGACTATTCTTTGCAAATCAGCGCTCCCGTGAAAGGAGACTTCTTCCTTCGCATCGGTGTCCGCGACGTTGCCAACGATCGTCTGGGCGCATTGGAAGTGCCGATTGCCGCAGTCGCTGGGCTGTCGCCGGCATCTCAAGCGCCGGCGGACTTTCCGCGAAAATAATCAGGCGGGACAGCGGCTGACGAACCTCAAGAGCGCAAGAAGAAAGATGGAAATGGCCAGCGCTGCCGACTCTTGGCGGAACAGATGATAGATTCCTGCACCGATCATGAAGAGCCCTCCATGTCGGCGATCAAAATCCTGCGCCGTTGGCGCACGCCCTCGCCGGGATGATGGTGTGTCTGAATCTTGCCCACGTTTTCAAAGACGAGCATGAAGGGTTTTTCAAGCCGGATAGCTTAAGCTCGCCGCAAAGGCCCGCGGGGTTGCTGCGCTGGCGCGCCAGCCTACCAACTCTCGCTGGCATTGATGAATATTGGCCATCAATAGTGAATCGTCGATTCGGCTACGAACTTGTGATAGTCCTTGAAATCGACCTCGTTGACGTACAATCGCGCAACGTCCTGCATGTGGACTTCCGAGTGGCTGGGCAGCAAGTACTCTTCATTCGCGATCGTGATCGGTTTGTATTCAATCATTCTGTCGGCGTGGACGACAGGAAATCCCGCCGGAAGATCGAGAGTGGAGGTTATCCGCAACACACTGAACGTCTGCGGATCCACGAAGACGCGGCCTGAATACGGCACGACCGCTTGCCGGTCGGGGTCTCGGTGGATCACAATGGCGCCGTGCTCTTGGGGCACGCGAAATGCGTAAACATAAACTTTCCGCCCATGGATGTGCTCGATGCGGTCCCAAGTAAACGAGGTATGCGAGTTGGCATCGAAGATATCGTGGAGGGCGCTACCAAACTCTCCCGCAGTGAACGCTCCCTGCAGTTGCCGATGGTCCACTCCTTTTGCAGGTTTGCCATTGATCTGCAGGCCTTCGTATTCTTCATGCTTTCCAATGAAGGTAAGTCTCTCCTCGATGACATCGTTGACCTCCGTTGAGGTACCGGACCCAAGAGTATTTAAGCCGCTGCCGACGACGCCAGGGGCCACGAAGCCTGCGCTCCTGCTTGTTCGGTGCGTAATTTGAGTGCAAATGAAGTCGGGTAGCGTGCCTATGTACTGCAGCGCAGATTCCCGGACAGACTCCAGGACACTTGACTGGTCTGGCGGTGGCTGGGCGGCAGCAGGCGGCAGGAAACCGATCGGAATCGCAGGAAAGAGAAGAATGGACGCGCGGTAGAGTGTTGGGCGGAATGGGATCATCGCAAACCCCCGCACCGGACAAGTGTACGGCATCAGGCAGGTAGGGCCGAACGCAGGCAAAAATCCTGAATTCCTGTAGATCAGAAATTCAGACGGTCTTGATAGGTCCCGGCATGTCGGCTTGTCGCACCCTTGTTGCCAACTCGACACGGTTGTGGGCGGATGACCGCCAAACCGGACATTACCCCCAAAATGGGTTCTGTCCGGATGGGTGACAAACCGACCGGAGAGAAAAGCAGGACCAGAAGAAATCTGAAGGGGGGGACAAATCAAGCCCGCGTCTTCCAGGGCAGCGTCAAGATTAACTTCTAACTACATGCTTGTTCGCCTGTGTTATGCAATGCCGAACGCTGTGGATCCCTGTCGAAGAAAGTTCGAATTGCCCGACTTATCACGTCGGCCTTTATACTGTTTACCGCTTTGTTTCGCACACCGCACGCACACTGAATTCCACCGGAAAGCCAACCTCAAAAGGAATCCATCATGGAAACCAATCAAAACAATCGCAGAGAGTTCTTGAAAGCCGGCGGCGCAGCGCTGGCGGCAACCGCGGTCTCATGGAACGCGAAGAGCTATGCGCAGATCGCGGGCGCGAACGATCGCGTGCGCGTCGGCATCGTGGGCTGTGGCGATCGCATGAAAGGCGGCGATCTGCCCGCGTTCCAGCAGAGCGCCCAGGAGCTCAACTTCCAGATCGTGGCCGTCTCCGATATCTGGAACCGCCGCCGCGATGACGGCGCAGCGTTCATTGAGAAACTCTGCGGAAATCGTCCCGATCCGGTCCGCAACAACGACGAGCTGTATTCGCGCAAGGACGTGGACGCGGTGATCATAGCAACCGCCGACTTCCAGCACGCGTACCATGGCGCTGAAGCAGTGCGTGCAGGCCGCGATGCGTACGTGGAGAAACCGATTGCGCACACCATGGCCGACGCCCGCATGATTCTTGACGCGGTGAAGAAGAGTGGCAGGATTGTGCAGGTGGGGACGCAGAGGCGCTCGACGCCGGCCTATCAGAAGGCGGCTGAATACATCAAGTCAGGCCAGTTCGGCGACATCGTGATGGTGGAGATGAGCTGGAATGTGAACCAGCCCGGCCGCTGGCGCCGGCCGGACGTTGTGCCTTTGCTCAAGGAGGAGGACACCGACTGGAAGCGCTATTTGCTCAACAGAACAATGGTGCCGTTCGATGCCCGCAAGTATCTTGAGTTCCGCCTATTCTGGCCGTATTCGTCGGGAATTCCCGATCAGTGGCTGGTTCACCAGATCGACACTGTGCACTGGTTCACCGGGCTGCCGCATCCTCGCAGCTGCGTAGCTAACGGCGGCATTTATCTATGGAAAGATGGACGCACCAACTGGGACACGATGACGGCGGTGTTCGATTACGGACCGCTCGATGATCCAACCAAGGGCTTCCAGGTGCAGTACACATCGCGCTTCACCAACTCGGCCGGTGGGGTGAAAGAGCTGTATTACTCCAATGGTGGGATGATTGACATGGACAAACAGACGGTGACGCCGACGGGCGGGCTGACAGCCAGATTTGCGGCCGAGATGGACATGAAGCCCAACCTGCTTCCCAGCTTCTCGCTGGTTGAGAAGGCCGAGACTGTCGAGACGGACGCCAACACGCACGGCGATCCGCAAACGGCAGCGAATATGCGCAACTGGATGGAGTGCGTACGCTCGCGCAAGACGCCGAACGCACCGATCGAGGCGGGCTACAGCCATTCCGTCGCACTGTGCATGAATGTCGCGGCGATCCGGACCGGAATGAAGGTGACGTTTGACGAAAAGGCGCAGCAAGTGCTGGCCGGGGGCAAGGTGTATGCGTAAACGGTTGGTGTGGATTGCGGCGGCAGCCGGGTTGATGGGTACGGCCGGCGCGTGGGCTGCGCCGAACAAGGGCGTCAACAGGGGCGTGCAGGTGGTGGCGGACGAGGCAAGCCGCCGCGTCGACATTTCGATTGATGGCCATCCTTTCACGGCCTATCTCTGGCCGGCGACGCTGAAGAAGCCGGTACTTTATCCGATCATCGATGCTGATGGAGTGACTCTGACGCGCGGCTGGCCACTCGAGCCGCGGCCGGGCGAGCGGATGGATCATCCGCATCATGATGGCCTGTGGTTCAACTATTCGAACGTAAATGGATTCGACTTTTGGAACAATTCGGAAGCGATTCCGGCGCAGCGGACCGTGAAGATGGGGACAATTGTGTTCGATCGGATCGTTTCCATCAAGAGCGGCGCGTCGCGGGGCGAACTGGTTACGCACTCGACGTGGATCGACGGGCAGAATCATTCAATCCTGTCGGAAACTTCGACGTACGTGTTTGCGCACAGCGGGCCCACGCGGACCATCGATCTCGTTGTCACGCTGAAAGCACTCGACCATGTCGTCTTCAACGACGACAAGGACGGCTTGCTGGGCCTGCGTGTCGCGCGATGGCTCGAGTCGCCTGAAGAAAAGGGTGGAACCTTCACCGATGCGAACGGCATTGCGACGACGGTTGCGGCGGCTGCGAACCTTCCGGGCGTGGCTCCGCCGACCGGCCAGTATCTGACCAGCGAGGGGGTGCGAGGAGAAGCGGCGTGGTCAACGAGGGGGCGATGGTGCTCGCTCACCGGCCATGACAATGCGGGGCACACGGTGACGGTCGCGATCTTTGACCATCCCGGCAACATCGGCTATCCAACCTACTGGCACGCGCGCGGTTACGGGCTGTTTGCCGCGAATCCGCTGGGACGCCACATGTTTGACGCTCAGCAGCCGCCGCTTGACTACACGCTCGAAAAGGGACAAACAACGACCTTCCGTTATCGCCTGGTGTTCCACACGCACGCGGCGACGATGGACGAGTTGAACCGCGAAGCAGACGCGTTCGCCGCAGAGAAGAAATAAGGATCTGTGCCTCGCCAAAGTTCTATCCGTAGGTTTTATCGCCAGCTCTTCGCAGTTAAAGGAATTTGGATAAGCTCAGCCCAGTGCTTTAAAGAGCTGAAGTCTATTTCTTAGAAATCACAAAATGTATTGGCTGGATGGAACTTTGCCGAGGCACGGCCATTCTTTTGGAGAAAGACGAACGGCTACGACAACAATTGATTGCTATGAGTTTTGAGCAGTAATGATCGTTAGAAGGCACAGAGGTTAGGGCAGGTCTTTCAGAGGACGAATGCAGTCCAATGCGCTCTTTGGGCGCCTGGAACCGCAATCCGTAGTTCCGGGCGAGTGACCGCCTACTCGGACGTGACGTGAGCCATATCACGTCAGCGAAGTATCGGCGACGAATGTGATAGTGGGCCAGCAGGTTCGAGCTCCAGGTGTGCAGGATGGAGAGGAATCCGATCTTGGCGCTCAGCCAGTTGGGATCGGCGGCCACCTCGAGCAGGGTCTGGGAGCTGGTCTCGAACAGCAGGCCGACGAAACGCCTGGGGTAAACGGCCTGATCGAATACGGTAATCTGAGAAAGACGTTGCGTTTTTCGACCACATAAAGCAGGAATTCAGACCGAAGAGAGCAAGATGAACCAGGCAGCATTCAAGAAGCGCGTTCAAGATCTGCTCATAGAGCAGGAGCGATTGATCACCCGCCGCAATCGCAAGTCGGCCAACGGCAACGGTATCTTTGATCGCTATGATTTCCCAATCGTAACTGCTGCACATACGCCGATCACTTGGCGCTATGACCTCGACCAGAAGACCAATCCTTACCTGATGGAGCGGATCGGGGTCAACGCCACTTTCAACGCCGGCGCGATCTTGCACGAAGGCAAGTATCTGCTGGTGGTGCGCGTCGAGGGTTCGGACCGAAAGTCGTTTTTTGCCGTCGCTGAGAGCCCGAGCGGCATCGACAACTTCCGCTTCTGGGATTTTCCCATTCTTTTGCCCGAGACCGAAAATCCGGACATCAACGTCTACGACATGCGCGTCGTGAAGCACGAAGACGGCTGGATCTATGGGCTGTTTTGCACCGAGCGCAAGGACCCGAAGGCGCCTGAGTCGGACACCTCTTCGGCTGTCGCGCAGTGCGGCATTGTGCGCACCAAGGATTTGAAGACCTGGGAGCGTCTGCCCGACCTGAGGTCCAAGTCGCCGCAGCAGCGCAACGTGGTGCTGCACCCAACTTTTGTCGACGGCAAATATGCCTTTTATACTCGTCCTCAGGACGACTTTATTCAGGCGGGCAAGGGCGGCGGCATCGGCTGGGGACTCTCGTCGAGCATCGACAATGCCGTCGTGGACGAAGAAATAATCGTCGATAACCGCCAATATCACACCATTCAAGAGGTCAAGAACGGCCTCGGACCAGCTCCCATCAAGACCGGCAAGGGCTGGTTGCAGTTGGCGCACGGTGTGCGCAACACGGCCGCGGGGTTGCGCTATGTGCTCTATCTGTTTTTGACCGAGTCGGAGCGCCCCTGGGTGGTCACGCACAAGCCGGCTGGCTACTTCATCGCTCCCGAGGGTGGCGAGCGGGTGGGTGATGTCTCGAATGTCGTCTTTAGCAACGGCTGGATCGAGGGCAAGAACGGCGAGGTCTTTGTCTATTACGCTTCGTCCGACACGCGCATGCATGTAGCTACCAGCACGGTCGACAAGCTTGTGGACTATGTGCTGAATACACCTGCTGATCCGCTGCGTAGTCACGCCTGCGTCGCCCAGCGCAATGCAATGATCGAAAAGAACTTGGAAGAGCTGAAGACGCTGAAGCTGCCAAGGGCGGAGTAAAAGCTGCCGGATCGCAGCACTCCAGAGCACCGCGCAATGGCTCGCCGCGCGATTCGGGCTCAATTTGCCGGTTCCTGGTATGTAATCGACTACTTGACCCTAACCCAGTTTTGGGCCCCCTCCGGAACTCTGCCCGGCTCGGCCAGGAGGGGTATGGAACAGCCTATGGGGAAGGATTCGTCCCGGCCGAAGGTATTTGGGCAGGGAAATCAGTGCTCACCCCAAAACACAATTCGGTGGCGAACCGGACACGCAAACGGTCGCCGAGGCCCCTCAACGCTCCAGTGTCCGCTCTCAGGAAGTGAACCGGAACCTCCTCCCGCCGCGTACAGCAAGCAGGACTCGTTCCGTCGAATGGGGGAGTGAAACATGGCAAGGATGGCGCCTTTTGAGTTCCTGGGACGGGGCACATCAACCCATTGACCGCGCCTCGCGCGTCGCCTCCGGATCCGCTGGATCAGTCAGCTCGCAAAGAAATCTTTGATCAAGAATGGAATTTCCACAGGCAAATGCCTATACTAGGTCGGGCCTTAAATTCCCATTTTGGGAATCAATTGATCAAAAACCTCCAGTGGCACATAGGGCCCCCTATGGGACCCCGGCAGTTCTAATGCAAATTCCTGCGAAGACGTAGAAGGTCCCCACAGGTTCGCGTCCCACTCCATGGTACACAATGATTGAGTTGTTGAGTGCGATTACGGGACCGGCTCGTCGCCGCCGATGGGCACGCCGGCAAACTCTGCCTAGGCCGAGACCTCAGTCGGGATCTCCGTGGTCTCTGCGACAAGTGCTTCGTGCTTCGGCAGGACGCCTATTCGGCCTTGCCAAGAGAGTGCTCCGCGTAGGCATTTTGAAAGAGGGCAAAGGCCTGCTTTTTCTCACCCTTTTCTGATATGAGCCCTTTCCTGTTGTAGCCGTCCTGAAGTTTGGGAATATTGCGCCCGGGGGACCGAAAATCCATCAGGATCCATGGAATCGTGCCGCGGAGCTGCGGAATGTTCCTGAGCATCACGAATTGGTGCTCCAGGACGTAAACCTGTTGCTCTTCTGTCCAGCGCTGGCCGACCGGCCCGTGGTTTCCAAACTTGGCCTCTGCGCCAAACTCGCTCATCAGCACAGGCTTCTGCGGAAATGTCCAGTGAATACTGTCCGCCTGTTCCGGAGTCATATCGTACCAGCCGACGTATTCGTTCTGTCCGATTACGTCGAGCGCATCGCACAGAGGATCGTTCTGCACCATCTCCGTGCCGTTGGCTGGGGGTGCGATAATCGCGGAAGTAATAAGGCGGGTGCCGTCGAGCTTGCGGGCTTCGGCAACCATGTCACTGAGGAACTTGGTGCGGGTCGGATTGTTGGGCGTTTCGTTGGAAATGGACCATAGGATCACCGAGGCCTTGTTGCGGTCGCGCCGGATCATCTCCCCGAGCATCACGATGTCTTTGGCGTAGACCTCCGGTTTGTCAAACGAGATGCGCTGCCAGTTGGGAATCTCGGACCAGACCATGATGCCATCACGATCGGCGGTGCGCTCCATACGCTCGTCGTGGGGGTAGTGCGCCAGGCGAACGAAGTTTGCGTGCATCTCCTTCAGGTAACCGAAGATGCGATCCGCATCCTCCTGCGAGTAAGCGCGGCCGCCGCGTACCGGCGCTTCCGCGTGCATGTTGGCGCCTTCTAGAAAGATTGCCTTGCCATTGAGCAGGATGCGCGTACCGTCGACGCGGATATCGCGAAAGCCGATGTCGTCGGTGAGGCTGTCTTCGCCAGCCGCGAGGTGGACCTTGTAAAGCTTTGGCGAATCGGGAGACCAAAGAACAAGCTTCGATGCCTTTACGCTGAAGGGGGCATTGCCTTCTGCATCTGTCTTGACGGTGGTTTTGGCGCCCGCTTCCGGTATGTCAACAGTGACCACGGTCCCAACCGGAGCATCGAGCACATGAACGTAGCCGGTGAGCTCTGTGTTGCCAGGATCGAAGCTCGCGCCGTGGGCAAGATGTACGTCGTAATCGTCGATAAAGGACTGTGGCACGGTCACGAGAGAGACGTCGCGGGTAAGGCCGCCGTAGTTGAACCAATCGATGCTGAGGGACGGAATGCCGTCCTGAAGGCGCGTGGAGTCCACGGCAATCACCACGAAGTTGGAGCCCGGATGCAGCACCGCGGTAACTTCGCAATCGAAGGGCGTGTATCCGCCCTCATGATCGCAGACGCGTTTCTGGTTCACCCACACGTGCGAGCGGTAGTTGGCTGCGCCGATATGCAGAAACGTGCGTGTCCCAGGCTGGGGATGTGCGTCGAAGTCGCGTTGGTACCAAAGAACGCCCTCGAAGTTGAAGAGCTGCGGAACCTGGGTATTCCAGTCGCCGGGGACTCTAATGGTGGGCGCGGTGGCAAAATCGTATTCCTGGTTGTGTCTGCCCATCAGGTTGGGATGCGTATTCAACGCGTAGCCGTGGTCGTTGATCTGGCCGCTACCCGTATACAGCGCTCCGGCCGGTGGGGCGTCGACCAGGTAGTGCCAGTCTCCGTCAAGACTCGTGACCGTGCGGCGATCAACGCCGACGAGGAGGATTTGCAGAGGTTCCTGAGCGCAGAAGGGTAGCACCAGCAGGCTGGATCCGAGCAGGACGGCGGATTTGAGGACGACAGGAAGGAACTTGGAAATACGCAGTGAGAGGATCCTCTCCAGCGCCTCGGCGCTCAATGTGCGCCTTGTTCTGGCTTTGCCGGCCAAACTGACATTGGCTGGTCGACCCGGCTTCCGCTTCCCTGTGGCGCTGGTGCCGGTTAACAGCGCCTTTACCTGTTGCAGCTTGGATATCTCGGCATCGATCTCGACAACGATGTCCTGCATTCTCATGAACCCTCCGGGATTGAGGATAACCCACCGGCTGAATTCCAGTGCATGCTTGGGTTGAAAACTCAGGCAAGGGACTGTTTGCCGCAACGGGTCTAAGCTTCCTGTTTTTCCGGTGATTCTTCATGTCAGGGACCAGGTCCGTCCCTGGTCAACAACAAAGAACATCTCGCGCGCGCGTGAAGGCTTTGGCCGCAATCGCTAGTTCAACCAAGCGAAGCCGGCGCCAACAAGCGGAAATCTTCATCGCGGTGGAGCAGGATGAGTGCGGATGCCTTGAACCGCCCGATCGAGACCAGTTCGGTGGCGTGAATCTTCAGCGAACCCAGGCTCTCGACCAGTGGTTCCCTACCAAGTCCAGCGCAGTGGTACCCTCCTTGTGGCATTCGATGTGTCAGCCTGTTGAAAGGGAGAATAGGGAGGGATTGCGCATGAGGGAAACGACAAACCGGAGAATCGTGCTAGCTTCACGGCCCGTGGGAGCTCCTGTAGCTTCAGACTTTCGCATGGAAACCGAGACACTCCGATCCCCGGATGAGAGGCAGATGCTCTTGCGGACGGTGTACCTGTCTCTTGACCCGTATATGCGGGGGCGGATGAGCGACGCGCCTTCCTACGCGCCGCCTGTGGGTATTGGGGAATTGATGGTGGGCTCGACGGTGAGCCGGGTGGAGATCTCAAACGTACCGGCTTTTGCTGTTGGTGACTGGGTCCTGAGTCAGAATGGCTGGCAAGAGTTCGCGATTTCGGATGGAAAGGGCGTGTTGAATCTTGGAGCGCACCCGGCCAAACCTTCCTACGCGCTGGGCGTGCTTGGCATGCCGGGATTCACGGCTTATATGGGACTGTTGGACATTGGGCAGCCGAAGCCGGGCGAGACTGTGGTGGTCGCCGCGGCTACAGGTGCTGTGGGTTCTGTTGTCGGACAAATTGCGAAACTGAAGGAATGCCGCGTGGTGGGGATTGCAGGTGGAACAGAGAAGTGCCGCTACGCGATGGAGGAGCTTGGATTGGACACCTGCCTTGACCATCTCAGTCCAAAACTGCATAAAGAGTTGGCGGCAGCGTGTCCGAAAGGCATTGATGTGTACTACGAAAATGTCGGCGGGGTGGTTTTCGATGCAGTTCTGCCCTTGCTCAATGCGCGTGCCCGGATTCCCCTGTGCGGACTGATTGCCACCTACAACGGCGACCCGGCGGCTGAGAGCAAGTACCGCACCTCGCAGGTGATGGCGACCTTGTTGAGGAGGCGAATCCGGGTACAGGGATTCATCATCTTTGAGGATTATGGATCACACTTTGGGGAATTCCGAAAGCAGATGACGGAATGGTTCGAGGCAGGGAGGATCAAGT
>Ga0326728_10020623_pt1 | contig 12535 bp, 11 predicted proteins | sample MB3enrmetagenome_FD_207602 | JGI IMG/M metagenome (GOLD analysis project Ga0326728, IMG submission 207602) | Lab enriched peat soil microbial communities from McLean, Ithaca, NY, United States - MB31MN | ecosystem: Environmental > Terrestrial > Soil > Wetlands > Peat | place: USA: New York...
CCATGACGCGCTTCCCTGATTCGTCTCTTAGTTCAAGAACGGCGGCACCGCGGATTCTCCCTGTTCGGCGCTTTTCCGAATATGAAATTGAATCCGAATTGATGCGGTCTTCCGGAGAGATCTTTTCATGAATCTCGCAGAGTTTTTTGAAAAGCACGAATACGAACGCGGCGAGAACGAAGCCCGAGATGATCAAAAAGGAAAGCTGGAGATGGCTTAGAAAAAGATCGCTCATTTGACATAAGGATACGCTGCGATTGTTACAGGATTATTAAGAAGAAACAGGCGATGGTGAGTAGGGAAATAGGCGCTTTAGAATCATCTTCTCATTTCATATCAAAATGAATGTCTTGTCGATCTCCCGGAGGGGTGGCAGGCAGGGGCAGGAGTTCTGGACACGATTGCCCTGATCGGCGTTCCCCTGGTCCTCGCCTACGCGGTCAACATCCACTGGATCTTCCGCGGAAAAGTCAAACTGACGAAATCCAGCTACTGATTCACGCTCTGGGCCGGCCTATTTTCTGCTAGGATAAGCTGTCCGCCATGAGCGCCAAACAATTTTTAGCCCAGACCCATCCTTTTAAAGTCCTCCCCGGAGTGGAATTAGACCGGTTGGCTGCCCGTGCGCAGCTCAAAACCTACGATAAAGGAGAGACGATTTACTCCGAAGGCGATCCGGCGGACAGTGTCTGGGTCCTCATCAAGGGCCGCATCCAGATTTTCAAATACACCTCGCAGGGCCGGCCGCTAGCCATCGAAAGCATCGCTCCCGGTGAGCTCTTTGGCACCCTCTGCCGTTTGGGCGGAGACGGACGGCAATACCCCTGCACCGCCATCGCTTCGGTCAACTCCGACATCATTCAGCTTTCCGATAAGGAATTTCTCGCCAGCTACAACCGTTTCCCCGCACTGGTTCTGGGCGTCTGCAGTCTCTGCAGCCAGCGCCTGCAGGCCGTGCAGGGCCTGAGCTGCTCCAACCAGGAGCCGGTGGAAAAGCGGCTGGCGATGCTGCTTCTTAAGCTTGAGGAGAAACATGGGGCTATCCTTCCCTTCACCAAGCGCGAATTGGCTGAACAGGTCGGCACAACAGTCGAAACCACAATCCGCGTCATGAGCCGCTTCCAGAAAAAGGGATGGATCGCCTCTTCCCGCGGTAAGCTCCAGCTCAAAGCCCTCGCCCCGATCCAAAAACTCGTCGACGCCGTCTGCTGATCTCTCATAGGACAATAGTCCTCTATGATGTAAAGCATAGATCCCCAAGGCTGAACGTCGTATGCTCAAGAAGTGAAAATTACGGACCGTTTCATCGGCGACCATAAAACCTTCCGCAAAATGCTTTTTGAGATCGGCCAGATGGCCGGGGAGCCGGTCGACCACGACGAGGCCCCTCGCCTGGTGCGGCTGGTCGAACTCTTCAAGGATCACTTCCTGCTCCATACCTGGGCGGAGGATACCTTTTTCTATCCAGCCGTCCGCGCTGTCCTCCCTAAAGCGCCGGCGCCTTTCTGCATCCGCTATCTGGAAGAGCTCGCAGACGAGCATAAAGCCGTGGAAAACGACATAAACCACTTGGAGCTGCAGGTCCGGCGCCATCCGCCTCAGACCCATTGGACGGATACCTACGCGCACTTTTTCCAGGCGCTGCAGACCCATCTGAAAAAAGAAGAAGAGCAGCTTTTTCCGTTATCTGAACGAATTCTTGGAGCCGAAGGTCTGGAAAAGCTCTCCCAGGACCTGGAAGACAACCACTACAAAGCCCCCCCCGCGCGCCAACATCTGCAAGTTTCGTGAACTATCCCGTCATTATTCAAGGTGGGATGGGTATGGGCGTCTCGAACTGGCGCCTGGCGAATACGGTTTCCCGCCTGGGGCACCTGGGGGTTGTTTCCGGCACGGCCATCGATACCATCATCGCCCGCCGTCTCCAGGACGGCGACCCCGGCGGCCACCTGCGCCGGGCGCTGGAGCATTTCCCCGCTCCGAAGATCGCCGCCAAATTCCTAAGTAAGTATTTTCGCCCCGGCGGCCGGCCGCCGGGCACGCCCTACAGGCGCATCCCCATGTTTTCGTTCGCGCCGCCTCCGGAGGTGTTTGAACTCTCCGTCGTGGCGAATTTCACGGAGGTTTTCTTGGCTAAGGAGGGCCATCACAATCCCGTCGGCATCAATCTCCTGCATAAGATCCAGTTCCCCAACCTCTCCTCTCTCTACGGCGCGATGCTCGCCGGCGTGGACTATGTGATCATGGGCGCCGGCATCCCGCGCGACATTCCTTCAATTCTCGACAAGTTCGCGTATCACAAACCGGCGGAGATGAAGATTCCCATTCTGGGGACGGGGGAAAAAGAAGAAGGCATACTGCGGTTTGACCCGGCCAGCGTGACGGGCGAGAAGCTTCCTCCACTCCAGCGCCCCTTTTTTCTCGGAATCGTTTCTTCGGCGGTCCTGGCAAGCTCTTTGGCGCTCAAATGTGAGTCGCGGGTGAATGGTTTTATCGTCGAAGGGGCTTTGGCGGGAGGCCACAACGCGCCTCCCCGCGGGCCACTCGCGCTCAATAAGCGGGGGGAACCTATTTATGGGCCGCGCGATGAAGTCAATCTTGGGAAGATCAAGGCCATCGGACGCCCGTTCTGGCTGGCCGGCTCCTGCGCAACCCCTGAAAAACTGGCCCAAGCCCGCGCCTGCGGGGCAGCCGGGGTGCAAGTCGGGACCGCGTTCGCCTACTGCCGCGAATCCGCGATGGCTGAGAGAGTCAAGCAGGAAGTCCTGGAACTAGCGCGACGCGGCGAGGTTGACATTTTCACGGATCCCGTCGCTTCGCCGACCAAATTTCCGTTCAAAGTGGTCCGGCTCCAGGGATCGATGTCTGACCCGGAAGAGTACGCCCTGCGGGGCCGGGTGTGCGATCTGGGCTATTTGCGTTCGGCCTACCGGCGGCCGGACGGCGGCATCGGCTACCGCTGCGCCGCTGAACTCCAGGCCAATTACATCCGCAAAGGCGGCGCGCCGGAAGAAGTCGTCGGCCGGAAGTGCCTATGCAACGGACTTCTGGCGGCCATCGACTTGGCGCAGATTCAGGGGCATTCCTACAAGGAACGTCCTCTCGTCACCTCTGGCGAAGATCTGCGCGGCATCACGCGCTTTTTAAAGCAAATGGGACCTTCCTACTCCGCGCAAGATGTCATCGATTTTATTCTGCAGCCGGTGGAGGCGGCCCTCCCATGAATCCCGTGTCTCTTCGGGGTCTGGTTCCCGATGAAACGGAAGCTCTGTTGTGGGCGCCCTGGCGGATGCTCGAGACCGATCATCAATCGTTCATGGTCGAGCTCCGCGATCTGGAAAGCATTTTAAAGAAGCATCGAGCGGATGGTCGGTGTCCGGGGCGAGTCCTCAACAAGCTCCAGCGCTTCGTCCGGAATTTCGAGTCCCACATGAGCTCCCATTTCCAAGCAGAGGAAAAAGCCGTATTTCCCCATCTGCGGCGGCACGCCCCGCGGCTCTCCGGCATCCTTCTGTACCTCATCGCGGAGCACCGGGTCATTCAACGGACGCTGACCGCCTGGAAGAGATGCTTCAAGAGAAGTAAGGTCTGCCCGAAGCCAAAGGGTTCCAGAACCCCCGTGTTCCAGAAAGGGTTGGAATTGGTCCGTCTCCTGCGGCTTCACGTCGAGCGGGAAAACCGTATCATGCGGGAGTTTCCCTCCAAAGCGGCCTAATAAATAAATTCCCGGATATCGTACGGAGCCACGCGGACCTTCCTGGCGAGTTCCTGCCGCAGATAATCCTCTTGCTGTTCCATGTCCCTGGCCGCGAGCGGTGTTTCACCTGTTCCATCCCGGCCATAAAGAGGAGACACGAAAAGGATATCGGACTGATCCAAGGGTAGGCGTTTGATAAAGCGGACTGATTCTTCGATATGCTGTTTGGCCCAGGCGCGTCCCCCCGTTCCCGCAAGAAGGATCACGGCAGCCCGCACGCCGGCGGCCTTGGCGTTTTCAATGGATTCTGCGATGGCCTCGAGCGAGCCGGGTTTTCCCAGGGTTTTTCGTAAAGCTGCCTGGCCGGTTTCAAGCCCGTAATAGATGCGTTTAAGACCCAGTCGCGCCAGCATCCGGAATTCCGATGCCTGATGGCATGAGCCGGCGCTCCCTTCGCTGAAGGAATAAAAGCCGCGAAAAGGGCCCATCCGGGGAACCAGTTTCTGGAGGGCCGTTTCCATCGCGGAGACAAGGTGATCCAGCGGGGCCCCGAAAGCGTTGGCTTCCCCCAGGAAGATGGAACGGCGGAGGGACAATCCGTCGCCAAAGAAATCGGCGATCCGCTCGATATGGCCTTTGAGATCGTGAGGGTCTTTCAAGCGGTAAGTCTGCCCGCGGTAAAACGAACAGAAATGGCAGCGGTTCCATCCGCAACCTTCGGTGACCTGCACCACGCAGGCGCCGTACTGGTCGGGCGGGAGGATGCCGACGGGGTGGTACGCGGCGCGGAAGCGCTGGATATCCTGCGCGCGGTCATAAGTGAGGGCCCGGCCGAACCAGAGTTTCTCCCCGGCTTCCGCGGTGGAATAGGCGGCCTGAAGGACTCGCTTGCTCTTTTCATCGAGGTGAAGGATCTCCGCGGGTTTCAGGGCCCGGAGTTGTCGGCGGCTCCCCTGCCAGCGGCGTGCGATGGTCCGGCCGGAAAGGCCGAAGCTGATAAACCACCCGGCCTCCCAGGTGGCAAAGAAGCGTCCGGAACGGTCAAAAAAATACGCATCCGTGGCTGCCGGGAAAATGGAAAGAACAGGACCGTTCGTCCAGATCTTCACCTTACCACTATAAGTGCTGAACAGCGTTTCCCTTTATGATCCCAGTCATGGTCGGCCCGACGGGCGCAAGCTAAAATGAGGTTGCCCAGGGAGGTTAAGGATGACCCATTTCAAAACCCATATGCACCAGACAGTGGACGAGTTCGAACAATTTGCCTCCGACCTGTCGATCGCGGTATGGAACCGTATCGCCCAGCTGCCGCAGTTCACGAAGCTTCACCCGAAGGACTTTCCGCTTGTCTACGAAACCGTGCATGCCGAGCTCAAACGTCTAGGCGCCAAGCCTCCGGAAAAGCCATAAAATTTAGGATAATGAAAAAGGTTCATTATGCGTAAAGCTGGAATGCTGTTGTTGCTGGCTGGAGTGCTGATCGCCGCCGAAGAAGGCCCGATCCGCACCGACGAACTTTCGGCGCGGATGCCAGCCGACCTGGGCCCGGCGACCGTCGATGTTTCGGCCTACCCTCCGGCGCAGCGGAAGAATTATGCGCTCTTTCTGGATCGCTGTTCGCGGTGCCACACTCCGGCGCGGGCGATCAACTCGCGGATCACCACCCGGGAAGACTGGCAGCATTTTGTTTCCCTCATGCACGGCCGGCTCTTGAGCCGTTCGATGAGCGATTCCTGGAAAACAGAGGAAAGCCGCGCCATTATCGATTTTCTGGCCTATGATTCCCAGGTCCGCAAGACCGCGCATCCCCAGGAATTTGAATCCCTTCAAGTCCGTCTGGCCGAGCGCTTTAAACTGGTGCAAAGAGAAAAAGAGCGCCGCGCGAAAGAGCAACCCACCAAACCCAGCGCCCCCTCCACGGGGGCCAATCCCTAGGAAGCCCTATTCTGCCGCGCAACGTTGACCCCGCCGTCAATGCTTTAGACAATGTCTATCGATATGTCTGATCCGTCCATGCATCGATGGCGAAGTTATCTTCGCAACGGCATCAGCCTGGTCGGCCTGGGGATCGCGTTCGTTCCCACGGCGGTGGGCCTGCCGCTGATGTTTTTCGACATGCTCACCGAAAGGACCAATCCCTATACCGGAATTTTTATTTATGGGATTCTTCCCGGGCTTGCCGCCTTTGGCGTTTTCCTCTCTCTGGTGGGAGCCTATCTGGAACGGCGAAGGCGTCTGCGGTCTCCGGGCGAACCGCTCCCGCCGCTTCCGAAAATCGACCTGAATGACCCTCACCAGCGTCTGACGCTGGTCGGCTCGTTCGCGGGAATTCTGGTCCTCCTCGTGCTGCTCTCCATCACAAGTTACCGCGGGTATAATTTTACGGATTCGGTGCAGTTCTGCGGCGAGGTCTGCCATGGCGTCATGAAGCCGGAATACACGGCGTATCAGCATTCGCCGCATGCCCGGGTGGCCTGTGTCGACTGCCATGTCGGTCCGGGAGCGGGCTGGTACATGCGCTCCAAATTAAGCGGGGCGTACCAGATTTATTCGGTGACGTTCCATAAATATCACCGACCAATTGAAACACCGATCAAGAATTTGCGGCCCGCGCCGGAGACCTGCGAGCAATGCCACTGGCCGGCCAAGTTCTTCGCCGCCCAGCAGAAAACCTTCAGCCATTATCTGGCGGACGAAAAGAACAGCCCCTGGCAGATCCAGACGCTGATTAAGATCGGGGGCGGAGACGCCAAGGTGGGAGCCGCCACGGGCGGTATTCACTGGCATATGTATCTCAACAACGACATTTACTATGTCGCCTCCGACCAAGAGCGCGAGACGATTCCCTATGTCAAAGCGGTCGGTAAAGACGGCCACGTGACGGAATATATGTCGACGGAAAATCCATTGACTCGCGAACAACTGGCAAAATTGGCTCGCCGCAAAATGGACTGCGTCGATTGCCATAATCGACCGACGCACATTTACTGGGCGCCGGACCGTTCCATGGACCAGGCTTTCGAGACCGGACGGCTGGATCCTTCCCTGCCCTATCTGAAGCGGGAAGGCATGCGGCTCCTGTCGGCGGATTACAAGACGGAAGCGGAGGCCCGGGCGGCCATCGCCAAAGGGCTTCCTGAATTTTATGAGAGAAATTATCCGGCCCTGATGCCGCAAAAGGCCGCGTCGATTCGGGAAGCGGCCGAATCAATCCAATCCATTTTCTCAGCGACGATTTTCCCCGAGATGAAAACCGATTGGAGGGCACATCCTGATCACCTCGGCCATTTGAATTCGGACGGCTGTTTCCGCTGCCATGACGGACTTCACAAAAGCGCTGACGGCAAAGTGATTACCAATGACTGCGGCGCCTGCCACACTTTCCTGGCGCAAGGCGTGCCCTCTGATCTCGCCAAAATGGAACTTCAGGCCCAGCCTTTCAAGCACCCGGTGGATATGGGGGTGGATGTCACGACCATGAAGTGCGATACCTGCCACACCGGCACAACCGGGCTTTAATTTCAATGCTTTTCTTTATGACAATGGTCATAGTCTGATTTTCAGGCCCGGCGCTACACTCGCGTATGGAGGGTAAGACGAAGACTTCACGACCACAGAGTGGCGAAGACTTCCTCGAGGGAGTCCCTGCATCAGGAGCAAGAAGTTGGTCGAACTCAGGGACTCCCCTCTCCCTATTTTCCAGGCCCGGCTTTCCAATCCCCCTTCTCGATCAGTAGCTCCTCGGTCCCTGCGACCTCGCCTGCGGCGCCTGCGCTCACTGCCGCGCCTACGACGCCCTCTGCAGCCACCTCGCCGCCTGACCGTCTTATTAAATCCTCCGCACGAGGTTTTAGGTGGAATCATATGTTTACGTGAAAGAGGTCTTTTGGCTTATGGACTTTGGCGCATGATACGACCATAATGTAGAAGCCTTTTGGGCACTCATTAAAAAATTCACATACCACAGCTGAGGGGAGCATTTTGTGGCTGACGAGCAAGGGGCAACCGCTCAGACACAGGATCGCAGGCGGTACCCCCGCTTAATCGTAAGCGGGGATATTGCGGTGCTGGTCCCGGGTGTCCATCCCGCAACACCTATCTCCGGAAAATTACTGAATGTGAGCCTGACCGGTGTGAGTTTCGAACCGGCGACCCAGCATGCCCTTCAGCTCGGCGATTCCGCCACCTTCGTGTGGACCCCGAACCCGGCGGTCGGTTACACCCGGAAACCCAGGGCCTATAAATTGACGGGGCAGGTCGTGCGGATCACGCCGGACGGCTTGCTCGGGATCCGGTTCCACAAACTCATCCCCGAACAGATTCAGCGCGTCGATACCCGCCCCCAGCGCATGGCGGCGGTGGTCATGGCCGGCGTCCTGGCGCTCCTCATCACGCTCCTTAAAATTCACAACGTCGTTTATTACTGGTGGGCGCCGATGGTGAATACCTACAGTATCTTGGTCTGTACTTACATTTTTGCCCGGGTCGCCATCTCGATGTTCTACCGTGAGCCCGCGGATTGGGGCTTTACACCGGGAGTCTCGGTGATCGTCTGCGCCAAAAACGAAGAACACCACATCCGCGAAACAGTCGAACACATATTTTCCTCGCGCTATCCGGCGGAACAGATGGAAGTCCTAGTGATCGATGACGGCTCTACCGATCGGACTTGGGAGGTCCTGACCGGCCTCTCCGGTCGCTACCCGCGGCTGCGTCTTTTCCGTCATGAAATCAATAAGGGGAAGCGCTACGCGATGGCGCTTGGCGCCCAGGAGGCCCGCCAAGAGATCCTGGTTTACATCGATTCGGACAGCCTCGTCGATGCGGAAGGGATCTACCGCATGGTCCAGCCGTTCCATGACAAGGCCGTCGGAGCGGTGGCCGGCGAAATCAGCGTCATGGTCGAGAAGGACAACTTCTTTTCGAAGATGGAAATCGTGCGCTACCAGATTTCGCAGCGGGTGATCAAAGCCTCGGAGAGCCTGTTTAACGCCGTCACCTGCTGCTCGGGTCCCTTGGCTGCGTATCGCCGGGTCTCGGTCCTCCGGGTGCTGCCGGCCTGGCTGAACCAGACCTTTGCGGGCGAACGCACGACCTTCGGGGACGACCGCAGCCTCACGAACTTCATCCTCCGCACGCACCGCGTGGTCTTCCACCACGGCGCGATCTGCCGCACCTACGTCCCCCGGCATTGGAAAACCTTCTTCCGCCAGCAGCTGCGCTGGAAAAAATCCTGGGCGCGGGAAGCGATGATCGCCTGCACCTTCATGTGGCGAAAGCACCCGATGGCCGCCGTCCCTTTTTATCTGGGGATTCTCGTCACGCTTTGCTCGCCGCTCGTCGCCCTCCGGGCGCTTTTTTATTTGCCGGTATTTCTGTCCGTCAGTAGCTTCCCGTACATCTTTGGTCTGGCGCTCATTAACTTCCTGCTGGCGAGCGTCTTTTTTTACTATACGCGCTCACGCTACTGGCCGTATCTCTTGGCTTTCGTTACGCTCTATATTCTGGCGCTCTCCTGGCAGACGTATTACGCGATCGTGACGATCCCGAGAAGTCATTGGGGGACACGCTGATGGCCGAGATGACCGGCGAAGAGTACTTTCCAAACGATACCTACTACTGGCAGTGGTCGGTCTTCTGGACGCTGGCGATCGCTGTCGGATTTCTGATGTGGCTGAGCTTCTTCCGGCCGGCGCGCCTGCCGCCTCCGCCGTACCTCTCGCCGTCAGCGGGGTACGACTGGTTCCTGGTGCTGCACATGCCCGAGGTCCCGATGGATCCCGCCAAAGCCGCCGTCTCGGCCCGAACCCTCCATGGGTGGCTCAAAGAGCTCCAGCGCCACGGCTATAAGCCGATGCTTTTATCGGAGGTGCATTCCCGGCTGGCGCGGGGCCTCGGTTTGCCGGAGCGGGCGATCGTCCTAGTGTATGAACCGGGGTACCACCACACCTACGACACTTTATTGCCCGTGTTTCTGCAGCACCGCGTCCCGGCCGTTTGGGTGACCAACCGTACTTGGTCCTTGCGCGGAGACCGTCATTACATGAATGCCCGGGAACGCATGAAGATGGTCCGAAGCGGCTATTATAACGTCGGGTTTTCCGGCGACGGCTTCTGGGTGAAAGGGACGGCGGAGGAGCTGCGCCATGTCACCTTCAGCGACGGGATGCGGATCGCCTGGGCGCCGCAAACGGGGCGCACCGCGCTGAACTGGCAGGGACATTTCGACTCCCTCCAGCGTCTGGATGTCAGTCCGAAATGGACCGCCGAAGACCTGATCGACCGGATCGCCATGGAGTTGCCGCTCCACGGGACCGTCCGGCTTGGTGTCAAGATGATTCAGGACCACCTCTGGGGCGTTGTGATTCCATCTGCCGAGGCCCAAAGCGCTTTCACCCTGCAGGTGCCGCTCGCTCGGACCGCCAACAGCCTCTACTGGGTAGGGACCAAGGGGCTGCGGGATGCGCGCCTGGAGATCCGGATCCCCTCCTCCTTCGGCCAATGTTTCCTGTGGCTGCGCGCGGACATCTTCCGGGGTGACGGGGTCGGAATCGGGTTCAGCGGGGATTCGGTCTTTCTGGACCAAAAGATCGCAGGCCGGCGCACGCGTCTTGCCGTCATCCCCCGGAAATCTCCCGCTCCATCGTTTGAGGCGACCGTGATCCTGACGGGGGAGACGCTTGAAGTTTCCGGCCGTGGCTTCCCGAAAACCACCGTCGCCCTGCAGCCCTCTCGGTCCTCGAGCCGCGGCCTGGTCCGCTTCGCCGTCTATGACCGGGTGCGCGGCGCAGCCAGGGCGGATGCCGTGGATTTGGCGTTGACCCCTCTGGCGCCTCTGATCCATCGGTAAGGGGGCCGGGTGAGAAAATTCTGCCTTTCGGGGTTGGTGGCGATTCTTCCGGCCCTGGCTCTGGCGCTCCCCTCCAACAAGCAGGAACTCCAACGACAGGCTGTCCAGCTCTATCAATCCGGCCAATACCGCGCGGCCATTCCTTTATACAGGCAGCTCGCCGACATGGAGCCGGAAAACGCCAGCGTGCAAAAGGACCTGCAGGTCCTTTTGTGGCTGGACCACCGTTCGTCCGAATCGGTGGAAGTCGGCGAACGTTTGACGGCCCTGGCTCCGGAAGATCTGGAGGCCTGGTTCATCTACGCCCGGTCGCTTCTGGCGAGCGGGCGCAGGGAGGAAGCGCTGGCCGCTTTTCGCCGCTGCCAGAAACTGGCGCCGGGCCAGAAGGAAATCGACCTCGGCGAGGGGCGGCTCGAAGGCATCCTGCGCAATTACGACGCCGCGCTCCCGCGGCTGCGGGTGCTGGTCAAGCGCGATCCGGAATTCAAGGAAGCGTGGCTCGAGCTCGCCCGCGTCGAGCAAGCGATGGACCACTACCCCGAAGCCGCCGCCGCTTGGTCCCAAACGGTGGCGTTCTATCCGGATCGAAAGGAGTTTATTTTTCATGAAGCGGAGTGCCTCTTTTACAACGGCCAGCGCGATGCCGCAATGGGCCGGATGAGGTCGCTCGCGGCCGCCGATCCTCCTTATTGGCCGGCCATCGATTTTCTGACCGACGATGCCCTGGCGCGCGGCGACAACAAGAGCGCCCGGGAGCTTTTGGAATCTAAACTGGTGAGGGTCCGTTTGGACGATGAAGGGCGGCTCCTGAAGCTCGCCCGGATTTATCAGCAGGAAAAGCGCTGGACCGACGTCATCGCTGTCTGCGATCGCTGGCTGGAGCTCAATTCCGGCCGCGGCGCGCCCTGGATGCTGAAAGCCGATGCGCTGCGCGAAAGTGGACGTCCGAAGGAAGCCATCCAGACCTACCAGAAGGTTGTCGAGATGAATCCCTCGGCGCGCTGGGCCTGGCTGGGATTGGCCCGGGTGAACGATGAAGAGGGGCGTCCTCGCGAGGCCCTCAAAGCCATCGAAAAAGTCGAAGCGCTGGATCCGACCGACCCGTATCTGGCCGTATTGAAAGCCTATTACCTCTACTCGGGCGGGGATGTCCAGGGAGCCCGCAATCTCTTGAAGAAACGCTTGGAAGCCGGTTCGGAACCGGTGCTGCCGGTTCTCCTGTATCACGGCCTGATCCCGTTTCCGGAGGGGCCGCTTCTTGCCTACGCCGTGCACCGGACAACCGCCACCTTTGAGGATCATCTGCAGGCCCTGCGCGCGGCGGGCTACCAAGCCATCACCTCCCGGGATGTCCCCGCTTGGCTGAAAGGCGAACGGTCTCCGTACGAGAAACCGATTCTCATCACCTTTGACGATGCCCGGCTGGACAGTTTGAAATACGGCGATCCTATCTTAGGGAAGTTCGGCTTCCGGGCGACGATGTTTGCGCCGGTGACCGATGTGGAAGGGTACCTCGCGCATACTGCGATTTGGAAGGACCTGGAAAGCCATCAACAAAGCGGTCGTTGGGAGATCGCCTCCCATGGCGATCGCGCTCACGAACAAATCCGGACCGATGTCGAAGGCCACCGGGCGCTGTTTCTGCTGAACAAGGAGTGGCTCTCCAAAGAGGCGCGCCTCGAATCCGACGAAGAATGGGCGCGGCGCGCCCGCGCCGATGACGCCGGGAGCCGCGATAAAATCGCCGATCACCTGGGGACCGCTCCCAACAGCTTCGCCTTTCCCGATGGGGATTTCGGCCAGATCGATATACCAAACTCCCCCGCTTCCGCCCGTAACAACCTGGACTGGGCGCGCGAAGTCTATAAAACAGCCTGGCACGAAGACGACTACGGTTTGAATGTCCGCTCGCGCGATCCCATGATGCTGACGCGTTATGAACCTCCTCCCGGCATGACCGGCGCTGCGCTTCTCCGGCATCTGACGGA
>Ga0326728_10020624_pt1 | contig 12535 bp, 10 predicted proteins | sample MB3enrmetagenome_FD_207602 | JGI IMG/M metagenome (GOLD analysis project Ga0326728, IMG submission 207602) | Lab enriched peat soil microbial communities from McLean, Ithaca, NY, United States - MB31MN | ecosystem: Environmental > Terrestrial > Soil > Wetlands > Peat | place: USA: New York...
CCGCCGGCCAGGACCGGCAAGCACTGGAGGTGCACAAATAGACGAAATGCTTCGGGAAGTGGCAAGCTGAGCGGTACTCCTCATGTAAGTATAACAAGCTCTTAGCCCTGGCTTCGCCGTGGGAACCGGGTTTCGGCGCGGTAGTGGAGAGGAAGGCGGTTGTTACAATGAAGTCTATGGCGGTTTTGGCGCGGCGCGCCGCGGTGGTGGTGGAGGTGGGAGGAGTGCGCATGGGCGCGGGGCACCCCATCGTCGTGCAGTCCATGACCAACACCGACACGGCGGATGTCGCCGCCACCGCGAATCAGGCGGCGGCCCTGGCGCGGGCGGGCTCGGAACTGGTCCGCGTGACGGTCAATAACGACGAGGCGGCTCGGGCGGTGCCGCAAATCGTCGAATCGCTGGAGCGGGACGGCGTGCATGTGCCGATCGTCGGCGACTTCCATTACAACGGGCACATCCTGCTCAAGAAGTACCCGGAGTGCGCCCGCGCGCTGGCCAAGTACCGCATCAATCCCGGCAACGTCAACATCGGCCGGAAGCACGACGATAACTTTCGCGCGATGATCGAAACGGCTTGCGAGTTCGGCCGGCCGGTGCGCATCGGGGTGAATTGGGGATCGCTGGACCAGTCGCTGCTGGCCCGGCTGATGGACGAGAACGCGCGCCGCCGGGATCCGGCGGAGGCGCGGCCGGTGATGCTGGAGGCGATGGTGGCTAGCGCGCTCGAATCGGCGCGGGCGGCCGAGCGGCACGGGCTGGCGCACAACATGATCGTGCTCAGCGCAAAGGTCAGCGGGGTACAGGATCTGATCGAGGTCTACCGGGCGCTGGCGGCGCGCTGCGATTACCCGCTGCACCTCGGGCTGACCGAGGCGGGCCTCGGCGCCAAGGGGATCGTGGCCAGCACGGCTGCGCTGGCGGTGCTGCTTCAGGAGGGCATCGGCGACACCATTCGCACTTCGCTCACTCCCGCGCCCAACGGCGACCGCACCGAAGAAGTGCTGGTCTCGCAGCAGATCCTGCAATCGCTCGGGATTCGCAGCTTCACGCCGCAGGTCACGGCGTGCCCCGGTTGCGGCCGGACCACCAGCACCTTCTTCCAGGAACTGGCCGGCCAGATCCAGAGCCACCTGAGCGAGCGCATGCCGGCCTGGCGCCGGGCGCACCCCGGAGTGGAAGAAATGCGCGTGGCGGTGATGGGCTGCATCGTGAACGGGCCGGGGGAATCCAAGCACGCCGACATCGGCATCTCGCTGCCGGGCGCCTCGGAGGATCCCAAAGCGCCGGTGTACGCCGACGGCCGGCTGATCGCCACGCTTAGAGGCGACCGCATCGCGGCCGAGTTCATCGCCCTCGTGGAGGATTACGTCGAGAGGAAGTACCCCGCCGCCGATCTTTGATACACTAGCTAGAGTCGCTTGCGACTAGTGTCCGCAGAATGCTTATTGCCAGGGAATTCGTCGCCTATCTCGCTCGGCAACTTGTCAAGAAGCTGAGCGTTTCGATGATCGAAACCGTCGAACCGCAAGTGGTTTCGGAGTTGATCGCCTCGGTCATCACCGAAGAACTGGCCATTGAGGACCGGCTGAACGACGAGGTTCGGGAGATCCTGAGCGAGTACAGCGAGTACATGCGCCGGGAGGGGGTCAGCTACCAGGAGATGTTCCGGCGCATCAAGAACACGCTGATCTCCCAGCGCAAGGTCATCCGCGCCGCGGGCCGCGATACGGGCGACCACATGAAGCTGTCGCGCGACAAGGTCATCGACATTTCCCACAAGGTGGTTTCCGCGTTGCGCAAGGCGCACCAGGTCCGGCTGAAAAAGCCGTTCAACGAAGTACGTCTGGAACTGGTTCGCGAGATGACGGAGGTCTTGCAGGCGGAGGAAAAGGTGGACCGCGCGGCGCGCGACAAGATCCGCTCGCAGAAGCGCGAAATCCCGGAGGGCAGCGAGGAATGGGACCTGCTGCTGCGGCGCTACTACTCCGAGGAGCTCAAGAAGCTGGGCATCGATCTGGCGCGTTAGGCGCTACGGCCGGTAGACCAGAAACCCCGAGGCTTCGAAGACCGTGGCGCGGCCGGGCAGGCGGTGCGCCCGTTGCAGGACGAAGTAATCGATGCCCCAGCCGGGATAGGCGGCCACCTGCCGGGGGTCGAAGCGGCCCGCGCCCACCCGCTGCCAGCGGGCCCACCACTCGATCGCGAAGCTCCTGAGGAAGTTCGCCTGGCCGCCGCCCTTCCAGTCGACGTAGACGGCGCGCAGCGAACGGGCGCGGAAGACGCCGGGGTAGAGATCTCCGGCGGCGTCGGGGAACAGAAAAACCGCGTCCTGGGGCGTCGCGGAACGCGCCCAGGCGGACAGCTCCGCCATGTCTTCAGGCGGCGCGGCGGCCTTTTGGACGGCGGGAATCAGGAAGAGCGGAATCACGACCGCGGCCGCCCAGGCGGGAAGCGCCCATTTGCGCCCGCCGGATTCCGCCCACACCGCCAGCGACGCCAGCAGCGCGCAGGCCGGCGCCATCCAGCCCAGTTCGCGGAGAATATCGAGCGGCCCGCCCGGCAGCGTATCGATCGGAATGGCGAAGGCCATTAAAAACCACACCGAGCTCTCCCACCAGCGCCCTTGCCGCCCCGCGTTCACCGCGGCGGCGGCGGCGAGCAGGCCAGCCAGGACTGCGATGAGCAGCACCGCGCGCGCGATCTGGATCTGCGGCATCAGGATCCACTTGCATTTCTCGAGCAGCAGGTAGGAGGCCGGCATTGACAGGACTCCAACCAGCGGCAGCCCGGCCAGGAAGAAGCAGGCCTCCCGCGATGCCAACTTCCGCACGCGCCACAGCGCGACCAGCGATGCGGCCCACAGGAAAAGGTAGTGGCACACCCAGCCAGCCCCCCACAGGGAAACCCAGACGTACGGGGCGCGCAGGCGCTGTATGCGCTCCAGTTCCGGATCGATGCGACCGAAGAACGGCTGCGCCTCGCTCGCGCCCGCCTGCGAGAAGTGCAGCAGGAACAGAAGGACCACGCCGGCCAGCATGGGAACCAATCCCCGGCTCCGCCGACGCCTCAGGGCCGCCTCCGACGGAGAGAGCGTCAGCGCGAAGTAGACGACGAAGAACGGCAGGACCGACGGCGCATGGTAGAGGAATCCGGTGGCCGCGGCGATGCCGGCAGCGAAGTAGCGTCCGTGCGCCGCCAGACCAACGGCGAACAGCATCAGCGGAATGGCGAATCCGCGCGGCACCGGCTCCAGCTCGATGGCCAGCACCGTTGGTCCGCCGATGAACGCGCCGAGCGAGAATACGGCCGCTGCCAGCAGAGCCATGCGCGTCGAAAGGCGCAGCGCGGTGGCCAGCAGAAAGACGCCCAGTATTCCGAGCGCCCGGCAGAGGAACTGCTGGGCGTCCAGCACGCGCTCGAAGTCCAGCCCCGCGAGGCGGCGCAAGGCCAGCGCCGCCTCGTCGTAGACGGTAAAGGAAACATGCGGATGCCGGGCCAGCAGTTCGCGCGCGAACACGGAGGGATCCCAAAGGCGCTCCAGAATGGGCAGGTAAACCTGCGTGTCCGAGCGGAGATAAGTGTGGCCGGGGAACTGGAAGAAGCTCAGCAGCGCGAGCGCCACGATCGCGCCGCCAATCCATAGATATGGCCACGCTGGGCCACTCCACCATCCGGAGGCCGTCACTGCGCCGGCGTCTTGTCCAACTGTTGTTTGGCCCAAATTCGGTTCGGATTCAGCTCCAGCGATTTGGCGATCTCCCGGCGGGCTTCCGCGTTCCGGTGCGCCTTACGCAACGCGATGCCGAGCCACAAGCGGGCGTCGGCTAGACTGGGATCCAGCTCCAGCGCCTTCCTGAAATCGCGGATGGCCAGATCGACGCCGCCGCCAAACGCGGTCGGCAGGTAGTAATTCCCCACGCCCCGGCTAAGGTAGGCGGGCGCCGAGTGGGGATCCAGCGCGATGGCCCGCTCGATGGAAGCCCGCGCGCAATGGCCGTAGCGGAACGCCAGCAACACCTGCGCGGGAACCACCTGCCCGCACAGCGTGCCCAGAATGCGATGGTACTCGGCCACCTTCGGCTGGAGCTCCACGGCGCGATCGGCGGCCTTGATACCGGCTTCGGCGGCGGTCTTGGCCCCCGGCTTGTCGTGGAGTTCCAATTCCACTTCGGCCAGGTAGGATTCCGCCTCCGCGAGACGGAATTGCGCGCCGGCATCTTTGGGCAACTTGGCCGCGGCGCCGGCCGCTTCCCGGACGGCTTTCTCCAGCGCGGCGCGGTCCTGGCGATCGCGGGCGCTTCGCAAATCGTCCGCGGGCTCGGCGAGCGCCATCGAAGCCAACGCCATAGCGATGGTAATCAGACGCACTGAGTTCATTTTACGATGAGCCGCCGGCCCGCACGGCGAGATTCCAGCTTCTCAATACACGGAAAAACAAAACGACCGATTGGAGCCGTTCGGCGAGAGCGAGTATTCGCCGTTCTCCAGACCCATGCCCCGGTTCACCTCGATGCGAAAGAGCCGGTCGGCCAGGCGCGTGACGGTCAAACGGAACGGGCGCGAATTCCTCCTCCTGGCGATCATCACCTGCCGGTTGCCGCCCTTGACTTCCAGGCGAAAGAGTTCCAGCGTGTCGGGAGCGATCTCGCCGGACTGGAACAGGAAGATGGGCTCGGCCAATGGCGTCCGCGCGGGGCTGGCGGCGCCCGGGATGGTATAGAGCGACTCGCTCTTGCGCTTGTCTTCGCGAGCCTCGACGACTTCCGTCTCGATCAGGTTGTCGGCGTGCATCAGGTAGGGCACATCCGGCTTGGGAGGCCGCGGCCCGGTGTAGTCTCCCCGCTGCGCCGGGGCCGGGACGGCGGCGGCGAGCGCCGCGACAAACAACACCACGCTCCGTTTCATGTTGTTCCTATTCTACTGTGCGCGGCGGCCGCCGGCGAATGGCCCTTACAAGCTGCTGGCCTTCTTGTCGGGCCGGACGATGGTCAGCCCTCGCGTTGCCGCGGTCTCGGAGCTGGAGATGCGCGATTCGACGACCGTGAGCAACTGATCGAGCTCGGATTCCGCGAACGGCTTGGTAAGGACGAACGTCTCGGCGCTCAACAGGCCGCGCGACAGCTCGAAGTCGTACCCCTCGCTAAGCAGCACAAAGGCGCTGGTTTGCGGCCGGATCAGGTCCGAGAACTCGACCCAGTTCAGGCCGGGCAATTGGGTGGCGCAGAAGACCACGTCGAAACGCAGGCGCTGGGCCAGCTCGTTGCCTTCCTCGGCGCCGCCGGAAGGAATGACGCGGCACCCGCGATTGGTGAGCAGCCAGACCAGTTCCTCGCGGAGGGAGACATCGGGCTCCACCACCAGGCAGGTGAAAGGCCGCGCCCCGGCGGCTTCCCCGGCCAGCAGGGCCGGCGCGACCGGCAGTTCCAGCTCCAACTTGCACTCGCCCTCGCCCACTCGCACCAGCCGCATCTCCCCGCCGTGGCTGCGCACGATGCCGCGGGAGACTCCCTCGCCGGCCACGCCGGCCACGGATTCGCGCATGGGCTCGGATTCGCGCACGCCCTTGAGCGGATTCACGCCGTAACGGATCTCCACCAGGGCGCGCCGGGCCAGCACGCTGGAGCCGATGGTGAGCCGCTTCTCGGAGGCTTCGGAGAGCGACTGCTCGGCCTGGATCAGCAGATCCAGGAACACGCGCTCCAGTTGGCCCTGGCTTCCCAGCACGTAGACGGGCGTTGGGCAGAGTTCGTCCTGCACCTCGAAACCGCGCGCCTCCCATTCCACCGTCCGGAACTGGATCAGGCTGCGCAGCAGCGAATTCAGCTCGACGCGCTTGGCTTCGGTGCGCTCGGGCTGCACGAGCGAAACCAGCCGCGACACGATCTCCGAAGCCTTGCGCGCTTCCTCCGCGATGGTTCCCAGGTCGCTCCAATCCATGCTGGCATCGCCGGCGATCACCGATTCGGTGAGATGGGAGATACTATCGAGCGGAGACCTCAATTCCGCCGCCACGCCCGAGATAAGCTGCCCGATGGCGGCCAGTTTCTCGCTGCGCGACAACTGCTCGCGCACGGACTTTTCCTCGATCAATCGCAGCGCCAGAGCGATCTGGTTGGCCAGGTGCTGCGTCTGGATTCTCTCATCCGGCGTAAACTCGTGCAGCGGCTTCAAATCGGAGATTTCCAGCACGCCCACCAGCTCCGTCTCGGCGAACATCGGAACGAACATCAGCGAGCGGGGCTGCTCGCCGCGGCGGCCGTCCGGGAAGAACGGGCTGCGCTGGGTATCCGGAATGATGAGCAGGGCCTGATTGCGGAAGCAGGCGGCCGCGCCCAGGGGCAGCGATCCCTCGGGAGGGTAAGCGGGTTGGGAGAACGGCTGGCCGTCGGCGCCCTGGGGCACGCGATCCAGCGTCTTGGCGGCGCGGTTATAGAGATACAGATGGACGCCGGAAACCCGCAGGACGTTGGGCAGCACGCAGTTCAGTCTCCGCAGCACGTCCGGCGGAGAACTCGCGCCAGTCATCTCCTCGCCCAGCGCGTAGAACGACCGCACCATGTCGCGCTGAGCGGTCATCCGCCGCCCGCGTCTCCACCACAAACCAAGCGCGAACACCAGCCCGGCCACAGCCAGCGCAAACAGCCCGGGGGAAACCTGCCAGGATCTGCCGAGCAGCAGCAGACCGTCGTCCTCCGTGACGATGACCTCGAAGGAGCGATTGTATGGAGCGAACGGGCAATTCTGAGCGGCTAATCCCGTGACCCGCACACTGTCGCCGATGCCAAATCGGGCTAGAGTAGAGGTCCCGCCCCGGGCCTTCGTCCAAGGCAGGAAGACCTTGAGCGGCAGCTTGGGATCGCCGATCAGCAAGTACTCGCCGTCGCGGTTCTCACCCTTGTCGGCGACGTGGCCGTCGACCGTGACCAGCACCCCCAGGCGCTCGAAACTCCGCAGGGCTGCCAGCGAGACCGGGAGCGGCGCCGGCGCGGCGCCCCTCGATACCACCCGGATGTTGGCAGGGAGCAGCACCGGGAGGCCGGCCCGCCTGGAAACCGTTCCCGAAACCTCGACCCGGTCGCCAGGCTGGAGGCGCGCAAATTGTGCGGGCTGGCCTTCCAGGAACAAGCCGTGCCCGGTCTCATCCTGAATGGCCAGGAAGCTGAAGGAGGCAAACGAAACGGGCCGCGAGGAGACCGTGCCCAGGACGCGGACCGCCGAGCCCTCCAACGCCGCGGCGTAATCGGATCCGCGGCGCGCGGTCACACTCTCCAGTGGGAGGACACCTTGGGCTTCCGCCATGCCGCACAGCAGCAGCACGGCAGTTCCCAACTCCGCGGCCAAGCGGCCTAAGCCACCGGCCTTTGGCTGGAAAGCCACAAATCCAATGTCGGATCCAGAAAATCCCGGATCCTCAAACCTACCTCGGGAAGCTGGTCGTGCGTCGTCGTCAGCCCTACCACGCGAGCACCGGCGGCTCGCGCCGCTTCCACTCCCGTCCGGGAGTCCTCGAACACGATGCAATTCGCCGGCGGAAGGCCCAGCAGCTCGGCCGTCCGCAAGTAGATCTGCGGGTGGGGCTTGGGCCGCGACACCTGCGCGCCGTCGACCACCACGCGGAAAAACCGCCGCAGGCCGCCGGAATCGAGAACGAAATCCGCGTTGGCCGGCTCCGCGTTGGTGCCCACCGCCAGCGGCACTTCGTGGTGCCGCTCCAAAAAAGCCACTAGACCAGGTACCAAGTGCTCCTGAAGCACCGGCCCCATCACTTCGCGATACAACGCTTCCTTCGCCGCACCGTGCCGGAAGACTTCCGCCGCATCCAAATGCGCGCCGAAAACCTCCCGCACGATCTCATCGTTGCGCCGGCCGAACATCTTTCGGTCGAAGTCCGCGGCCACCGGAATGCTGTGGCGGCCCAGGTACCTTCGCCAGACCAGCGAATGGATCGGGTTCGAATCCACGATCACGCCATCGAGATCGAAGACCAGCCCCAATCCCGACACCAATCCCATTTCGCTCAGAAGGGCCATGATATCACACATTTGGAGTTTTGTACCTCAAGATTAGGGTGTCCCATCGAGGGCGGGGGCCTGCGCCCCGCTTTTGGCGCCGGTCTTTCACCCCGCCGCGCGCCGGGGGAAAGCACTCGGCCCACACTGCTATAATTCCAGCGGATGGACATCTATGAGGAGCTGGTCCGGCTCCGCAAGCTGGGGCAGAAGTGCGCTCTGGCGACCATCGTCGAGGTCAATGGCTCGATTCCCAGCTACGAGAGCGCTAAACTGCTGGTCCGGGCGGATGGGTCGATGCTGGGCACCGTTGGCGGCGGCTGCGTGGAAGCTCAAGTACTTACGGCGGCATGCGAGGCCATGGGGACCGGGCAGCCGAAGCTCCTGAGCTTCAACCTCGGTCAGGACGCTGCCTATGACAACGGCTTGATCTGCGGAGGCCAATTGGACATTTTTGTGGAGCCGATCATTCCCCAGCCCCAGGTCTTCATCTTTGGCGCCGGGCACATCTCGAAGAGCTTGGCCCGAGTCGCGGGCCTGGCCGGATTCGCCACCTGCGTTATCGACGACCGGGAGAGCTTCGCCAACCGGGAGCGCTTCCCAGAGGCGGACGAAGTCCTGGCCGGCGAGTACGAGGAGGTCTTCCCGCGCCTGAGGGTGGACGGGGACAGCTACCTGGTCATCGTCACCCGCGGGCACCGCGACGATATGCGGGTGCTGCGCTGGGCCGTTGGCACGCCGGCGAGTTACACGGCCATGATCGGAAGCCAGCGCAAGGTCATCGCGGTGGTGAAGGAATTGGAGAAGGAAGGCATCCCGCGCCAGGCCTTCGAGCGCATCCACGCGCCCATGGGCCTGGAAATTGGCGCGGTGACTCCGGAGGAGATCGCAGTTTCGGTGGTGGCGGAGATGATCGCGGTGCGCCGCAACGCGGATTCCAAGTGGCGGGACCTTTCCAAGTCGATCTTCGCGAGCGACCGCCTGAAGGCGCTGCTCAAGTGAACCTGGCGGGGCTGATCCTGGCGGGGGGCGCCTCCACGCGCATGGGATGCCCCAAAGCGCTGCTGGACTGCCAGGGCGAAACCTTTCTCGACCGGCTGATCGGCATCCTGGCCACCCGCTGCCGGCCGGTGATCGTAGTTCTGGGGCATCGGGCGGCGACCATCCGCGCCGGCCTGAGCCGCGCCGGGCAGGCTACTTTCGTGGTGAACCAGAACTACCCGGACGGACAACTCAGCTCGCTGCAGTGCGGCTTGTTGGCAGCGCCCTCGGCCTGCGATGGCGTGCTGTTCACTCCGGTCGATCACCCCGCCGTCGCGCCAGCCACCGTTGCCGCGCTCGCCGAGGCATTTGAGCGCCGGGCTGGAGCGCTGGTGGTCATACCGCGGTTTCGGGGCCGGCACGGGCACCCCGTCTGCTGCGCGCGCGAGATGATCCCCGACTTCTTCGCTCTCGAGAAGGGTTCCCAAGCCAGGGAGGTCATCCATCGCCACTCCAGCCGAACCCGCTACGTGGATGTCGACGATCCCGGCATCCTGGCGGACGTGGACGACCCGGAAGCGTACCGCAGCTTGATCCAATTCCCCGAGCGCCCATGAAACTGCGTAAAAAAACCCTGTGGCGCTTGCTCGGCCTGGCGGTGGCGCTGATCCTGGCTGCGGGGCTGATCGCGCCCCAGGTGGACGCCGGCCACTTCTTCGCCCACCGCGTGCGCGCGAGCCTGGAGGCGGCGCTGGGACGGGGCGTCGAACTCGGCCAGGTGCACCTGGATCTGTTCAACGGGCCGGGCTTCTCCGTGGAAGGCGTGAAGATTCTCGAGAATCCCCGCGTGGGGATCGAGCCGTTCGCCTACGTCGAATCGCTAGAGGCGCGGGTCAGCTTCGCGAGCCTCTGGACCGGCCGCCTGGAGTTCTCCAAGCTGCGGCTGGTCAATCCCCAGGTGAACCTGGTACGGCCCGGATCGGGCGCCTGGAACTTCCAGGAGCTGCTGACTCGGACGGCCGGCGCGGCCCCGGCTGGCGTGCAGCTTCCGCTGATTCAGGTTCGCGGCGGCCGGATCAACTTCAAGATCGGAGACACAAAATCGATCTTCTACATTACCGAAGCGCTGCTGGACGCCACGCCCCCGTCATCCACGGGAGGCGAATGGCGCCTGCGCTTCGAAGGCCAGCCGGCCCGCACCGACCGGGCCGGGTATGACTTTGGCGCTTTTTCAGCACATGGCCGCTGGCGCCCCGATGCGCGCACCGGCGGCGAGGTGGACCTCTCGCTGGACCTGGAGAAGAGCTCGCTGGCCGAACTCATCCGGCTGGTGCGGGGCCACGCCGTGGGAGTCGACGGTCAGGTCAGCTCGCACGCGCAGCTCAGCGGGCCCGTTTCCAACGTCCGGATCACCGGCCGCATGCAGATCGGCGGCATCCACCGTTGGGACCTGCTGCCCCCTTACGGCGACACTTGGCCGTTCGACTACCAGGGCCGGATCGACCTGGTTTCGCAAACGCTGGAGCTGGAGACAGCGCCTCCACCGGAAGGGGGCGCGTTGCCGCTCGCGTTGCGTGTGCGCGCTTCGGGCTACCTGGGCGTGCCGGTTTGGGGCATGCTGATCACGCTGGATCGCCAACCGCTGGCGCCCCTGCCGCAAGTGGGCCGTCACATGGGCCTGGCGCTGCCGCGCGATCTGGTTCTGGATGGCAACCTGAGTGGCGTGCTGGGGTATTCGCCGGCCACGGGTCTTCAGGGAAGGCTGGCAGCCGTGGAGACCGAGGTCAAGATGCCTGGCTCGCCCGCCATCCGGCTGGAGCGTGCGGACCTGGTCTTCGAGGGTGGGCGGGTGATGCTCGCGCCGGCCACCTTCCGGCTGCCGGTGGCGCAAGGTCCCGGCGCGGAAGCCGGCAGGCCGCGCTCGGATCAAGCGCTACTGGAAGCTGCCTACTCCTGGCAGGACCAGGAGCTGGACACCGCGATTGTGACGAGATCGCTCAGTGTTCCCGAGACCGGGTCGGCCTGGGCGCGGCTGCTGGGGGCCGTCCCGCTGATCCAGAACTTCCGTCAGGGCGTCTGGAAGGGGAATCTTAACTATCATCAGCGGGGAGAGTTGCCCGGCGCCTGGGGCGGGACGATGCTGGTGGAGAACACACTGATTCCCTTGCACGGGATGGCCGAGCCGCTGGAGCTGGCCCGGGCCAGGATCGTGGTCCGGGACGGCGAAGCGACGCTCGACCGGATCAGCGGCCGGCTGGGCGCGGTCGAGTGGAAAGGCGAGTATCGCTACCGTCCGAAGGCCGCCCGCCCGCACCAGTTCCACGTCTCGGTGGCGGAGCTGGATGCGGCCGAATTGGAACGTCTGCTGCTGCCTACGCTGCAACGCGACGAAAGCTTCCTGACTCGCGCCCTGCGCCTGGGCCGCTCCAGCGTTCCCGATTGGCTGGAGGCGCAACACGCCGATGGGGTCGTCGAAATCGGATCGTTCGCGCTGGGCGATTTGCGCCTGGCGAATCTGCACGCGCACCTCTTGTGGGACGCCGCCAACCTGGAGACCTCCGAACTGAGCGCACGCTGGGGAGAGGGGCTGTTCAACGGCCGCCTGGTCGCCAACCTCCGGCGCGCTGAGCCCGCCTACCGCCTCACAGGGCGCGTCCGAGCGGTGAAATGGATGGGCGGGCAGTGGGAAGGAAGAGGTCTGCTCGAAGCCTCGGGCACCGGTCCGGATCTGGCGCGGAACCTGCGGCTGGAAAGCGCCTTCAAGGGACGTGGGGTCTCGCTCGCGCCGGATACCGAGTTCGAGTCGGTCTCGGGCAATTGCGTTTTCAACGTCCTGGGCGGACTGCCGCAGCTCCGCTGCACCGATCTGCGGGCGGTGCTTGACGAAGACCTCTACCAGGGCCAGGGCTCCACCGGTGCCGACGGCCGCCTGTCCTTCGATCTCTCGAGCGGCGCCAAGCTGCTCCGACTCATTGGCACGCTTTCGCCGTTTCAACTGACTGAAGAGGCCCGGCCGGATAAGACGAACTGAGCCTCACCGCTCCGCCTTCATGTCCGCGAGGCCTTCTGCGATATTGCGGCCGAAGAGGCGTCGAAATGCGACAGACACCGGGATGCCGTTGCGCGAGATCGCCGGACCCTTGGATCTGGCCAAGGCCCGGACCTGGCGCGGAACCTAGGCCCGGAAGGCGCTTCCAAGGGCCCTACGGTCTGGTTGGCGCCGGGCACCGAGTTCGAGTCCGACTCGGGGAGCCAAATGGCGTTTTCCAGGATGCCCGTTATCTGATTGATTTCATTATGTGTGCCTCGAGAGAGTTCTCCTGGATTGCCCTGTGGTATCTGTGACCCCAGAAAGGACTCGAACCTGTGACAACGAACTCATCCGAGTTGCATTCAGGAAGCGATTCGCACGCGTCCATCGTGGGCGGCAGCAATGATCGTCGTGTTGAGCCTCTGGGCTTCAGGTACTCCAGTTCAAGCGCTCGAACTCGCTGCCAGTCTGTAGCCAACTTCCGGATCGACATTTTGCGAGCTGGCAGGAT
>Ga0326728_10020625_pt1 | contig 12535 bp, 13 predicted proteins | sample MB3enrmetagenome_FD_207602 | JGI IMG/M metagenome (GOLD analysis project Ga0326728, IMG submission 207602) | Lab enriched peat soil microbial communities from McLean, Ithaca, NY, United States - MB31MN | ecosystem: Environmental > Terrestrial > Soil > Wetlands > Peat | place: USA: New York...
CCGGAGGAGGCGCTCCCCTGCTTCCGCCGCGCCGTCGCGCTCGGGCCGGACTACCCGGACGCGCATTTCAACCTGGCGCGGCTGCTGCTGGCGCAAGGCGAGCTGGCGGAAGGATGGCAGGAATTCGAATGGCGCTGGCAGACGCCGGACCTGATCGAGTGTCGCCGCAGCTTCGCCCAGCCGCAATGGCGCGGCGAGCCGGCAGCCGGGCGCACGCTGCTGATCCATGCCGAGCAGGGCTTCGGCGACACCCTGCAATTCTGCCGCTATGCCCGCCTGGCAGCCGAACGTGGGCTGCGAGTGATCCTGGAGGTGCCGAAGCCGCTGGTCCGTCTGCTCCGCAGCCTGGCGGGAGTCGATCGGGTGCTCGCCCAGGGCGAGGCGCTGCCGCCCTTCGACCTGCACTGCCCGATGCTCAGCCTGCCCCTGGCGCTGGGCACGACGCTGGCCACCATTCCCGGCACGACGCCCTATCTGCGCGCCGACGACTCCCAGATCGCCGCCTGGCGCGCGCGCCTCGACGCGCTGGCCAACCAGGGGTTGCGCATCGGGCTGGTCTGGGCCGGCAGTGCGCGGCAGCATCTTCCCAATGCGGCGGCGATCGACCGCCGGCGATCGATGGCCCCGGAGCTGCTGGCGCCGTTGTTCGACGTCCCCGGCCTGCAGTTCTTCAGCCTGCAAAAAGACGGCCCGGCGGCGCCCCCGCACTTCCGGCTGATCGATGTCATGTCGGAAATGACCGACTTTGCCGACACCGCGGCGCTGGTGGAAAACCTCGATCTTGTGATTTCGGTCGATACGGCGGTTGCCCATCTGGCGGCGGCGCTGGGTCGGCCGGTCTGGCTCCTGGACCGGTTCGATCCGTGCTGGCGTTGGCTGATCGGGCGGCGCGACACGCCATGGTATCCGACGCTCCGCCTGTTCCGCCAGCCGGAACCCGGGAACTGGGCATCCGTGATCGAAGAGGTTCGGGCGGAGTTGCACCTGTTGGCCGCCGGCCGGGCGCCGGCGGTCCTCGCGCCGCCCGGTGGCGCAGCGTCGGACTCTCCGGCGGCCCTCACCACCCACGCCATCGCATTGCGCGAACAAGGGCGGCTGTAGCCCGCCAGCAGGTTTTAGACGCCTCGCCAACAGGTTTTAGAAACCGCTAATTTCGCATTCCCCCTCACTTAAGCGGCCTTTCAGAGTTGTGCCGCCGAACGCTCGCCGAGGAGACGCTCAGCCGGCCGCGGCATAGGCCGTCGGCGCAAATGCCCGCGCATGCGCCCAGGCGCGCGACCGCACTTCAGCCGCCTCGGCCGATACCGCCTCCATCAGCAGATCGAAGGATTGCTGCCCGCGCACCAGCCCGGCCAGCACCTGACGCACCGGGTCGCCCCGCGTTGCGAGGCACCGCCGCAGCGCATGCATCACCACCGCGTCCACTCGCCCGTTGACCTCCAGCAGCGGCCATGCACCCTCCCGGCCGCCGAGGGCATTCAGCGCCACCTGAAGCCATCGCACCGCACTGGTCACGCCGCATTCGACCGCGCCGTCCAGCAGCACCCTCGCCAGCAGCGGATCGAATATCTCGATCAGGTCCAGCCCCGGTTCGGCGACAAATCGCGCCCACCAGATCGCCTGCGCCTCCTGCGCCGTCATCGCGGCCGCCGCCCCCTCATACCCGTAAGCCGCGGCAATCACCGGAGAGAGACCCCAGGCGCAAGCGGCGTCGTCGCCGGGGCCGCCGGCAAACGGCCCCTCCGCCGCCACCATTTCGTCGATCCGCGCCCGCAATCCCGTCATGCCGCAACCCCCCGTTCCGATAGCCCCACGACGATCAGCGAAATCCCCCAGGCGTGCCATCGCTGCACCGCCTTGTGGTCGGCGCCGAGCACCGTCCCCAGCTTCCGCCAGGAATACAAATGCCGGTCGGTCAGCGGATGGACCAGCGCCCGCGCGCCGACGATCCGCCGCAGCACATAGCGGTCCTGCGGGATCAGCGAGAGCCACCCCCAGGCATCGTCCATCCGGTCGATGCGGGCCGCCGGCGGCACCGCCGGCCGCGCCGGTCCCGACGCGGACGGCCATGCCTCGGCTTCGGCGGCCATCCGCAGGAATTCCCACGCCCCGCTGCTGCGCAGCCCGGTCGCGTATCCCGCCTGCGGCAACGCCAGCAGGGTCCGCCCGGCCTCCTCCAGCCGGACAATCACCCAGGCCGCATCCACCGGCGCCCCGGACGCCTGCTGCCGGCCGTGGCGCGCAGACAATCCGTCCGGCGGCGGAACCGGCCGACACCGCTCCATCAATAGCCGACCGCGACGAATGCGTGCCCGGCGGTCGCCGCCACCGCTGTCACCGCGGTGCTGATCGGGCCGGACACCCGATACGCCTGCCCGGGCAGCAACGGGATCGACGTGGCCGAACCGGCGACCGCAGAGGTGACGATATCGACATACAAATATTCGGTTGCGGTAGCCGGGTTGACGACGTCGACGACGTTGCTGATCGACCCGGCCGCGAACACCACCACGGCCACGCCGCCGGTGGCGATGCTGCTGACCAGCGGTCCGGACGGCGTGCTGGTTTCCGGCCGCGCCGCCACCCGCAGCTGCCCCAGCGCATCGACCGTGCCGGCCCCGATCGTGACCGGCAGCGGATTGGCCGGCGACACATCCTGACCGGCGCCGTTCTGCAACAGCACCGGCGGCGCGGTCGCGGTCAGACACGGGAAGCCCGGCCCCGCCAGGCAGCCGGCATGCGCGGCCGCCCCGCCGGAAAACGCCAGGAACAGGGAAAGGATTGTCCGCATTGCCGCCCCCGTTCCGCTTAGGGGATCGTGACGGCGGCGGCGGGCACCGCGGCGCCCGGGATGCCCAGCACGACCTTGGTGGCCGCGCCGACGAAGGCGCCGATCGTCAGCGCCAGCGTTTTGAACTGCGCCACCGTCAGGCTGACGATGAAGGCGCCCCCCGGCGGCACGGCGCTCAGCGTCGGCCAGACGATCGACGCGGAGCCGTCCAGGAACGCGCCGGTCAGCAGCAGCGAGGTCACCTCGTTGTTGAGATGGTCTGCGGTGGCCGGGTCGCAGGCGAACGTGACGGAGGTCAGGCCGAGGCTCGGGCTGGTGATGGTCAGCCCGGCGGCAATGGCCCCCGCGGCCTGCTGCGCGGGGGTCAGGGCGGCGAGAGGCGGCGGCGCAAACGCCGGCGGCACGCCACCGCAGGTCCAGCCGAGCTGCACCGTCGCATCGCAGGCGATCCAGGCAAGCGGGGCCGCCACCGGGAACTCCGCCGCGGCGATCTCCGCCACGACGCCGTTGAGGATCAACGCATACGGCATGCTCAATACTCCACCAGGACCAGACCGCCCGCGCCCGCGCCGCCGGCGCCGGAGAGGCAGCCACCGCCGCCGCCGCCGCCATACCCGGTGGCGGCGATGGGCGACAGCGACGTGCCGGTGACCCCGCGGCCGTTGCCGGGACCGCCCCCGTCGCCGCCGCGGCCGGCCGCCGTGATGCCGTCCGTGCCATACGAACCGCCGAAATTCAGGTCGCCGCCGACGCCGGCGCCGCCGGCACCGCCGGCCCCCGGATTGGCGGCCCCGCCGCCGCCGGCCCCACCGGTGGCCGAGAGATAGCTGCCGAACGAGGTCGTCCCGCCGGCGCCGCCATTGCCGGCGCTGCCGTTCGGCGTGCCGCCGGCGCCGATCGTCACCGCCACGGACGCGCCCGCCGACAATCCGGTGACCAGCTTGCGGGCCTGCCCCCCGGCGCCACCGCCGCCGCCGGGCCAGGTGCCGCCGGTGCCCCCCGCGCCGCCGCCGCCGATGACGAGCGCGCGAACGCGGCTTATCCCGAACGGCACCGTGAATGTCCCGGAAGCGGTGAACGCCACCCACTGCCCGGTGAAGCCCGTTGCCTGCACCGCCAGCCATTTCGACACGCCGTCGCCCAGCAGCGACAGCGGAAGGCCGACGGGCACGCTGAGCGTTCCCGCCGGCACCGCCGTGTCGGACCCGGCCGGCACCACCACCACCCAGTTTGGCGTGGTGTCGATCCGCACGAAAGTGAAGGCGAGGCTGTTGGCGGTGGCGACGGTGGCGACCGCGCCGTTGGCAGCCGCCACCGCCGGCAGCGTGATCGTCATGCCGCCGGCGGTCGCATCCACCGCCACCACCCCGGCATTGTCCGCGGTCAACGTCACCGCGCTGCCGGCCACGCTCTGCACCAGCGTCCGGACGTTGCCGCCGGTCAGCCGGCGCACGCCTTGCAGCACCTGCGCCTGCAATGCCGCGTTCGGCGCCAGCCCGCTGCCCTCGATGAGGGCCAGCAGCTCCTCCTGCTGGTTGGTCTCATAGGTGGCGTCGATCTGGGTGCCGTTCGGCACGGTCGGCGGGTTGACGTTCTGGAACACCCGGCGACTGCCGGGATTCAGGATTGCGGTGTAGTTGGCGGTCGTGCGGTCCATGGGGTCCTCAGCCGGCGTAGGAGAAAACGGGCAGCGTGTGCGCCGGCGCCTCGCCGGCGATGGCCGCCGCGACGATGCCGGCGGCCGGATCGGCGGCGCCGGAGACATCGCCGCACTGCGCCAGGCCGCATTCGGCGAGCAGCAGCAGATCGGCCGGCAGGGTCACCAGCCATTTGAATTGCTGCGGGTTCCAGACACCGCCGGTCAGGATGTCCTGGCAGATTTGCTGCCCGCACTGCGCCTGCCCGCACTGGGTTTGCCGGTATTCGGTGATCGTGACGGTCAGGCCGCTTTGCGCCGCCAGCGCGACATAATCGGCCGGGGCCATGTTGCCGCCGGCGGTCAGCCGCTGCCAGGTCAGCCGCGCCACATCCCCCACGCTCAGGTTCAGCGCGGCGGCGTCGCGGCCGTAGGGATCGGGGCCGAGCAGCCGCTGCCAGTCCGGCAGCAGGTTCACGCAGACGCGCGGGTCGGTCTCGGGCAACAGCGCTTCGGCGGCGGCCTCGATCAGCGCGCATTCGGCCGCCCAGGGCGTCAGGAAGCCGGCCCACACGCTGGCCGGGTCGGCGGGCAGCGCCCAGCCGGGCGGCGACAGCGTCAGCAGCCCGGCCAGCGCCTCGGCCTGCGACCGTGCCATCAGACGAAACTCAGCACGCCGGGGGCGCAGATGGTGCCCGGGGCGCATATCACGTCGGCTGCCGGCGCCGAGATGTCGAAACTGGCCTCGCCGCCGAGCGCCCCTTTGATGGCGCTGGCCATGTCGGCCACGTAGCAGGTGCCGCCGATGGCCGCCGCAGTGACCAGCCAGGACGCGAACCCGTTGGCCGCGGCGAGGCGGTTGGCGGCGGTGTCCGGCACCAGGTGGACGGTGCCGTTGACCGTCGCCACGGTCGCCGCGGCGGTGGTCACCTGCGCGGTCACCGGCCGCACGCCCTGCACATAGGCATCCACGGCCGCGATCTCGGCGCCGGTCAGCGCCGCCGGGCCGGCTCCGGCCACGAACAGCGCCACGCTGCCCAGGCCGTAATAGTTGGCGCACACCTGCACATACGCGACCGCGCCGGAAGCAGCCTCCGCCCATTGCGTGTAGTCGGCGACATTGCCGCCGCGGCCGCGCTGGCGGATGCGGGCGATCACCCGGGACCGCAATGCAGCATCGCTTTCGGCGGGGCCGCCGCCGGACAGGCCGGGCGACAGCACGGTGAGCGATTGCGGCAGCAGGCCGCCGATCGGCGACACCAGGGTCAGCACGGTGCCGGCGGCCAGGTTGCCCTGTGCCCCGGCGCCGACCGCGGCGATCGTAACACCGGCGGTGTCCCCCGCGACGGCGCCGGCGACGGTGACGAAGAAGGCGTTGCCGAACGGGTCGGTGGCGACCGTGCCGGCCGGGATCGCCGTGCCGTTGGCGCCGGCGGCCGAGGCCGGCCCGGAGGCGGCCTGCGCCGGAATGCGCGTCAGCCCCCAGATCGCGGCGTGCCGGTCCAGATTGTCCTGGCTGGTATCCACGAACAACTCGCCGGCGATGTAGCCCTGATATCCGTATAGGTCGAACGCCGACATCGCCACGATGCGGCAGTTGGCGCCGGCAACGGTATTGGCGGCGGCCGGGTTGAACCCGGTATAAAGGCCCGCATAGACCGCCGCCGCGCGGCTGGCGATAACGCCGGGCTGCGGGACCGGCCAGGGCATCTCAGACGGCCATGCGCAGGGGGACAGTGACCGCGGCCGGGCCGGCGGCGGCACGGATGCCGACGATGCCGGTGCCGATCCAGCGCACTGTCAGCTGGATCGTGGTGCCCAGCAGGGTCTGCACCTGCGCCAGCGCCTCGGCGCTGGAGGCCTCGATGCCCTGGCGCGTGCTTTCCAACTGCTTGGACCGCGCATACAGCCAGTTGCGGCTGCCGGTGCGGGCGCCGGCCGGGTCCAGCGCGTCGCCGCACCAGCCGCGCCGGATGCCCACCAGCGGCGCCGGCTGGCCCGGCTGCGGCGCGGCGACGGCGGCCGGTTCCGGCAGCACGTCGGTCGGGCGGGCGCGGGCGTCGCAGCCCAGCGCCATAAGCATGGCCGTGACCGGGGTGGTGTCCAGCGCGAAGTCGGCGCCGTTCCACACCAGGTCGCAGCCCTCCCGCGCCGGGTCCCATGCCAGCGCCACGTCCAGCACGCCGGCGGTCGCGCCGGCGGCGGCGTAGCGCGCCTCCGATTGCTGCGCCTGCGCGGTGGGCTGCACCGGCGGGCCGCCGGCATCGGTCAGTAGTGCGCCGTCCGCACCGCTCAGCACCGCGCCGTCCGCGCCGGTGAGCCAGGCCATGTTACGCCGTCCCCGCCGCTGCCGCGGTTGGCTGTGCCGCGGTCGCCTCCACCTGCGCCGCGGCCGCCTGCGCCGGGGCCAGCTGCCGGGTCAGTTCGAGCAGCAGCGGGTTGACCACCAGCCACGGCACCGGCGCGCGGGCGACCGCGTCGGCGAGGGCGGTCCATTGCGCGAGCGTCAGCGAGACGTTGAACAAGGGCATTTCCATGGGAGTCACCAGCAGGGGATGTGGCGAGTAGTGCCGTTGACGACGACAGGCAGCCAGAACGCCGGATTTCCGGCGGCCGGCGCGTTGGTCAGCGTGCCGGCCGACGAGCCGGGGCCGCTGGTCGAATTGTTGAGCGTGATGGCCGTCCCGACCGCGTTCAGGGTCAGCGTGCCCGCGGTGGCTGCGGTGGCGGACAACGCGGCCACCGCGGTCGCGCCGGCACTGACAGTGAGGCCGTTGGAGACGACGGCGCTGCCGGTCACCACCAGGCTGGCCGCCGCGCTCAGCAGGGCCGGGACATAGACCGCGCCGGTGCCTTTGGGGACCAGGTTGATATTGACGTTCGCGTCGGTGCCGATCGCGATCAGCGTGGCGCCGCTGCCGGAAACCGCCGGCTGGATCGCCAGTCCGTTGACCGCGCCCGCCACCGACTGCACCGCGGCGACCGGGTTGCCCGCGGCATTGAAAAAGGCCACGCCGCCGTCCTGGAATTGCAGGCTGATCGCGTTTGCCGCCGTCGCCACCGTGCTGCCGATATTCGGCCCGGCCACGTCGCTGGCGTCGTGCCACTGGATCAGATGTCCCTTGGCCAGCCGCATCGCGAATCCGAATCCGGCATAGGCGGTCAGCGCGCTGGCGCCGAACACGATCCCCGACTGGAAACGCGCCCCGTTATCCTTGATGCCGATGGCAAAGCTGGCGTCCAGCACGCCGGCATGCTGGCCGCCGGAGGCCAGCCACAGCGCCGCGGCGGTGCCGCACGTCACGCCCGGGCCGCCCCAGGAATCCGGATTGCCGGGCGTCGCGACCGGCGCGGGCAGGCCGGAGAGATTGACCGCGTCGATCTCGCCGCCCCAGGTCAGCGCATAGGACCCCGGCAGCGCCTGCCCCTCGGCGTAAAACCCATAGGCGGTCAGGTGCAGCCCGCGGGTGTCGTCATTCACGCCGAAAAAAGCCGCGCCGATGGTGGTCTGGGTCGAGCCGTAGGTGGCGGACAGGTTGGAGGTGCGCGAGGCGAAAACGCCGGCGATTTTCCCGCTGCCCGACAGGATCGCCGCCGTCGCCGCGGGAACGGGCCATGGCAGATTGCAGGCCGTCTCGCCGGACAGCCAGTCCGGGGTGACGATCTTCGCGGCCAGATCGGCCAGCGTGATCGTCGCCGCGCCGCCGGTGGGCAGCACGAAGGCCGCGGCCGCGCCGCCGGGCGCGGCATCGAGCGCGGTCACCACGTCGGCGCAAGCGATCTGGCGGATGGGAAAGTTAGGCATGCCGCGCAATCTCGCGCGGACGGGAACCTCGCATCACCCCTTCCCGCGAAGGGGTCATCCGGTGGGGGCGCCGCTTTCGCCGTCCGGAACGGGGTGGGTATGGTTTTCCAGGCTGATGCTGCCGGCGGTCGCATCGCCGGTGGCGGCGATCGTGCCGGCGACCGTGACGTTGCCGCCGGTGACGGCGACGCCGGCGGCCGAAACCGTCAGCGACACCCCGCCCACGGTCAGCACGATCTGGGTTGCCGCCAGAATCTGCACGACGCCGCCGGTGCGCAGCGCCACCCGGTCGCCGGTGCCGTCGTATAGCACCACCTCGCCGGCGGCCAGATTGCCGTAGCGCAGCCCCGGCGTCACCGGCGGCAGCGCCACCAGGTCGCCGGGATCGGCCCCCATGGCGACCAGCTGCACCACGCTGCCGGCCGCGACCGCGTTGGTGGCCAGGCCATATGGCTGATAGACCTCGAGGCCGCTGCGCACCATCCCGTCATGCGTCACCACGGTCACCGTCTGCATCGGCCCGCTGTCGTCCACCGCCTGCACCAGGCCGCGCATCGCCGTGCCCCGGACCTCCATCGTCAGTTCCGAGACCCGCTCACGCATCGCTCAGCGCACCTTCAGCGGCCGTTTGGGCGTGGGGTCGTCGATGCGGTCGAACGCGGTCAGCCCGACCACCTCGATATCGGTCATCGGCGTGGCGGGCGACTGCCCGTCCGGGCCGATCCGGTAGGTGACGGCGCGGATCAACATGACATCGTCGATGCCGGCATACGGGTCCCACACCCGCACCGTGGTGTTCGGCCGCCACAGCACGCCGTTCGCCCGCCAGTCCAGAACCGGATAGTGCAGGCTCACGCTCTCGCCGCGCGCCACCCGGATTGCCCACTCCGCCTGCTGCTGCCCGGTGGCGGCGCCGCTCTGGGTGCGCGCCATCCGCACCGCCGGCCGCCAGCGCGTCACTTCCGGGTCGGTCGCATGGCCGGTCATCAGGATGCCGGCCGCCTCGGTCGCCTGCGCGCCGGCCATGCCGGGCGTGGTGCCGGGGGTGGCGGCGTGGCTCAGCGGCGGCGGCCCGTCGCCCCGCCGGCCGGCGCACTTCTCCGCCTGCCCTTTCACGAAGATGTCGGAAAACCGTTTGGTGTCGTCGAAGGCGAAGGAGGCCTTCTGCACGTTCTGCCCGACGATCAGGCCGGCAGGCGCCGGGCTGCGTCCGCCGGTGGTCAGCAGCAGGCCGCCGACGCCGTCGGACACCACCAGCACGCCGCGCTGCCGCGAAGCTTTTTCCAGCACCGACAGCGCGCTTTCATGCGGGTTGATCGCCAGCCGCGCGAACGGGCCGCCGGTATCGGTCTGCGCCCGCACGGCGATGCCGAACGGGGCGCAAATCTGCTGCGCCACCTGCAACAGCGTCGCGCCCTGCCACTCCGCCGGGCCGTTCGGCGCCGCCGCGCAGTCCACCAGGTCGCCGGTTCTGTCGCGCCCCTCGACCGTCAGGCTCAGCGATTTGTCGTCCCAGCTGCCCGCCAGCTTGTCGATCCAGCCGGTCAGCACCGTCTCGCCGTCCAGCGCCACGGCGCAGCTTTGCCGACGCTGCGCCGGCGCCGGCAGCGTGCCGGGCCAGGCGGTGGCCGGCATGGCGGCGGCGGCGCGGGCGACGTCGTAGCCGGACAGCGAGAACTTGCCGGTCAGGTCGCGCATGTCGCGGGTCAGCGTCAGCGATAGCCAGTTGCTGAACACGGCGCCGTTGATCGTCAGGCTCACCCGGCCGCCGGCGCTGCTCCAGCTCATGCGGCGGTCGCGGCCAGCGTGGCGGGAAGGCTGGCCGGCGCCAGCGTCTCCAGCGCGCCGGCCGGCAGCAGCGCCGGGTTGCGGACGCTGTTGCGGGTCAGCAGGTCGGCATAGGCGGCGCCGATCAGCGCCGGGGTGTCGCCGGCGAGGATGTTGGCGATCAGCCAGCCCGGCAGCGGCGCCGCGGCGATCACCGTCAGCACCTGCGGCAGCCGGCCGATGGTGGCGGTCATGTCGGCCACCAGCGTGCCGCGCGCGTCCTGCAACGCGGTCCACATCTGCCCGGCGGCGACGGCGGCGGGGCCGGTGGAGACGGTCGGCACCGCGGCGGCGGCGGCCTGCGCCGCGGTGGCATCCAGCGCCGTCAGGGCGCCCGCCAGCCAGGTCTGCGCCTCGGCATTGCTGGTCCAGGCGATGGTGGTTCCGGCCTGCACCGCCGCCAGGACGCACCAGGCGGCCTGCGCCAGCGCCAGGCCGCCGGTCACGCCGCCGGCGGCGACCTGCGCCTGCGCCGCGGTGCATGCCGCCAGCAGCACCGCCGAGCTCACCCGGCCGTCCACCGGCGTTGCGGTGATCGCCGCGTCGCCCGGCCCGACCGCCGGCGCCGCCAGGGTGGCGCTGGCGTCGGCGATGGCGGACGGCACGGCGGCCAGCAGCGCGCCGACCGCCGCGCCATAGCCGGCGGTCGTCAGGATGGCGATGTCGCCCACTCCGCCCAGCGCCGCGATGCTGACGGTGGCGGCGGCGGCCAGTTGCGGGTTGCCCGAGGCCCCGGCCACGCCGCCGAGCACCGCGCCGGTCGCCCAGGCCCAGTAGGACTGCACCGACGCGGCGAAGGCCGCGACCGTGCCGGCCAGCCACAGCGCCTGGCCGACCGGGGCCAGCAGTTGCGCGATATAGGCCTGCACCGCCCCTTCCGCGGTGAGGATATCGGCCAGCAGCGCATCCAGCGACGAGCCGATCGACGCGACCGGAGCCGCATAGGGGGCGAAGGTCGCGGTGAAGCGGACCAGCCGCAGTTCCTTCTGGCTGAAGGTGAGCTCGGCCGGCTCGGTCAGCACCATCCGCAGGTCGCCATACCAGGGATGCACCAGCGTCCCCGGCCCCGGCGTGCGTAGCGCCGCCTCCAGCAGGCGGGCAGCGGTGACATACAGGTCGCCGACGATCAGCCCGGTGATCCGCATCGGACCGTCGAAGGCGCCGAGGTCCTGATAGGCGGTGGTGTCCTGGCCGGGGAAAAAGAACCGCTGCACCCGCCGGCCGGTGGTGTGGCGGCTGTCGGGCATGTAGAACGGCACGCCGTTCCACGATGCGTCGGCCAATGCGCCGGGGAGGTCCAGGATGGCGACCGGCAAATCCATCAGTCGCGCCCGACTGCCCGCTCGGCGCCGCCGGCGCTGCTGGTGGCGCGGTTCACGTCGCCGCCGGCACTCTGCACCTGGATGCCCGGGTCATGGGTGATGTGCAGGTCCACCTTCGCCGGCGCCGCCGGCACCGCCGGCGCGGCGAACCCGCGCGCGCCGGCATCGCCGGCCGCCGCCGCCGGAGCGGCGGCATGGCCGCCGAGCAGCCACCGCACCACCGGCAGGTTGGCCACATCGGCGGCGAAATGCTCGAACGGGCCGCGGATGTCCGCCCACAGGCCGGAGAACCAGTCCTTCAGGCCGGCGAACGCGGCCTTGATGGCATCGACCGGGCCGCCGGCCCAGTCGGCCACCCAGGCGGCGAACTGCCCGAACGCCGCCATCGGGTCGCGCCACAGCGTCGTCAGGAACGCCCCGACCTCCGCCCAGTGCGTGCAGACCGCGACGGCGGCCAGGCCGAGCGCGACCGCGGCGGCGGTCAGCAGCGCCACCGGCGACAACAGGAGGCCGAATATGCCGCCGACCAGTCCCAACACCGCCGCCAGCGCCGTGAACCCGGCGGCGACCGCCGGCAGCACGAAGCCGATGCCGCCCAGCACGGCGAGGAACGCCAGGAAGCCGCCGGTGGCGCCGATGACCACATGGCCGATGCCCGGGACGGTTTCGTTCACCCAGCGCAGAAATTCGTTCAACGCCGCCAGCCCGGCGTTCAGCGCCGCCAGCACCGGCGCGAACCCCTCGCCGACGATCCGGGTCAGCTGCGCGAAGTTCTCGCCCAGCAGCCGGACCTGCACGATCGGGTCGGCGACGGCGGTGGCGAAATCCTGGTCCACCTGCGCCTTGTCCACCGCGTCGAGCTTCTTGCGCAGCGCCTCGAATTCCTCGCGGTGCTGCAACAGCGCCATGATCGCCTGCTCGGCCTGCTGGTTGTGCAGCACGCCGTGCAGCGTCTCGGCCATCTTCACCGGGCTCTGGCCGCGCGTCATCTCGCCCAGCTTGTCCAGGATGGTGTCCATCGGGTTGCGGCCGGCCCTCTCGCCGGCCGCCAGCAGCGCCGGCAGATCGACCCCCGCATTCTTCCGGAACGCATCCTTGGCCGCATTGCCGGTCAGATAGTTCAGCGCGTCGTTGAAATCCGCCGCGGCCTGGCC
>Ga0326728_10020626_pt1 | contig 12534 bp, 10 predicted proteins | sample MB3enrmetagenome_FD_207602 | JGI IMG/M metagenome (GOLD analysis project Ga0326728, IMG submission 207602) | Lab enriched peat soil microbial communities from McLean, Ithaca, NY, United States - MB31MN | ecosystem: Environmental > Terrestrial > Soil > Wetlands > Peat | place: USA: New York...
TCACATGTTTCACTTCACGTTCATTGAAAGGCGGCCTCAATGTGAAAATACGGGCGGCATAGACGTGCTGCAATTCGCCGAGGAGAGCTTCACATGCAAGAGGATCTCCTTCCCCCTCAGGCGAGATTACATGGGGAACCAGCAGGACAGTCGAGCCCTTAACTTCAATAAAATGCGAAACGGCTTTTCGGACGAGCGATCTGTAATCCGTAGCCAGACCAAACATGTTGTTGCGAGTATAGCCGCCCATCCAGAGGAGGCCGCTCACATTGAACCCGACAACCGGTCGCCGCGAGAACACCTCGTCCAATGATTGTTCCGACGGGGAAAAAACCGTCGGAGGCACGACAAAGCCCAAGTCATGACAAAACCGCACCCGCCCGGATCGATGCTCCGGCACCAAGGCTCGAACGGTAGCAACCGCCTGCTCGTCACGCGTATACACCGCGTCGCTTCGTGAGAGAACCCACCTGGCAACCGCCCGACAAATCGGCGATTTGAAAGGTCCGATCGTCTGAGGAAGCTGCACCACCGGCTTTTTCAGAAGAAAAGCCAGTAACTGAGGCAACGTCACGTAGACGAACCTCTGGATGCCGTAGATGTCACTAAAGCTATCCCCATAGTTCAGAGAAAACACACAATCCATCTGCACCAGCGCCTGGAGCCACGGATTACCGATCAACAGTCTTCTGCGGAGCGCGCGCGACGGGACAAGTGCGGCCAGCAGGGCTGTCACTATCAGACACGCTATGTGATTTTTCACCCACACCTTTTTCGAAAATCGGATGTTCAACATTTGGACGCAAACCGTTTTGCACGGCAAATCAAAAACGAACTCCCGTGGATCCGCACCATAATCCAATATCTTCACACTGGCATTCGGATACCGGGCATCTATCGCGATGAGCGCCCCCGTAGTCAGCGCTCGTATACCCAGGTTGCTGTTCTCATAGTCTGCCCCCATTAGACAAATACGAGGGCGATCTTCCACGGAACCGGGAACGTGCCGGTTATGAATCAATGTCAATTAATCACCATTTGGCCGATAAGGTTGTGGAAAAACAAAGTCAGGCGGCGACGCTTTTTGAAGTTCTTTTAATCGATCAAGCGTACCTTACAGCCTCCTGGTTCGTCCCATCGGAGACAGTTTTCGGAAAAGACCGGGTCACATACGTGCCTTGGGGAGTGAGGAAGAAAAATTGACTGTAGAGCCAGGCAATGGTTTCGTCTATTACCGTCTTGAGACCGGCACTCGATTCCCACCACCTCTCGGGATCGTATTCTTCGTTCTCGCATGAAATCACGCCAACCTCGAAACGAGGTCCCAGCGCTTTTCGATAGAGGCTCCAGCTTCTGCGGGCGTGAGCGCCGACTGTGTATAAATTAAGCGTTATAGCCATGGTCCTTAAACTCGGAAGCAGCGCTTTCAAGCGCGTAAGGATGTATCCATTCTTCTAAGGCAAGGATTTGGGCTGGAACCGGTTTCGAGATACTAAGGAATGAATGAATATTCTGCGTATAGAGCGCGGCGCAAATAGTCAGCCCAACGAGCACAATCATCCATCCCCAGCGGGTGAGGACCCAAAGTTCCTTCTTCGCGATCAATCTTAATTTCATAGACAGCAAGAGCGCAAATCTACAACTTTTTCCACAGGGTTGAATCAGTTTATCCCTGACCTACAAGCTTATCGACCAGGCGAAAATAATCCTGCTTTTTCCTGTCCCAGCACAGGTCGTTTATAAATTCGAGGGCGTTACCGGAGAGCACATTCCTTCTGTTTTCGTCCGAGGCAAGCGAGATAATGGCATCTGCCAGTTCCGCGCTGTTTTCGGGTTCGAAGAAATGCACGAGCGAATCGTTGAAGTAAAATTCGTCCACCCGGGTCCTCGACAGAATGACAGGCACGCCAAGGGCCATGAATTCAAAGACTTTCGTACTGAAAGCATCCCCTCCGAAGGGATCGTTTCTTTTCGGGACCACCGCAACGGTAGCTCCCGCCATTATTTCCGCGATCTGAGTCAGCGGCAGGAAAGAATGGAAGCGCACGCTTTCACCCAAACCAAGATCGTCGACCAAACCCCGCAGAGCATTTTCCTCCGGCCCTTCGCCGTAAATGTGAAATTGTGCGCCGGAAATTCTCCCGCGGGCAAGCGCGAACGCCTTTATGGCGATATCCAGCCCCTGGTGCCAGTTAAGACTACCGGGATATACGAACAGAGGATTGCCATTGCCATTCGTAAGTGCCCTGCGATAAAAAATCGAGGTATCCGGGTAATTAAGAAGAGCAGTACACTTATCTCTTTTTGCGGAACGTTGGAGCAGGGTCTTTTCCCAGATGTGATTGGCTACGATTACGTGATCCGAAAATCCAACCGAAATTTTCTCCAGGAGCTTCAGCGCCTTGTATGTGAAGCTGTTCGGGGTCACTCCGAACTTCGAGGCATAAAACTCAGGGACTATATCATGAATATCCAGAATTACCCTGGAACCGCTGAGCTTGGGCAACAACGCGGCAAATACTTCAAAATCCGGCACGGAATGAACATGAACAAAATCGTAACCAATGCGCAGGTGCCTTCTTGAAGCAAAAACAGCGGAATTGACAAGAAAGCGAAGCAGGCGTGAAAGATACGAAAAGCGGCCCTCTTCGTTTCGTAATCTTTCCTGGATCCTGTGAACATGTACGCCTTTTATTAACTCATAGGGAGCGGACCCTTTATCGCTCAGCGCGATAACGTCAACATAATCTCCACGCTCCGCAAGGGCTTCTGTGTAACGCCTTATGCGGGTATCCGTCTCGTAGAATGAATAGGCGATCGTACATACGTTCAACGGGCGGGTTGAATCTGCCATTTCTCTCCGATGGTTCGCGTTGAACCACTTTAAGCCAGCAGCTCATCGATCAGATGGTAATAATCCTGCTTCTTCTTATCCCAACAGAAACCCTCAACGAATTTGAGAGCATTTTTCACAAGAGCCTGTCTTCTGTTTTCGTCGGAGGCAAGCGAGACAAGAGAGCCCGCTAATTCCTCGCAGTTTTCGGGTTGAAAGAAATGCACGACCGAGTCGTTGAAGTAGAAATCGTCTATCCTGGTTCTTGATAGAATGACGGGTACGCCGAGGGCCATAAACTCAAAGACCTTCGTGCTGAAAGCATCTCCTCCAAAGGGGTCGTTTCTTTTCGGGACCACGGCGACAGTGGCATCAGCCATTTTTTCAGCAATTTGGTCCAGCGGAAGGAAGCCGTGGAAGAGCACGCTTTCACCCAGTCCAAGGTCCTCAACCAAATTCCGCAGGGCGCCTTCTTCGGGCCCGCCACCATAAATATGGAACTGCGCCCCGGAAAGCTTTTGGGAAGCGATGGAAAAGGCCTTCAGGGCGATATCCAGTCCCTGATGCCGGTTGAGAGAACCCGGGTACATAAACAGGGGCTTACCGTTACGGCATGCATGAGACCTGCAAAAAAATATCGACGGGTCCGGGTAATTGAGAAAGGTGGTGCAATCTTCTTCGTTTACGCAACGTTCGAGTAGTGTCCTTTCCCAGATGTGATTGGCTATGATGACGTGGTCTGCAAATCTCACCGAGAGCTTCTCGAGAAGCTTGAGCGCTTTATACACGAAGCTGTTTTGGGAGACGTTGAACTTCGAAACATAGAATTCCGGAACTATATCATGAATGTCCAGGATCACCCGGGCGCCGAAGATCTTGGGGACCAACGCCGCAAATACCTCGAAATCCGGGACGGAATGCACATGAACAAGATCGTATTGACGACGCATACGCATTTTCGAGACAAACGCGGCGGAATTGAGGAGAAACCGCAGAAGACGGAAAAGATATGAAAGACTGGCACGTTCGTTTCGCACTCTTTCCTGGATTCTGTAGACATTTACGCCCTTGATAATCTCGAAGGACGGAGTCCCTTCCTGCCTCAGGGCAATGACGTCAACATTGTCCCCGCGTTCCGCGAGGGCTTCAGCATAACGCCTGACACGGTTATCCGTCTTGTAGAACGTGTATGCGAGCATACATACGTTCAGGGGTCCTTTAGATTCCACGGCAGGGGCGCTGCGGGCACACGCGTCCGAGACAGGTTGAATTCCGTCTCCGGGTCTCTCCGTGTCTGGAGCCTTCAACAGATTATGATTCGCCCCCGGATTAAATACTACCCCGGAAGGCTTGGCGCGCAAAATTCCGGCTTCCGAGCGGGCCGCCCAGAACCGGGTAATCTCACGCGGAAGCGGATGCCAGAACTGGTCCCGGTAAACGGACTTGACGTGCTCAAGAAATTGAGCGTAGAGGTCGGCTTTATACTCCGAGTAAGTACTTTTCCTTCCGCTGAAGGTCATGTAATCAGGATGTGCGTTGAGGAGCGCCATTCCCCCATTTCGAACGATCCATTCCAGCTTTTTTTTCCAGATGTCTATAGTCTGCCGGCGCAAAAGGATGAAAAGCGTAAAATCCTGGGGCAGCGTATAGGGCAGTTCCACATATCCTCTGCGCTCTGCGCCCAAAACGTAAAACGGGAAAATGGTATGCACGCCCTCCGGTTGCGGTTCGAAAGGGTCGATGTCAAAGGTGGAAGAATCGTATTCGATATCGAGATCGTGTATCCATTCAAGGTTATGGTACATGCATGGAGAACGGAAGCCGACCGCGTTCCATTCTCTAAGAGCCTGGTTAATAATCGGCGCCTGCTTCAGAAATGTTTCCCTCGAGTGGTACAGGCTGCTGTCATGATACGCTCCGTGCACACCGACCTCGAAACCTCCGGCTGCCAACTCCTCACGGACCTGGGGCGACACACGATAGTCACGGGCCACAAAATTGAAAGAAGACCTGAACCCGAACGATTTCTCGAGATCCGCAAGTTCAAGGGACCTGTCGTGGCCGGCTTGGGTATCCGTATCATGAGTAAGCACAAGGGCGAACTTTTTACCCTCGGGCCACCCGCCCCAGCCCTCGGGAAACCCTTTGGCAGGCTCGTAAACCGGCCAGGTATGCGCGCAGCTTTTCAGTTTGCGAATTGCAAAACTTGTCCTGACCGCAAGCTGCACTCGCCGTGGTATAAACCGCTTCGCAATTTCATAGGTGCGAATTGAATAGCTCAGCATCTACAGTTTTCCTGGCCGCCGGTTTACCATCATGATTCATCCCATATGCCCATAGAGCATTTCACCGACGATGCGAAGGAGAGGGAGGGGCATGCGGCGGAAGATCGGTCCGCCAAGACCGCTTATTTCCCGCGCCCCTTTCACGAAAGCAGATCGTTTCAGGTCGTACCGGTAATAATAGAGGGGCTCTTCCTGCGCACCCCAGCCGCCTTTGAAATGAATCAATCCGACATTCTCCGGGTCAGTCCGGCCGAAGCAGAGTTCGTCAAACCCGTTTTTCGAAAACCACCTGATGGCTTCCCACATGACCAAGTTTGCGGCGCGAAAGCGCTGGTAATTCAGATCGGAAGCGCCGTATTTGTAAATTGCCTTTTTGCCGGAATAAAAATAAACAGCCCCGGAAATCGGTCGGCCCTGACAGGTTGCAAGCACCGTGAAGCCCCTGCCCTTCCCAATTACATTTTTATGGACCGCCTCGAAGAAACTCCAGGGTTGCGGGGGCACTCCGTGACGCTTATGGGTCTGGCAATGCAATCCGTAATATGTATGCAAGTCAGTGATGGAGCCGGAGACAAAGGCCTGGACTCCCGAATCGACGGCCTTTCGAATGTTGCGTCTTGTCGCCGGTTTGAACCCTTCGAAGAGCAGCTTCTCTTCGCAGTCAATTCCGAGAACGTGTCTCACGTAGGTTTTATAGGGGACTGCACCGTTTAGACGGCTCGCTCCGCCTCTTAGCTCAATGTATTTCCATCCCGCTTTTATTCCGTATCGCATGATTTCATCGAGAATCGAGGAAAAATGTTTCTCATCCACAGAAATCGGCTCGCAGCGATCCGTAAAAGGTATTGAAACCCCTCTTTTGCCGGTTAAAAGGCTTTTTACTTCCATTATGGGAACCGTGGCCGATATTTTCGACCCTTCCCGGCTCGTAAAATAGAGGGGCTTATAGAGATAGGAATCCATGAGGACCCCAGCCCAGTTTGAAGAATGGAAAAACGTATGCCCGGGACAGGAAGCTATCATCTCATCCCAGTCAGGGCAGACGATCGGGTCTATAAGTTCCATGGTATCTGAGGCAGTGAACGGTACAATACAATGAGCAGTGAAAGACAAACCTAATCTTGTGGAGATCATTGCTCCATAAAGCGGCATATGAGGCCCGAGACTCTTTCGACCTGATATTTGCTCAGCGTCGGTCCCATGGGCAACGAGAGCAGGCGGGAAGCGGCCGTCTCGGTCACCGGGAAAGCTCCGGCAGCGAAATTAATTGCCCGGTAGCTGTTTTGCAGATGCAACGGCACAGGATAGTGCAAACCGGTCGCTACTCCGTTGTCAGCAAGGTATTTCTGAAGGGCGTCCCTTCTACCTGTGAAAATCACGTACAGGTGATAGACCGGCCTGGTCACGGGGCTTGCGAAAGGAACAGCCAGGCCCGGAGCGCCGGAGAGCCGTTCGCTGTAACAGGCGGCCAATTCGCGCCGTTTTTCATTCCACTGATGCAAATGCTTAAGCTTCACCCTAAGGATGCCGGCCTGGACAGCGTCGAGCCGGCCATTGTAGCCTTCCAGGTCATGATAATATTTTTTTGCCTGACCGTGATCGCGGATCATCCTGACCATCGATGCTATGGCAGCATCATTGGTCGTCACTGCCCCTGCTTCTCCACAAGCCCCGAGATTTTTGCCGGGATAGAAGCTGAAAGCAGCGGCAATGCCCATGGAACCAGCCTTCTTCCACGTTTTTTCACGTTCGGAGTAATACTCGGCGCCGTGCGCCTGGCAGGCATCTTCGATAACCTCAAGGTTGTATTGTCGAGCCAGCTCCAGGATCGGATCCATGTCGGCAGGCTGGCCGTAGAGATGCACCGGGACTACAGCGGTCACCGGACGTCCCTTTTCACGATTCATCAATCTGCCGCGATTGTCAGCAACGCAATGGTTCTTGACGTACTCGCGAAGTTTTTCCGGGTCCATGTTGCAGGTTGGCTCGAGCACATCCACGAAATCCGGAGTTGCGCCGGCTTGAGAAATAGCCTCGGTCGTAGCGATGAAAGTATTTGGAACCGTAACAACAATGTCGCCCGGTTTTATGCCCGCGGCAATCAAGGCGAAGCGAAGGGCATCGGTTCCGCTTCCGACGCCAACACAATATTTTGTCCCGCAAAACCGAGCAAAATCGCTCTCGAATCCCTCAACCATTGGGCCGCCTATAAAGCCGGCCGTTTTCAAGGCGGATCGAAAAACTGACACCAACTCTTCTTCAAGCTCAAGGTGAGGAGTTACCAAATCGAGAAAAAGAATCGGGGCATCAGGAAGGTTGCTCATTGCAAAAACCTCGGATTGTTCTGATTCGAGAAGTTCCTCAAGGGCAATGACCGCGCTTTGGGAGCCGAGGGTCGCGGGTCAAAATAGTTCTTCGCGGGCAATGCCCCGCACCGAGGGCTCTATAAGGTTCGCAGAACTTTTCATGGTTTCAGGATGTTCCAAAGGGGCATGAACAACTACTTCGAAAAGTTCTCGTGCGAAGGCGAGAAGACTCGAGTAGAAAGAAGCTTTTCATGGTTTCCCGGTTTCCCATAAGGACGTGAGTTACTGTTTCGAGATATTTCTCAGCAACTCGGCGATCCTCTGAGCGGTCTTACCGTCCCAAAGTCTTATCGTCAGCGGTTTCCGCTCTTTATTTCGAGAAATCTCCTCCATTTTTCGTTCCATAGAGTCGATTTCGCACAGGTGATTTGTGCCGTGAGTTACTGTGACCGGTCTTTCGGTATTGTCCCTCAAGGTCAGGCACGGTATGCCCAGATAAGTGGTTTCCTCCTGGATCCCACCGGAATCGGTAATCACGAATCGGCAGTTGGACACCAAACTCATAAATCGAATGTAATTCAAAGGTTCAGGGAGCAGAAGCTTCCCGGAATTTTCCAACCTTGTCAGCAGCGATTGATCCATATTCCTTCGGGTCCTCGGATGGATTGGAAAAACGAGACGGACACTTTGGGCAATTTGCTCCAGGCGCCCACAAATTCTTCTCAAGACGTCCGGATCATCTACATTCGAGGGCCGATGCAAGGTGACAACGCCATAGCTTCCCGCCTCAAGCCCAAAATCGAGATGTGTCTTTTGACTCTCAATCTTCTCCCTAACCATTTCAAAAGAATCTATCATTATATTGCCGACCAACCGAATCCTGTCTGGCGCGATCCCTTCCCTTAAAAGATTTTCGACGGCATCTTCAGAAGGCGCCCAGAGGAAATCGGCAAGGATATCGGTGACCATCCGGTTGATCTCTTCAGGCATCGTCCTGTCAAAAGATCTCAACCCCGCTTCCAGATGAGCCACTTTGACGCCAAGCTTGGATGCGGCAAGAGCGGCAGCCATGGTGGAATTAACGTCTCCCACAACCACAACCAGATCGGGTCTGCTGTCGCCGAGCACTTTCTCATAGGAGATCATGACCTTGCCGGTCTGCTCTGCATGAGTGCCGCCGCCAACTCCAAGATAGATATCCGGAGGAGGCAGATTGAGATCCTTGAAAAAAACATCAGACATTTTGAAATCATAGTGCTGCCCGGTATGGACGATGACCGGCCGGGCCCAGTGCTCCTTTTTCAAGGCATGGTACAGAGGCGCAATCTTCATAAAGTTTGGCCTTGCCCCACAGACTAAATGTATCAGCATAACCGGTCCACCGCCGAAGTTCGCACGCGAAGACGCGAGCAGAATGAAACTTTTCATCGTTTCAGATTGTACCACAGGAACGTGAAAAGCTTATTCGTGAATTCCCTGTTCATTTTTCATCGAGAAATCTAAGAACTCTGGCGGGGTTTCCTGCTGCTATGGCATTGGGAGGAACGTCGTTTGTGACAAGGGCGCCTGCGCCGATAATCGCATTTTCACCGATCGTAACGTTGGCCAGAATGGTAGCTCCGGAGCCAACCGAGGCTCCTTTTTTCACCAAGGTCGGTTCGACCTTCCAGTCGGCTTCGGTCTTGAGTTTCCCGGCGGGATTCGTTGCACGCGGAAACGTATCGTTGATGAAAACTACCCCGTGGCCGATGAAGACGTCATCTTCTATGATCACACCTTCGCAGATGAAGGTGTGGCTGGAGATCTTGCAGTTTTTACCAACTGTCGCGTTTTTCTGGATTTCGACAAAAGTTCCTATCTTGGTATTATCACCTACCTGGCAGCCATAAAGATTTATAAAGTTTGCAAGCTTGACATTTTCTCCAAGCTCTACGTCATCAGCAATACACAAATAGCTCACAGGTAAACGAATTCCCCTCTCTTTTTCATCGACTGGTCGGCGGCCTCGAGCATCTTGACCACCCGGTATCCCGAATAGCCATCGCTCAAGGGCTTCTTATCATTAACGACGCAATCTATAAAGTGCTCCGTTTCGAGCTTGAGGGCCTCGGTTTGCTCCACCTTGGGCGACCACATATCTCCGGAGCGATAGCTTACGAGCAGATCGTATACGCCCTGACGATTGCGGATATCCACTCCTTTATCATAAACCTTAATTTTCTCATCGGCATCCAGATCATTCCAGACCAGCATCTTCTTCTCGCCGCCGAGCAGGGTGGTTCTGACCTTCACAGGCGAGAGCCAGTTTACGTTGAGATGCGCGATCACATGGTCCGAGAAATAAACCGTGACGTAGGCCACGTATTCGTGTTCGCTGAAGTGATTCTCGCCGGTTGCGACTATGGCCTCCGGCTTCTGCGTGATGACATGATCCATTATGGAAATATCGTGCGGAGCAAGGTCCCAGATAACATTGACATCATGTTGAAAGAGGCCGAGGTTTACCCGGGTGGAATCATAATAATAGACCCGGCCCATTTCGCCCCCATCGACCAATTGCTTTATTTTTCGAACTGCGCCGGTAAAAAGGAAGGTATGATCGACCATTATCTTAAGGCGCCTGCGATCCGCAAGCTCGATCAATTCACCGGCCTGGGCGGAGGTGGCGGTGAAGGGCTTTTCGACAAAGACGTGTTTGCCGTTTTCCAAAGCCTTTTTAGCCAGGTCAAAATGAGTGGAGACCGGTGTTACAACGGCGACTGCATCTATATCCGGGGCTTCGATGACGGCATTCAGGTCAGAGGCTATTTCCGCGCCGGAGTAGGCCTTTTGGGCACGCTTTCGAGCATCTTCGTTCCCGTCACAAATTCTGGCTATGCGACAACCTTCAACGCTATTGAAATTACGGGCAACGTTAGGTCCCCAATATCCAAATCCGACCAAGCCGACCTGTATCATCTTCTTCTCCATCCGACCAGATCCCGAACCGTCCCGACGGACAGCCACGGGATCAATAGGCGCCCCTGCTGGACAAAACAGCCAATGGGGTCTTGAATAGAAGTTTCAGATCCAACCAGATACTCCAGTTCGTCATGTAGTAAATGTCGAGCCGCACCATATCGTTAAAGGTGGTCCTGCTCCTGCCCTCAACCTGCCACATGCCCGTTATGCCAGGTTTCATATCGAGCAGCCGTCTCCTGTGCCAGAGATCATAACATTCAATCTCATACGGAATGGGAGGACGCGGCCCAACCAGCGACATGTGGCCCATGAGGACGTTTATGAGCTGAGGCAGTTCATCGAGGCTTGTTTTCCTGATGAATCTCCCTATCGGTGTAATTCTCGGGTCGTTCTGGATCTTGAATACCTCGGTCTTGCTTTTATTCGAACCGCCGTTATAGGAGCCGTTCTCCGATGCGCAAATCAACTTTTTTACATAATCCCTGTGAAGTGACGGATCATTATCTACAAACATTGATCTAAACTTCAGGAACGTGAAAGTCTTTCCATATTGGCCCACCCGCTTTTGGCGAAACAGAACAGGACCTTTCGAGGTAAGCTTGATCAGAGCTGAAATAATAAGGAAAAGGGGTGCTGACAGCATCAGAGCGATAAAGCTTCCTACGATATCGATCGCTCTTTTAAGGAGTAGCGTATGTTTATGTGAATTCCGGTTCCGTCTGATATCCGGGTAGAGTGTAAGCCGAGTCGACGATCCTTCAGACCCGAGTTTTTCGGGGAAAAGATAGATGGATACATCGATTCCCGATATTTCATCCGGGTCAAGATTCAAGGCCAGATTTGACCTGATTCTCTCAGTGATGCTCCCGGTTACGGACTCGTCGCCGGACTTCCCGATCTCGGTAAAAATAATCCCGACAATGGAACCGGACCTGTACCACCCGAGAACATCTATGTCCCTCTTGCTGGATGCCAGACATGAAACTACTTTTCTGCGAGGGCTGCTCTCATTTTCACCGGCAGGGACCCTGTCAAGGGACAAAAGCATCAACATGAATGGTCTTCTCGACCTCTCGGACCTTTTGCGTTCCAGGGCAAGAATTCTGTTGAAAGAATCCTCATCGTACTCAAGTGAAGGCAAATCAACCTCAACCCGTACCTGACACTCATGAGGAATTTCGCGCGTCGAAGAAGAATCCACAACTCTCAGTGCCGATGTCCGTTTCATAGCCGCTTAGCCTTCCACCTTCCATAATGACGTCGAAGTGAGCTTGTCGACGCCAAACATTATCTACTGGCATCGAGAATATGACGCGATAATTGAATATCGGAGGCTTTTAGTAAAGGGCTATTTAGAGGGGGATGAATTGGGTAGCCGGAATACCCGAACGCTATACAATACCATATAATTTTATTGACTTACAGCATTAACACAATTCATCCAAAAAAATGAAAAAACGATTTGAAACCAACAAAAATTTATAGATACTTATAGATAGATTGCGGAATATAAAACCGTCTCTTGTTTAAAATAACACCAAGTATATTTCCTCCCACTCTAAAAATATTGTCTCTTACCTGTCTTACTGTCTGGTACCTGGTTTTTTCTGCCTCGACCACGATTATGACTCCGTCGACCTTCGAGGCGATGGCCAAGCCATCGGGAGAAACCATCAAGGGCGCCGAATCGATCAGAACGAGGTCAAAGTCGTTTCTGAAGTTTTCACACATGCTGTCGAACCTGGAGTCAAACATTTCAGGCGTATAGCCTGCGGAGTTAGAGGAAGGACTAACGAAAAGCCTGGACTCGCCGACACGGTGAAACAAATCGCCGGTAAATTCCGCAGTTTTAAGCGCATCGAGCCAGCCGGAGGATTTGTGAATATCGAAGAATCGATCCTGGCTCGGGTGATGCCGATCTGCATCAAGCAACAATACAGAATTGCCTATCAGGTCAGCGGCTACTCTAGCGAACTCACGAACGATTGTTGAAGTTCCCTCCCCCTCTCGAGCGCCTATGAACTGGACAATCTTTGATTTGCCCTGGGGTAGGAGAGTGTCAACAATTTTAAAGAGACTAAGCATCTCATCTTCCATTCCAAACCCTGCCGCCTCCGGCGGCGCGAAAGGAACCGGAACAGCCGGGAAA
>Ga0326728_10020628_pt1 | contig 12533 bp, 10 predicted proteins | sample MB3enrmetagenome_FD_207602 | JGI IMG/M metagenome (GOLD analysis project Ga0326728, IMG submission 207602) | Lab enriched peat soil microbial communities from McLean, Ithaca, NY, United States - MB31MN | ecosystem: Environmental > Terrestrial > Soil > Wetlands > Peat | place: USA: New York...
CACCGAGCTCTCAGAACGGATACAAGAGTCGTTCGCGATCCCGCTTCCACGCTGGCTCACCACGAGCGCCCTCCTCCACGAAGCCCGGACCCAGCGACGTCTCGAGGAGTGGCTTCCTTCGGGACCGAAACACGGCCCCGACTAGGGGAACCGGTTGCCGCAGCGACCGCAGAACGGCTCTTCCGCCCCGCGCGGCTCCCCGCAGGTCGGGCAGGTGAGCGGGGCTCGGGGGCGCCCGCATCCCCGGCAGAACGCATCTCCCGATAGCGAAGGGTACCCGCAATCGGGGCATCGTTGCCCCCCCGCTGCGGCCTCGGCCGCCGAAGTCGGGTCGGGCGCTGCCGCACCGGCGGCTGTCGTCCTTCCCGGGACCCCGTGCGTAGAGGCAGCCGGCGGAGGAAGGGTCTCGATCGTTCCCCCGAGCGTTCGCCGTCCTCGCAGCGCGAGGCGGAACGCCGTGGAATAGTCGGCGCGGTCGAACGCGGCCGAAGCCTGGTCCCTGAGCGCGCTCGCCTCCGTGACGGCGGTTTCCTTGGCCCGACCCGCGGGGCGCTTCTCGAGCTCCTCGCCGAGCAGCCGGAGCTGGAACTGGGACTCCGCGCGGTCCTTAGGGATGGCCGGCCGGTCGGAGGTCGTCGAAGAGGCGGCGGCGGTCGAGGGCACAGCGGCGGTCGGCGCCGGAACGGGGGTCCCCGGCCCGCTCGAAGGGAGGGGGCGAGCCGCGGACCTCGTGCCTTGACGGCGGGCGTTCACGAGAGCCTCATGCGCGGACTGGGCGGACTGGTAGGCACGGTCGAACTGACGGAGGTCGAACGCGCCCTGCGCCTCGGCGATCAGCTCCTGGGCCCGGTGCACGTCGACCCCCTGTCCGACGAGGATATCCGCTTCCCGTCGGGCCATCGTGAGACGGTTGAACGCCCGGTCCTGGTTGAGCATGGGCCGGTCGCTGAGCTCGGAGAGGAGCGCGGAGCGTCGCTCGCGCAGGCGCCGCCGGAGATAGAGGAAGGCCCCGGCGAGGACGGTCGCGAGGACGACGATGAAGACGATGAGTTCGATCTCGAGGGTGCTCACCATGGTCGACCGCGTATCCTCCCGGGCCCCGTCCCGACGGAGAGGGGGTCCGGGCCAACCAACTAGGGGTGGGTCGGGTATTTAGAACGAGACTAGAGGGGAGTTCCGAGCAGGTAGGTCGAGCGAGCGCCGTCGACCCGGAGCTCGACATCGGACCCGAGCGTAGGTCGGCGGTCGAGCACGACGGGAAGGTAGTTCCCGAGACGGGCCACGGCGCTTCCCCCGGGTCCGAGTTCGAGCACCCGGCCGACCGTGCGTGTCCCGATCCAGCGTTCGAGCCGGGTACGCGATATCCGAAAGCGCAGGGCGGCCAAGGCCCGGGAACGACGCTTCGCCACCCGGGGGGGCAGGGCGGGAAGACGGGCGGCAGGGGTCCCGGGACGGGCCGAGAACCGTGTGACGTTCACGGTCTCGGGGCCGACCTTCTCGAGAAGGGCCTCGGTCGCCCGGAAATCCTCCTCCGTCTCCCCGGGGAACCCCACGATGACATCGGTGGATAGGTGTAGGTCCGGAAGGCGCCGGCGGGCGGCCTCGACCTGACCTCGGAACAGGTCGGCGCGGTAGCCGCGATGCATCGTGTCGAGCACTGCGTCGGAACCGCTCTGGAGCGGCAGGTGAAGGAACCGGTAGGGCGGTCCCTCGGCGAGCACGTCGAGGTATCGGTCCAGCAACGGTTCGAGGCTTTGGGGGCTCATCATCCCGACCCGGACCCGGAAACCGCCCGGGAGGGCCGAGACGGCTCGAACGAGGTCGGGAAGCCGTTCCGGGCCGGGCAGGTCCTCGCCCCACGCGGCCGTGTCAAGCCCCGTGAGTCGGACCTCCCGAACCCCGCGGGCGGTCGCCTCGCGGACCCGCCGGACCACGTCCGGGAGGGGCACGCTCGTGAGGTGTCCGCGCGCGAGGCGGCTGAAGCAGTAGGTACAGCCGCTCGTGCATCCCTGGGCGATAATCACTTCCTCGGCCATGGGGGGCGGCGCGGGAGGCTCGGGGAGGACTGGGAGCGCGGAAAGGGCCGTCGAGGACATGCCCGACCACTCGTCGAGCATCGCGGGAAGGCGGTCCTGTTCCCGGATCGGGAGGAACGTCGTCCGCTCCCGTCCGGGTCCGGTCATGAGGTCCGTGCGCAGAGGGACGAGGCACCCGGTCACGACCACGCGAGGAAGGGAGGCGGAGAGGGCCTTCCATCGGCGCACCATACGGCCCTCCGTCGGGCCGATGACCCCGCACGTCACGAGGATCCCGACGTCCGCGTCCGAGGGGCTCGGGGCGAGCCCGTGGCCGTGCACGGCCAGGTCCCGGGCGATGCCGGCTCCCTCGCCCCGGTTCTGGGAGCAGCCGAACGACTCGACGTAGACCCGCACGGACGCCCCGAAGGGCCCGACGCCTAGAAGACCGATAGCTTACCGGTCAGGAGGAGCTTCGGGATCGAGTCGATATCGTTGAACCATCTTTCCGCCACGGCCTCGGCGTTCGGCTTCACCTTCGCGAGCTTCACGCCGATTGCCGGCAGGATCTGGATGGAGGCGACCTGCGGCTGGTCGGTCGGCTTGCCGATCTGGGAGAGGATGCGGACGTGGACCTCCCGGACATCCCCACCGGCCTCCTTCACGATGTCGTTCGCGATCAGGTTGCCGAGAAGGTTGTAGATCTTCCCGACGTGGTTGACCGGGTTCTTGCCGGCGGAGGCCTCGAGGCTCATGGGGCGGCAGGGCGTGATCAGGCCGTTCGCTCGGTTCCCCCGCCCGACGGACCCGTCGTCCCCCGCCTCCATCGAAAGGCCGGTGACGGTGAGGTAGTAGCGGCCGAGCTCGGGGTCGTCCGCCGTGTTGACGTCGATCGTCACCTTGCGTCGGGTCAGCTTCGCGGCCTGCTCGGCGACCTGGTCGTGGATCTCTTGGCAAGCGGAGGCGTACTCCCTCGCGTCTTTGAGTTCGCTATCGATGAGAGCGGCCGCGACGGTGAGGTGGATCGCCTCGCCCTGGCGGTATCCCATCACCTTGACGTCCTCCCCGAGGGCATGGAGCTTCTTCTTGAGCTTCAGGGTGAGGAATCGCTCGCTCTCGAGCACGAGGCGCTCCGTGTCCGAGAGGGGGGCGAACCCGACCCCGAAGGAGGTGTCGTTGGAAAGGACCGCCTTATGCTCGAAGACGCCCCGCAGGTCGACCGACCCCTGACCGATCTTGCAGTCGAACTCGACGTGCTTGTCGATGTCGAGGTGCGCACAGATCGACTGGACGTACTTCCGGGCGGCTTCGACGGCGACGTCCCGGTACGGGAGCTTCTCCCCGTTGACCTCCGTGGTGGCCCGTCCGACGAGAAGGATGTAGATCGGGCTCGTGACCCGACCGCCTCCGAACTTCGGCTCGGAGCCTCCCCCGACGACCTGGGTTTCGTCGGTGTTGTGGTGCAGGATCCTCCCGAACTCGTCGAGGTAAAGGCGGCAGAGCGCGCGGCTCACCGATTCCGAAACCCCGTCGGCGATCGAGTCGGGGTGCCCGAGACCCTTTCGCTCGACGAGTTCGATACCTTGCTCTTCGATGTGGACGGTGCGCAGTGGTTCTACCTGGATGTTCCGATCCATGGAGGGTTCCTTCTGTCGGCGGAGCCGGGGGTGGGTTTAAGGGTTGCGCGACCGGTGGAAAGCGAAACCGTGGCACGGCCCCGTCAGGGGTTGTGCCCGGCGAAAAGACTCTTCGCCATGTGCGGGCCGACCGGTTCGTAGCCTCGACGATGGTAGTACTCTCGGGTACCGACCGCGCTCAACACGTACACGCGAGGGAACCCCTCCGCACGGGCGCGCTCCTCGGCGACCTCGAGAAGCGCCCCTCCGAAGCCGCGATGCTGGTACTCGTTCGGCCGGGACCCTTCGCGCCCGATCGGGACCTCGTTCCCCACCACCTTCAGCTCCCGGATGACGGGGGCATCGAGCCCTCCCGCAGTGGCGTTCGAGGGGAACCGGAGCCGCAGGAACCCTGCGATGGTGTCCGTCGTGGGGTCCTCCCAGGCGAGGAACCGCTCACGCCCGCCGGCGGCCCTGTATTCGGTCTCGGTCAGCTCGAACGCGTCGGGTGTCGGCGTCGCACGCCGACCCGCCTCGCGGCAGCGCAGGCATCGGCAGTGGGCGCCTTCGCTTCGGAGGCGGTCGAGCGCCTTCTCGCGAAGGTTGCTCGACCGAACCCCGGCGGCGATCAGCCGCGCGGGGATGTCCCGCTGGATGCGCTGGATCCGGACCCACGGGGGAAGACGTCGCTTCATCCGAGCCAAGAGCTCCGCCGCCACGGCGGTGTCGTACGGTCGATAGCGGCCCGCGTGCCAGTCATCGTAGAGCGGGGTCCCGGGAAGCACCAACGTCGGGTAGATCTTGAGGAGGTCCGGGCGGTAGTCGCTGTCATCCCAGAGCCGCTCGAAGTCGGCGAGGTCCGAGGACGGGTCCATCCCCGGCAGACCGAGCATCAGGTGGTAGCAGACCTTGAGGCCGCGGTCCCGAGCCTCGCGTGTCGCACGGGCCACGTCCCCCGACGAGTGGGCCCGGCCCACCGCCTCGAGGACGTCGTCGTGCAGGCACTCGACGCCCACCTCGACCCGCGTCACCCCCGCTTGAAGGAGGAACGGAAGGACCTTACCATCGCACCAGTCCGGGCGGGTCTCCACGGTCAGCCCCACGACCCGGTGGAGGGCGCTCTCGTTCTGGGCCTGGGCGTCCGAGAGCGAGGAGGAGGGCGTACCGTTCAGGCCGTCGTACACGCCGCGGAAGACCTCTTCCTGGTACGACCGGGGACGAGCGGGGAACGTCCCGCCCATCACGATCACCTCGACCTTGGAGGTCGCGTGACCGATCGCTTCCAGCGTCTCGAGGCGGTGGCGGACGATTGCCCGGGCATCCCAACGGAACTGAGCCCCCCGGAGGGCCGAAGGCTCCTCTCCGGTGTAGCTCTGGGGGCTCCCGTTGTCGACCCCTCCCGGGCAGTAGGTGCACCGCCCGTGCGGACAGCGCGCCGGGGCCGTCATGACCGATACGACCGCGACCCCGGAGAGCGTGCGAGAGGGCTTGCGACGAACGGAGCCGTCGTACCGGGCCCGTTCCTCCGGTGGGAGGCCGGCGACCCAGTCGACGTTCGAAGGTAGGGGCCCGCTCGAGCCCGTCGTACGCCGTTCCGCGAGCTTCGCTCGGTGGATCTCCTCGGGAGTAGGGGTCGCTACCGACGGCGCCACATGCGACTCTCGCCGGTAAGGAGGTAGGGTGCCTTCTGGAGGTCGGCGACCGTCCTCGACCCTGTGAGGAACATGGCGACCTTGAGCTCGTGGACCAGGAACTCGAGCTCCTTGCGGGTCTGCGCGAAGTCGGTGGCCGCGGCCCGCAGCATCCCGCCGGCCGTGCCGGCGGCGGTGGCTCCGAGCGCCACCGCACGAGCCACGTCCAGGCCCGAGCGCACCCCTCCGCTCGCGATGACGGGAAGGCCGAGGGGAACGAGCTCGAGGACCGAGATCGGGGATGGGATTCCCCAATCCCAGAAGGTCTTGCCGACCCGTGCCTGCCGTTCGTCCCCCTGCTCGACGGCGCGATAATGCTCGACCGCCGCGAACGACGTGCCGCCCGTGCCGCTCACGTCGAACGCCTTCACCGAGCGGTCACGAAGCTCCTCCGCGACCTCCCGCGAGAGGCCGGCCCCGGTCTCTTTCACGAGGACGGGGAAGCGAGCCGCGAGTTCTCCGATCCGTTCGAGGCAGCCTTTCGCTCGCCGGTCGCCTTCGGGCTGGACGATCTCCTGGAGGAAGTTGAGGTGGATCGCGAGCACGTCGGCGTGGATCAGCTCCATCGCCGCCCGGACATCGTCGGGTCCGACGACCCGGTCCCCGGGCTTCTGAGGAACGATCTGAGGAGCTCCGAGGTTGGCGAACTTGAGGGGTACCGCGTGGCGGGCAACGCACGCGTAGCTCTCGGGGTACTGTCCCTTTAGGATCGCGGCGCGCTCGCTCCCGACCCCCATCGCGACCCCGACCTCGGCGGCGGCCTGGGCGAGGTTCTCGTTGATCTTCGCCGCGTCCGGAAACCCTCCGGTCATCCCCGTGATGACGATCGGCGCGGCGAGGCGATGGCCCAGCAGGGTCACGGAAGCGTCGATCTCCTCGAAGTCGATCTCGGGGAGCGCGCGATGGACGAGCTGCACGTCGTCCCAATATCGGTACCGACCCTCGACGTTCTTGCCCAGGACGACCCGGACGTGCTCGGCCTTGCGGTGGCTCAGGTCGAGACCGCCCGGCTCGGAGGGATCAGGAGGATCTCGCACGAACCCAGCTCCCGTACCCCATTCCACCCCGAATGGCGCGCGAGACCGCTCCATCCGATAGTCCGCTAATAAGTCCTGCGTCCGCGCCGGCGGCCGCGATGGCGAGCATGGCCGTCGCCTTGCCTCGGATCCCGCCGGTGACGTCCGCGGCTCCCCCGCGAGGACGCAGCGCGGCGACCGTGTCGGCGGTGACCTCCCGGACGACCGACCGGCGGTGCCCCGGCGGTCCCTCGAGGACCCCTTCGACATCGCTAACGAAGACGACCCGCTCGGCTCCAACGGCCGGGACGAGGGCGAGCGCGATGGTGTCGGCGCTCAGGATCGACGAGCCCCAGGCCTCGTCGGGAACCACGTCGCCGAAGGAGACGGGAAGGAACCCTCCGTCCAAGGCGGCCTTCACCGGGGAGGGGTCGAGGTGGACGAGCTCGCCGGCCCGGTTGCGGGCGTGGGTCGACATGGGCACGGAGGCCGGGGCCCCTCCCGCATCGACAAGCTCGCGGAGAACCGCGAGATGCAATCGGCGCACCTCGGTCGCCACGATCGCCGCGCCCCGGGTCCGTTCGTCTCCCGAGGTCCCTTCGCTCGGCGGAACGGCGAGGCCGAACCGCTTCGCGCCGGGATGGCCGAACGAACCGGCACCGTGAAGGACGATCACGCGGCGGTCCCGGACCTCGGCGACCTCGCGGGCCAGCCGCGCAAGGACCTTCGGTCGGATCCGTTCGACCTCTCGCTTGCGGGTGATGACGCTCCCGCCAAGCTTGACGATGACGACCGGGGCCGACGGGTCGGGCACGCGCCCCATCCTACCGCTCCCGAAGCGAGGCCGGTCTCGGGTCCGGTCCGCCGGAAAAGCGACGGCTCGACCCGAGCGACCGCACCGCGGGGTTCGGAGCGAGCCCACAACGGCCTCGGGACGAGTGCTCCGGCATCCCCGAGGCCACACCGACGCTCCTTCAAATGGATTCGGGCGGGCGAAACGGCCATCCCGGACCGATCCGACGTCGTCCGTCGCCTTCGTCGCGCCTTCCGGCGCTCGTCGCGGCAAAAGGTAGATATGGCTCGCTCGTTTCGCACAGCTGCCCGAGGCCCGGGCAGGCTTCGACGGTGTCACCAGCTAACGAACCTCAGCCGGTCGACGCGCCGGAACCCCTCGAGACCAGCCAAGCCACGAACCCGGCGGTCGCGCCCGTCAGCGACCGCCACGCGGGCGCGGACGGCGGCGGAGTGCCGGTGCCGGTACCCTCGTCGTCCGCGCCCGGAAACCCTCCTCCCTCGACCGGCGGGATCCTCGACGCGATCCTCTCCTCGAAGAGCGAGCTGTTCCGAGGGAGCCGGGAGGTCCTTCGGGATTCGTACGTCCCGAGCCGCCTCCCGCACCGGGAGCAGCAGATACGTCAGGTCGCCGAGATCCTCGCGCCGTCCCTGCGAGGGGACCTCCCATCGAACCTCCTCATCTACGGGAAGATCGGGACCGGGAAGACCGCCGTGGTCGCCCAGGTCCGTCAGGACATCCAGCGACGCACCGACCTCGCGTCGCACATCACGTTCGTCACGCTGAACTGCGGCAACATCGACACGCCGTACAGCCTTCTGCAGACGATCGCCAACCACTTCGCGAAGAACGAGGCCGACCGGATCCCGACCGGCTGGTCGCTCGACCGTGTCCAGGGCGGGATGCGACGGATGATGGACGCGAAGGGCGGCATCCTCCTCCTGGTCCTCGACGAGGTCGACCGGTTGGTGGCGCGCAGCGGCGACAACATCCTCTACACCTTGAGCCAGATCAACACCGAGCTCGAGACCGCCCGTCTCGCCATCATCGGCATCTCGAACGACCTCAAGTTCACGAACCACCTGGATGCCCGAGTCCGTAGCCGGCTCAACGAGGAGAAGATCCTCTTCCCGCCGTACGACGCGACCCAGCTCCAGGACATCCTGCGGGACCGCGCCCGTGAGGCCTTCCGAGAGGGCGTCGTCGACCCGGGCGTCGTGGAGCGGTGCGCCGCGTACGCCGCGCTCGAGAACGGGGACGCACGCCGCGCGCTCGCCCTCCTCCGGCTCGCTTCCGAGATGGCCGAGCGGGACCACGCCAAGCGGATCACGCCCGATCACGTCGTGAAGGCGAAGAACCGTCTCGAGCAGGACATCATCATCGATTGCTGCCGCACGCTCCCGCCCCACTGCAAGGTGCTCCTCTACGCGATCCTCCAGTCGTTCGAGCGCCGACGCAACGGGGTGCTCACGGGCGAGGTCTACGACAGCTACCGTCGGCTCGCCGAGCGGCTCGGCCTTCAGCCGCTCCACGCCCGTTCGATCTCGAACTACGTCTCCGAGCTCGAATCCCTCGGGCTGATCCGCGCGACGATCGTTTCGCGGGGCCGCGGCGGCCGCACCCGGGAGATCATCGTCGACGTCCCGATCTCCGAGACGATGCCGGCCCTCGAGGAGGACCCGCTCATCGCGCCGGTGGGCCGCCCGAAGCCGCGGGGTCAGATGTTGCTCACGAACTTCGACAACCCCGCGGGCGCCGGTCCGTTCTGAGCCCTCCGGTCAGCTGTCCGAGGTCGACCCCTCGGCCGTAGCGGGCGTCTCCGTCGAGACCATCTCGGCGGCACGCGCGGCTCGCCGCGCCCGCTCCTTGCGGAGCTCGCGCAGGTCCTTGTCGAGGTCGTTCAGCTCCGCGCTCGCGCGTCGCAGCCGGACCCGAGCCATCTGCTCGAGCGCGGCGATCTCCCGCTCGAGCTGCTCGTCGGTGGCGCGGTAGGGGCTCATGAGGTCGGGTTGGTGTCGATCTGGGCCTTCTGGAGCTTGCTCGAGAAATCGACGAAGACGGTCTTGATCTCGGTGAACTCCTCGATCGCCACGCTGCCCGCCTCCCGACCACCGTTCCCCGTGTTCTTGATCCCTCCGAAGGGGAGCTGGACCTCCGCCCCGATCGTGGGGGCGTTGATGTACGTGATCCCGGCCTCGAGGTCGTGGATCGCACGGAACGCCCGGTTCACGTCCTGGGTGTAGATCGACGAGGAGAGCCCGTAGTCGACGTCGTTCGCGACCCGCACGGCCTCGTCGTAATCCTTCACGCGGATCACGGAGAGGACCGGACCGAAGATCTCCTCCTTCGAGATCCGGGTCCCGTGCTTGGTCTCGAAGATCGTCGGTTCGAGGAAGAACCCGCGGTCGTAGGCTCCTCCCGTGAGCTTGCGCCCGCCGTACCGGAGCTTCGCCTCCTTCTTCCCGACCTCGATGTACTCGAGGATCTTCCGCTCCTGGTCGGCCGAAGCGACCGGTCCCATGCCGGTCTTCGGGTCGAGCGGATCCCCCACGGGGAACCGGCCGAGGCGCTCCGTGAGCATCTCGAGGAACCGGTCGTAGACCTTCGTGTGGAGGATCAGCCGGCTCGTCGCCGTGCAACGCTGGCCGGCCGTGCCGAAGGCGCCGAAGAGCACGCCATCGAGGGCGAGGGGGAGGTCGGCGTCCTCCATGAGAATGACCGGGTTCTTACCGCCGAGCTCGAGGTGCACCATCTTGAGCCCCTGGGCGCCCCGGACGTAGACGTCCCGTCCTGCCTCGACACCGCCGGTGAAGGAGACCGTGCGGATCCGTGGGTCGCCGACGAGCGCATTCCCCACTACGCTGCCCGACCCGGTAACGAAGTTGAGGACCCCGGGTGGGAGCCCCGCCTCGGCGTAGATCTTGACGACCTCGGCCCCACAACGAGCGGTGTTCGTGGCCGGCTTGAAGACCACGGTGTTCCCCGTGATGAGCGCGGCGGCGATCTTCCAGTTCGGGATCGCCGTCGGGAAGTTCCACGGCGTGATGCACGCCACCACACCCTTCGGTTGTCGGATCGTCATGCAGAACTTCGATTGCAGCTCCGAGGGGACGGTCTCGCCGGCAAGACGTCGTCCCTCCCCGGCCATGTACTCGATGAAGTCGATCGATTCCTGGACGTCCCCGAGCGCCTCGCTGATCACCTTGCCCATCTCTTGGGTGACGACGCGCCCGAGCGCGGGCTTCGCCGCCCGCATCCGCCGTGCGATCTCGAGGAGGAGCTCGCCCCGCTTCGGGGCGGGCGTGTCGCGCCAGTTCGGGAACGCCTTCGCCGCGGCGGCCACCGCCGAGCTCACATCCTCCGGAGTGCCGACGACGAACGATCCGACCTTGTCGCCCGTGGTCGGGTTCACGGTCTCGAAACGCTTCGCGTGGGCCGGGACGACCCATTTTCCGTCGATGAAGTGCCCGAATTCCTCGACCTTGACCGGCATGGCTCCTCAACCGATGCGCCGGAGAGCGGGACGGCTAAAAGGGTGGCTACCCGGCGACCCCGCGGAGTCCCTCCCCCGGACCGCTTTCTCTGACCCGCACCGGCGGGAGGGAAAGCCCCTAAGGCACCGTGGTCCCTGGGCGGGTCGAGGCAGCTCTCCGTGCCCCGGCAGCGGCTCCTGGACGACTTCACGGGCGGCGCGGGCCCGGTCGCGGAGGAACCGCCTGCCGGGCGTCCCCATCCCGCCGCTCTTCCCGGCACCTGGGAGGTCGTCGACGGCCATGTCGTCCACCCTCTTGTGAAGGCCGGGGAGGTGCGAGCCCTCCCGTTCCAACTCGACATGGCCCGCATCGGGCTCAGGGAGGACCTGCTTGTCGTCCTCCCCACGGGCCTCGGGAAGACGATCATCGCGGCGTTGCTCGCCGCCGAGGCGCTCCGCAGGTCCGACGAGAAGGTCCTCGTGCTCGCGCCGACCCGGCCGCTCGTCCAGCAGCATGCCGACGCCTTCGCCCGTTGGCTCACGCCCCTTCGCTTCGCGCGATTCACGGGGACGGTGAAGCGTCCTGTCCGGGAAGGAGCGTGGGAGACCGCCGACGTGGTCTTCGCCACCCCCGAGATCGTCGTGAACGACCTCGCGGCGGGCCGGTACGACCTCACGCAGGTGTCGTTGATCGTGTTCGACGAGGCCCATCACGCGGTCGGGAAGTACGCCTACGTGCCCCTCGCGGCCCGGTACCGCACCGACCGGCCTCAGGGCGGTCGGGTCCTGGGCCTCACCGCCTCGCCCGGCGGCAAGGACGAACGGATCGAGGAGGTCGTGGCCAACCTCGGGGTCGGTCGCATCGAGGCACGGAGCCGAGAGGACGACGGGGTCCGTGAGTTCGTCCAGCCCGTGGAGATCGACTACCGTTGGGTCGACCTCCCGCCCGAGGCCCAGCGGATCCGCGAGCTCCTCGAGACCGCCGCTCACGCCACGGCCCGCAAGCTGCAGAAGATGGGCTACCTGCGCAAGAAGCCGATCCGTTCTCTGTCGGTGAAGGACCTGATCGCCCTGCGGGCCGAGATCTTCGCCCGTCCGGGGCCGATGGTGCGCCGGTTCGGGCCGCTCTTCCACCAGCTCGTCCTTCTCCACCTCCATCACGCCGAGGAGCGGCTCGAGACGCAGGGGATCGCCCCGTTCGTGCAGTACCTGGACCGGGTCGCGGCCAAGGCGAAGCCCAGCCGAGGCGACACGGCCGTCCTCAAGATGCCCGAGGTCGTCACCGCCCGACGGGAGGCGGAGGAGTTCCTTCGGACGTCCCGCGAATCCTCCCATCCCAAGCTCGACGCCCTGGTCGAGCTCGTCCGGGAGACCCTCGAGCGACCCCGGGACCACCCGCCCCGGATCCTGGTCTTCGCCCAGTACCGGGACACGATCCAGACGATCCAGTCGATCCTCGAGCTCCAGGGATGGACGACGGGACGGTTCGTCGGCCAGGCGACCCGCGATGCGGAGGACAAGGGGATGAACCAGAAAGAACAAGGCCGCATCCTCACAGGGTTCCGGGAAGGCCGCTTCCCCATCCTGGTCGCTAGCAGCGTCGCCGAGGAGGGGCTCGACGTGCCCGACGTCGACCTGGTCGTGTTCTTCGAATCGGTGCCGAGCGAGATCCGTGCGATCCAACGCCGGGGGCGGACCGGCCGCAGCTCCCTGGGCCGGGTCACCGTCCTTCTCACCCGGGACACCCGGGACGTCGGCTACCAGGTCGCGGAGGTCCGCCGGGAACAGGCGATGCGCCGGATCGTCCGCAGGCTATCGCGCGAGGCGAGGAAACGGTCGTCCGAGGCCGCGGAGGGAGGCGGTCCGGCGCAGGCGCCGGGCGCGGACGGCACGGTATAAACCTTCGGTCGCGCCGTGTGACGTTGCCTCC
>Ga0326728_10020630_pt1 | contig 12533 bp, 15 predicted proteins | sample MB3enrmetagenome_FD_207602 | JGI IMG/M metagenome (GOLD analysis project Ga0326728, IMG submission 207602) | Lab enriched peat soil microbial communities from McLean, Ithaca, NY, United States - MB31MN | ecosystem: Environmental > Terrestrial > Soil > Wetlands > Peat | place: USA: New York...
CTGCCCATGCGGGATGTGAGGGTGGATGTTGACCGGTCGGACCTCGAGATTTATGCAGATCCCCTGTTCGAGAAGGTCTTCTACAACCTGATCGAAAATGCCCTGAAATACGGCGGCGAGGCGATGACGACCATCCGCATAACCTCCCAGGAAGCCGGTGCGGGGCTCGTGATTGCCTGCGAGGATAACGGGACGGGGATCACGAGCGGGGATAAAAAACGCCTGTTCGAGCAGGGCTACGGGAAACATACCGGTCTTGGCCTTTTCCTCTGCCGCGAGATCCTCTCCATTACCGGCATCACCATCGCGGAAACCAGTGAGCCGGGGAAAGGGGCACGTTTCGAAATGGTTGTGCCGAAGGGGACGTACCGCCTCACCGGAGTATAGTGAATGACCCGTCACCTCATCGATCCATCCCACCTTTGCCACCCCTCACACCGGGCACTTCCCGAGATCCGCCGTCACACGCATCATCCCGGAGAGATCGAACGTCCCCAACAGGGAAACACTCGCCTCCTGCTCTGCCTTTACCGCCGCCGCGTGACACGACCGGCACAACCGCCGGGCGTCCTGCCGGTCTTTGGGCTAGGGCCGGATGCTCCGGAGCGGGTGAATAATACGGCAGCAGGCAGGCCCAACCCTGAAGAGAGATTTAACCTGACCGTGGTTGTCGGGTGAGAGGCCGGTGGAGCCGGGGGTCGTTACCGAAAGACCGGTCCGGGATCGTTCGGGGATGGAAAGGGAACGTTACGCAGCCCTTTATCGTGTCAGAGTTCTCACCTTCCGGTTAACCATACACTGGAGAAGACGACCATGGACTATGGAGCAATGATGGACGATGCGTTCGGCTATGCAAAGGCCGGCGTGCTCAAAAGGACCGGCAGGTGGCTGAAACTGATCCTCGCAGCGATCCTTATCGGGATCCCGCTCAACGGCTGGATCCTGCGGATCTACCGCGGCGAGACCCCGGCACCTGAGGTGGACCGCTGGGGGTCGCTCTTTATCGACGGCTTCAAACTGCTGGTCATCGGCCTCGTCTACGCAATCCCGCTCATCATCCTCTCGATCATCCCCTACCTGGTCGTGCCCGGCGGCATGGCAGGGATGCACCCCCAGATCGGGCAGGGCGCCGGGGAAATGGAAAAGTCGCTCGGGCTCTTCCTTCTCCTGCTGGTGCTCCAGCTGGTCTATGATATCATCCTTGCCATTTTCATGCCGGTTGCCGCGATCCGCTTCGCCCGGACCGGGTCCTTTTCCGAGGCGTTCAACTTCGGGGCCATCACCGCAACCATCGGGAAGATCGGGTGGCTGAGCTATATCCTTGCCATCATCCTTGTCGCCATCGTTATCGGCATACCGGTCGGCATCCTCGCCGTGGTCGTTCTTCTCGCAGGACTTGCACTGGGCCACTTCCTTCTTGCCCTCCTGCTCCTCTTAATCCTGATCTTCATTATTGCACCGCCGCTTGTCGCCTTCCAGGCCCGGTACCTGACCCAGGTCTATGACCATGCCGAACCCGCCAAAGCCCCGGCGGAAAACCCGGCCGTCCCGGCCCCGTAATTTTTTTCGGGGAAGACAGCGCACGAAACAGATTCCTTTTTCGTTTTTTTGTTTCGGGCGGCAACCTGCCGGGCGCCGGCGGTCATCGTAATTATGGGAAAAAGAGGGTGACACTCCTTCGGAACACCCGAATGTTTTTTTAGAAAAATCCGGGAGGAACGGGCATCCTGCTCCGGGTGCCATTCCTGCCTTTGGCAAAAGCCGGTAAAGCCGGAACCGTTTTTAGCGTTTCCAGACTTCCATGCTTGACATGTTCTTCCCGTGATACGTAATCTCGCCTGCGGTGAACACGATTACGACGAAATCGGGATTCTCCGGTGTTTTGAAGTACTGTTCGAGCATCGGGTTCCAGTACTTTTTTTTCGTGGCAATATCTTCGTGGATTTTGCCTTTTGCCCTGATCTCGACGTACGGGTCGGAGTATTCCTTTCCCGACCAGATGGAAAGGGCCGTGTCAGGATTTTTCCTGAGCTGCTCAACCTTTTTCGAGGATTTCATCGTCGCACCGACGAGGGTCATGTCGGGCAAACCGGCGAGCACCATGAACCGGACCGCCGGGAGCTTGCCGTCCAGCGTTGCAACAGCGGCAACGTGAGGACCACTGATTACTTCCATGATCTGCTCTTTGAGTGGCATAGTGGTCAATCTCATCCATGATCGTATTAATGTGTGGATTGAGGAAATGGGGATACGGTCCATCCTGGCCGGCGGCCACCTGCCGGAACAGTGGCGATATGAGCAGGTCCTGGTGTGTTTACGGTCGGTGAACAAAAATCACTTCGTTGACTTCTCCTGTCAACCGCAGACGCCAGAGGGCACCTCAGGACCTGCTTCGGAGCCCGGACTATTTTTAACGATATGGAGCTCCCAGAGACTCGGTGCGAGCGTTTTGGTTTCCACCGACATCCCGTTCTCCTTTGCATACAGAGGGATGTTTTTTGTTGCTGCCGGCGGGTGATCGCAGGTCACCACCAGGTCGTCACCGGGTTTCATCGTTTTTGTCTCTTCTTTTACGGCATTCAAGCAGTGCGGGCACACTTTCCCGCGGATATCGAGGGTTTTTCGGGTCATGGCAAAACCTGTTCTGCCGTGTTTTCGGCAATGAACGATCATCCGGAATGATGATAAATGATGGTAATGGTACAACCGGGAGAAGGCAATCCACGTGGAGATCGTCCTCATCCTCGCCATCATTGCCGTGGCGCGAAGCGTGATCCTGCTCGATCCTACCGGCATGAACGGGATCGATTACGGGATCGAACTGATGGGGATCGGCATTATCGTGGTCGGGCTCGGGACAGGGTATTACCTGATCAAGATGTCAGGGCTGAAGATTGGGCCGGGCGGGCTGAACCTGATAAAGAAAGAGTAAAGGGACAATTTATTTTAGCGTCTTCGCAGGAACCGGCGTGCGTCTCGTCCGGCATTCGCGCTCTTTTTTTCGGTATGTAAGAAAGATTCATCAGGTCAAAGCTGATCCTTCTTTATGCCATCGCAGAAAAGTTGTCCCCTGAAATTCGGAACAGCAGTCAATACCGAGGGACTGCTTATCGAAGTTCCCTGCAACGGGAAAGATTGTGCATGGTTTTTTGATAATCATTGTGCCATAATCGGTATCGCAAAAGAATTGTGCCTGGGCCCGAAAAGGAGAATGCCGAAGGGAACAACAGCCGAGTGATCATTGAGGTTCTGTTGCAGCCGCAGGAGATTTAAATAGTCAACATTGAGAGGGTCACGAAGCTATCATTTTCGTTTAAGTCCCGTTAGCGAAACAGCTCTTACAAAAACCACCGTTTACACGATCCGGGACAGAACACCGGTACTCAGGTCGTAGTAAATTCCGTAGATTTTAATTTTGCCTTCATCTGCAGCCTTTTTGACGAAAGGATACGATACCAGGTGCTCAACCTGGAGACGAACATTCTCCATTTCGATCTGCTTCCATCGCCCTTCCATTTCTTCCTGTGTTCTGGGCGGTGCAATCCACGAATCCACCCGGTTCTTTGCCTCGCGGGCTTCATTGAGCCAGAGAGGAATATATGCATCCTGAAGATCCTGATCGAGAGCCCTGATTGCATCACAATCTGAATGACCACAGATGACAATATCCTCTACTTTCAAATGAATAATTGCGTATTCGAGGACGGATGCAAAGTTCCAGTCATGATTCGGTGCAATGTTGCCCATATTACGATGAATATAGAGTGTACCGGGGGGTGCATTGGTGATGTGTCCGGTCTGGATTCTCGCATCCGAACAGCCAATCCAGAGAACTTTCGGATTTTCACCCCCGGTCAGCTCCCGGTACTGAGCGATATTCTCTTTAAAAAAGGTCTCCTGGAATTTTTTGTTTCCCTCAAACAGCTCTTCTAACATATATTACCCCCCTTAAATTTCGATCAGTCACAACACATGGTGATAATGACATTCTTCTTAATAGGACTATCGCGGGTTTTGGCGCGTCCTTTTCCCGGCACGCCCATGACAGGGAAAAGACAGAGAAAAAAATGATAGCGCGATTATCCCATGCCCGGCATCTGCCCGGCTCCGGGATTATGAGACTGCGTGATCATCATATCATCGATACGGATGAGCATGATCGCGGTCTCGGATGCGCTCTGTATGGACTGGCGTTTGGACCGGAGCGGCTCAAGCACGCCCTCATCGAGCATATCGATGACCTCGCCGGTGTAGACATTGAGGCCGGCCGTCTTTTTCCCTTGTGCATGGGCGTTCTTGAGGGCTACCAGCTTGTCGATCGGGTTGTACCCGGAGTTCTCCGCAAGGGTCCGGGGGATGGTCTCAAAGGCCGTCGCGTATCCTTCGATTGCCAGCTGTACCCGGCCCCCGACCGTCTCTGCATAGTCCCGTACCTTCATGAGAAGCTCGGTCTCGACCGCACCGCCGCCGACCACGTATGTTCCGTCTTCGATTGCATCCATAACCACACGGGTGCCGTCAACAACAGCACGCTCCAGCTCGTCGAGGAGATAGTCACTGGTGCCCCGGAGCAGGATGCTGACGGTCTTTGGGTTCCTGCACCCGGATATCCGGGTGATGTCCATATCGTCGTCCTCTTCGACAACCTCTGCGTGGCCGAGATCCTTTGCCGTCAGGTCTTCGGGCTTGTTCGCGATGTTTCCGGTCAGCGCACGTGCTGCGTACTTGAGATCCTTTTCAGGAACATCCTCAATGGCAAAAATGCCATTCTTTGCAAGGTAGAACTGGACCGGGTCAGCAATACCCTTCTGGCAGAGCACGACATTTGCACCCGCGCTGATCACGGAATCGGCCAGTTTTTTTAAGGTATCCCGTTCCTGTCCGGAGAAGAGAGCCATCTGATCAGCGGTCGTGATCTTGATCTTCGACTTCACCTGGGTCTTTGCGATCTCCATGGGCATTGCGATGAGTGCGACTTTTGCCCCGGTGACCTTCTTTGGCATGCCTTCGGTTACCCGTTTCTTGTCAAGGATAATACCGCGGACAAGCTCGGAGTCATCCATTGACGTGCCCTTCTGCTTCTTGATCAGCACGTCGTCTTCATCGGCGATATATTTCCCATCGGTCTTTTCTGCAATGGCCATGACTGCATCCACAATGATGCCGTCAAGTTTCTCCTTGACCGATTCGATTGACTTTCCGGTGATCGCAGTGTCGGCGATCTTCATGAGCGTCTTCCTGTCAGCCGGGTCGACCTTGAACGAAAGGGAGCTGGTGATTTCGAGGGCTTTTTCCATACCCAGGCGGTATCCCTGGGAGATGACGGTCGGGTGGATTCCCGTTTCGAGCAGTTTTTCTGCCTGTTCCATCAGGGCACCGGCGATGACCACTGCGGTCGTGGTCCCGTCCCCGACCTGGTCGTCCTGGGTCATGGCGACTTCGACCATCATCTTTGCGCCGGGGTGCTGGACCGAGATCTCACTTAAGATTGTCGCACCGTCGTTGGTGATGACAATATCCCCGGTCGAGCCGACCAGCATCTTGTCCATGCCCCGGGGACCAAGGGTGGTCCGGACCGCGTTTGCTATTGCCTTTGCGGCCATAATATTCGAGTGCTGGGCTTCCTCGCCGCGATTTCGTGTTGTCCCCTCCCTGAGAATAATAACTGGCTGTCCGCCAAGCTGTTGTGACATTTCAAACCTCACTGTTTTTTATTTTTGTTCCTGGTATTTCCGGGCATTGCCGATCATACTCCCGGCCTGCCCACCGGTGCTCTTGCATTCATGGCCGGGGATTACCCTTCTCTTTCGCATCACGGTTTATCCGGAAGGGATGTGGCCCCTTGGCCGGTGACACCGGTTTTCCTGCACACCGGTAACGGGCAAGAGTTGCCTTGTCGCCACATATGTCTATCTGTAGTCCGGGGTTTTTCGAAGGGTCATAAAAAAACCGGACACAGGATGTCGTACCGTCGATACAAGGGCAGTCAGGTGCGGCCAGGTTTGTTTTTCAATGCAGTTGCCCGGTTCTGTTTTGCCACGGTGTAATCCGGGTCGATGGCAATCGCTTTGTCAAAAGAAGCGAGAGCGTTTTCACGCTGACCGAGCCTGATGAACGCGTTTCCGCGGTTATTCCATATTTTGACGTCATGCGGGTTTATGGCGATTGCCTTGTCATACGAGACGACTGCTTCAGAATGCCGGCCGAGATGGCCGAGCGCGATTCCGCGGTTGTTCCACGCATTGGCGTACTCCGGGTTGATCGCGATTGCCTTATCGAAAGATGCTACCGCTTCACCATGCCGATCGAGACTGCCGAGTGCGCTCCCGCGTTTTCTCCACGCTTCGGCAAAATCCGGGCGGGCGACAATCGCCCTGTCAAAAGAGGCAACCGCTTCTGAATACCGGCCAAGACTGGCAAAATCAAGACCTTCGTTGTAATAGTGTTCCTTCAGGTTTTCCATGATTTCCTCCTTCTTAAAAAAGGTAATCGCCAGGGTGATTCAAACAAGGAATACGCCCCGTTGAACGGCCCGGATCCTGGTGCAGGTCACCCGCTTTTTATGCAAAATCAGGCCGTCCGGGCCGGGTTTCTTCAAATGCGCAGGTGAGCCTGCTCTGCCCGGGCCTGACGGGTATTTCTTTCCTGTTCCTGCCGCCTCCCGAGGCGCCATAGCCTGCCGGGGCGACGATGCAGTTCCTGCTCCCGCGCCGAACCTCAGGTTTCATCGTCCCGTCGGTCTGCATGATCATGTCCATGAGCGGCTCACCCGGGGTCCGGGGCCCGGTATCCCCTGCACGGGTCCTGCTCCCTGCACTAACCGTGCTGCTGTCCTGCGGCTGCGGGGCGGTTCCCCAAGCGGCAAAAGCGCCGGGCACGTGGGCACCTGCCCCCTGCATAGAGCTGAGTTCCTGCAGGCTGCATTCTCCGGGTTGCCGGGACATCTCCGTTGTAATGGCCTTGAGATCCAGAAGTTCCTGCATGAATTCCCTCACAAGCGCTTCCACCCCATTGACCTTCTTTTCAAGTGCTGCAACGCGGTTCCCGCCGGCATCACTACCAGAATTTTCCATACGTGTAAGTATCTTCTCCTTTTTGCCAGGTTCAAACCCGGGATACCTGTTCTTTATATTTCGCGGCAACGCGATTTGCCTGTACTACCTGATGGTGCGGCTCACCTGATAGAGTAACAGGTAACCTTTCAGCCGGGCAGATGGACACCTGAAGTGGCAAAAGGGAACCCGGGCGGTTGTAAGGTAATGTATGCACGAGACCGTTTCACCCTCCCATCGGTAGTATCCGGACCGGGGGAAAAGATCCGCACCAGGGTTTTTCCCTGAAGTTTGCGAAAGAAACAATCAATGCCGGCGCCGGGGAAGGATCCGGCAAAGCCGTTGTTGTAAACCATATCCTTATCCTCTCTCATCGCATTGAGAGAACTACAACCCTGAGGGATTTTCCATGGGAATCAAACCGTCATACATTAAAAATCTCGGTACCGCACTTCTGGCAAAGCAGCGGGAGTATTTTACGAACAACTTCGATGAGAACAAAAGACAGCTGGGAGCGTCGGCAAGTATCCCAAGCAAGCGTGTCCGGAACCGCGTCGCCGGTTACATCACAAGAAGAATAAATGCCAAAAAACGCACATAACTCCCTTCCCTGTTCCCGGAAGTACGTGTACGGTCAGATTCCGTAAAACCGGAGAAACACTCCACTCTTTTTTCATGGTTCCTGCATGCGGACGCAAGGCATCTTTCCTTTATGCGACCGGAATAAAACCAAGGACCGGAACAGGATCCCTCTCCCCGGTTTTTCCGCCGGGTCCCGGGGCTTGCACGAGATCGCGGACTGAAGTACGGGTTTTGTGGCCGGGAAAATGAACCCTGCCGCAGGCTGGCGCCCCGCTTCCCGTGATGGTGCACGGCGGTTGCCGGTTCAACAGGCACCGGTGTTTCCGGGATTACCGGTACTGATTGACAAGAGCCCTGATTAATTCCTTCTGCGGGGGTATACGGTCCCTCGCGGTCCGGTACAGCATCTTCGGGTCGGTCCGGAAATAGGCATGCGTGAGGATATCCCTCATTCCTGCCATCTCTTTTTTATGCGATATCCGGGTGTGCAGCCCTGGTGTTTTCTGGAACGTTCTTTGCTGCTTCCCCGATAATGATCAGTTTGTCCCGGACGGCGCTGACGGTCTTGTCATCAGAGCAGAATGTTTCAAACGGCATATCGTGCACGAAAATTTCAATTTTTTCCATTGCATCGAGGATATCGGTGAGGTAAATCCGGTATTCCCTCATACGTATCTCACATCGGCAAGGACCGCTTTTTTCAGTTCGTCCCGGAGGGCACGTTCCGGCACGATGTCGACCCGGTGGCAGAGCTGCTCTTCAAGGAAGTTCTTGAGTTTTGCCAGGTCAAAGAGATCTGCATCGTCTGCGAAATCCACCAGGAGGTCGATGTCGCTCTCCGGCCGCTGCTCCGATCGTGCATATGATCCGAAAAGCCCGATTCTTTTTACTTTGTAGCCCCTTGTGAGTTCTCCGGTAAGAGGGGTCAGTTTTTCCAAGATTTCGTCTTTTGTTGTCATACGCTTCACGACCGGGTCTTTTTGTTACCTGTTTTTTTCGCCCGTGATCCTATAAGGGTATGCACGGCAGGCGAGTGTGTTTCTGGCAGGTACTCCGGCACCTGGTGAAAATGATCGGTCCTTCGGGATGCATCCGGGGCCCACAACAGGGGGGGCGGGCCGGTTGTCCGGCTTTTTTAGTTGACCCGCTGTATCCTTCCGCCGGCCGTCACGTTCACCGGTTGCGGCAATGACCCCACGTAGGAGACAAGGGCATCGATATCGGTCGGCCCGTAGCTCATGTTCGAGCCTTGCCCAAATATCGTGTACCCGTCATAGCCCAGGGTAACGGTATCGACCGTCGCAACGGTGTAGGTCGCGTTCGAATCGAGTGGGACGCCGTTGACCGACACGGAAATCACTTTGCTTCCGGCAGGTCGTGCCGCATCATAGGTGTACGAAAGTCCCGAGACAATGAGATTGCCCGAAGGGAGCGGCGCCTGCCACTGCTGTTCGAGCGTCTGTTTGATCTGTTCGCCCGACATGGTCATTGCCATGAGCGTCCCGGCATTCGGCTGGACATTGTACAGGTCCATCCAGGTAATAGATCCCTTTGAGATATTAGCAAAAACATCGCCGGAAGTATCAAATGCCACGTCTGTTTTCATCGCGGCCCGCTCTTCGTCAGCCACCAGGTCTCCCATTGCCGATTCCCCGGCACTGTTTTGTGCAAGGGTAATATTTCCGGCTGCAACGCCGATCACCTGGCTCTCGACCGGATCAACGGCGTTCTGGGCCTCGGCAAGAAGCGCTGATGCTGCCGGATCCGGGCTGGTTCCGGGAGCCTGGTCTGCATAGGTCGGGACAATCTGTGCGGATTTCCCCACGACCTCCCCGGTGGACCGGTCTATGATGAGATCGATATCGCCATATCCCCTGCCGTACATGTACGCCTGCGTGACGAGCACGGGTTTTCCCGTGGAATCGGGCAGGTAGATATTGGTAAATTCATGGGTATGGGCGGACAGTACGACGTCGACTGCCGGGTCAAGCCGGGAGACAATCCCGACTACCCTTCCTGCGTCCTGCATGGTTGCGTTTTCCTGCGTGGGTCCCTCGTACGGCGTCTGGGTCCCGCCTTCGTGAAGCAGGACCACGATTGCATGCACGCCCTGTGCCTGGATCTCCGGGATGTACCGGTTGATGGAACCGGCTTCGTCCTGGAAGGTCAGGTTTGCAACATTCGCTGGTGTTGTGAGATTGGGTGTAGAGATCGTATCTGCACCGATGAATGCAATGGTCACGCCATCGACAGTCCGCAGGGTATAGGGTGGCAGGACAGGGGTATTGTTTGCGGTCCAGACCACGTTTGCGGAGACATACCCGATTTTCGCGCCCGGGTACGGATCCACGATGTGCGTGATATTCGTTGCCCCGTTCCCCCCGTTAATCATTCTCAGCACTTCCGGCACCCCATAATTGAACTCCTGGTTACCCAGCGTAGCCACCATATTACAGGAAACGCTTGGGGAGTCCGATCCGACGGTGCAGTACTGGTTTGCAAAACTGTTGAAAAAGAGCATGCTCGGCTCGTCCATGAGCAGCCCGGAGACCGGCGGCGCCGACCCGATCACGTCCCCGGGCAGGGCAATGATCGTGCCATCTGCCTTCCCGGACGCCATCGCTGCCTTAAGATAGGAAGCAAGGACCGGCGCACTCCCGACCGGGCGGTTGTTCATGGTCTGTCCCGTGGCCATGTGCCCGTGGAAATCGTTGACCTCGAGAATTTTTACATGGACCGTGGCGTTTGCATGCGGTGCTGGTGCAGGCCCGCCCGGATATCCCGTGAGTAAAACCAGTGCCAGGAGGAGAACACAGAGAACGCAGAGCCCCGCGAGGACCTGCACCCTGACCGGGATCCTGTCCCGCCACGAACCGGGTGTCATGATAAGGAATATTGCCTGTGCAGGTTAGTTAATGGTTGGGTTTTTTGTGATCGCAGCCGCACGCCCGGGTGTGTTTTTCATCCAGTCATTCCACGCCGGCTGGAAGTATGCCTGGCCCCTGCCCCATGCACGCTGCCAAAAAAGTGCAGCCTAGTACCCGCTCATCACCGTCGGGGTATCGTTGATATCGAGGTACCGGCCCCCCGCTCGGGTGTACTGCGGCCAGGTCACGTTCATCCCGCCGTTGGGGTCTCCCGTTTTTGCAAACCTCGTCCAGAGATCCACGAGGTTATCGCGGACCGCCGGGTCCGCCGGGATCCCGGGAAGATTGAACAGCAGGAGGGTCTCGCTGCCATGGAATGCCCCGTTGGACTGGTTGGGCAGGATATAGGAATACCGGTACAGGTACGTGCTCTGGTTCAGGTCTGATTCCGATCCGGCGGCAAACCTCGCCGCATCGGCAAAGTCGTAGCGGGTCATGATCTGCGCAAGCCGGATCTGGACTTCTGCGGTGGAATTTGCAGGATACTGTGCGAGGACCGGCGGTGCATCCGGCCCGAACTGCTGATTGATGAATGCCACGTACTCCGGGACGGTCATGTTCGCATTCGCGGAGAGCGTGGTCCCGTCGTTCGCGTTTGTCCCGATCATAAAGGGGACCGGGTTCTCGCGGTGGAGGGCGAACAGGGCATCCACGGAGTCCGGGAGTACCCACCCGTCGATCGTTGGCTCGAAATGGAGGGTGTGGGTGAGCTCCCACGATGACGACGGCCACGGCGTTGCATTGATCAGGTCCCCGACGCTCACATTCCGCATCTGCGCCATCGCACCCGGGCCCGAACACCCGAGGCTTTGTGCGTACTCTGCCCCGAACTGTTCGGCGTCGGCTTTTGAATGGACGTTGTCAATCGTCGGCCCGTTCGCCCAGAAGGGACCGCTCTCGACAATTGCCTGCTCGTAGAGCCCCCTGCTTCCAGGGCTCACCAGATGGATAAGGACACTTTCTCCTCCCGCCGACTGCCCGAATATCGTCACCCGGGACGGGTCGCCGCCGAACGATGCGATGTTTCTCTGGACCCACTGGAGGGCCGCCACCTGGTCGAGGATACCGTAATTGCCCGAGCTGTTGTGCGGGGACTCGCGGTCGAGCTCCGGGTGGGCCAAAAAGCCGAGAGCCCCCAGCCGGTAATTGGCCGTGACGACAACAACCCCTTTTCCTGCAAGGGTTGTCCCGTTATAGACCGCCATCGTGCCAAACGGGGCTACCTGCCCGAATGCCCCGCCATAGAAAAAGACCATGACCGGCAGTTTTTCACCAGCACCCTGCGCCGGCGTCCAGACATTGAGGTACAGGCAGTCCTCGCTCATGTTTACCTTCGATCCCGCTGACACCGGCTGGGGACAGACCGGTGAAAACGCCGTGGTCTCTTTTGTGCCGTCCCAGGGCTGTACCGGTGCGGGAGGTCTCCACCGCAGGTCCCCGGTCGGGGGAGCGGCAAACGGGATGCCGAGGTAGACAAAGAGGCCGTCCTGCTGTATTCCTGAAACAACGCCGGCATCGGTCTTCACAACACCCGGCGCCGGTCCCGTCCGGGTACATCCCGCGAGGAGCAAAAGTCCGGTGAGAACCAGACAAAGTACCAGGGCATATCTTATTTCCTTGCACGTCTGCATGCGACAGCCTTCCTCTCTTCTCTTATGAAAAAGCCGGATATCCGCGAAAAGTCCAGGCAGATCTTCACCGGACCCGGCTGCTTACGTCTTCACCCCTCTCTCAGGGAACTTTTTGTGAATCTTGGGCTTTGGATTATTAATACTCTGTTTTTACCGGTATCGGTCGATGTCGCTCTCCGACCGGCTCTTTTTTTAAAAAAAAAAGAACTTTATAGTATTATGGGAGGAATATGAGTATACCACGAAACCAGCGGAAAGTTGCGTATGACCTCATCAGAAACAGTGTACCGCATGATTGACAGCCTGCCGCCCGATCTCCGGCGCGAAGCGATCCACTATAT
>Ga0326728_10020631_pt1 | contig 12532 bp, 11 predicted proteins | sample MB3enrmetagenome_FD_207602 | JGI IMG/M metagenome (GOLD analysis project Ga0326728, IMG submission 207602) | Lab enriched peat soil microbial communities from McLean, Ithaca, NY, United States - MB31MN | ecosystem: Environmental > Terrestrial > Soil > Wetlands > Peat | place: USA: New York...
TGGCGGCGATATCCAGCGATTCCGCGCCGCTGGCCCCCATAACCCGGGTCATCACCCAGGCAAAGGCGCGAATGAAAACCTGCATCACGCCAATGTGATAAAGAAACGCAAAGACGGCCGCAATGAAAATAATCGCGGGCAGCACCTGGAACGCGAAGATGAAACCGAACGAGGAAGTTTTCATGCCCAGGGCGCCGAACACGAAGGTGGATCCGGCGAAGGCGAAACTTAGCAGTTTGTTTACGGCGTCACCTAAATACTGAAAGATGGCGCGGCCCACTTCAAATTTCAGCACGAACACGCCAAAGACAAGCTGAAGACCCAGGCCCCACAATACCGTTTTTAACTGGATGGCCTTGCGCGCCGTGCTGAAAAGATAGGCCAGGCCAAGCAGGAACAGCATGCCAAGCACTCCCGCGAATCTTTCCATTCTGTCTCCTTATGCGCTGAATCCCAGAATCTCAAAAAATAACAAACCTACGATCCGCCGAGAATCCTGCGGATCAGCGGGCGAGGAGCCGGAGCGGTCTCCCCAATCTCGAAGCTGGAGGCAATCATTTCCGCGGCTTCCGCGAGTTTCGTCTGCGAATTGTAATGGATTGTGACCAGTTTTTCTCCGGCCGCCACGCGATCGCCGATGCGCTTGTGGAATTCCAGCCCGACGCCATGGTCAATGGTATCTTCCTTCTTTTCGCGGCCGCCACCCAGCATGGCCAGGGCGATCCCGAATTGCAGGCAATCCGTGTCGCGGATGTATCCGGGCTTCGGGCTCGATATCTCCGCGCGATTGCGCGCCAGGGGAAGCAGGGAACTGTCATCAATAACGCGAGCATCGCCGCCTTGCAGTTTGATTCCCTGGCGGAATTTCTCCAGGGCTTGCCCGGTGGCGATCATCTTCTCTGCAAGAGCCCGCCCCTCGTCGACGGAGGCCGTGCGTTCGCCGAGGTAGAACATCCAGGCAGAGAGCTCCAGGCTGAGCTCGCGCAAATCGCCCGGGCCATTTCCCCTCAATATCTCAATCGATTCGATCACTTCGTGAGAATGGCCCGCCATGCGCCCCAGCGGTTGCTCCATGTCAGTGATCAGCGCCACCGCCTTCTTGCCCATGCGTTGCGCGGTTTCCACCATCACTTCGGCGAGGTGCACCGCGTCTTCTTCCCTGGGCATAAAGGCGCCCGAGCCGGTCTTCACGTCCAGAACGAGGGCGTCAATGCCTTCGGCGAGTTTCTTGCTCATGATGGAAGCGCAGATGAGGCCGACGTTTTCGACCGTGGAAGTGACGTCGCGGAGGGCATAAATTTTCTTGTCGGCCGGAGCAATTTCCACCGTTTGCCCGACAAGCGCCATGCCGCACTCGCGCAACACGCGCCGAAATTCGGCTAAACTAAGCGCCGTGTTGAATCCCGGGATCGCTTCCAGTTTGTCCAGCGTCCCGCCGGTGTGGCCGAGCCCGCGGCCGCTGATCATGGGGACGGTGAGGCCGCCAGCCGCCACAATCGGCGCCAGGATCAAGGAGGTTTTGTCACCCACGCCGCCGGTGGAATGCTTGTCCACCTTCTTGCCGGGGATGTCCGGGTGACTCACCACTTCACCGGAATACAGCATCGCTTCCGTGAGGGCGGCGATCTCCGCCCGGTTCAGGTCGCGAATCCATGCGGCCATCAACCACGCGGCCATCTGATAGTCAGGGATGTCGCCCTTGGTATAGCCGGAAATGAGGAACTGGATTTCCTCGGGGGAATGCTCCCCGGAATCGCGTTTTTTTCGAATGAGATCGACGGCACGCATGCTCTTGTAAAGGAAGTGCGAGCCTAACATTCGCGGAAATGGCCGTCAACGCGCTTGCCGCGCTTGCCAACAAGTGCCAACAACGCCGGTTCCGCCAATTTGCGCATCACCGCATGTGGCGGCGCACTTGCTCATTTCGGGCCGCTGGTATATTTTTCGGCGTGTCGCCGCAACAGGAGAACGAATGTCGCGAAAGCCGCGGATTGCCGTCGTCGGCAGCGCCAATGTTGATCTGACCACCTTCAGTGACACGTTTCCGCGTCCCGGCGAAACCGTGTTCGGGAAGAGTTTCCATCTGGGCTTTGGCGGCAAGGGCGCGAATCAGGCGGTCGCTGCGCGCCTGTGCGGCGCGGACGTGGTGATGGTCGCCAACGTGGGCAACGACCTGTTTGGCCAGGCCACCGTGGACAATTTCACGAAACTCGGCATCGATGCGTCTCGCGTACGTATTGTTGACGGAGTCTCCAGCGGCGTTGCGCCTATTTTTGTCGAACCCAACGGCCAGAACCGCATCATTGTCGTGAAAGGCGCGAACGACACGCTGAAGCCGGCCGACGTGGAAGCCGCCGCGGCCGCCCTGCGCGGCGTGGACACGATTGTGCTGCAATTTGAAATCCCGCTCGACACCGTCGCGTACACCGTGCAATTTGCTCGCAAGCCCACATCATATAGAGTTTCTTCCACTTCGTGATGATGGATGGATCAAGCCAGGCAACCGCCGCCAGTTCATCCCACAAATAATTGGCTTCGGCGTATTTGGCCACGTATTGCGCGGCGGGCGTCGCGCTCTTGCGTATCTCCTCGATTAGCACTTTTTCCATGCGCGTTTTCACGGAAATGTCCACCGTGGTGAGCCCGATGCGCGGCCAATGCGGGTGCAGCACGGCGTGCGAAGCTTTCGGGTCCATCCAGAAATTAAACTCGCGGCTTGGCGTCACTGAAAACTCCGGATCGTCGGTTTGCGGATTGATGCTTCCGGCCATGAAAATCAGCTCTTTTCTCAGCTCGGGAAATTTCGGGTCGACATTCCCACTTTCGGCCTCATGGTCGCTCTTGCCATCATTAATGCCGCCTATATTCTTCAGGCCGATTTTCTCCGCCGCGGCATGCAGGCCGATGCCTTCACCATGATTACCCTCGTGGGCACGAATTCAAACACACGATGGAAATGCGAGAAAAATATGCAGGGCCCGCCGTTCATGGAGGTGATCATTCATGCCCCCTCCGGACCGCCAGGTTTTTGAATGAGCAAAGAATTCGAAGCACTCTAGCGTAAGCAGCCCTTCGAGATCGCACCCCGCATTGAGATGTAGCTTGACCTGAAACGGTTCGCTCATGCCGCCGATGACTCCGAAGAGGCCGGAGAGATCATGTTAGGATGTTGGCAAGCAAAGGTGATACAGATGCTCAGGGAACGGAAACTCCATAGAGACAGGTTGAACTACCTAAGCAATCGCCGAAACCTTCATGTGGAAGATATTTCTCTGCGCGATATCTGCTTCTCAAGGTTAGCTGACCGTCTTCGGGCGATGATGTAAATTGCAGGTTACTTCGAGAAAGAGATCTGCCATTAATTGGCCTGAATACGGCCACTGAATTGATGCATAGACTGAGGCCCTCGGTCGTTTCGCGACCGAGGGCCTTACCTGTCTCGTTCACCTTAGGACTTCGCTTTGAGCACCTCTTGGAAGTGTTTGGTGTCAACACCCGCTTTGGCCCGCTGCGCCTAAGTCATCGTCGGTCCCTTCGGTCCCTACTCCTTAACGAAATCGGCTTTGGTCGGGCGTCCGGCAAGAACATACAGCCGCGTACCTTTCGCGCGGTCGGCACGAGCCGCCTTGATCTTAACGTGCGTTTGGTTGGCGCGTTTCGCCGCTCTTCTTGTTGCCTTTCCTTTCTTCGTTTGCATTTTGCGTTTCTCCTCTGGAACGCGGCTTACCATACGGGTGATGTCGAGGTTTCGGATCGGTATACTAACCAATTGAGTGGGCAACCTGTAGCGGCGGCTGGTGCTGCCGAAGGAGATCGAGACGCGGGGTCCCGGGCAGAACGCCGTCTACGCCGCTTGCTACTACTGGCTGTTGGCGGAGAGCCATCTGACGCGGCGCCTATTTGAAAGCATGATGCGGCGGATTGTGGATTTGCCGCTGCCAGCCAGATAGGCGCGGCAGCGAGGCGAAACCAATCTGGACAACAGAGGGAAGTTGACGGAGAGGTGTCCGAAAAATCGCTCGAAAACAAAGCAATGCCCCGTTTTTGTGTCCGGGAGACGACCCTTTTCGGTCTGGGCGAGCTTTTGGGATGGAAACGGATGCAAGAAACGGACCCGGCGGGGGCAACTGGGGTATACTGGTTCGCAGCCGTGAACGTAAAATGGAAATTCCGGTTAACCGCTATCGCTCCAGCTTAACCATCTTCTTAGGATCTCTCGTGAAAACCCAAATTCTTCTCGCCCTCCTGGCCTTTCATTCACTTTCGGTACTCGCGTTTGCGCAAGATTCACGGTTTTCTCCCAATGAACAGCAGATACTGGTTCCTGACTGTCTGAATTTTAAGGGCCTTTGGGACGGCGGCTATAAGCCGTGCGCTCCGGAAGACCACCAAAACTGGCTCGCGGACATTACCCACTGGCGAAAGGAACGCCTTATCCGTATTGGCTATAGCGGCTCGCGCTACGAACTGCCCGCGCTGAAGTGGACGCAATCGAGCTTCATGCAGCCGCAAATGATGGTGCAGGACCGCTATTTTTATGATTCGGTTGCTGGGGAATACACCGTTGATCGTTATCTCGAGGATCTGCAGAAGCGCTACGGAGGAATCGACGCCGTCCTGATCTGGCCTACCTATCCCAACATGGGAATCGACGACCGCAACCAGCACGACATGATCCGTTGTATGCCCGGCGGCGTCGCCGGGGTGAAGCAGATGATCGCCGATTTTCACAGGCGCGGCGTGCGCGTGCTTTTTCCCATGATGATGTGGGATCAAGGAACGCGTGATCCCGGGAAGTCCTGGCCTGATGCCATCGCCGAGCTGATGGCAGAGGTTGGTGCGGACGGCATCAATGGTGACACGCAGGACGGTGTGCCACTTGCCTTCTCACTTGCCGCGGACAAGACTGGTCACCCTCTTGCCTTCGAGCCGTCAGATGGCCCGGCTGACGAGGCGCTTGCCTGGAACGTGATGACCTGGGGCCAGTATCAATATCAATTTCCGTTCACTCCACTCGTGGACAAATACAAGTGGCTCGAGACCCGCCACATGGTCAACATCTCCGATCGCTGGAATCGCGACAAAACCAGCGATCTGCAATTTGCCTTCTTCAACGGAGTTGGCTGGGAGAGTTGGGAAAATATTTGGGGAATCTGGAACGGAATCACGCCCCGCGATGCGGAAGCGACTCGCCGCGTCGCCACCATCGAACGCGCCGTTGCTCCCTTCCTCGTGAGTCCCGGTTGGGAGCCGATGTCTCCGATGCTGTGGCACGGCATTTTCGCCAGCCGGTGGCCTCTGAATGACCAGACCGTGTGGACCATCGTCAACCGCAATGAATACGACGTTGATGGACAAGAGATGGAGGTCCCGAGCGATTCCGGGACGCGCTACTTCGATCTTTACCACGGCAGCGAATTGAAAGTGCAGCGCGATCCGACGGGCCCCAGTGTGCTCTGTTTCCCGATTGAGGCTCACGGCTACGGCGCCATTCTGGCGACAAAGACGGAGCCGGACACTACGTTGCAAAAACTGATCTCGGAGATGAAACAGCTCACGGCAAGACCTCTGGCGAGCTATTCTCACGAGTGGAAAGTGCTGCACCAGGAAATCGTGCCGATCGCCGCTACCAGAGCGGCGAACAGCGCACCCGCCGGCATGATTAAGATTCCCGAGGGCGATTTTCTGTTCAAGATTGCCGGCATCGAGATTGAAGGCTTCAATGATATTGGCGTCGATGTGCAGTATCCGTGGGAAGATGCGCCGCGTCGTTTCCACGAGCATCCCATGCACATCAAGTCGTTCTACATCGACAAATTTCCGGTGACCAACGCCGAATTCAAGAAATTCCTCGAAGCCACACGCTATCACCCGCAGGATGACGTGAATTTTCTGCGCGACTGGAAGGACGGCAACTATCCCTCGGGCTGGGACCATCGTCCTGTGACGTGGGTCTCCCTCGAGGATGCGCGCGCCTATGCCGCTTGGGCCGGGAAGCGCCTGCCGCATGAATGGGAATGGCAGTATGCAGCGCAAGGCAAGGATGGACGCCTTTACCCTTGGGGGAACGATTGGAATGCTGCGGCCGTACCCGTGCCGGACAAGGCCCGTACCATGCGAGGTCCCGATCCCGTGGATGCGCACCTAGAGGGAGCGAGCCCCTTTGGTGTAATGGATCTGGTGGGAAATGTCTGGCAGTGGACCGAGGAATTTACGGACGACCACACGCGCGGCGGAATCCTGCGTGGAGGCAGCTACTACCAGCCGCAGGGCTCGATCTGGTACTTTCCGCAGGCGTACAAACTGACCGAGCACGGCAAACTGCTGATGGTCTCGCCAAGCATGGATCGTTCCGGCGCCCTGGGGTTCCGCTTGGTACAGGACGCACTGTAAATAGGAGAAAACCGTTGTTTCGTGGGGCACAATCTGCCCGAAGAGGCACTTCTATCCTGTAGTGAATAATTGCAAGACTTTTCAAATCAAAACTCCGCAACTTCCACTGCAACCCGACCTGGACGCCCAATGCCATCGTCGCCAGCACGTGAGAATGAATTCTTGCGGTACACCTTGCCACCTTAAGAAGCCCTAAAACACTCACTGCCATGCATCTCCCGCAATTACCGCAGAGAGCACCAGTAAAAGTGAAGAGTGTCGAGGGAAGCGGGTGCCCAAATGAAGGCGGAGGCGCAGATCGGCGGACGTGGCGCTGGGATGGCCGCTGCGCTACTCGCACTCGCCGGCGGATGCAATCCATACGAAGGACCTGGACGCGCTGGGCAAAATTGTGGAAGTGATCGCGCGGAAGTGGTGAGCACACCCATAAACGGTCACCCGCAGAATGCACAGGGCTTAGCGGTATTCAGGTCACGTGCCTTACATTGCCCTTGGCTTAAAACGTTTTCGCCGATCTGCCCGGCTGCGTGCCCACGGATTGGTGACTTGACTTCCATCGATTTCAACCCGATAATTTTGGACAGAGCAGAACGACGTAGATCTTCTAGAACGCCTACCGATCAGAACGCGGGAAAGTTTTCCACATTCATCAAGAGGTTTCATTTTTTTATGGGCTCTAAATCATTGCGCAAACCACTACGCGCAAATACAGCCTCATCGGCTTCAACTGTTGCGCGATCGCAAAACACGGGCGTTTCGCGCAACACCGAGGCCTCTAAACCAACAGGCGCAGCGAATGGTGATTCGGCGTCCAAAACCAGCACAACCCAGCATAAACCGGCAAAACGGACCCCGAATCGGGTTCCACCACCGCAGCGGGAGCGTATCTTGCAGGCGTACGCTGCCGGGAAGAGCATTACCGACATTAGCAAACAAGAAGAACGAAACCGCGAGACGGTCGGAAAGATAGTGCACGGTCCTGAAATGGCAGCGCATGTGCAGGCCCTGCGTGAGCGCTGGTACGGTTTGGGTTCCGACGCCATCGACGCCGTTGAGAATGGATTGACGAACCAGAAGGACGGTCGCCTCGGCTTCCAAGTTCTCGCCAGCATCGGAGTGCTGCCCTCGCCAGCAGAAATAGCGACTCAACGGCAGGCGATGTCTCCACCAGAAGATGATGAGGCCGCAAAGCACAGGATTGCCGTGGGGCTTATGGCGTGCTCCATCGAACGCCACCACGCCCTCGGAATGCCGCTTCTTGAGCAGGACTGGCCTGCCGTAGAAAAGGTAATAAAAGAAAGGAACCTGAAGGGCTATGACCATCTGATCGGGAAGAAGACCACGAACGAAGATGGTGAGGATAAGCCTAAGTGACCAACCAAGAAATCGTTGGTGTCAGGAAGCGGCGGCTGTGGTCAAGCCGCCGAACGCAGTTGCTTCCTGAGCTGTAATCTGTCCATTTTTCCACAACAAAAAGGGCAGGCGCACGAGCGCCTGCCCTTTTTTCGAGTCCCACGGCAACTGCGCGGCCCCCTGCAAATCCTGAGTCAATGCCAGACGCGGGCTGGCCTTCAGATCACGTTTCCTCTCGGGGCTCGACCGCGTCTACCAATCATTGATTCACTAGAGGAAACGCCACACCAGATCCGGGTGACCTTAGCCTCTCCCCACATTCTTGGTTCAATCCGGATTCCAAACGGAATTATTCCCCGCCCGTGAGCAACCATTCCAGCGACTTATCGAATTCGTGACCGATGGCGAGTAGGACTTCCGCTCCAATTCCCCACTGAACGTACTCGGCGGTCAACAGGTAACCCTGGCCAACTCCAATTGTCAGTGCATGTCGTGCCTGGCCTTGCAAAATCCTTCCTGTGCACTCTCTGGCCGCACGGGTGAGCAGCCACTGAGGCTATTTCGGCGGGTGTTCCTGATTCCTTCGCTTCGCCCAACGAGCCAAAACCGCCTTGCGTGCGATCTCGCTTCGTCGCTCCGGTGATAATTTCGCAGCTCGTACTTTACCTCCTTTGGCCCCTCCGATTTTGCCCAAAGCTACAGCATGCGGGTTTTTCTTTTTTGCCATGATAGACAAACCTTATTCGCACCGGCTGCCAAAAATCAACGGTCAAATAAGAGCTTGACATATACTTAGGCGCTCAAGTATAATCTGTATTACTTGAGCGCCCATGTACAAAGGAGGCTCCTCGTGAAGAACCCAAACCAAGGAATAGCAAGGAATGTGCAGCTTGCCCGTTCTCTATGGGGCCCACTCTCGCGGCCCGCTCTTATCCGTCTTAAGGAGCTGATCGAACGGTACGGCTTATCTGTTGCCAGAGGGGAGCTGCAGTATCGAAACGGGGGATGGTATGTAACTCATGCTGGGCTCCTTGGTCTCGCTCAACGCAGGCATTGCGCTGGAATCCGGGTTCAGCAGGTAAGGGAGTTTTGCGAGCCCACTGTCGGTCGATGGGTATTTAAGGCAACCATATATCGGGGGCGCAGGTCGAAGGGCTTTGTTGGCTATGGCGGCGCGGATCCCACCAATGTGTCCTCACTTGTTCGAGGAGCGGAAATGCGTGTGGCCGAGACGCGCGCCGTCAATCGCGCCCTCCGCAAGGCCTACGGAATCGGCCTCTGTTCGGTCCAAGAGTTGGGCGCGTTCTCGAGCCTGCAGAGATCTGCCTCCATTCCGTCCCCCTCAAACGGATCCCATCCCTCCAACGGTTCCGGCAACGGCCAACCCCGCCTCCGGGATCAGCTCTGCCTCTTGATCCGCCAATACAACTTCGATCCGAATCTGGTAAAGGCTTACGCTGCGGACTTCTGCGGCACGGAAGCCCTCAGCGACGCCAGCCGGGAATTGGTCGAGTCCTTCATCGCCCATCTCTCTGCGGCTGCCAAAGAGAACCGAGCTGCTCTGGTCTGCAAGCTGAACTCTTATGCTCAACCGGTGGAGGCACAACCATGAGAAAACACATTCCCGGTCTGCATTCGGGGCAGCAGGACCTAGTCAGCAATCTCGATGGGCTCTTTTTGGTCCGGGTGGAACGGGTCTCCTATCGCTGGCATCCCCAGAAACCTTTCCTGGCACTGCGCTTCACCATCCTGGAGCCCACCTCCTTTGAGGCGCTCTCCTTCTCGGGTCGCCTTTACTGCATTGAACGTGCTCTTTGGAAACTCAATTGGTTTCTCCATGATTTTGGCTACGACACGGAACTGCTTAGTCGAGATCAGGTCGATGAAAAGGCCCTCTTGAATCTGCGAGGAGTCATCCGGACTACCTGCACGAACCTCAACGGTCGTTGCTACCAGAATCTCGACGCGTTTGCCCCGGCAGCAGAGTGGGAAGTACTCTCCTGCGCATCGAGCAGCCAGGGCGAGAGGGGGGAGCAGCCAAGATGACCTATAGCTACACCCAAATCGCCCAGTACCTCCGCTGCCCGCGCAGTTATCGCCATCGCTACCTGGACGGCTGGCGTGAGAAAGAGACCCGGGCGGCCATGATCTTCGGCCGCTGCTTTGAAAAAGCGCTGGCGTCTTATTTCTGCGGCGACGATTGTGGCGCGACGCTTTATCGGGAGTGGGGTGCCTTCCGGGATACGCCGTTTGACTACAAGAAGGGAGAAACCTGGGATCGGTTGGTCCATCAAGGCGTGCATCTCCTCGAACGCTTCGCCCAGGACAATCGCATTCGCATTCCCCAGCCGCAACAGAATCTTCAACTTAAAGTAATGCGGGAGCTCCCGAACGCCAATCAATTTGTTGCCTACATTGATGCCATTGGGGAACTCGATGGCCTCCGTTGTCTCATGGACTGGAAGACCACAACCAGCCGTTATCCCGAGGAACCCGCAAGGCTGCTTTCGCTCGACCCGCAACTGATCTGCTATTCCTGGATCACCGGGATTCCCGAAGTAGCCTTAGTCGTCTTCGTACGAAAGCATCAGCCGGAGATCCAATACCTGAGGACCTCCATTTCGGAAGAGCAACGCGCCGAATTTGGCCGCCTCGTAGGGGCGACGATCGGCCAGATCGAGGCCGCCCGGTTCCCCTCGCACAGCGGGATTCGCTTCCCACAGAACGGTTGCGTGAGCTGCGCACATCTTGGGCTTTGTCTCGAGGACCAGAAGCTGATCGATTCCAGTCTCACCCTCACACCAGGAGCGAGCGACCTTGCTTGGCTTGACGAGCTTGTGGATTGACAGGAGACCGATGGTGACTCCGGAGATCAATCGCCGGCGGGCCGTGTTTGTACTCGGCAGGATCGATGAAATCCTATCTTGGGAGAAAAGCAAGGAACAGGAGAAGGACGTGCGCTTCGTCGAGTTGGGGGAGTACCTGTGCGAGGTCCGCGCCAAGCAGTACTGGCGGTTGGAGAAATTGAAGTCATTTGACGAATTCCTGGAGAAACGCTTTGCCGACTCGCGCCGGAAGGCCTATTACCTGATGGCGATTCACGAACATCTTACGCGAGTGCCGAAGCCGCAGCTTCGCGAGATGGGTTGGACAAAGGCGCGGGAGCTCGTCAAGGTGGCGCGGAAAGATGGAGCGGAGTTCGCTTGTGCACCCTGGGTGCACAAGGCAAAGGAACTCCCAAAGGAACAATTCAGGAGGGAGGTCGAGCGGCACCTGACGGGGAAGGAAACGGAGCCGTGGGAGATTCTCTACTTCAAAGTTTACAAGAGTCAGTTGCCGGTCGTTGAGAAAGCTCTGGAGACGGCTGCCCTGATGTTGGGAACGGACAAATCACGAGGATATTGCCTGGAGATGATCTGTGCTGATTTCTTGGCCGGAGCCCGTCTGCAAGAGGACGACCGGTAGAATGCTTTCCCTTACAAGGAACCCGTGAATTGAACATTTCCAAAACAGCGATTGTCCAGGCGATGGGAATGCCAGAGAAGACGGGATGAGTGCGCTGCGCCAGCGTAAGCCTCGCCAGAGACTCGACTCGGACAATTATCGAGCTCTCCGCAAACAGGTTTTGGAGAGAGACGGATGGCGTTGCCAGTCATGCGGTGCCCCAAGATACTTGCAAGTCCACCATTTACAGTCCCGCGGCCGGCTCGGTGCTGATCGACTGCAAAACCTCATTACTCTGTGCGCCCAATGCCATCGTCTCGAGCACCTGGGAATGAACCCTCCCTATACACAGGCACAGCGGGCATGACCTACGACGTACCCTGCACAGCAAACTTAGGAAAGAGGCTATATCCACGGCAAACACCTGACAAAGGTTCTTCTTGCCCCCCATTCAACTTGTTGCTGGTGCAGGCGCCGTTTGTCAATGTAGGCATACCTGAGCAGGCGATGGTGACCACGGCACCCGCCCAGGCCGCACCCTCAGCTACTTTGCCAGCGGCACCTTCAACATCGGCGCCTCCCCCGGTCGCACCAAATCCTTCTCGGGGAACTCAAGCCGGGCATTAACTACTGGGTCCCAACGAGAACAAAACTAAGCTTGGAGAGTGGACATGGTGACCAGGAGAGCTTCTCTGGCGGAACGGTACAGACAGCGACATCCGCAAGCTCGGGGCGCGGCGCATAGTGTTCTGTTGGACTATCTGCCGAAAGTGATCGATACGAAAGACCTGGACGCCCTGGGAAAATCGTGGAAGCAATCGCGGGGAAGTGGTGATGAAAGAAGGGCAAGAGTCCGCCAGCGGGGCAACAGGAAAGGTTTACCACGTAGCTTTGACTAGGCCTGCGAAGCGAGCGGCGATGGCGGACCAGGAGAAATGCTTGCGGTAGGCGAGGGCGTTCTGCTGGCGGAGGCTGGCGCGGAGTTCAGGATCGGACAGGATGCGGCTAATTTGTCACCGATTTCAATCCAACGAAGTGCGGCCGTGCCTGAGTGTGATCGCCTACAATCAGGGCAATCTGTGGCGGCGGCTGGTGCTGCCGAAGAGAATTGGCCACTGGTCGCTCAGCAGCTTGCAGCAGCGGCTGGTGAAGACCGGCGGGCTGCTGATCAAACACGCGCGCTACTATTGGCTTTTAAGCCGAAGGACATCCGAGGCGGAGGCTTTTCGGCGGCATGCTAAGAATGATCGCGGCGTTGCCGCTGCCGGACGGGGAGCAAACCAGGGCAGAAAGCAAACGAGCGCTCGGAAGCCATCGAGCAGAGAAGTGTCAGCGGCGAGGA